>ERZ1034880.332-NODE-332-length-15289-cov-18.400223_pt1 | contig 15289 bp, 10 predicted proteins | sample MGYA00520630_ERZ1034880 | MGnify/ENA primary metagenome ERZ1034880 (study PRJEB33766, sample SAMN09781725) | gut metagenome | biome: gut microbiome | host: Homo sapiens | place: Madagascar | study: EMG produced TPA metagenomics assembly of the PRJNA485056 data...
ATTATTATTTAACTTATTTAATTCCCATAATTATAATTCTTGTCTCAGTATTATTATTCTATCTTGTTTTATCCAAGCTGCTTTCTCCAAAAGATTTAAGTAAAAGACTAAACGAAATAAAGCACAAATGATTATTTCTTGTTTCTTCCTAGAGACATCTCAATATAATCACATACAAATGTATCATATGATTTTAAATACTTTTTAGCTGAATTTAATATCTCTTTTTCATCAGTATCTTCTGGAAACAATAATCCTTCTCTTGTATGTTTTAACATATAACAAAACGCACTATAAACCCCTGCACTGACCTGAAGAATAGTAGCAGTAGTATTTAAGCCTTTGCCATCTAGATAGTTTCCAAAATATCTTGTTTTAAATCTAAGACCCTGTAAGATTATTCCTACAGATTCACCGCCTTTTATGATTTCAGATTTTTTTATTATATGGAATTTAGTAGGGTTGTTATAGTTGATATTCTCCAATGATTTCATCGCATATTCACAAGGTGAATATACGAAATGAACAGTCGGAGAATAATGCTTATAAGTAAGCATATCCCTAATAGAAAATATCTCTTCATGGGTTGAGATATGACCATGAACAACTCCTTGGGGGGATATAGTATCTTCTTTATATTCAAATCCAGCCTTATAAAGACTTAAGACCAAATTCTTGTAATCCGACAAGAATATCTTATCGTAAGATAGATATTCTTTTTTTGTTCCATAGGCAATTTCAGGTGATGAGATAGTCTCATAATAATAAGACCATGGATTCCAAGTAGAATATAAAGTGTCCTCTTCAAATGGAATGTTTGTGACTTGATCATCGTTATCGACTTCCTGAACTTCTTTAACTTTTATTTTCTTACATATAAGGCCATATTTCTTCTCTTCATATAATTTAAGCAACTTCTTTCTATAAATCCTAATATAAAGAGATTGATCATTTAAAATAACTTGATGGATACATTCTTTTACAAAACAAGAAATTAAGCCTGGATTCATTCCAAATTCAACAATACAAGTATTCAATCCTTTTTTATATTTCTTTCTCAATTCTCTATAAACTAGATAATGATCAAAACAACTTATCCATTCTTTATCGTCCTTCCACGATCCATCAGCAGTAGAAAGATAATGTATTCCATGATTTAAGCAATACTCGACCAAGACTAGTGTTTTAGTATCGATAGAAAAATCAAATAAATAATCTCCTTCTGATAGTATCTTTAAAATAGATAAGTAATTGTTCTTATCTATATCTTTTTTTATAAAGTTTTCTTTCAGTCCACCTAAAGAGACGAACCTTTCTTCAACATCATTGCTTCTATCGACAACATAAAAATCAAACGGATTAAATAATCCGTTTTCTTTTAACAGCATCAAAAAAGAAGTTCCTACTGCTCCCAACCCTAAAATAAAGTATTTCACTTTGCAACGTTATTAAAACTGACACAAGCAACGATTATTACAGCAATGACGATGACGACGACAATTCCAATTCCTATAGCCCAATGAGTTTTCTCTCTTCTTTGTGCTGCTTCATATTCTTCTTGTCTTTTTCTTTGCTCTTCATAATACGCTTTCTTCTCTTCTGTAGTCATCTTGCTGACATCGACATGATTTCCACTATAGTTATTTGAATATCCCATTACCAATCACTCCTTAGCATTTCTTAATTAAGTCTTAATATTTATAACATATAAAGCTAACTAATAATTCAGCTTTTTGTTTAATTAAATAAATATTCGACTTTATTACATATAAAAAACCTGACCTTTCGGTCAGGTAATATTTCCTAAATGGTGCCGACAGTAAGATTCGGACTTACAACCCCCCGCTTACAAGGCGGATGCTCTACCGTTAAGAGCTATGCCGGCAAATTTTGGTGGGGCTTACTGGGTTCGAACCAGTGACCTCTTCCGTGTGAAGGAAACGCTCTCCCAACTGAGCTAAAGTCCCACAGAAAGCTTATAGATAATATCACAACACTTTAAAATTTTAAAGAGAAATTTAAAATTTCTAGTTAGTATTTTCTCTAGGTGATAAGCTTTTTAAAAATGTCGGTTATTAAATTAGTTTTATAATTTTATTCTGTGCTATTTCTTTTTTATTTCTAATATTACATAAATATTTAGTCAACTTTTATTGGAATAAATTACAATTATATGTAAATATTCATTATAAAAACGTCTCCTTATTTGTACTGCACCCCTCTCACTGGACCAAGGAGCAATAGCAATGATGGATGGATTCCATGGAATCCATCCATCGGCGCCGCTCCAAAGCCATAGGAGGGGCTTTTTAGATGAAATTCACATTCGAGCAGAAACTCACGGCAGTGAAGCTGCACAAGGAAAAAGGAACCTACAAATATCCGAAAGGATATGAAGCCAAAAGCAAAAAACAAGTGTACAGATTCTACGTCCAGTTCTGGGAAGCACAGTATGACCGCAACGGCGAGGAAGGAATCAGGCATGAGTTAAATTCGGCCTATTCGCCCGAGAAGAAGCTTTCGATCATAACTCCCGTTCTGATGGGGGAGATTACCGGCAGACAGCAGGCGATAAGATGTGGCGTGAGGCCTTCGTCTATCGTTCTATGGATCAAAAGATATAGGAAAGACGGGCTGGAAGGCTTAAAATCTTGTCATCCAGGGAGGAAGCCCAAGAACATGCCTGTCATCAGCGAAAAGAAAGAAGAGACTGACAAGACCGTCGCGGAAGACAATCAGGAAGACCTGAGGAAATACGGGATAATACAGTCGATGTCAAGAAAAGGGAACTGCCTTTACAACAGCAAGACGGAGAACCTGTTCTCGAAGATGAAGAAGGAGATGTTCTACGGACACGAAAATGAGTTCCGCAGCTTCGCGGAACTCAAGAAGGCGATAGACGAATACATATTCTGGTACAACAACGAAAGGATAGTGACGAGGCTCGACGGTGCTCCTGTTTGCAACAGGAGCATTGTGCCTGTCTCAATGTTGTGCTATAGTTCTATTAAAAGTCCAGTGAGAGGGGTGCAGTACAATTAAGGAGACTCCTTTTAATAATTCATCAAAAAATAATTATTAAAATAAAACTATTGACCTACTATATCTTCTTCAAATCTATGGAACATTTTAAGAACTTTTTTATTGTTGGCTAAGTCTTTCTGTTCCAACAATGTATCTTCAGCATTATTCTTTCTAATATTCAAATAGAATTCTATAAATGCACGTCTATATACTTGATTATATGAAGACGATTTAGTCGATTTAATCAAAGAATCCATCAATGCTAATTGAACACCGGTTCTTTCATATTTAGATGTATTCATTGAATCATCAATATCATTCAAGCCTAAAGCCTTTATATATTCATCGGTTCCTTCCACACCAACTTTATCTCGCAAAATCGATAAGACCAATTTGATGGCTGATTTCATATCTTCACCATCAATTTTAGGAAGATTAATTACCTTTCCATAAGACATATGGATAGTCGAATAATAACTATCGCCATCCTTAACATTTCCTAATACAGGTTCTATAACCTTTTCAAATGTCTCACCTTTCTTTTCTATGGGCAAATCATTAACGTAGACATTCTGGCTATATTTAATATAAGTTAAGACTAAAAGAGAAAGGATTAAAGAATGCTCTCCTTTAAACAAAGCTTTAGCTTTCTTTTTAAAGTCCTCACTGTCTTCATAGAAGAATTCCTCACCATTCTTCTTCATTTCCTTTTCAAAAGAAAGATACATTTCCTTCTTTTGCTGACCTCTCTTAGTCAAAGGATCAGTTCCATGACGTGGATCTTTAGTTATTTCAATAAGCTTCCACCATTTCTTAGTTCCACGCATCTCCTCTTTTTTCTTTTCGGCAAATCCAAGTCTCTTACCCAAGACTTCTAAATCATCATCCATTCTCATCATCACTACATTATCCAAAAATTCTTTTACCTTAAATTCAATATTATTCTTCATATCTAACTCCTATAAATCTTATATATTTTATCAATATTTAACTGGATTTAGACAAACAAAAAATCCAACCTTTCGGTTGGATAACTTGTTCTAAATGGTGGGTCTTGATGGGCTCGGACCATCGACCTCGTCCTTATCAGGGGCGCGCTCTAACCAACTGAGCTAAAGACCCATTCCTCAAGTGCGTTGGTAATTATATTCTTATTGCTATCAACATGCAAGTGTTTTTTTATCTTTTTGCAATTATTTTTGAGGTTTTCACCACTTAGAGCAAACTTTATAATTAAGTATTGATAAATATAAAAAACCGCACCACATGGTGCGGTAGTTTGAAATTAATCTTGACTAGAATTGAGGATTATATCCAGAATTGTCTTCGCCGGGCTTTTCCATAGGTAATACTTCACCTGTGAAATCAGTTTGTTGATCTCCACTGAATTGATCAAGATAATCATCATGATATTCAGTGTCGGAGAATCCAGACTGGACTGAATAGAAGTCACTCTTGCTGAGACGTTCTTCAGCGACGAAGTTCTCACCAGCAGGAAGAGGATCTATTGTAGTTCCAGCAGGAATCAACTTACCCAACATGACGTTTTCCTTAAGACCTTTAAGTTCATCGACCTTACCTTTGATAGCAGCGTCAGTAAGAACTCTTGTGGTCTCCTGGAATGAAGCAGAAGACAAGAATGAAGTTGTATCCAAAGCAGCTTTGGTAACACCCAAAATCATAGGAGTTCCGACTGCAGGATTAAGACCATGAGCCAAAGCTTGTTGGTTCATAGCGGTAAACTCAGGCAAGTCTACACGGCTTCCAGAAATCATCTTGGTGTCTCCACCATCGGAAATCAACATCTTCTTCATCATTTGACGAACGATGACTTCCAAGTGCTTATCAGACAAATCGATACCCTGAGACTGGTAAACATTTTGTACCTGGTCGATAAGGTAACGCTCAGTCTTCTCAACACCACAAACATCCAATAACTTCTTAGGATCCTTAGATCCAATAGTTAATGCGTCACCAGCTTTAACGACATCTCCAACCTTTACAATGACATGAGAGTTGTAGTTACAGGTATAAGATTTATCGTTGTTAGGCAAGACACCTGTGATAGAGATGATATCTCTTCCGTTCTTATTGGTGATATCAGTTACGGTACCATCAATCTCAGTCATGATACATTCTCCCTTAGGATTACGGACTTCGAGCAACTCCTGAACACGAGGCAAACCTTGAGTGATATCACTACCTGCAGTTCCACCTTCGTGGAATGTACGCAAAGTCAACTGTGTACCAGGTTCACCGATTGATTGTGCAGCCATGATACCAACAGTATCACCAATCTTACACATCTCACCGGTAGCCATGTTAAGTCCATAACAATGAGCACAAACACCATCCTTAGCCTCACAAGTCAATAGAGAACGAATCTCTACTCTTTCAAGGTCAGCTCCCTTAATTAATGAGCACTCAGCCTTATCGAGATAAGTGTTGGCAGGAATGATGACATTGCCATTCTTGTCACAAATATCGTGGCAAGAATAACGTCCATAGCAACGATCAGCGACTGAGAGTTTCAACTTGTTCTTATCATCATACAATGCTTCGACCCAGAATCCATGATCACATCCACAATCGGTTTCACGGATGACGACAGAGTGAGAAACATCGACCAAACGACGTGTTAAGTATCCAGAGTCAGCTGTCTTCAAAGCTGTATCGGTCATACCTTTACGAGCACCGTGTGTAGCGGTGAAGTATTCGTTGACTGACATACCCATACGGAAGCAGTCTTTGACAGGAATTTCGATAATCTTGTTGTTAGGTCCAGCCATCAAACCTCTGGTACCAATCAACTGAACGAAGTTATTGACTGAACCACGAGCCTTAGCGTTAGCCATCATGAAGACAGGGTTACGGCTCTCACGAGCCATTTTATCCTTAACCTTATTTGTGATTTCATCCTTGGCCGTTGTCCAAATATCCAATGTCTCATTGTGACGAGATTCATCAGTGATAAGACCCATGTTAAAGTAATCGTTGATTTGGGCAACCTTCTTATCACCTTCAGCAAGAATTTCATCACGTCCTTCAACAGTGTTGATATCAGTGATAGAAATAGTTAATCCGAGCTTAGTACAATAATAGTAACCGGTATCCTTGATCTTATCCAACAACCAAGATGTACGTTTAGACTTATATCTCAAGAACAAAGCATTGATAATAGCAGCAAGCTCTGATTTATCCACAGGTTTGGTAGGATTCCAATGATTCTTAAGGTAATCCTTGATGTCTGTTCCCTTAGGAACGAAGAACCAATCGATTCCAACAGGAGTTGATTTCAACTCACCTTTGCAATGAGAAGGTGCATCGTTGACATATGGGAAGTCTGAAGGGAACATATCGTTGAAGATAAGCTTTCCGACAGTAGTAATCAAATACTTGCTATTTTGCTCTTCAGTAAATACTCCATACTTTCCTAAAGACTCAGCTGGAATTGCAATACGGTTATTTGTATGAACGACACCAGTTTGATAAGCACGCATAACTTCATCGAAGTTACGGAACACGTGACCATCCATTCTGGCAAATCTTTCAAATTTCTCAGCTTCCTCAACATCACCATGATTTCTAGCAGCATCGGCTTGGCTCAAGAAATCATCTGGAGTTTGCTCAGAAGTCAAATAGTAATGACCGACATCGACGTCCTGAACAGGAATAGCTATAACCTTTGCGTCACGAGGAGAAAGAATATTTCTCGAAGAGATCATCAAATCGAAAGCTTCTTGTTGAGCCTCTCTAGAAAGAGGAACGTGGACAGCCATTTGGTCACCATCGAAGTCAGCGTTGAATCCAGGACAGACCAATGGATGCAATCTCATAGCTCTTCCGTCGACCAAAACAGGTCTGAAGGCTTGAATACCCAAACGGTGCAATGTAGGAGCACGGTTCAAGAGAACAGGGTGATTAGGAACAATCTTTTCCAAAACATCATAGACTCTATCATCGTATCTTGTAATCATCTGCTCGGCAATCTTGATGTTGGCAGCATACTTATCCTTCATGAGTTCGCTCATGATGAATGGCTTGAAGAGTTGAATTGCCATCTCGCGAGGTAAACCACACTCATCCAATCTCAATTCAGGTCCGACACAAATGACTGAACGTCCAGAATAGTCAACACGCTTTCCTAACAAGTTCAAACGGAAACGTCCTTGTTTTCCTTTGAGTGTAGAAGACAAAGATTTCAAAGGACGACCAGATACACCAGTAAGAGGCTTGTTGTTTCTTCTTCCATTATCGATTAAAGCATCAACAGCTTCTTGAACCATACGTTTTTGGTTAACCAAAATGACTGTAGGAGCTTTTTGATCCATCAATCTCTTCAACAAAGAGTTACGAGTGATAACACGACGATACAATTCGTTGATATCAGAAGTTGCATAACGTCCACCATCCAATTGAAGCAAAGGACGAAGATCAGGAGGAGTTACAGGAATAACATCGAGAATCATCCATTCAGGCTTATTCTTAGAGTTGCGGAAGGATTCTACAACATCCAAGCGTTTCATAAGCTTGATACGCTTTTGATTCTTAGGATCAGGATATGATCTAATAGCTTTTTCAATTGTTTCAAATTCTACGTCGAGCTTGGATTTTCCAGTTACAGAATCGATATTTTCAGGATCGAGTTCATGGAGCAAAGTCTTAACAGCATCAGCTCCCCAACCAAACTCAGCACCGACCAACTTCTTAATGAAGCGAGCAGCAGTTTCAAAATCATAAGGTTCATTCTCATGAGCCATGCTATTGATCAAACGTTGACACTTCTTATAATCATCAGTTTCAGTTTGTTTAGGATCGATAACAGGATTTTCTCCCTCCATGAAACTCTTTAAAATTTCTTGGAAGATATCACGTCCTGCTCTTTCATCCAAAACTTGTTTCTTTTGAAGCAAGTTGTGATCAAGACAGTATTGGCCAGGATTCAAAACAATATGAGATTGGAAATATACGACTTCTTCCAAATCCTTTGGAGGAACATCCAAAATCAAAGCTATCTTGGAAGGTGTTCCCTTGAGGTACCAAATATGAGTACAAGGACAAGCGAGGGTGATATAACCCATACGCTCACGACGGACAGACTTAGAAGTTACTTCAACACCACATTTATCACAAACTGTTCCAGAGTAGGAATTCTTCTTGTACTTTCCACAGTGACATTCATAACTCTTTGCAGGTCCGAATATCTCTTCGGCAAAAAGTCCTTCAGGTTCAGGCTTTTGTGAACGATAGTTAATAGTCTCAGATTTCTTAACTTCACCAGATCCGGGCTTTTGCTTTTCAGCATAAGACCAACTCTTGATAACTTCTGGAGATGCAAGACCAATCTTGATACTAGCTAGTTTACTTAAATCAAACATTCGTTAGTCCTCCTTTTAGTCCATATTAGAAGAATCGCCATCGTCAGTTTCCTTGCCATCATCTGTCAAGTCATCTAACGCTTCTTCTGCTTCTTTTTGCTGCTCTTCAGTTATAAACGAAGAAGTTTCTTCAAATCCATCTTCCTCAACAGGCAATCCAGTGTTGGAAGCCTCAACTTCATTTGAAGCATTCTTCTTCAATCCCTCATTCTCCATAGGTGTATAAGAGAAGTTACGTAATTCATGGTTATACTTCTTGATTTCACTATCGTTGCTAGAAGCAATTCCATCCATTGAAATAGGCTTGTTGTCCTTGTCGAGCAAGATGACATTGATAGCCAAACCTTGAAGTTCTTTCAACATAACACGGAAGGACTCAGGCATTGAAGGACTTGGAATAGGCTTATCCTCACAGATAGATTGATAAGTAAGAGCCTTACCGACCATATCATCTGACTTGATGGTGAGCATTTCTTGCAAAGTGTGAGCTGCACCATAAGCTTCCAAAGCCCAGACTTCCATTTCTCCGAAACGCTGTCCACCCTTTTGAGCTTTACCACCCAAAGGCTGTTGAGTGACCAAGGAATAAGGTCCAGTAGCACGGGCATGAACTTTATCGTCGACCATATGGTCAAGCTTGATCATGTACATACATCCGACTGAAATTCTATTTTCGAATCTCTCACCGGTTTGTCCATCATAGACTACTGTCTTTCCATCATCGGAAACACCAGCATCCTTCATAAGGCTGAATAATTCTTCGTTTGAAACACCATCGAATACAGGTGTAGCAACTTTAAGTCCTAATCTTCTACAAGCATCACCTAAATGAATTTCGAGAATCTGACCGATGTTCATACGTGAAGGAACACCCAAAGGGTTCAAGCACAAATCGACAGGAGTTCCATCAGACAAGAAAGGCATATCTTCTTGAGGCACAAGTTTAGAGATAACACCTTTGTTACCATGACGTCCAGACATCTTATCACCTTCTGAAATCTTTCTCTTTTGGATGATGTATACCTTTACAGTTTCAAGAACGTTAGGTGCAAGCTCATCACCATTTTTACGGCTAAAGACCTTTACAGATTGAACAATACCAGCTCCACCGTGAGGAACTCTCAAAGAAGTGTCCTTTCCATCTTTCTGCTTGTCTGAGAAAATGGATTGCAATAACTTTTCTTCAGGCGACAATTGTTGTTCACCTTTAGGAGTACTCTTTCCAACCAAGATATCATCTTCAGAAACAACAGTTCCAGGAATGACAATACCATTAGCATCCAAATGGGCCTTGAGATCTTCAGAAATGTTAGGTACATCTCTTGTGAAAGTCTCATCTCCTAACTTTGTCTTTCTACGATCGATTGAATATTCATCGATATGAATAGAAGTGAAGACATCATCACGACGGCATTGCTCGTTCATGACGACAGCGTCCTCATAGTCGTATCCGTGCCAGGTCATGAAGGCTATGGTTTCGTTTTGACCGAGAGCCAAATCTCCATGGTCCATTGCAGGACCATCAGCAATTATTTGACCGACCTTAATCTCATCACCAATCTTTACGATAGGAGTTTGATTAATACAAGTTGCTTGGTTAGCCTTAGCAAACTTACGAAGCTTATATTCGTGATTGACTCCTTCATTATCTTGAATAATGATTTTCAAAGAATCGGCATATAAAACTTTTCCGTCTTGCTTGGAAATTACAGCAGCACCAGAGTCATGAGCAATTTTATATTCCATACCTGTTCCAACAACAGGGGCGTGAGGTCTAAGCAAAGGCAAAGCCTGACGTTGCATGTTACAAGCCAACTGAGCACGGTTGGTATCATCGTTTTCAAGGAATGGAATAGAAGCAGCAGCGATTGAAACAATCTGCTTAGGAGAGACGTCGATATAATCGACATCTTCTTTGTTGACACGAATAGTATCACCATTATGACGAGCAGTGACATACTCATCGATAATATTTCCTTCAGCATCCGTTTCAGTATTAGCTTCAGCAATGATCAAATTTTGTTCCTGATCAGCTGAGAGATAAACAGTCTTGCTGTTATCTTCCAAAACTTTACCATGCTCTACCTTACGGTAAGGTGTAGTTATAAAACCATGATCATCGATCTTAGCATAACATGCCAAGTTGTTGATCAAACCGACGTTTTGTCCTTCAGGAGTTTCAATAGGACAAATTCTTCCGTAGTGAGTGAAGTGAATATCACGAACCTCAAAGGAAGCTCTGTCACGTGAAATACCACCAGGTCCCAAAGCTGATAGACGACGTTTGTTAGAAAGTTCAGCCAAAGGATTAACCTGATCCATGAATTGTGACAATTGAGATGAGTTATAGAATTCAGAGATAACTGAAGTCAAGGGCTTGATATTCAAGACATTACTTGGCTTGTTCAAAACATCAGAGTTTTCGTTGTTGTCTTTCTTTCCCATACGCTCACGAATGGATTTTTCCATACGAGAGAGTCCTTGACGGAAATAATTTTGAAGCAACTCACCGACACATTTTACACGACGGTTAGAAAGATTATCAATATCATCTACAGATCCGACTCCATCGATGATATCGAGGAAGTAAGAGAATACTGCAAAAATATCAGAGATTGTTACATAGTTCTCATTTAAGAGAGTATCAGTACCGATGATAGTTACAATCTTCTTGTTAGCCAAGAATTCATTGATGGCCTTGTCATCTTTTCCTTCAAGCTCAAATGTATCCCAGGAAAAGTCTGCATGCATTGAACTTTCGAAATTGGAATCGATAAACTCATTCTTGTTAGATTTGTATGAAGGGTTGCTTCTAACAATTTGAGTTAATCCACCCTCATCTTTGGTAAGAGTCAAAGTGTAACGCTTATCATCATCGGCATCAGTTCCAAAGTCATTTTGCTCACCGAGTTCAGTGAAGACTTTGACTCTGTTGATCAATCCGTGATTGTCAAGTTGTTGGAAGATATGGAAGAAGTTGTCGCTGTCAGATCCATCGAAGGTCATTCCACCTTTTTCATAGCTGACGACACCATCATTATCGGTGACAATCTTCTTTTCGAAGAACTTCTCATTCTCAAGTTTCAAGACATCAGCAGAAGAAAGTGTGTGTCCAGCGAAGAATTCAACGACACCATCTCTGTCGACCAAATCTTCAGCCAAGGTCTTTCCGACCAAACGATTATAGATACCTAACTTCTTTGTCAACTTGAAACGACCAGCTCTACCGAGATCATAATGTTTCTTGTCGAAGAAATGATTCTTGATTAATGTAATAGAAGCAGCTGCAGGGTTAGGCTCACCAGGTCTAAGCTTAGAGTAAATTGTTCTACAAGCAGTAGTTTCACAATCATCTTCAGCAGTTCTTTCCATCTTATTCTTACGAATAGTGTTGTCGAGCAAAGTGTTTCCGTTTCCGAACAAATCCAAAATAGTTTGGTTATCGGAAAGTCCCAAAGCACACATCAATGTGAGAGATGAAACTTTTCTTTGCTTATCAATACGAACACTCAAAGTATCCTTTGCATCAGAAAGGAACTCAATCCAAGTTCCACGTTGAGGGATAATATCTCCACCATACATAAAGCGGCCGGACTTATCTCTTTCCTTAGAAAGATAAGCACCAGGTGAACGTACGATTTGAGAAACAATACAACGCTCAGATCCATTGACGATGAATGTTCCAGAATCGGTCATCATCGGATAATCACCAAAGAATACTGGTTCTTGAATCTTCTCACCAGAAGGATACTCTATAACCATATCTACACTCAATTTACGAGAATAGGTTTGATTCTTTTCCTTGGCAGTAAATGCATTTTCGACATTTACGCCTTCCCAGTGAACAGGATCGACTTTAGTACGATCGATATCGAGCTTGATTTCTTTCTTATCGCTACTATTGTCTTCTTGCTTCAACTTAGGATCAACAGATCCAATAGGGAAGAAGTCTTCCAAAACTTCTCTAACTCCCTTATCCATAAACCACTTGAAAGAATTCAATTGGATTTCACAAAGATTAGGCAACTCTAAAGCACCCGAAACCTTCGAGAAATTAATACGATCATTATTCAAGCGGGGATATTTTCCAATTATGTCTTCGACAGAAGTGGATTGATTTAATTCATCTTTTTCACTGTAATTTTCAGCCATTTTTTGTCCTCTCTATCAATTTAGTTCGTGCGGTTGTCGATAGAAGGATTGTGCCATGCGCTACACACCCCTTAAATCGACTTGTCCCCTTTACATCACAACACCCATTCCCTATAAAAAGGAATGGGCGGAGACTAATACTTTAGTGGAATTAACGAAAGAGAAGGACTACTTGAGTTCAACAGTTGCAGATGCAGCTTCAAGAGTCTTCTTGATTTCTTCAGCTTCAGCAGTAGGAACCTTTTCCTTGATAACTGCAGGAAGTGTATCGATGAGCTTCTTGGAGTCCATCAAAGATTTTCCAGTGATTCCTTGGACAGCCTTGATGACGGCGACCTTAGAACCAGCAATAGCAGTGATGGTGACGTTGACGGTTGAAGGACCTTCAGCGGCAGCAGCACCAGCAGCAGGAGCAGCAGCGACAGCGGCAGCAGCCTTGACGCCAAACTTCTCCTCAATAGCCTTGACCAAGTCGAAGAGCTCGACAACGGTCATGCTCTCAAGAGCATTGATAATGTCATCCTTAGAAAGTGCCATAATAATTAATTACCCTCCTATGGCTTTCGACTCGACTAGGCAGCAGGGGTTGCAGCTTCTCCAGCTTCACCCTGCTTCTTCTCGGCAATAGACTTGATGTCCAAAGCAAGATTACGCATACCGGCTTCGAGGACGGAAAGCAATTGTGAATATATTCCATTTCTGCTTCCGACTTTGCCAAGTTCTGCCATCTTTTCCTCATTAAGGAATACATGCTCGACAAGTCCACCCTTGATCTTTGTGTTCTTCTTGTTCTTGCTAGCAAACTCAGTCACGATAGAAAGAGCAGCTAAAGGATCCTCACAAGTGATCAAAGCGTTGGAACCAGTCAAGAGCTTCTCAAGCTCAGCATCGTTCTCAGCCTCAAGAGCTCTTCTTACAAGAGTATTCTTGCGGACTTCGACACCGGCCTTGACAGGCTTGTCATCAACCTTGCACTCTCTGAGTTTGATTCTCAAAGAGTTAAAGTTAGTAACATTGATTCCGTCATAGGATAGGATGATCGTGCATTTGGCGGTTGCAAGACGGGTCTTTAATTCCTCGACCTCAGCTTGCTTAGCTTTAAGTGTGTTAGGATTCACTTTTCATGACCTCCTGAATCCACGTATCGAATCATATCGACAATATATGGCAATCAACATACTTTTTATCAATTTAGGTGCATGACCTAGGCGACATTATTAAGCTTTCTCGCCGTCGCTGTCTTCGGTATGCTGTAATGCCCGATTTAGAGTTAGAACGCTCAGATTAGAGAGCGTTGACGTCCACACTTACGGAAGGACCCATAGTGGAGCTGATAGCACAGCCCTGCACATAGACACCCTTCACAGAAGAAGGACGGATTGAGAGAACGAGATTGATGACGGCACGAAGATTTTCAGCAAGTTTCTCTTCGGTGAAGCTAGCCTTACCGAAGGTGAGTTGAATATTACCATCCTTATCAGTACGATAAGCAACCTTACCATTCTTGATTTCAGTGATAGCTGAACCAATGTTCATGGTGACTGTTCCAGTCTTAGGGTTAGGCATCAATCCTTTAGGTCCGAGGATACGTCCAAGACGTCCAATTTGACCCATCATGTCGGGAGTGGCAACGATGATATCGTAACCAAACCAATTCTCTTTTTGAATCTTCTCAATCATATCAGCTGCACCGACAAAGTCAGCACCAGCTGCCTTAGCCTGAGCCTGTTGAGTGTTGGTCAAAGCCAAGATCTTCTTGGTCTTACCATTTCCATTAGGCAAAACAATAGTTCCACGGAGCTGTTGATCAGGTTGTTTTGTATCGAGGTGAAGCTTGAAGCTTACATCGATAGTGCTATCGAACTTGGCGATAGCTGTTTTCTTAACTAAAGCCACAGCTTCAGCAACAGAATACTTCTTAGTTCTGTCGATGAGCTTAGCGACTTCGTTATACTTCTTTCCTCTTTTTGCCATTTTAGTGATCTCCTTTACTTGTCGACAGCAATGCCCATGGATTTGGCAGTGCCAAGAACACAATTGATGGCAGCTTGCTCATCCTTGACATTGAGGTCAGGAAGTTTGTACTTAGCAATTCTTTCGATTTCAGCATAAGAGATGTGAGCAACTGCAGTTTTGTGAGTAGCAGCACCCTTCTCAAGCTTAGTAGCTTGCTTCAAAAGGAATGTGACAGGTTGTGTCTTATAAGCACAATCAAAAGTACGATCCTCATAAATGGTGAGGATGCAAGGGACTAATTCTCCCTTGCGTTCAGCGGTGTCGGCGTTGAACTTTTGGCAGAACTTAGCACCAATTCCGAAAGGTCCTAATTTCTGACCGAGTTTGGCAGGGCTAGCCTGTCCAGCCATGACTGTGATAGTCATAGCACGCATAATTTTCTTTGCCACGGTAGTTTTCCTCCAATTTCCGTGACGTGGTTCGACTCATGTCTCCCACGTGCTTAATCAGCTTTTAGTCACAAAAAGCGTGCAAAAAGCCGCTAAGCAAAAAGAATCATACGCTCTTCAATTCTAATAGTCAAGCTTTTTCTTTTGTAATTATATAAATAGGTTAGGAAATATAAGCTACAGCAAAGAAATCAGTTAGAAATTAAAAATTTTGATCATATTCTTTCTTTACCAGCACATATTGTTTGATTAGGGATGAGTAAGCATCACTAATAAATCTATAGAAAGGATTAAAAACATGAAAAGACAAAAAGATGAGAAGAAAAAAGG
>ERZ1034880.335-NODE-335-length-15251-cov-4.961306_pt1 | contig 15251 bp, 15 predicted proteins | sample MGYA00520630_ERZ1034880 | MGnify/ENA primary metagenome ERZ1034880 (study PRJEB33766, sample SAMN09781725) | gut metagenome | biome: gut microbiome | host: Homo sapiens | place: Madagascar | study: EMG produced TPA metagenomics assembly of the PRJNA485056 data set...
CCGCGGCGCCGGCGCCGGCGGTCAGGAAAAGCGGAAGATTCCTGTGTGTCCGGAGAAAACGGAGAAAGAAGAGGAGTTCGAACGAAACCATTGTCACAAACATTCCTTCGGAGAGGAACATCGGGGCGAATGCGATTTCGGTCGGAGAGAACATCAGCAGGAGCGAGGCGGTCAGCGCAAGACGTTTGTTCCCGGTGAATTCCAGCGCCGCCTGATACAGAACCGGAACTGCAAGTGCGGAGACAGCACAGTTCATCAGGATGCAGAACAGCAGACTGTTTCCGCTCACCGCAAGCGAGAATGCGAGAAATGCCGGATAGAGCGGCACGCGGAGCGCGGTCGGAACGCCGGAGGCGTCCGCATAGGTGAAGCTGTTCAGAAGCGAGCGCGCGGGGGCGAGATAGGTTGCGGAATCGATCCGCATCAGCAGTTCCGGCTCCATCATTCCGCGCAGTCCGTAAAGGGCGAACAGCAGGAACGCCGCGAAAAAGAGCAGAAGATGAACGGTGTATTTTTTCATTCGCAGAGGGTCTCCGCCTGAACGGCGTTTGCCCGCAGGACTTCCGCGGGAATCGGGTCGCCGAGGTTCGCGTCGAGCTGTTTCAGAAATTCTGCGCGCGGAACTTCAACGGCGCCGAAGCGTCCGAGGAGCGGCGTGAGAACCTGGGTATCGAGCATGGTCACGCCGCATTTCCGCAGAGTCGCGACGGCGGAGAGAAGCGCGAATTTTGAGGCGTCGGTCTCGAGGTGAAACATGCTTTCGCCGCAGAAGACGCGTCCGAGGGAGATCCCGTACATGCCGCCGACGAGTTCGCCTTTTTCGTTGCAGGCTTCGAAGCTGTGAACATATCCGGCTTTGTGAAAATCTCGGTAGGCGCGGCGGATTTTCGCGGTGATCCATGTGCCGTCCTGTCCTTTGCGCGGGACGCGGGAGCAGTTCGCGATGACGTCTTCGAAACGTTCGGAGATTTTGAGGTGAAAGCGGTGCTGGCGGAGCGAGCGTTTCAGACGCGAGGGAATGTGGAGGCTGTCAAAATAGAGCACGCTCCGCATCGGCGGGGTGAACCAGAAAACTTCGCGTTCGCGGATCGGCCAGGGGAAAATCCCGTGCGTATAGGCGTCGATGAGCATCGGGAGATTCAGCGACGGCGTATAGCCGAGACATCCCTCGTCGTCCGCCTGTTCCGGCGGGGGAAACATGGAGGGGCGGGTCATTCCGCCGACTCCAGCAGCATGGTGCGAAGCGTGTTGAGCGCTTTGGCCGCGGTTCGTTCGCGCACCTGGTCACGTCCGCCACGGAAATGACACTCCAGAATCACGGTTTTTGTATGCAGGCGGACTCCGATGTAGACGAGTCCGACCGGTTTTCCGGGCGTTGCGCCGCCGGGGCCGGCAATGCCGGTTACGGAAATTGCGGCGTCGGCTTTCGCGCGGTCTGCAATGCCGTTGACCATCTCTTCGGCGCATTCGCGGCTGACTGCGCCGACGGTCCGGAGGGTCTCTTCAGAAACTCCGAGGAAGCGCATTTTGATTTCATTCGCGTAGGAATTCACACCGCCGAGGAAGGCGTTGGAGGAGCCGGGAACGGCTGTGATCTGTTCGGAAATCATTCCGCCTGTGCAGGATTCCGCGGTTGCGAGCATGAGCTTTTTCGCTTCGAGCAGACGCAGCACGTCTTCGGGGAGCGAGGTTACGCCCGCAGGCAGGACGTTGGCGCGGAAGAGTTCGCGTGCTTCGGAGGCAACCCGTTTCAGCAACGCTTCGTCCTTCGAGGTGAGAAAGAGACGGACGAGTCCGGGCTGAGCGCAGTAGGCGGCGGAGACTTCCGGTATGAGATGCGGTTCGAGAAGGTCTTCCACTTCGGATTCCCCGATTCCGGCGATCCGGAACAGATCGGTATAGACCCTGTCTGTCTGTTTCGTTTTGAGAAGCGGGAGAACCGAATCTGTGAACATCGGCTGGAGTTCGGAGGGTGGTCCCGGCATGAGGATGATCGTTTTCCCGTTCCGTTCGAGATGAATTCCCGGAGCGGAGCCGTATCCGTTCGGGATGGCTTCTGCGCCTTCGGGAAGTTCCGCCTGGCGGATCCAGTGAACCGGCGCGGTTCCGGAATGAAGTTTGTGCCAGTATTCCTGCACGGCGTGTTCCGCTTCGGGGCGGCGGATGAGCGGAACGCCGAACCAGTTCGCGACGGCGGACTTGGTCAGGTCGTCCGCGGTGGGGCCGAGCCCGCCGGAAGTGAGGACGATATCGGCGCGGGAGAACGCATAGTCGAGAGCTCCCCGGATATCGGCGTCGCGGTCGGGAACTTCGAGCGAGAGTTTCGGAATGATGCCGTTTTCGAGCAGTTTTTCTCCGAGAAAAGCGAGATTTGTGTTGACGGTGGACCCCTTCAGCAGTTCATCGCCGATGCAGAGCAGTGCGACTTCCATGACAACCTCCTTATTTGGAAACAAGCGAGACTTCGTTCAGGCGTTCCTCCACGAGGACGCGGTATTTTTCAAGTTCTTCGGAGGAGAGATCCGGCGGAATGAAAATCTTTTTGCCGAGATGCACGGAGACCTTCGAGAACGGTTTTGGAATCTGGAAACGGTCCCAGCTGTTCAGTTCCCAGCAGGAACTGTAGTTGATTGCGAGCGGGACAATCGGCACGCCGAGCTTGCTTGCGGCGTAGATTGGCCCCTGGCTCATGTGATAGCGGGGGCCGCGCGGTCCGTCGGGGGTGAAGCAGACGAAGTTTTTCGCTTCGATTGCTTCAAGCACGCCGTGGAGCGCGGAGTATCCCTTTTTGCGGCTGGAGCCGCGGATGCTGCGGACGCCCATCTGCCCGGCAAGATCTGCGATGTACTGTCCGTCGCGCGAGGCGCTGATGACGGCGCACGTCATTTTGCGCAGGTTTTCCGGGAAGAGAAGGGGGAAAAAGAGCAGTCGGTTGTGCCAGGTGACGCCGATTGCGGGGGGCTGCGGATTTGTCACTTCGCCCGACTCATCCACAATTTCCCGGCGCAGAGTCGAGCGCCAGAGGAGCAGCAGCCAGACGATCGGCTTGTAGACCCAGTCCGGCAGTTTTTTGATCTGTCTGAATTTCTGTTTAAGCGACATGTTTTTTCCCGTATTTGCAGATTTTGTTCAGGACGCATTGTGCGCACGCCGGGCGGTTCGCCTTGCAGATGCTGCGTCCGTGGACGATGACCAGATGCGAAAACTGGCTCCAGCGCAGCGGATCGAGATTTGCGCAAAGTTCGGATTCAATCTTCACAGGATCATCCGAATCGGTGATTCCGAGAAGATTTGTGATGCGTTTGACATGGGTGTCGACCGGAAGTCCGGGAACGCCGAAGGCGTCGCCGAGCACGACGTTGGCGGTTTTGCGTCCGACGCCGGGGAGAGAAGTGAGCTCCTCCATGGTATCCGGCACTTCGCCGCCGAAATCGGAGACGATGCGCTTGCATGCGCCGATGATGTTTGCTCCTTTTGCGCGGTAATAGCCGCAGCGGTGGATGATGGATTCGAGTTCCGCGGGATCCGCCTGCGCATAATCCTGCGCGGTGTGATACTTCGCGAAAAGATCAAGGGTCACGCGGTTCACCATCTTGTCGGTGCACTGCGCGGAGAGAATCGTTGCGATGAGGAGCTGAAGGGGCGTTGCGTGTTCGAGCGCGCAGACCTGGGGGCCGTACTCTGCTTCGAGCAGGTCGTAGATGAGATTGATCTTTTCCCGTTTTTTCATTTTCCCGCTTCATCCCTGCGGAAGACGCGGAGGAGTTCCTCCGGGGAGGTGATCGCAGTTCCGACTTTGCCGACGACGATTCCGGCGGCATGGTTTGCGATTTCCGCTGCTTCGTGTTCATCGGCTCCGGCGGCGCGGCAGAGCGTGTAGATTGCAATGACGGTGTCGCCGGCTCCGGAAACGTCGAAGACCTCTTTCGCCTTGGTGGGGATGGCGTGGAGCGGGGTGTTGTCGCGGAAGAGCGCCATGCCCTGCGCTCCGAGTGTTATGAGCAGAGAGTCGACGTTCCAGGCGCGGAGGATGCGTTCGGCGACGAGCTTGAGATTGTCGTCGTTTTCCACGGGCGACACGGCGTCGTAGCAGTAGAGTCCGGCGAGTCCGAAGGCTTCGGAGCGGTTCGGGGTCATGACCGAGAGTCCCTGAATCTCCATCGGATGTCCGGGGTGCGGATCGAGCGAAGTGATGACGCCGTTTTCGCGGGCAACATCGGCGAGCCGCTGGACGGTGTCGCGGTCGAGCAGCCCTTTGTTGTAATCTTCAAAGATGACGGCGTCGATTTTGTGTTCGCGGATGAGCTTTGCGAGCCGTGCTTCCATCTCCGCCGCGACTTCTTTCGAGACGGGGAAGACGTCTTCGAAATCGACTCGGACGATCTGCTGGTTTGCAGTCATGACGCGCATTTTTTCGGTTGTTCTGCGGCGGTCGGAGAGAATGTTGGATTCGTCGACATGGTTGTCGGCGAGGAGTTTGCGGAGTTCATCGCCGGGGGCGTCGTTTCCGACGACGCCGAACGCGACGGCTTTTGCGCCGAACGAGGTGATGTTGCGCATGACGTTTGCGGCGCCGCCGGGTCTGCGTTCGGTGCGTTTGACCTGCAGGACGGGGACGGGGGCTTCCTGGGACATGCGGTTGGCGGAGCCGATGAGATAGACGTCCACCATGAGATCGCCGAGAACGGCGATGGACATATTTTTTGCACGGTTCAGAATTTCTTCAATTCGTTCGCAGGTGAGAGCCATAATCGGAATCCGTAGTTTATTTCAGTTTTTGAGGGAGGAGTTTATCGAAGCGGCGCAGTTTCTCCTCCAGGTTTTTCTGAAGAAGCGTGGTGTTGAAAATTCTGCGTTTGACCAGGAATTTCTGCTTTTCCCAGTCGCTGACACGCGCGGCGGAGCGGTCGAGACTGGATCTGATTTCCCTGATCTGATCCATGTTCAGGAGTTCCTGGTTGTTGCGGAGATAGATTGCCAGCACGTCGAGAGAGGAGAGCACCATGGAGATTTCCCCTTTGCGGAGGGAGTCGGGGTTGTCTCTCAGGAAATTCCCGCACTTCCGGCGGAGTTCATCGGCCTGGGCGGTAATGCGCTGGCGGTTGACGTGGAGAGCCATGGCATCCTCCCGCCGCAGCTGCAGCGGGAGAATGAAAACCAGATAGAGTTCGAACAGAACGATCAGGGAGAACATCATGACCGCAATGACCGTGATGTAATCCCGTTTCCGTCTGCATGAATATTTGCTTTTGAGATTGACGCGCATGATCGTTCCGTTCCTTTATCTGATATGATTACCAGGGCAGCTGCCAGTCGCCGCGCTCGTACAGGAAGTTGAGCGCGATTGCGACGCCGGCGAGTTCGCCGCCGCTCTTGCCGGAGATTCCGGTGACGGAGAACTTGCAGGTGTCGATGTTCTGCTGCCATGCGTAAGCCGGCAGTTTCGCCATCAGCGGATCCATGAACAGGGGACCCATGCTCTTGACAATGGTTCCGAGCACGATCATTTCCGGGTTGAAGACGTTGATGAGAGCGCCCATAGCCTGAGCGTTGCGCTCCATCACGCGGTCCCAGAATTCCAACGCGAACGGATCGTTGGCGCGGATGGCTTTTTCCAGGCAGATCGCGTCGATCTTGCTGTAGTCGCCGCCCGCGAGCTGAACGATCATGCTGTCCGGCTTGTCTGCGAGTTCACGGCGGAGATTGTTTGCCATGGCGACGCCGCCGCAGTAGGCTTCGTAGCAGCCGACAAGACCGCAGTTGCATTTGAGACCCTTGCTGTCGATGCTCATGTGACCGACTTCACCGGCGAGGTTGTGTCTTCCGCGGAGGAGTTTTCCTCCGGCAATGATGCCACCGCCGATACCGGTGGACATGGTGAGGTAGATCATGTCCTGCGTGCCTTTTCCGGCCCCGAAGAACCACTCGGCGAGTCCGGCGCCGTTGGCGTCGTTGTCGAAGAAGGCTTCCGTTTCAAACGCCTTGCCGAGATAGTCGCGGATGGGAACGTCGATCCAGCCGTTGAGGTTGCAGGGATTGCAGATGAGACCTTTGTCGAAATCCATCGGGGAGGGCGAGCTGATGCCGACCGCGCGGAGATCCTTCTTGGCAAGTCCGGCTTCCGCGAGGAGGCGTTCGCCTTCCGCGACGACGAGGGGGAGAACCTCATCCGGCTTTTTCATTTTGTTGCTGACGCGTCCGGATGCGAGGACCGTTCCGTCGCTCATCGCGAGACAGATTGCAATTTTCGTTCCGCCAATATCGAAGCCGAGAACGGGGAATTTTTCCGTAGACATGGTGCTGATGCTCCTTTTCTTTAAAGTTTTAGACAATATATGCCGTTTTTTTTCAATATGCAAGTTGCAATCAATGCAAAGTGCATTAAATTAGCACAGTATTTGAAATTTTAAACCCGCAAAATGGAGATTTTTGCCGAATGAACCTGTTTTTTTCCGCTTTTGTCCTGCCGCCGGTCGCCGACGGGTCCCTCACGTATGCATTTCTTCACTCCGATCTGGTGGGGCAGGGGATCGTTGTCGCCCTGAGTCTGTTCTCTGTCTGGATTTGGACGATCATGCTGGACAAGGGAATCGGACTTTGCCGCGCATACAAAGGTTCCAAGAGCTTTCTGGAAGAATTCCGCCGCAAAAAAAATGTGATGTCGCTCCGCAATCGCGCGGAAACGGATACGTCGCCGGTTGCTCGCATCTACGAAAGCGGATTCGCACGTCTGGCTCAGATCAATGGAGATGAAACCGGGACGAATATCACACATTCCCGTCCGCTTACCACACTTGAAATTGATGTCGTCCGTTCCACGATGGAAGAAACGGTAGCCGACCAGATTGTGAAACTGGAGGATCGGTTGCTGACTCTTATGACCGCAGTCAGTATCAGCCCGTTCATGGGACTGTTCGGCACGGTGTGGGGCATCATGCTCGCGTTCACTGAAATGGCGATGGCGGGCAAGCCGGATATCCAGACTCTCGCTCCGGGTGTTTCGGGTGCTCTGCTTACAACTGTGCTCGGTCTGCTCGTCGCGATGCCTTCGCTGGTCGGATATAACATCATTGGTTTCTATATCAAACAACTGACTGTGTACATGGACAATCAGGTTGAGGAGTTCGCGAACAAGCTGAAGCTTGCCGCCGCGGAAGCCGAAGCCCGCAAACAGGAAGAGAAGGAAAAAGAGACGGAGAGAGTGAAGCCGGAAGTCAAGCCGGAACCTGCTCCGGAGGAAGTCAAGCCTGAGCCGCAGCCGTTCCGTCATTCGTATCCGAATGAGGTTCCGCCAGTACAGATCGTCTATCAGACGCCGCCCCAGCCTGTTGCTCCGCCCCAGCCTGCGCCGCGTCCGGCTGTAACCTATGCTGCGCCACAGCCGGAACCGCAGCCCGTGTCTCAACAGGTCTATGTCCAGCCCGAGCCCCAGCCTGCGCCGCAACCGGTTTATGCTCAGCCCGAGCCGCAGCCCGTTCCGGTACAGCCGGTCTATACCCCGCCTGCACCCCAGCCGGAACCGCAACCCGCTCCGCAACAGGTCTATGTCCAGCCGGAACCTCAGGCTGCACCGCAGCCGGTTCCTCCTCCGCAGGCGTATGTTCCCCCTCCGCGCAGGCCTTACACTCCGCCGGTTCAGAACGGATACGCTCCGCAGTACCAGCGTCCCCCGATGCCCGGATACGGAGATGAGGAGGACTGAGCATGGCACGGCATCGTTTCAGCAATCCGCCGTTCGACCAGATCAACGTCACTCCGCTGATCGACACGCTGTTTTTCCTGCTGATCATCTTCATGATCACCGCTCCTCTGCTCGAATACAGCATGGACGTTACGCCGCCGAGCTACAAGGCGGCGGACATCAAACCTGACGACAATTCCAAGATCGTCAACGTCCGCAAGGACGGCGTGATTATGTTCGAAGGGGCAAAGATGGAGCTCTCCGAGCTCGTGCAGCGTCTCACCGCTCTGCGTGACAGCGGACGCAAGTACAACTTCTTTCTCCGCGCTGACGCCGATCTGCGTTACGGGACAGTCATTGATGTGCTCCGCAACATCAAAAACGCGGGATTCAGCGATCTTTCTCTGATAACTTCCGCGGAGGAGTGAGGCTGTTATGCTCGGACTCTCCAGACCCATGCAGCTCTATCCCGACCTTCAGCGGGACTTCATCGGAAAGGGACTCAAGCGGTTCCTCTTCTGGACGATTCTTATTGTGCATGTGATATTTTTCATTCTGCCTTCGCTCTGGTATCTGTTCGGCGAGTGGCTCAAGCCGGAGGAGAAAGTGATTTCCGTCGCGCTTGTCGATTTTCCGACGGATGACCCGAACGCGGGCGGCGGCGGACCGGGCGCATCGACGCCGAATTTGGAGAAGGATAAACCCGGAGTATCCGATCCCCAGCCGGATCTGCCCGATCTGAAGCCAGTCAAAGGTCTTCCGGATGTGCCGGACGTTCCGGATATTCCGACGGTTCCGAAAGTTCCCGATGTGAGCTTTCCCGTTCCCAGACCGCCCAGGCCGAAGCCGCAGCCGAAGAAAACTGTCCCGAAAACGGAACCGAAGAAAACTGTTCCGAAAAAGACGGAAAAGAAATCGGCAAAAGAACCGAAGAAGCCAAGCGTGGAAGAGCAAATCCGGGCGCAGCGCGAAGCCTACCGCAAACACAATCCGCCCCGCAAAGGCGTTCAGAACGGCGGGACGAAAGCCGGCGGCAGTTCGCGCGCCGGAGCGTATAAGGACCTTGCCAATGAGCTGCGCAGCATGCAGGGCTCGGGCGGCGGCACGGGCGGCGGAATCGGAACCGGACGCGGTCGTTCACGCGGTTCCGGAACAGGCGGATTCTATGACCCGACTCTCTCCGAACTGCTCAGGGCGATTGACCGCTACTGGGTCGATCCGCAGGTTTCCAGCAACTCTGCTCCCGATGCGGTGATCATCAAGCTGCGCGTCGACGGTCGCGGCGGAATTACCGTGCTCGGCGCGGAGACCACCCGCAATCCCGCGATCGACTCCGCCGTTTCAAATGTCCTGAAGCGGCTCCAGACGATCCGCGTTACCCCGCCCGAAAACCGCATTGCAAAAAATTATGAGATACGTTTGCGTATCAGAGAGGAATGACTGATGAACAACCGCCGCACCACGGAGATCCTGCTTGCATTCTGCCTGATTGTCGTTGCCGCGACCGGGTATATCCTTGTCACGGCACTCGACCGGCTTCGCTTTGAACTCGAAAGTCTTCATACCACTGTCCGCGCGCTGAATGAAAAAGTCTCTTCCTCCCCGCTCCGCGCGGCCGCTCCCGTCACACCGGAAAAGAGGAATGCGGATGTTCCGATGGCGAACGCGCAGTTCTTTGATCCGGACGCCGTTTCCGGCGACCGCTTCATCACCTCGATTGCGGCGGATACGAAGAACATGAATTATCTGATCAACAACGACGCCACGCTCGGCAATGCGCTGATGCCGCGTGTCATGGATTCGCTCGGCGTTCGCGCCTACGACGACCTCAACAAGTTTCTTCCGCAGATGGCGGAGTCGTGGAGTGTCTCTCCGGACGGGCTCCGCATCCGCGTCAAGCTCCGTGAAGGGATTCTGTGGCATGACTTCACCGACCCCGTCACGAAAAAGGTGTGGAAGGATGTTCCCGTCACTTCAGAAGATTTCAAATTCTATGTGGACGTCGTCAAGAACCCGAAAGTCGACGCCGCGCCGATGCGCACCTACCTGTCCGATCTCGACAGCGTCCGCGTCATCAACGACCGCGAGTTCGAGGTGCTCTGGAAGAAACGCTATTTTCTTTCTCTTGACATGACCCTTTCGCTCTCTCCGCTTCCGCGTCATCTTTACCATGCCTATGAAGGTCCGTTCGATCCGGAGCGGTTCAACAACGACAATGAGCGCAACCGCATTCTTGTCGGCTGCGGTCCCTACCGTTTCATCAAGTGGGACAAAGGACACCGCATTCTTATGACGCGCTGGGAGAAGTACTACGGCGCGCGCTACGGCACGATGCCGCCGGTCAAAGAGCTTGCTTTCGATGTGATCCAGCATCCGAACACGCGTCTTCAGGCTCTGCTTTCGAAGGATCTGGACGCCGCGCCGCTTACGCCCGACCAGTGGATTCACCGCACGAATTCGCGCGAGTTCGGACCGGACGGTTTTCTGCGCAAGTTCAAAACATCGCAGCTGGTCTACAACTACCTCGGATTCAATCTTTCCAATCCGCTGTTCCGCGATGCGAAAACGCGTGTCGCCTTGAGCCATCTCGTTGACCGCGACCGGATTGTGAAGGATATTTATTACGGACTTGCGGTTCCGGTTTCGGGGCCGTTCTTCCCGGAAGGTCCGGCGTATGACAAGTCGGTCAAGCCGTATTCGTATTCCCCGGAGCTCGCAAAGAAACTTCTTGCCGAAGCCGGCTGGCGCGATGAGGACGGAGACGGCATTCTGGAGCGCGGCGGACAGAAGTTCAAGTTCACTCTGATGTATCCGAACGCCAATGAAACCTACAAGCGGATGCTTCCGATCATCAAGGAGGCAATGGCGAAGGCTGGAGTTCAGATGGAACTGCTCGGACTGGAATGGTCGGTCTGCGTCCAGCGTCTGGAAAAGAAAAGTTTTGACATGTGCGCGCTCGGCTGGAGCGGCGGGCTGAACCCCGATCCGTTCCAGCTGTGGCATTCGAGCCAGGCGGATATCGAGGGTTCGAGCAATCATATCCGGTTCAAGAACGCGGAAGCGGATCGTCTGATCGAGTCGATCCGCGTGACGTTCGATGCATCGGAACGGCAGAAGCTGTATCACCGCTTCCACCGTCTTGTGCACGAGGAACAGCCTTATATTTTCCTGTTTGCCCCCGCCGATCTGAATGCGCTGAACAGCCGTTACCGCAATGTCCGCGAGTTTCCGCTCGGCATCGCCGACACGATTCTGTGGACTCCGAAAGCGCAGCAGCTTTCCCTGTGAGATTTACACGAACTGCGTGCCGCCGTTGATGTTCAGGATTTCTCCGGTGACATAATCGTTTTCGAGCAGGAAACGGACGGCGTTGGAGATTTCGCGCGCGGTTCCGGCACGGGCGAGGGGGATTGACTTGCGCAGGGCTTCCTGTTCCTGCGGAGTCAACCGCTCCTGAATCTCTTTCGATTCAATCATGCCGGGCGCGACCGCGTTCACGGTGATTCCCGGTGCAAGCTGTTTCGCCAGACTGCGCGTCAGCGTGTGAAGCGCGGCCTTGCTCATCGCATACTCCAGCATCCGCCGGTTTGCGGCGCGGTACGCCCAGACCGATGAGATGTTCACGATTTTTCCGCCGCGTCCTTTCATCTTTTCCGCCGCGGCGAAGGAACAGAGATAAGGACCTTTGAGATTCACTCCGAAGACCCGGTCGAACCACGCGGTGTCCCCCATCTCCGCCGGACGCTTATAGGGATCGACGCGGGCGTTGTTGATGAGCACGTCGAGCGTCTCAATCTGCTCAAAGGCGGAGTGGACGGCGCCGGAGTCGGATATGTCGAAGACGAGGGCGCGTCCGCCGATTTCCTTTGCGATCGTTTCCGCGCGCGCCGCGCTGCGGGCGCAGTTGACGATGACATGCATTCCCGCTTCCGCAAGTTCGCGGCAGAGCTGTTCGCCGAGCCCCTGCGAGCCTCCAGTGACGAGCGCCGTTTTTCCGTTGAGTTCCATGGGGGCGCCTCACCAGTCGCAGACCGCGCCGTCTTCGCGGAACAGACGGGGCAGGCGGATGCTGATTTTCGGGTGCTGGCGGCAGAGCTCTTCGTTGAGCTCGATTCCCCAGCCCGGTTTCTCCGGAAGATTCAAAAATCCGTCGTGAACCTGAAGCGGTTCCGTGATGACGTTGTTGCGCCAGTCGTTCAGGTGCAGCCGCTCCTGAATGAGGAAGTTCGGCGCAACGGCGTCGAGATGCGCGGAAATCACCGTCAGAACCGGACTCATCGGGCAGTGCGGCGCGAGAAAAGCGGAGAAGCAGTCCGCGAGCACGCCGATTTTGTACGCCTCAAGGAATCCGTTGCAATGAGCCAGATCCGGTTGAACCACGCGGATGGCTTCCTGTTCGAGCAGTTTGCGGAACTCCCAGCGGGATTCGAGCCGCTCGCCCGCTGCGACCGGGATGCGGACATTGTGCGCAACCCGCGCCATCGCTTTTTCATCGAGCTGTGAAACCGGTTCTTCGTAGAACAGTAGCTTGTACGGTTCCAAAGCGCGGCCGATCGCAATTGCGGATTCCGAGTCGTAGCGTCCGTGTCCGTCGAACATCAGCAGATCGTTTTCGCCGATGTTTTCGCGAATGGTCTCTGCGGCTTTCGCAATGATCCGCGTTACGGCGGGATCGTACATCGGCCAGGAGGGTTTGGAGATGCTGAACTTGAATGCGCTGTATCCCCACTGCTTCACTTCGGCGAGACGCTCTTTGATGACGGAGGGATCGGTGGAGCCGCCGGTCCATCCGTTCGCGTAAACCCGGATTTTCGTGCGGTATGGTCCGCCGAACAGCTTGTAGACGGGCACTCCGCGGCACTTGCCGAGAATGTCCCAGAGCGCGAGTTCAATTCCCGCGACAGCCGAGCCCTTGACCACGCCGCCGCGCCAGAATTTCTGTCTCTGCATGACCTGGCAGAGGTATTCGATGCGGGTCGGGTCTTCGCCGATCAGCAGCTCTTCGAGATCGCCGAGCAGGGCAATGACGGTGTTTGTGTAACCTCCGAGCGACGCTTCGCCGAGTCCGGTGATTCCCTCATCGGTATGGACGCGGACGAAGAGATAGTTTTTGTTGGAGAGCTGTCCGGTTCCGGGCGTGGGGGCTCCGACAACGACGGGTTCAATCTTTGTGATTTTCATTCTTCCATAAACTCCTTTGCAAAACGGTAAAGCTCTTCCGGTGAAAGCTCCGGACGGTAGATTCCGATTCCGGCGCCGACGCCGTCCGCTGTTTTCAGAAACGCCCGTTTGTTGGCGCGGATGATTCCGCCGACTGCGAACACGGGGAGCGGAAGCACCGATTTCAGAACCGCAATATTTTCGGGCGTTCCGCATGGAAACGCTTTCAGAATGTCCGCTCCGGCGTCGATCGCGTCAAACGCTTCCGTCGGTGTGGCGAATCCGGGCATGGAGAGCATTCCGAGCTCCTTTGTCCGGCGGATTACCGCGGGGCGCATGTTTGGCGAGATGATGAATTCCCCGCCCGCTTCCCGCACCTGTTCCGCCTGTTCGGGCGTGAGGACGGTTCCCGCACCGATGTGGATGCCGGTTCCCGCGAAGCGGGCCGCGAGCAGACGGATGCTTTCGAGTGCGCCCGGACGGTTCAGCGGAACCTCCATGAGACGGACTCCGGCGCGGACCAGCGCATCACCGCACGCCGCGGCGTTTCCGGGAGCGAGTCCGCGCAGAATTGCGACAGTTCTTTCCCGGATGAAAATGTCAAACAATGGATGTTTTCCCATGAGAATATCCTTTCCCTGTTTTTTTTATTATAGCATAGAAAATTATTTGAAACTATGCAAATGCGGCTGTATTTTATGGAAAACAGGCTGAATCATGGAAAATATTGGCAAGTATCAACAATTCATTGAAGGGCTTGAAGCGCTTTCGCGCTTCTGCGGCTGCCATTTTGTCATCAAAACCGGAGAGCGTGCGTGGCTGGCTCCGCTTCCGCGGGAACTGCGCTACCATTGCTGTCCGTTCTGCCGTGCGGTCAAGGGACGGAGCGGACGCATGAATCTTCTCTGCAACCGTCATCACGCCGAGACGGCTCTCCGTGAGGCGGTGCATCGGCGCGAACCGTTCGAAACTACCTGCCACGCCGGAGTGACGGAGCTTGTGATTCCGATTCTTGCCGGAGGCTGCCGCGGCGCGGTGTTCGCCGGACCGTTCATATCGACGGGGCCCGCGGATATGCCGGAAAATCTTCGCCGGATTTATGAAGAGCTTCCGAAACTTCCGCGTTTGCAGATGGCGCCGCTGCGCGCGCTGGTGTGCGCTCTGCTGACGGCGTGTGAACCGGAGACCTGGACCAAGTCCCCGCTCGCGCTTCTTCCCGCTGCGGACTATGCGCGGATTGACGAGCGGATGCAGAAAACACTTCAGTATCTTCACCGGAATTTCCGGAAACCTTTGAGCGTAAACGAGGTGAGCCGCGCAGTCGGTCTGAGCCGTTCGCGTTTTATCCATTGTTTCACGCGCGCGTTCGGAATATCGTTCTGCGAGTATCTTCAGCGTCTGCGTCTCTCGGAAGCTCTGCCGTGGGTGGAGCTGACGGATCTTCCGTTCAGTGCGGTCGCGGAGGAGTGCGGCTTTGCGGATCAGAGCCGTTTTTCCGCGCTGTTCAAGCGGTATTGCCATGTCTCTCCCGGCTCATTCCGGAAACGGCGGACCCTTTTTTCCTAAGTTTCAAGTGACTTTTTTTCACAGAGCTCTTGATTTTCGTAAAACATGAGGTACATTAATTTTCAAGCTTTAAATTAAAAGAAACGAGGTATGCACTCATGAAAACCGCTTATATCTTCTCCGGACAGGGCGCTCAGACTGTCGGAATGGGCAAGGATCTCTATGAACAGAGCAACGCCGCGGCCGCAATCTTCAACGAGGCGGATTCCGTGCTCGGATGGAGCATTTCCGACATCTGCTTCAACGGCCCTGCGGAAAAACTGACCGAAAGCAAATACTGCCAGCCGGCAATCTATACGACCAGCATGGCGTGTCTCGCCGCTTACCGCGAAAAATTTGACGGTGATCCCGATGAAGTCGTCGGCTGCGCCGGACTCAGCCTCGGCGAATACGCCGCTCTTGCCGCCGCGGGATATTTCACTTTCGCGAACGGACTCAAGCTTGTCGCCCGCCGCGCCGAACTCATGGATGAAGCCTGCCGCGCAACCCAGGGCGGAATGGCGGCGATCATCGCCGGAAATCCGGACGTCATCCGCGAAGTCTGCAAAGAGTGCGATATCGACGTTGCCAACTACAACTGTCCGGGGCAGATCGTGATCAGCGGTGAAAAGGAAGGCGTTCTCAAGGCCTGCGGAATGCTGAAGGAAAAAGGCGTGAAGCGCGCAATTCCGCTGAATGTTGCCGGAGCATTCCATTCGCGTCTCATGGCGGAAGCCGGCAGACAGCTGCGCGGACCTCTCGCGGACACCTTTGTTTCCGAGCTGGAACACCCGGTCGTGCAGAACCTCACGGGCGCTGTCGAGACGGATCTTCAGCAGATCAAGGAAAACCTTGCGGGGCAGGT
>ERZ1034880.336-NODE-336-length-15190-cov-4.570730_pt1 | contig 15190 bp, 17 predicted proteins | sample MGYA00520630_ERZ1034880 | MGnify/ENA primary metagenome ERZ1034880 (study PRJEB33766, sample SAMN09781725) | gut metagenome | biome: gut microbiome | host: Homo sapiens | place: Madagascar | study: EMG produced TPA metagenomics assembly of the PRJNA485056 data set...
AACGTAATATAGCACATATTTCTTTTATTTCAAGTCTTTATTTAGGGATAAGTTCATAAAAACGTTCCTGTTCAATGTGACCAATGTCACGATTCCCAGACTCGTCTATGTAGAACAAATACATTGCATATCTCCGGCTTTAGGAGAACTTCCTGCATCATCTGCACAGATCTCCCGCGTCACATTTTTTGCACTCTGTCCCACCGCAATGCGTTTTTCGCTAGGGCACAATATAATAGCCTCTTTATGCGAAAAAATCAAGTTTTTTTGTCTTTTTACTTGATTTTTTCTGCCGGTTCTGCAACCTCCAGCAAAAACAAAATGAAAGGGGATTACTCTGTTGTTATGCCGAGTCTGGTTAGTTGTTCATCCCAGCGATCCGGGAGTTTATAGAGCTTTGCAAGGCTGGTATTCGGCGGCAATGTGCCGCGGACCGCGCGATGGATTATCTCCGGAGACAGCATTGTCAGACGTATTGTCCGGGCAATGTATGATTCATTCGCATTCAGGCGTTTTGCCAGCTCCCGGATATTGGCGACCTTGCCGTTGTCAATCATTTCCTGCCAGTAAAAAGCCCGTGCGATGTTCAAGACAATCGGATCGTCATCCGCCTGGAATTTTTTCTCGTCCGTGAGGATTTTCTTCCGTCCGCCGCTTTCATGCAGCACGATTGGAATGGAAACAAGAATGTTGCCGTTTTCAAGAACCGTAACTTCAGTCATTGCAGAACTTTCCCGTTAAAGATTTTATTCCAGCTGTTTTCATTTCTATTTCAAGATGATCCCGCCATACAACAACCCGCGCAACAAGCGACTGGACAAGGCGGTTGTATTCCCCAGCCGAGATTTCCGACCAGAAATCGGATTCCAGCAATTGAAGAATGTCCGTGCACGGAATCCCCGCGGTGTCCGCCAGAGCGGAGAGAACGGCGGGATGTTCCATGATCTTTTTTAATTGAGTCTTGACGACCTCCTCGATTTCTCCGGCGGGCAATTGCCGCACCGGACATTGAGACTCCGCTCTTTTGGAATCCTTGCTGCAGAGATAATAATGATAATGACGGCCGTTTTTTCTGCCGTAAGCGGGCATCATTGCGCCGCCGCAGTGTCCGCATTTCAATATGCCCTTCAGAGGTGCGACAGTTTCCATTTTGCGAGAACAGTCTTTGATCGGTGAATTTGCCGCGAGAATTTTTCTGGTTCTCTCCCACACTTCGGCGGAAACAATCCGTTCCTGTTCGCCTTTGCAGATGTTTTCTTTGTATTTTACTTCTCCATTGTAAGTGTGGTTGTTCAAGATCCGGTAAATGTGCGAAGTATTCCAGACTTTGCCTTTTTTCGTCCGTTTTCCGGCGAGATTGAGTTCATGCGCGATCAGCTTGGGGGACTGAGTTTCAATGAATCTCTGAAAAATGTGACGAACCATTTTGGCGTCTTCTTCATGAATTACAAGTTTTTTGTTTTCCGCGACATATCCCAACGGAACTGTTCCGCCCACCCAGATGCCTTTCTTGCGGCTGGCCGACATCTTGTCGCTGATGCGCTGAGCGGTGATTTCTCTTTCATACTGACTGAAAGTGACCAATATGTTCAGCATCATGCGTCCGGATGGCGTCGCCGTATTTATTTCCTGGGTTACAGAAACGAACTGTATGTCCCATTCGTCAAACTTCTTGGACAAATCGGCAAAGTCGCAAATGGAGCGGGAAAGACGGTCTATTTTGTAAACGACAATAATGTCGACAAGACCTGTTTCGCAGTCTTTCAGCAGCTTTTGCAGAGCCGGCCGCTTCATGTTGCCTCCCGAATAGCCTCCGTCATCGTAATGTTCCGGGAGGCAGACCCAGCCGTTGGCTTTCTGACTCAAGATGTACGCTTCTCCTGCTTCTCTCTGCGCGTCAAGACTGTTAAACTCCTGTTCCAGTCCTTCTTCGACGCTTTTGCGGCAGTAAATGGCGCATCTCTTTTTTGCAATCCGTTCTTCCGGCATTATTCAACTCCAAAAAACTTTTTCCCGTTCCAATGCGTTCCCGTGATTTTGTCTGCAACGGCGGAAAGGGAACGATAAGTTTCTCCGTCATATTCGAACCGGCCGTCACCTGTTGCCGTTACCGTGTAGCATTTGCCTTTCCATTCTTTCACAAGACGTGTACCCCGTGTCAGTTTTTTGATTTTTGCCGTCTGCCGCAAATTGGCTTTATCATCCGCTTCGGCAATCTTTCTCAAAATAAGAAGATCCGTTTCCGGAACGCCTCCCGAATAAATCTCCTGCAGCTTGCAAACCAAACGTTTTTTTATGTTTTTGCCATTGGACGGACCGCATTCAAAGCCGAAAAGCTCCTGGAACATTTCCTTGGTTTCAGGACAGCTTAAGCTCTCAAGCTGTGCAAGTTTCCTTTCAAGAACATCTTTTTTCACCATTTCGGCGCTCCTTCCGTTTGGGCTGTACATAAGCATGCGTCCGGCGATTTATCCAGTGATTTTTTCTTGATTCTCCGCAATACTGCCGCGATAAGATCGACAGCTTGCCGTATATGTTCCGGGAGTTCTTTTTTATCAGTCATTTTTCATCCTTCTGAGTTCTGAAAGTTTCATCCGCCCGGAGCTTGCAGGAGCAGATTCCGCAGTCGGAGCGCTCCCGTTCAATCTGGCGGAAAGTTTGATGCGGGGCTTGGCTGGAGCTCTCGCCAACCCGAGTTCGGGAAGTGTCGCTCCAAGCATGGAGGCGCAGACGGCACATCCCGCCGTACAGTCGAGCCAATGGTTGTCGGTACGGTCAGGCTTGAGTTTCCACTCGTCAACCCAGCGGCCGCGCCCCTGGGTTTTCACGCGGTATTCTGCGGTCAGATGTTCCGCATAGAGCTGATGAATGCCGGGAATCCTTCCATATAAGGAAAGAGATCCCTTGTCGCCAAGCGGCACGGCAAGACGGGCGTGAATAAAACTCTTCCAGTAGTTGGAATCGTAGACCACATGCCGGATCGCCCGCTTGCCGGCGACATTCGGCATCATCCAGTTCAACCCCAGCCGGTCGCCGGGTTGTTTCCGGTATTCCGTCATCGGCTTTGAACTCGCGCCGACATACCGGCCATGGGACGGCAGAAGAACTCCGGCGTGAACACTCTGTCTGCAGTACTGGTAAATGATGTCGGTGGACTGTCCCCAGTTGGCGTCGATGAGAGCTTTTTCTATTTTCAGCATAGCCCCGTCTTCGCGTTCCCATTCCCGGCCGAGGTAATCTTTGGTCAGCGCATCCAGTGCGGCGTACAGCGCCCCTTCGAAGCCTGCTTTCGGAAATGTGGTCTGAATCGTCGGATTCGCGTCCGTAAGTGAGAACTGCCGCCGATGCTGATCCGGCCATGCGCCGTAGTCAATGACGGCTCCGGTAAAGTTTTCCGACCATGCCGCAACGACATAGAACAGCAAGGCTTTCTGAACGTCGATGAACATCGTGAGTTTATCGCAGGCGAGCGGAACTCTGCCATGCGCAAGACCGTTGACCTTGCCGGCGATCTCGTCGACGGACATAAGGTCATCCGTCGACAGTTCTTCCGGAAGCGGCTCGTTCTGGTATTCCGCGTTGAAAGCCGTCTCGTCCTGCAGTTTCAGATTCATTGCGTGTTGAAGCGCGGAAATCTCATCGTGGTTGTAGCGGGACTCCCAGCTGACTTCCGCCCCTTCATCCATCTCTTCTCTGTGTGCTTTGTAGAACTCTGTTGCCTCCTCGAAATTTCCGTCCGTGCGGAGCGCTTCGGAACGGATGTCTGCATACTCGTCCCAGAGTTTCATGTTTTGGGGGAACTTATAGACCATTTTCGTGCCTTCTCCGTTCCAATCTGGATGTGTGTTCCGGTTTAGAATGATGTCCGCCATATCGCCCGGGCGGATAATCGTGCAGGGCATGATTCCGGAAATCTTCTGTCCCGGTCCGGCCAATCCCAGAATATCCCCCGCCAGCACACGCACACGTTTCCGGGTCTGCTCCAGACTTCCGGCGGATTCACTTGTCTGCGGATCGTCAATGATCACGAGGCTTGGATGCACACTGCGGCCGTCGGCACGTTTGTATTTCATGCCGCGGACCCGTCCCGTTATGCCTGCCACCCGGACGATGATTCCGGAAGCCTTGCTGTCCTTGATTGTCGGCAGCACGATTTCATTGCTGGTCCAAATGATGCGTGTACGTTCTCCGTGATAAAGCTGACCGGCGCAGCGGTTGGCGATTCCTTCCAACTGTTCGATAGGATAGCACACCTCCGGAAAGTCTGCGGCGAGATTTTCGTTGACCTCAAGTTCGGTTTTTATGGAATCCAGCATTTCAAGCGCCGCCGATTCGGTTGCCCCGATCAGCGTGACGAACTCGCGGTGACCATACACCATAGACCAGATTGCTGCAGTTTCAGCGAGTGTCGATTTTCCACTGCCCCTCGGCATTGCCAAGGCAAACAATCCGCCTCTCAGAACCGCCGTTTCAATCTTCTCAATCACCTTCAGATGATCCGGCGACCATTCGAGAGAATAGGTCTCCGGGAAGTATGATTCACAGAAAAGCTGAAAGTTGCGCTCGCATTCTTTCTTCCGTTCCGGGTTTACCTCGGCAGGCAGATCGCCGATGTCGCGCCCCGCCAGCGACTGTTCCGCCTGACGCGTCCGTTCGGCGTTGCGCCGGTCATCATAGGAACGCGGTCCGGATTCCGTTGGAGGCGAGTGTTTCCGGTCGAATGTCCATGCGATGTATTTCAAAAGATTGATGTTCCGGGGATTGTCCGCCGCCGCAATGCGGAAGCCCACCCGGTTGAAATCGCGATAGAGTCGCGCCTGCGCCAGAACAAAGGCCTGCGCCGTTGAATTCAACAGACGCGCCACATCCACCACGCGCATATTACTCGGATTGATCGGCATTCGCATCATCTCCTTTCACGAGCCAGGCGGCATATTCTATCAGATTGACTGTGCCGTCTTCATTTTTCGGGGCTCCGGCGGCAAAATCAGCCGACAGCGTTTCTGCGGAGATGAGCCGTGAGCCCGCCTGTTTGAGAAGCCTCACCAGCATTTCTGGCGGCAAAGCGGTAAGTTTCAGAGAATTGTCCATGTATTTTCCCTTTATTTTAAGTTTCGGACTGGATATGTTCCACCAGGCATGGTTATATATGCGCAGCTGAAGCAAAATGCTAACAATCAACAACCTGCAAGGAGGTCGGCATGAACGTCGGAAGTGAAATCACAGTTGGAGCCATCGCCATCGTCAAAGTCGGGCGCAACGAGGTTGAAGTTACGGTAACCGGAATTACGGAACGCGGCTGGATGGTCAAAAGCCGGTCCACCGGACGTGAGTTTGAGGTAATGCACCTTGAACGCATCATCAACAGGCAAACAGCTGAAGATAGTCCGAATCCTGTTCCGGAATGCGGGAATCCGGCAAAGAAACTTTCTCTGCTGGATGCCGCCGTACAGGTTCTTGCCGCCAGCCGGATCCCGATGAATACCAAAGAGCTGGTCGCCAAGGCAATAGAGATGAATCTCTGGATTCCAACCGGAGCGAAAACGCCGGAACAGACGCTTTACAGCGGCCTCTTCCGTGAAATCAAGACCCGTAAAACTCCGCGAATCATCAAATCCGAAAAAAAAGGCAAGTTTCAAATTGCCTGATTTCAATTGGTTTACAGAAGGAACATGAAAACTGCGGATTGAAAAAAGTAATTCGCATGGTATAGTACACCAAAGGCAACGATAATGGAGATTGCATGAAACACGAAAAACAACCTCATTGCTATGTGGTAGCCGGTCCTAATGGAGCCGGAAAGACTACTTTTGCTTTGAAATACCTTCCGATGATTGCATCTTGTCACGACTTCATCAATGCCGACGAAATAGCCAAAGGTTTGTCGCCTCTGAATTTTGAGGCAGGATTGCTCAAAGCCGGAAAAATTTTTTTGGAAACGCTGAATCAGAAAATTGCATCCCGGAAAAATTTTGCCTTTGAAACGACACTTTCCGGTCGCACATACCTGTCGCGAATCGCAGAATGGCGAAAATCAGGATGGAAAGTCATCCTTTTCTATCTGTATATTCCCAATGCCGAATTCTCGACCATGAGAGTCCGGCAGCGAGTTTTGCAGGGCGGACATAATATCCCTCAGGACGATATTTGCAGACGTTATCCACGAAGCATTCGGAACCTGTTCGATTACGCCGAAGTTTGTGATCTCACTTTTTGCCTTGACAATACAGGAAATCAAACCATCTCCATCTTTGAAAAACGATTGGGTTTCCCAATTGAAATCCATGATGCTGAACGTTTCTCAACCCTGCAAGGAGTTTTGAAAAATGAGCGATGAAATGAAAAAGGCCGTTATTGCCCTGCAAATGGCAGTTGACGAAGAAATGGAACGCAAGGCCAAACTCGGCTACAAAGCCGTCATTGGCGACAAAAATGGGAAACCGAAACTGGTTTCCGCAAGATACCTTGTCCGTAAGAGGAGAGCGTCCCGCTCCTCTGCCAACGTTACAGATTAACGATTTCTGTAGAATGTTTTTCGGTGATTGGCGGAGTTAAGCTCTGCCAGTCGCATCCCTCGCCAGCGGTGAACTCCGCCCAGCGGCGGCGGATGACGTCGCAGTATTTCGGGTCGAGTTCCATCGTCCGGCAGATCCGTCCGGTCTGCTCGCAGGCGATCAATGTGCTTCCGGAGCCGCCGAAAGTGTCGATGACAGTTTCTCCGCGCTTGCTGGAATTCTTGATCAGATACACCAGCATCTCCACGGGCTTCATCGTTGGGTGCACATCGTTATGCTTGGGCTTGTCAAATTCCATGACCGTGGTCTGGCTGCGGTCGTTATACCAGGCGTGTGCCGCGCCATCCTTCCAGCCATACAAGATGGGTTCATGGAGCCACTGGAAATCCTGCCGTCCCAGAACAAGCGCATTCTTTTTCCAGATCAGGCACTGACGCACCTTGAGACCGATGTCGTGGCAGGCTCCCCGGAAATTGTATCCCTCGGAATCGGCGTGGAAGATATAGAAAGACGCGCCCGGCTCCATGCGGTCATGCACACATTGGAATGAATCCCGGAGGAATTTCCGGAACTGCGCGTCCTCCATGTTGTCGTTTTCGATGGTCATGCCGTTGCTCCCTTCGTAGGCGACATTGTATGGCGGATCGGTGAGCCAGAGGTTCGCTTTCTCTTCGCCCATCAGCCGGGCGACATCCTCCGCCTTGGTTGCGTCTCCGCACATGAGCCGGTGGTTTCCAAGCTGATAAATTTCCCCATGTTTGCTGACCGGTTCTTCCGGCACTTCAGGGACGGCATCCGGCTCGGTTTCTCCATCTATAAGGGCGTCCCCCTCTTCGCCGTTCAGTAGTTTGTCCAACTCGTCGGAATCGAACCCCAGCACCGAGAGATCGAAATCGGCGTTCTGGAGGTCTTTGAGTTCCATCGGCAGAAGATTGTAATCCCATTCGGCGATCTCTCCGGTCTTGTTGTCGGCAATCCGGTACGCCTGAACCTGTTCCGGCGTGAGGTGATTGGCAATGACTACAGGCACTTCGGTCAGACCAAGCTGTTCGGCGGCCTTCAGGCGTGTATGCCCGACAATGACGACCAGGTCCTTGTCCACGACGATGGGCTGCTGCCAGCCGAATTCCTTGATGGAGCGGGCGACCGCATCGACTGCATCCTCGTTGTTGCGCGGGTTCTTCTCATACGGACGGATGTCCGTGATTTTCATGTTTATGATGTTCATGAGTTCCTCTCTGGTTGGTTGTGTATTCCATAAAAAACTTATGTTTTTGTGGAATGAACTCTTTTTTTACTTGATATATGCTTGATTTTTTGTGGATTCATGCTATTTTAGGGAATGAAATCCCAAAAAACTTAAGTTAAAATGGAGTTGAAAGGTCGTATGCCTTATATTGCACGCTACTTGGAGTCTGACATTAAAGCACGGTTGTTTGCCGGCAAGGCAATAATCGTGTATGGTCCACGCCAGTGTGGAAAAACGACCATGCTGCGTCATATTACCGAAAAATGGTCAAATGATGTCCTCTGGTTGAACGGAGACAGTCCAGATACTCGTGATGAACTTGAGCGCGTGACTGTTGCCCGCTGGAAACTGATTCTCGGCAAGAAAAAAATTCTTGTTCTCGATGAAGCTCAGCGGGTTCCAAATGTCGGACTCGCATTGAAACTGCTCATTGATGAAATGCCAGGTATTCAAGTAATTGCGTCTGGATCATCCTCTTTTGAACTGGCAGATAAAACTTCTGAGCCATTGACCGGCAGGAAGTTTGAATATCGCCTTTTGCCATTTTCATTTCATGAGTTGGTCGAACACGATGGCCTTTTAAAAGAAAAGCAGACTCTCGAACAAAGACTCCTTTATGGAGCTTATCCGGATATTGTAACACATCCGGAGGATTCCGAACGGCTGTTGAGTGAATTGGTCAACAGTTACCTTTTTAAGGATATTTATGCTTTGGAAGGGTTGAAAAAGACCAGGCTCCTTGACAACCTTGTAAAAGCTCTTGCTATGCAAATAGGTTCAGAAGTCAATCTAAACGAACTCGCCGGATTGACAGGTTCCGACAGAAAAACGGTTGAGAACTACATTGACCTTCTGGAAAAGAATTATGTTGTGTTTTCTCTTCCGGCTTTCAGTGGAAACATGCGCAACGAAATAAAGAAGGGCAGAAAAATTTATTTTTATGACCTTGGTGTTCGTAATGCCGTCATGGGCAACTTCTGCAGAGTAGACTCCCGGACAGACAAAGGCGGAATGTGGGAGAATTATTTGATTCTGGAACGTCTGAAAAACACGTTGAATCAACCTTTCCAACCTCAACGTTTTTTCTGGCGTACTGCCGCACCTCTTAGCAAGGAAATTGATTATCTGGAAAAGAACTCCGATACACTGAAAGCATGGGAAATTAAGATGAATCCCGCAACGAAAGCAAAAATTCCTTTGTCATTCCGCAATGCTTATCCAAATGCAGAAACTGAAATTCTGACTCCGGAAAACTATGATACGTTTTTGCTTTCGGACTGAGGTCAAACACTGCCCCGTTGTTGCGCTTTAGCGGAGTAATCCGAGGGTTCATACGTATATGCGTATGACGTGCGCCCCATGGAAAAGCCGGTGCTTTTGCGCGCATTTTATCACTTGCAAGCAAGTCTGCTTATAATGCCGACTCCTTCCGCGTACCCACTGGAAATTTCTCCGCAGGGGGGAACCGTCGAAATATTTTTTCGGGTCGATTTTTTGTTCTACCACCCATTGATGAGGCGACCACACCACAGTCTTGCCTCATTGTCGGCGCATCGCGTCGTTCGGGGACAGATACCGCAGCGTCAGATCACGTCCGCCGCAGTATTCGCATTGAAACCATTGTTCGGCGCGTTTGCCTCGCTCAGATTTCGGCCGCCAGCGCATGGGCGTCCACTCCCGACATTTCATCCAATAGGCCAGCGGCTCGCCCGGAGTTGGCGTGCGATGTACTGGTTTTGTAGATGCTGGTGGTGCAGATGCCGACAACGGTCTGTCGCGGCATCTCAGCGTTTTCTCCGTTTTGATGACCCACGGCTTTCGCGCGCCGCAAGGTTCTATCTTCCACATAAAACTTCCTCCGTTTTTTCGATGTTTCGATGCCGGGAAATCGACCTGAAAAACGGACGTCCCGGCACTCGGTGACGCCCGCGTTCATCGGTTTTACAACAACCTGTTATTCAAGGTTTTCTGTTTTTTCGATTTTCAGAACCACTTATATGTAGTAGGAAAATCGCAAATTGCCAAAAAATCGCTGACGCAATCTATTTTTCATAACTGCCCCGCAGGAAGCGGGGGCAGTGTATAAAAATGATTTGCGCGTCTTAAGTTTTTTCGGATGAAGAATCGTCAAATTCGCGCGGAACTTGATGTCGTTGCCGGGGAGTAACCCGGTCCGGGATAGTAGCACTTCATCGCCTGCTGTTTTTTTTAACGGGTCGCCTTTACGCACCTCCAGTATTCCGCTTTCACAGAGTTCGGCCAGTGCGGAGTAGACTCGCTCTTTTGATACGTCGATCCTGTCCCGGATTTTCTCCACAAGTTCCGTCTTTCCCATCGGCAGCGACAATTCATGAAGATTCTCCTCTATGGTCGCAGCGATGTCCTCAACGGAAATCTTACCCTTCTGCCCGCTTGGAGGGGCATCTTTTCCTGCCATGTCGTTCGGATCGTGTTCCGGCGCAAGACTCCACAGATTGTTTTCATCACGGCGCAGACAAAATGGCTCGACGGGTGAAAAACTGCGGACGCAGCAGAATGCCAAAACTACACCTTCTGCACTGTGCTGACGCAGCGTAAGGTGAGTGTCCGGCGACTGAGACTGCGCTCCCGCCCCCGAGCCGATGTCGGTGACGCTCTTGTTCGACTGATTGCTCTTGCTGGTATGGTGGACCAGCACGATGGCGGCTCCCGCATTCAGCGCATAGTTGTCCAGCAGATTGTAGATGCCGGTGATCTGACCATTGCTGTTCTCGTCCACATCTTTTGGAAGCACTTTGTAAAGAGCGTCGATTATTATGATGTCAAATTTCGGACTGCTGTGTTTATTCAACTGCGATTTCAGCAGACGGATGTCGGTCGCAGCGCCGCGCTGAGAAAGGAGGGGCAATCCATCAAGGAGTTCGTCATCATCGCTTATCCCCATTACCATTGCCACCCGTTGCAGTCGGCAGGAGAGCGTCTCCCGATGAAGTTCGTTGTCGACGAGAAGCACTTGTGACATCGTACATTCCCGCCCGCACCATTGTTTTCCGGTCACCAGTGCCAGAGCGAGCTGCATGACCATCCAGGATTTGCCGGTCTTGGGTGCGGCGACAATATTCATGACTTCCTCGCGACGGAGCAATCCGTCGATCAGAGGTTCCTTCATGTTGCGGTATTTTCGAAGCAGTTCTCTTGCCGTGAGGAATTGCAGAGAGGCGTTTCCTTGTTAGTCGGCCGTTCCCGCGCCAATGCGCCGAGAGCCATGCTTTCATCAGCGGCCTTCCCATACCCCTGTTTCAGCAATTCAGTCGTCGCTTTACTGTAATCGCCGTTGTGTTCCAGCAGCGTATATGCGGAGAAAACATTGTAGGGGGGCGGCTCAAACGGAGTGGCGTTGGATGAAAACACATAAAACACTCCATCCTTGAGCATGGCCGAATTGCCCTCGGTCTTGCCGGGCCGCCATCAGTATTCATTGCCGTCCGGCTGAACGCCGAGCGATGTCCAGCCGTGTTTGAGCAGGACGAAACGGATGTCGCCTCGCGCAATAAAATCATTGCAGGGATGTACGACGAAGTGTTCATCAGAGCTCCCTGCCGTATTGGCCGTAGTCGGTCCCGACTTTTCATCCGTTGTTTTCTCAGCCTTGGGTGGCAAGGTTCCCCGGCAACCCAGGAAGCTCCGCGCACAGATTGTTGACTGCATCTTTTGTTTCGATCATATCTTCTCCTTTCGTTTTGTGGGAAGTCACCTTCCCAAGCCTTATATTCAAAATTTTTTTGCAAACGATCAAGGTTTTTCCGACTTCTCTTGAAAAAAGTCGTTTTGCCCGCCCCGACGAAACATCCCTCCAACGGGGTTATTGCCAGGCAAGTCGCAAAATGGCCCCTGTTTTTCGAAAAATTTCAAAAAAAATCCGGATTCGGTAAGCTTGGTTTGAAAAAAGTTTTGGTTTTTCCTTTTTGCCGTCCCGTACATACGCAAAAAAATCTCAAAACGTTTCACCTTTTCCAAAGGAATTTTCTACTCCGTATATTCGTAAGATTTTTGAAAACGCTCAGTGATTTTTCCGTTTTTTTGAAAAAAGATGGAAAAAACACGGCCCGCGAGTTTTCCTGTCTGACTGCCATCCTTCTGCTCCTTATATTCCGTTTTTCCGCTTTCGCACCGACATCTCTCTATCGGGGTTATCGCCACCCAGGGGGCGATTTTGGCCCTTGTTTTTTGAAAAAAGCGCAATTTTTCTTTCACCGTTCTTCGGGAATCCTTGGCGGCAAAGCCCTCTATCCCTTATATTCAGTTTTTTTCGACAAATGCTCAGTAAAAATCTGAATTTTGTCGGAAAAATTATGAAAAATCGTCTTCGCCGACAGATGTCTCTATCGGGGTTATTGCCAGGCAGGGTATCAAATTGGCCCCTGTTTTTTGAAAAAAGCGGAAATTTTTTCTGGAGCGGCGTCTGAGGGCTACGGTTCGAATTCCACACGGCAGCCGTTTTTCAGAGTCTCTGAAGTGTCTGACCTTACAGCGGTCTTGCGGACAGATTCGGCAGAAGTGTTTATACCGTAAATGGTTCTGAAAGAGATTGCCTTTCTCCTAAAACACACAAGAGCCTCGGGACTGAGAATTTTGGGCTCGTTTCATGGGGCAGATGTGTGTTTGCGTCCCGTCAGAAGCCGGGGCAGAGAATTTTCATGTTGAGCCCTATAGCCGGAAAGAATGAAGGTGCCGATAGAGGACAGATCTGGTTCGTTACTCTTTTATCGTAGGGACTGCGGATGAGCATATCGACACCGAGCGCATTGAGGACGCGCAGCATCTTGCCGATGTGGCACGTCTCCTTGCAGTTTTCCAAGTCGCTGACAAAACGGACGCCGGTGTTCGCCAGCCCGGCAAGCTGTGCCTGCGTGACCTTCTGTACCCGGCGCAATTCGCGCACCTTCCGCCCCAGCGCCGCGCAGTCCTGAATCGTGTCCTGTCCCATGAGCCAATTTCCTTGTTTGTTACCGTTCGGGAATAATATACCACATTTTCTCAAAAATCAAGCAAAATATTCCCGAACGGTAATTTTTTTGCGCATCCACAATGTGAATGCGAGTATGCGGCCAGCACGAAAAATCTTCCGGAAAAAGTGTAATAGATCGCTTGCTTACGCTCGAATGTCTGCTTCTATATACAGCGCACCACCACTCCGCGGTACCGCCAAGCGCCCCGTCCGGAACCCGCTCGCAGACCGGGCAAAGTCTGCGACCTTAAATCAAACGGAAAGTGAGGCAAATCATGCAAAACACGGTTCTGATCGAACAGACGGCAAAGAACATCAAGCTCGCCGAGACCCTGGTTCTGGCGGTGCTTTTCGCCAGCATCGCGGTCGGGCTGGGGGAGATGTACCTCTCGCTCACGCTGGGAATCGCAATGTTCATCCTCGCCGGGATCGCGCTCATCGGCTTCATGGTCGTCCGCATCTGGCGCTGGTGGATGCACGGATGAAAAGACTTGGCTCTATTCTTCATATGGGCAGATAACCAACAGCAGTGATAAAAAACAATGAAAGCTGAATTTTATACTTGATTTCATAGAAAAATACATGTATATTTCTATAAAATGAAATGGAGAAAGGAATCGGAGACTCTCATGAAAAAATCCGTGAAGGACAGAATTCTGGCAAAAATCGCCGCGCATGGTCGCGGGTGGATATTTGCCCCGCAGGATTTTATGCCGGAATTCAAACGATACGAAATAGACATGTCTTTCAAAACACTTTCCGATGAAGGAATCATTCGCAAAATATGCAGGGGCATTTATGATTATCCGACATACAGCGAATTACTGAAACAATCCACTGCGCCGGATTTATACGGCGTGGCCAAAACTTTTGCCGCCAAGTTTCGATGGAACATTTATCCTTCAGGCGATACGGCATTGAATTTTTTCGGGCTTTCCACACAGATCCCGGCGAAACTGGTTTTTATTTCCAATGGTCCCAGCAAGACCCTGGAAACAGCATTCGGACCGATTTCCTTCAAGCACTCTGCACTGAGAGAAACTTCATTCAGTCACAGGGAAAGCGCCTTGTGTGGTTCAGGCTTTGCGGGAAATCGGTCAGGCAAATCTGACTCCGGACATAACGGCTCGGATTAAAGGAAAATTCAGCGATGTTCTTCTGAAGAAAATTCGGCATGACATCATCACTTCGGCCAATTGGATTCAGCGGGCAATTGATTAAGCAGAGGGGGTGAATATTGAAAAAAATCATAAATGCCATCCCCGAAGGAGGAATGTCAGCAGACGACTTTATTGAAAATTGCCATATTTCCGATTGAATTTTACCGTTTGGAGCAGTATATTATCGTGAGTTTGTGTGTCGTGTTCCCCTTCGGGGAAGATGCGCAGATCGGAAAAAATCGGTGCAGACAATGAAATTCGTCCTGAAACAATATGATACAGCTTTGCTCTCCTTCGACCTGTGGTCGGAGGGGCTGGACGGCTTTGCCTGTACACTGCTTGAAAAAGAGGAGCGTCACCGCAAACTGCTTCCGCTTGGGCTCCGGCTGACCGACAAAGGCTTGCTCGACTGGCTGAGAAGCCGCGTCATCCCATGCAACCGCGAATTTGTGGACAAGATCCTTTCCGTCTACGGACTGGACCACAACAATATCCTCGGTATCGTCAAACTGTGCATGGGGCTCTCCGTCAACGACAGCTATTGGATCGTGCCGGAGGGCTTCAAAGGCAAGTTCGCAGACTACAATCTCTTCGAAAACGGCTTCGACAAGGCGCTGTCGCTGATCGCCTGGACCGGGTTCGGCAGTGTGCGTCCGAGCGCGTTTTCGTCGTCGCCCGAATTCACCACCAACGGCAACCTGCGCAAAGGCTGGCGGCGTATCGGCGGAAAGATCATGCTCTACAAGGGCGGCAGTTCCGGCGGGGCGAACACCGGCAACGAGCCGTATTCCGAATTTTACGCTTCCCAGATTACCGAGACCATGGGGCTGAACCACGTCGCTTACAAGCAGGCGAAATGGAAGGGGGCGCTGTGCAGTACCTGCGAACTTTTCACGGACATTGATCATTCCTTCGTGCCGATCCACCGCTGTTTCCCGGAAAAAAAACTGACCGAGATCGCCGCCGAATTGAAGAAGCTCGGCGACAAGTTTTATCAGCCGTTCTGCGACATGATGGTTTTCGACGCGCTGGTGTGCAACACCGACCGGCACTTCGGCAACTTCGGACTGCTGATCGACAACCGGAGCAACAAACCGTGTGCCTTCGCCCCGATCTTCGACAACGGCATGGCGCTCTTCCCGTTCGCGATGGAGGACGATTTCCGCGATCTCAACACCTATGCCAAGACCCGCACACCGTATTTTGGCTCGTCCTTCGACGAACTCGCGGCCGCCTTCATGACCGACCGTCAGCGCAAACAGCTCCGGAAACTGATCGA
>ERZ1034880.338-NODE-338-length-15170-cov-21.739729_pt1 | contig 15170 bp, 10 predicted proteins | sample MGYA00520630_ERZ1034880 | MGnify/ENA primary metagenome ERZ1034880 (study PRJEB33766, sample SAMN09781725) | gut metagenome | biome: gut microbiome | host: Homo sapiens | place: Madagascar | study: EMG produced TPA metagenomics assembly of the PRJNA485056 data...
ATATAAATATATATAATATAACTCTCTATCTCCCTAAGTTTTCCAGAAGTATCAACCCCGCGGATTTTTGAACTGTAATCGTAATCGTAATCAAGTGGGGTGCTTCGCTCAACCCAGTGGGTGCTTTGCTCTACCAGCCGGAGAGAAACTTTTGCTCTACTTCATGAAAACAAAATAAAAACAAATTTTTTTCTGATTTGTTTGGTCGTTTCGAAAATAATCATTACCTTTGCGCCCACGACTAATGAAACACCTGTTTCCCTCGTTAACCAAGAGAGATGGATGCTCCACGAATCGCAGAATATAATAATAACAAACTCCTAACCGAGTTATTAAAACAAATGCTGATTATGGAAATTCCTAACAAACCAACCAATCATGTAGCTGCTCAGCAGTATCGTATGAAGTCTTCTATCGAAGAGTATGAAGCCAATGGCTTGAACAACCTGTTGATGCAGATGTTCAAGAATGCATCAATGTTTGGTGCTGTTCAAGAGGGCGACCAATTGATTTATTTCAATGTTGCCTATGCGATGGCAGCCCAGCTATATAACTCCCCCAAAAGTACTAGGCAGGAACTTGCTCCAGAGGTTGAAATTTTGCTTAAGAAGAGCAAACATAGCCATCATCCTGCTTATATTTATCAGGATGAGGTTATTCTTTGTCTGTGGATGATGTATTCAATTTTGTTTTTGCAGGCCCATAAATGGCTTCAGTTGAATGCATTTCTTTCAAGAATGAAGGTGGGATTATTAGACCATGGGAAGTCTTGCGAAACAGGAATTTCTGGTTTTTTGGCGAAGTGTTTCCCTAAGATGATAGCTGCTGTAAAGGAACGTTTTCATTCTCCGGAATTGTATCCTCTTGACCCCAATGAATTGAAGATACAGGCATTGGAGGCTCAGCTTGACGCAGAGAAGAAGAAGAATGAGCATTTCAAAGCCATCGAGAAAAGTAACTGTCTCACCGCTGCCTTTAACGAGCAGCTTGAGCAGAGATGCAAAAAGCTGGAAAGGCAGCTGAAAGAGGTGCTCGACAGTCATCGCATCGAGAAGGAAACGATGCAACGCACTATAAATCAGAAGGATGAACAAATCAGACTGCTGAAAGCTGGGGCTATGAATGGAATACCACAGGGGACAACTGGTGGGGTTACCGTGAATAATTTCTATGGTTCTGTTGCCCAGCAGTCGAACAATGCTAACAACGTTTCGTCGTTTATGCCTGACTGGATGGAAGAACAGAAAAAGAAGATAAACAATCTTTGAGCAATCTTTAAATAAGTGAACGATATGGAAAATCAGAATGGCAACAATTGGGAAAGACCGACGATTCAGAACAACTTTTATGGCAACATCGGTCAGCAGATAAACCATGTAGATAAGATTGAGGCTCATTTCGATAAGAACATGGGCATCGAGGTGGATGGGCAGGATATCCTGAAGGATATGGCGCAGGCTTCTTCGCAAGACGAAGACTGGATTGGCGAGATTCTGCTCTGCTTCATGGGCGACAAGGCAAATGCCCTGGAGTTTGTGCGCTTGGCGAGAATGCTGAAACCTGCACAGATTACGAACTTGGTCAACGCATGGCTGGTGGAGAAGAAGATAAGTGGTATCAGCTACAATCGTGATTTGTGGAAACCGCTCCACAATCATGGCATCTATCCATGCACGGAGTCGTGCTGGAACAGTCAGGTGCATTTGCCATGGTGAAAATATGAAGCAAGGGATTTACTCCTTGTAAAATTGCAATAAGCAATAAGCAATGAACAAAGCGAAAAGCAATGAACAAAGCGAAAAGCAATAAACAACGCGAAATTTGAATAAGATAACTTGTACAAACTTGTACGATTCTTTGTAGAATGCTTGTAATTACTTGTAATCATTTGTACGACAGGTAATTACAGGCATTTTTTTATTTCTGTTTCTTTTTTTCTTCCTATCTTTGCATTGTCAACATGACAACGGAATGTTGAATTTAAAACGATTGTTGAATTTTAAAAATGCAAGATTATGACAACGAATGTACAGACTTTCAGTCACCCTCTGTTTGGTGACATCCGTGTAGCTGGCACCTTTATGGAGCCGCTGTTCTGCCTGGTAGATGTTTGCAATGCCCTGGATATCAAGAATCCGAGCCGTGCCAAGACTGCACTGAAACCTGGTGGGGTTCATCTGATGAAGGTCACCACCACGCAGAAGAACCAGCACGGCGAGTCGGACAAGAAGCACGAGGTTTACTTCACCTTCATCTCGGAGCTCAACTTCTACAAGCTCATCATGCGCTCCGACAAGCCACAGGCTGAACCTTTCCAGGACTGGGTGTGCGGCGACGTGCTGCCCGCCATACGCAAGGACGGCGGCTACCAGTTGAACACCAAGATTGGCCAACTGGAGGCGAGAGTCGCTTCGCAGAAGGTGCTGCTCAACGAGACCTGCGCTGTGGTGGCGAAGCAGGAGCAGGACATCGACCATCTCTTTGATGATGCTTCCTATGCCATCGACGTGCTCCGCTCCATCTCGTGCTATACCACCACGCAGATAGCCAAGGAGATGGGGCTCACGGCACAGGAACTGAACCGATGGCTCTGCGTGCAGCACGTGCAGTATTACCAGAGCGGACAATACATGCTCTATGCCGAGTATGCCCATCGCGGATATGCCAAGACCCGCACCCATCATGGCGAGGTTTCTCCGAGAATCACTGCTTCGCACTCGCATCTGGTGTGGACGGAGAAGGGCCGCAAGTTTATCCATAAGTATTACGAGGCGAATTCCCGTGAAGACGATGATAAGGTAGTGGAATTTATAAAGTAAAGAATTCGAAAAGTAAAGAAATAATGGCAATAGGATATTCTGATAATATTAGAAGTCAGGTGGTGCAGATATGCACCCCTGAACTTCTTCACCAGGCGCTGAAGAGCAACAGGGTGAAGACGGTTTGCGCCCAGCTGGCGGATGCCTTGGAGAGCAAGCTTCGAGGCGAGATTTGCAACGATGATTACGAGGAGATGAAGAAGAAGCTCAAGTCGCAGTTGCCTATCCTCACGCCCCATGCCACTTTCAGAAATGGCAGGCGCAAGAATGATGAGGCAATCCCCAGCGGCCTCTCGATTTATGATATCGACCATATTCCGAACCCCCGAGGATATTGGGAGGAGAAGAAGAAGGTACTGGCTAACAAGATGTTAGGTGGAACGAAGGCAAGCAGCGAGCAAGCAAGCTGTGTTCTTGATTTGATAGTGCTCGTTCACGTTACTCCTTCCACCCAGGGCCTTCGCCTCGTGTTTATCATCCCCGAGGGGATGGATATCGCCATGGCGCAGCGATGGATGTCGCAGCAGCTGGAGGATTCGGAGTATGATACGGTGGTGAAGGATTTGGCTCGCCCATCGTTCCTGGTTCCCGAAGAGTATCTTCTTTATATCAACGAGGAGGAGCTTTTCAAGGAAAGAAAAGTTACACCCCAAAATAGTAATCATAAAGTTCAAAGCCTTCAGAAAGTTAATAATTTAGAGTTAAAAGTTAATAGTAATCATAAAGTTCAAAGTTCAAATTGCAATGTTCAAAGTAATGACAATCGATTTCCGGGCACTAACGGCGATAACGCTGTTTCTGCTGGCGCTGCTGTTCAGCCTGCCCAATCTGCTGATAGCCATCCTGTTGATGATTCTCATCTCAGCCCTGCTGGAGATGATCAAGTTGCTGGCGGAGTGGCAAATCAAGAAGCCTTCCCCTCAGAATACCAAGGCATTCCCTATGCAAAGCTCACTGCCAAAATAGTGGAACTGCTGGGCGGCGAACCGGAACATGGCTCGCGCAATGCCTTCATCTTCACCCTGGCTTGCTACCTGCGCTATCTCTGCGACGACAATGCGGCTTGGATCAAGCAGATTATCCCCACCTTCGGCGAAGAGCAGAACCGAGCCTTCGCCACCGTGGAGAGCGCCTGCAACCGAAAGCAGGGCCACCGTCTGCCCAACATCGTGCGCACGGCCATCAAGCTTTCGCAGGAGGAGCAGGACAAGGCGAGGGGCACAGGATGCTTCGACGAGGATAACTTCGGCGATATCAGCAACCCCGAGTCGTATTTCTACCACATCCATCAGATGCCGCAGAAACTGCCCAAACTCATCAAACTGCTCGTATCCAAGACGCCCGAAATCTATCGCCCTGCCGTATCGCAGGCCGTGTTCCCGCCCCTGGCTTCGCATCTGCTCGAAACCCGATTCAAATATATCGACAATGTAGAGCATGAAGCCACCTTGATGCAGATTCTCTGTGCACCAACGGGTAGTGGAAAGGAGTCTGTAAGTCAGCCGATTAACAGAATCATGGAGGATATCAGACGCCGTGACGAGGAGCAGCGTGAACGTGAGCGGAAATGGAAGGAGGAGTGCAACAGCAAGGGTGCCAACAAGGACCGCCGTGAGCGCCCCGAGGGACTGGTGATTCAGGAGGTGAACATCGACATGACCAACCCTGCCTTCGTGCTCCGAATGAAGGAGGCTGAGAACCACTTCCTCTATGCCAAGGTGAACGAGCTGAACCTCTTCGATGCCCTGAAGGGCAAGACCAACCAGCATTTCAGAATCATGGAGCTGGCGTTCGACCTGGGCAACTACGGGCAGGACCGTGTGGGTACCCAGAGCGTTACGGAGACGGTGCAGGTGAGGTTCAACTGGAATGCCAGTTGTACGCCCCGAAAGTGCAGGGATTATTTCCGACGTGTAGTTACGGATGGTCCGATTTCGAGAATCTCGTTTTCCACCATCGAGCGCCGTCCCTGCGGTTCGGAGATTCCGGTGTACGGCACCTATGATGCTGCCTTTGATGAGGCGCTGAAGCCTTACATCGACAATCTCTTGAAGGCGAGGGGCTTGGTAAACTGTCCGCAGGCGCTGAGGCTTGCCCGGAAGCTGATGGAAGAGAATGCCGAGTTCTCGCGATTGTCGCAGAATTTCGTATTCGAGAATCTCTCGTTCCGTGCCAATGTCATTGCCTACCTGAAGGCGTGCGTGCTCTATGTGGCGAACGGCATGAAATGGGAGAGCAGCATCGAGGATTTCATCCGATGGAGCGAGCGTTACGACCTGTGGTGCAAGCTGAAACTTTTCGGACAGATGATTTATGATGCCGACAACGACCGTGCCGACAATCCGAAGACGGCTCCTCATGGTCCGAAGAACCTGCTGGAGCAGTTGCCTGATGAGTTTACGATGCAGGATTATGTGAAGCTTCGCCGTCAGGAGGGTTATGAGGATGACAACGTGCGCCGTGTGAACATCGCTCTGAACCAGTGGGTGCATCGTGGCTACATCGTGCGGATTGGAAACAAGGAAGGTGATTACGATTACAATTACAGTTCCATTTTCCGCAAGTTGAAGTTCCTGAAGGGGGAGGGGTAACTATAAACTATAAATTTTTAACTGTAAACTAAAAAAAGTATGGAAATAGTTTTAAAGCGAATAGCGAAGAAGAATACCTATACCATTGGCCGTCTGTATATTCTGGCTGATGAGGATGTAGACCGCAAGGTGGTAACCAGCTACAACGAGGGTTTGAAGCGTGAGTTTCGTGATAGTTTTGATGAGCAGAAGTTGGGGGCAGATACTTATTTCTGCGACACCATGGAACCTACGTGGCGCAATCTGCTGGGTGTGGAGCTGGAACCTCAGCTGGTGGATGCCCGACTGGGCAGGGTTTCGGGCAAGAAGGCGCAGAAGATGAAGGACCACACTGCCATCCCCGAGGGCACGTATCCCGTGCTCATCACCCCGTCGCCGAGGTTCAGACAGTGGTTGCCCTATCTGCAGGGCGTTCCGAATTTTGAGGGCATCCGCATCCATGCCGGCAACTATCCTGATGATACCCAGGGCTGCATCCTGGTGGGCGAGAACAAGCTGAAGGGCATGGTGGTGAACTCCCGCATCTGGCTTCACCGACTGATGAAGCGCATGGAGGAGGCGAGGGATAAGGATGAAAGCATCTGGATTACCATCATCTGATGGGAAAACATGAGGAGGGTGTGTCTTGGACTTTTGACACACCCTCTCAATCTTGTATGTTTTATTTCTTCTCCAATTCCTGAAGGCTTTCCATCTTTTTCGACTCCAGGAACTCGTAGATGCCGCACAGGTGCTCACGAACCCTGCCATGACCGAATTCATATACCTTGCTCACCAAACCATCCAGGAAGTCACGGTCGTGACTCACCACGATGAGCGTGCCGTCGAAATCGAGAAGCGCCTGCTTCAGCACATCCTTCGTCTTCAAGTCCAGATGATTGGTCGGCTCATCGAGAATCAGCAGATTCACCGGCTCCAACAACAGCTTCAGAATGGCAAGACGGGTTCTTTCGCCACCCGACAATACCTTCACCTTCTTCGTAGAATCCTCGCCACCAAACATGAAGGCACCCAGCAAATCGCGAATCTTGTTTCTTATCTCGCCCTTCGCCACATCATCAATGGTCTGGAACACCGTGAGCTCGCCATCCAGCAAAGATGCCTGATTCTGAGCGAAATAGCCTATCTGCACGTTATGTCCCAACTCCAGCTTGCCCTCGTTCTGCAGCTGACCCATGATGCATTTCACCAGCGTAGACTTACCCTCGCCGTTTCTACCCACGAAGGCAATCTTGTCGCCACGTTCCACGGTGAGGTTCACGCCGCTGAATATCTGCTTGCCGTCGAACGACATCGCCACGTCGCTCATCTGCACCGGATAGGCACCGCTTCTCGGACTCGGCGGGAACTTCAGTCTCAGTCGGCTGGTATCCTCCTCATCCACCTCGATGAGTTCCAGCTTTTCGAGCATCTTCACGCGGCTCTGCACCTGGAAGGTCTTGGAGTAGGTGCCCTTGAACCGCTCTATGAAGTCCTTGGTCTCGGCTATCATCTTCTGCTGCTCCTCATATTTCTTCATCTGCTGCTCGCGGCGCTCCTTGCGCAGTTCCAGATACTGGCTGTAGGTGGCCTTGTAGTCGTAGATTCTGCCCATGGTCACCTCGATGGTGCGGGTTGTGATATCGTCAACGAATTTCCTATCGTGACTGATCACTACCACTGCCTTGGAACTGTTGATGATGAATTCTTCGAGCCATCCGATAGATTCGATGTCGAGGTGGTTGGTAGGCTCATCGAGGAGCAATACATCAGGCGATTTCAGCAGCAGCTTTGCCAGCTCGATGCGCATGCGCCATCCTCCCGAGAACTCGCTGGTAGGACGGTTGAAATCGGAACGCTCGAAGCCCAGTCCGAGCAGCGTCTTCTCTACATCCTCCTCGAAATGGGTCATGTCGATGGCATAGAACTTTTCTGAAAGGGAAGAAACCTTCTCGATGAGCTGCATGTAGTCGTCGCTATCGTAGTCGGTGCGGGTGGTAAGCTCGTTGTTGATGCGGTCTATCTCTGCCTGCATCTCGTGCAGATGGGCGAAGGCCTGGCAGGTTTCCTCGAACACGGTTCTGCCGTCTTCGGTCATCAGGTGCTGAGGCAGATAGGCGATGACGCAGTCTTTCGGGGCGGATACGGTGCCACGGGTGGCCTTTCTCACGCCTGCGATGATTTTGAGCAGGGTACTCTTTCCTGCGCCATTCTTGCCCATCAGGGCGATACGGTCCTTCTCGTTGATTTGGAAGGAAATGTCTTTGAATAGGGTGGTGCCGCCGAATTCGACGGTCAATCCATCAACTGTAATCATATTTCTTTCTTAAATCTTTATTTTATTACTAAATGCAAAGATACGAAAAATTATCGGATAGGAATCAAAAAAAGGAGGAAAACTTGCGCTTTCCTCCTTTTATCTGATGTTTTTGTTCTTTCAGGGCTTTCTTGAATCCCTTTTGAAAGGTTTTCTTTCAGGGTTTCTTGAATCCCCTTTGAAAGATTTCTTCTTTACTTCTCGTTCTCAGGATCGTAGCTAGAACGGGTCATTTCCTTGATGCTCAGTTCGGCCATAGCAATCCACTGGCTGCCGGAATAAGCTTCGTCTATCTGAAGCCAGAGATACTTGAAATCATCTGTTGTGCTGAACAGACCTGGAGATGTATATTCCGGAGCTGTGCCGCTTGGCAGCACATCGCTACCCAATTCGCCAATCTTCCAGGCTTCAGCAGCAGTAGGGGTGTCGCCCGCCTTGTTGCTTGCAAAGATGGTGATGTGCTTAGGGTTGTCGTTGTTGGCGTTGTTACGGCCCTTATACCAGAATGATACGCCCTTCACCTTCTTGCCCAGGTCTACACGGATGTAGTGAGGCCATGGGGATGGAGCACTCCAGCTCATGTGGAAGTAGGTGCCGTTGTTGCCGTCGATGAGGGCTGCGATAGGACCCTCGGATGATTCCTGGTCGTCGGTCCAGAGCTGTGCCGCGGTCAGGCTGATAGGTCCCACCTCGTAGTCCTTGATGTCGGCAGGCACGTAGCCCGCCTTGGCATTCTTGGTGAAGAGCACTTTCTCGCCGCCGTCTCTGCTCACTGCCGTGAATGTGTAGGCGAGTTCGCCATACTTGGCAAAGAGTCCGTCGATCATGAGGGAATCGGCATAAGCGCTGGCGTTGAGCACGCGGTGACCCTTTGCAGGGTCATCGTAAGCCACCTTAATATAATAGTAGTCTGCGTTCTCTGGAGTAGTCCAGTGGAACACCACCTTGCCTGGCTGCTTGCTGTCGATGGTGACGGTCTGCTCTTCGATGTTCACTGCCGGTGCAGTCTTGTCGTCATCAGAGCATGCTGCCATTGTGCCGACAAGGGCCACAGCCGCAAGCATTTTTATGATATTCTTTTTCATCATTGTGTCTTTTTATTTGTTACAATGCTTAAAATTAATAACCCGGAGTCTGTACCACGTGGTCGTTTCGGTTGATGTCGGCTGATGGGATAGGCATCAGATAGTTCATCGGCGACTGGAACTTACGCTCGAATACTACTTCCTGAACCTCGCTGAAGTCGTTGATGTTTTCGGCATCAATGTTCAGACCCTTCGCCTTCACGTTGAAGTACTTCTCGGCAAGCAGCCAGCGGCGCATATCCCAGAAGTTCTGGTTCTCGAGATACATCTCGTTCATGCGCTCGTTGCGGATGATGTCGCGCAAGCCTTCCTTGGTGGTAGCCTTGGATGGGTCCTTGCCAAACTGCTCGTAAGCTTCCTTTACGCCTGGCAATCCGGCACGGGTGCGCACCTTGTCAAGGTAGAGGCGGGCATTGGTCAAGTCGCCAGTCTCGGCAAGACACTCGGCGTAGCTCAGGTAAAGCTCTGCCAGTCGGATGAGCGGCCATGGAGTATTGGTGTATTCCCAGCCACTCTTTGACTTCGCCAGGTCTGGGTTCACAAACTTCTTGTTGAGGAAGCCTGTAGGCGAGTAGTCGCCAGTACGCTTTGAGTTGGCATCCACACCACGGCTGCAGTTTCCGCCGATCATGAAGTCGCAGATAAGTCGACCGTGAGTGTTGTCTGAAGTGAGTGTGTAGTTGGCATCATCACTATATGCACCGTTGTTTGAAGCACTCAGAATCTCGTAGTAGCCATCCTGGAAGGCAACCCAAGCATAGTAGCGTGGCTCGCGGTCGAGGTTGAACTTCTGGGTCTTGCGGCCTGGATAAGCCTCGTCCTTGTGGGCATCATCCACCTCTACTGGTTCCCAGCGGTCAGCATAGTCGAAGGTCTTGTCCTGGTCGATAGGCAGACCGTTCTTGGTGTAGAAGCGGCTGAGCATGGCAATGGTAGGAGCCACGCCGTTCCACGCACCGTTGCCACCATAGATATATGGCTCGCTCTTGTTCTGGATTCCGTAGTAACCCTCGCCACGGGAGTCTGCCCAGATCACCTCTGAGTTGGCTCCTGCCTGCTCATCTTCTGCCGAGTAGTCGGTGATGGTATAGCGCAGGGCACGCACGTGTGGGTCTGCTGGATAGCCGTTCTTGTTGAGCTTGCAGTCGCCACGGGTATAGAGGTGGTAGCCTGCAGCTTCGGCTGCGGTGATGGCATCCTTGAAGGCTGCGGCAGCCTTGCTCCACTTGCTCTCATCGTAGGTAAGCGGCATGAGAGTCTTTCCCTCCTTGTCCTTGAAGTCGGAATAGAACTTGCTGTTGCCGTTGAACAGTGGGGATGCGGCATAGAGCAGCATCTTTGCCTTCATTGCCTTGGCTGCTACGCTGGTGGCAAGACCGAACTCGCCTGCCTGTGCACCGGTGCGGGTAGCAGGCAGACCCTTGGCTGCCTCGTCAAACTTCTCGCAGATGAAGTTCACGCAGTCGTCGTAAGGCTCCTGTCCCTGATAGTCGGATGGCAGAAGCATCGGGTCTGGGGTCTGGTGAACGATGATGATAGGACCATAGCAGCGGGAAAGCAGGAAGTGGTAGTATCCGATGAGGAAGGTAACCTGTGCCTTGTAGTCCTCGCGGTCCTTATCAGCAAGTCCGTGGAAGTTGCCTGTCTTGTTCAGCTCGTCCTGGAACATGTAGCACTGGCGGATACCCTGATACAGGGTGTTCCAGTAGCTGATCACTGGGTTGGAGGCTGAATAGTTGCCCTTAGGGAATGCGGCGAATGTCTCATGCTCGAAGGCTGTCACCACCTCGTCTCCGGTAAGGAAGTCGAGCGAAGTCGGTCCGGCGTTAGGGGTAGGCAAATATCCGTAGCAGGAGTACAGATAGTTGAGGGCTGCCTGGCGGTCCTTGGTCATGTCGGTGCCAGTGGTTGTCTCGGCAGGAATCACATCAAGATAGTCGCACGATGTCATCGTGAAACCCGCAGCGAGCAAGCAGCCTATGAATGCTTTATTGAGTATTTTCATATCTTCTTTAATTAAATGTGAGTTGGAAACCTACGTTGATTGTCATCTGTGTCGGATACTTGGTGGTGTAGTTACCACCGCCCATCTCAGGATCCCACTCCTTGAAAGGTGAGATGGTGAGCAGGTTGGTTCCGTTGACATAGAATCGCATGTTCTTGAGCGTGTAACCGATTTCTGCGTTCTTCAGCTTCAGGAATCTACCGTTGCGCAACCAGTAGCTTGATGATACTGTGTTGTGGTTGTTGTAGTTGTCCGTGAGGCGTGGATACTTCGCATTCGGATCCTGGTTGTCCGGGCTCCAGTGGTTTTCGTCGATGAACTTCAGTACGCCACGGCGATAGGATGAACCGAATGGCTGGATATCGCTGAGCATCAGTGCCACGTTGCCGCGGCCCTGGAAGAATACGGAGAAGTCCCAGTTCTTGTAACCTACTGATGGTCCGAAACCGTAGATAATCTTCGGAACGCTTACGCCCAATGGCACCTGGTCGTCGGCTGTGATGCGGCCATCATACTTGCCCTCGCGGTCTGGCTGGTCTACATACTTGATGTCACCAGGAGCGATGGCGATGTTGCCGAGCGTAGAGGTTGGATTGTTGGCGATGTCTGCCTTGTCGATGTAGAGTCCGTCGGAAACGTAACCCCATACGGTGTTCACGTTCTTGCCCTGGCTCTTCATGGCGTCGCGCTTGCCCGGAGCCTCATCGTATACGGAAATCTCGTTGTTGTTGTAGGTGAATGTGCCCTGGAACTGTACGGAGAGATCCTTGTTGATGCGCTTGCTGTAGTTCACTGCCAGATCCACACCCTTGTTGATTACCTCGGCAAGGTTACCATAGATCTTGGTATTGGCTGTACCCAGATAGTTTGGTATGGAGAGCTTCTGCTGGAAGATGTTGCTGCGGCGCTCGCGGAACCAGTCGACGGTGATGTCGAGGGCATTGAAGAGCTGCAGGTCGAAACCGAGGTCGAGCTTATGGCCCACCTCCCAAGATACGTTCTCGTTGCGCAGACGGTTCCATCCCGGACCGGAATAGGTTATATAGTTGTTTGGCAAACCGGTGGTGAACGAGCCGTTGCCGGTGAGCGATACGTCCTCACGATAGATGAAGCGCTCGTAACCATACTGGTCGTTACCTACGAGTCCGTAAGTACCACGAATCTTGAAGTTGGAAACGGTTTGCTTGATAGGCTCCCAGAACTTCTCCTCGCTGAGGTTGTAACCCAGACCCACTGATGGGAAGAAACCCCACTGGTGACCCTTGGCAAACTGCTCGGAACCGTTGTAACCTGCGTTGAACTCAATCAGGTAGCGGTGCTTGTAGTCGTATGTGGCACGTGCAGCGAAACCAATCTTGCGCTGTGGCAGAGATGAGAGCACATTATCTACAAAGATATTGGAGTTATACTGGTTGATGTTCCAGAGGAGCATACCCGTAACGGTGTGGTCGCCGAAGCTTCGGTTGTAGTCGAAGTATGCCTGAGCATAGTAGCGGCGGTCGCCGGCATTCTGACCCGAGTTGCTGAGCACAGGCTTCGATGGGTCGCCCTTAGGAGTCTGCACGTAGGTATAGGTGCCGTCTTCGTTCTGGGTATAGTTCTTCAGCTCGTAATGGTTGTAGTTGAGCGAGCGGAAGGTGGTACTCTTAGACCAGTTCTTGAACGAGAACATCAGGTGGAAGCCCAGACCCTTGGTAATGAAGTCGAGCTTCTGGTCGAAGTTCAGGTTGGCATTGATGGTACTTGCGAATGAATCCTGATATCCGCTCACGAGTCGCGCCATCGGGTTGGCGTTACCTCCGTTGGCAAGCTGTCGGTATCCCCAGTGAATCCACTCGTCGCCCTCATTGTTATATGAGATAGGGAAGAGCACTGGGTTGGCGTTCATCATCTGCGAATAGAGGTCGTTCAGAGAACGAGAGATGTCGTTGCTGCCTGCCAGCGGACCGTGCATGTTGTCGAGTCCGGCATAGAGGTGGAGCGAAATCTTCGACGACTTCGACATGTTGAAGTCGATGTTGTTCTGGAACGCATATCGCATGTAGTCGATATTGTTGTTGTAAGAATAGTACTCCTTACTGCGGTTGCGCAGCATACCGGTTTCATGGCTCACGTTGAGGTTCATGAAGTACACGATCTTGCTGGTACCACCACGCACGTTCATGTTCGCCTTCTGGTTGTATGAAGCCGACTTGAACATCTCCTTATACCAGTTGACATCTGGGAAAATCTCGCCGTTCACGTGATTGCGTGTGTTGGCAATCTGCTCTGCCGTGTAGAGGGTGTTACCCGTACCTTCGTTGGTAACAGCCTCGTTGAAGAGCTCCATGAATCGGGCACCGTCAACAAATTTAGGTTTGGATGTAGGCATGGTTACGTTGGCCTCTACGCGGAAGGAAATCTTCGGCTTGTCGAGGTCCTGACCACTCTTGGTAGTAATGATGAGCACACCATTGGCACCGCGCGAACCATACATGGCGGTGGCTGAAGCGTCTTTCAGGATAGAGAAACTCTCGATAACGTCTGGGTCGAGGTGGTTGAGGTCGTCCTGCGAAATCTCCATACCATCCATGACGATGAGAGGCGACTTGGCACCACTGATGGTGGCGATACCACGGATGTAGAAGTCAGATCCGTTGGCACCTGGCTGACCGCTGCTCTGGGTAGCGATGACACCCGAGAGTCGTCCTGCGAAAGATGATGAAATACTAGCCGATGGCACACGCAGCGACTCTGGTCTTACCTGCTGCACGGAACCCACCACGGTTTCCTTCTTCTGGGTGGCACCGAAGGCAGTGACTACCACGTCGCCAAGGGTCTGTGAGTCTTCCTTGAGGTGAATGCTCAGCGGCTTGTTGCCGTTGAATCTCACTTCCTGGGTCTGGCAACCGATGTAAGAAACGACGATAACTCCACTTGTAGAATTCACGTCGAGTTTGAAGTTACCATCCACATCGGTTACAGTACTTTGCTTCGAGTTGTTCTTCAAAACAACCGTAGCACCAATAACAGGTTCACCTGCTTCGTCAAACACGGTACCAGTGATACGCTGATGCTTTGCCTGCTGCGTAGCGTTGAAAACGCTTTCAGTCTTGGGTTTCAAGGAACCAGCAATGCCTGTACTTCCAACAAAGTTGTTGTCTGCTGCCAATGCTGACATTGGCAAAAGCATTGCTGCTCCAATCACACCCAGCTGCTTTCTTGCTTCTTTTTGCATAAGCTGATGTTAGATTAGAATGAATACTATTTAGATATATAATCTCTTTTCAGCTGCAAAAATAATAAAAAACTAATAAAAACATAAAATCTTTAACCTTTTTAACTATATATTTTTGAAAATTATAATATTAGTATACAAAAATGAAGATTTAGTCGATGATATGGTTGATTACGATACCTGCTATAGCCATTCCGAACGATGCTGTGATGTGGCAGAGCGAACCGTTGATCTGTGCCTTGGTAGAGCACCATTCGTGCTCCACGAGTCGCTGGTCGCCCATGTTCTGCATCGGCTTTTCCTCGCTGTATACGCAGATGAACTTGCGTCGAGGGAAGGTTTTGTTCTTCTTGAATCTCTTGCGCAGGCATCTTGCCAGCGGGTCGCCATCCACCTTCCAGAATTCAGTCTTTCTGATCATGAAGGGGTCGCGGCGCAGGGCTGCACCCATGGATGATACGAAGGTGATGTGCTTGGGCAGGGCGGTGGCACGCAGGATGAGGTCGGCCTTATCCTTCAGTGAGTCGATGGCGTCGATGATGAAGTCGTATTCTTCCATGTGGAATTCTTCTGCCGTTTCTGCCTGGTATATTTTCTGATAGGCGATGATGTTGGCATCGGGATTGATTTCCAGCAGGCGCTGGCGCAGGGCATCCACCTTCACTTCGCCGATGGTGCGGCTTGTGGCCATCAGCTGTCGGTTGCAGTTGCTTGCGCATACGCGGTCGCTATCCACGATGGTGATGTTGCGCACGCCGCTGCGCACCAGTCCCTCGGCGCACCATGATCCCACGCCTCCGATTCCGAAAATGAGTACGCGTGCGGATTGTATTTTTTCGAGATTATCTTTTCCCAGGAGCAGTTCCGTGCGGCACTGCATTCCCCCTTCCATTGTTGTGATTTTATTTTCCATTTATCCTTTTATCCTTATGAATTAATTGTCTTATGAATATGAATTTAAACAGTCACTCAAAAGTTGGTGGGGTTCATCTGATGAAGGTCACCAAAGCTGGTGGGGTTCATCAGATGAAGGTCACCTCTTGAAGTTTCGCAAGTGGTTCAAGTACGGGCTGAAGGCCCAAAAGCTCCTAGCCCAGGGCAGCGCCCTGGGTATAATAGCAATCAACAAGGCGCCCTGTAAGGGCAAAAGCTTTGTA
>ERZ1034880.341-NODE-341-length-15033-cov-4.709908_pt1 | contig 15033 bp, 15 predicted proteins | sample MGYA00520630_ERZ1034880 | MGnify/ENA primary metagenome ERZ1034880 (study PRJEB33766, sample SAMN09781725) | gut metagenome | biome: gut microbiome | host: Homo sapiens | place: Madagascar | study: EMG produced TPA metagenomics assembly of the PRJNA485056 data set...
GTCCGGGAATCTCCGGTCAGCCGCAATTCGTTCCCAGCAGGACTTCGTCGAGCCTGCCGTAAGCGCCGACGGCTTTGAGAATGCGGAGGTGCGGCATGATGAAGCCGACTTCATAAAGATTGTGCGAATCCGTGCCAAGCGAAAGTTTCACCCCGTGTTTCAGACAGAGCGCAAAAAATTCCGGATTCGGACGGTATCCCGCATGACAGTTGATCTCCGCCGCCACGCCGTATTAAACTGGAAGAATTGCCTCGGCGAGCTCAATACAATGAGTATGATAATACAAATGAGCTCCTCGACGCATTTGTCCTAAATTAAAAAATTTTACGGCGTACAAAAAGGCTGGATTCTCCAATGCAGCCATTACCTCATTAAAATCAGAAAAAATTACATTGCATTGGTCAAGACCTGCAGAACGGTATATGTGGTTATAAATTTCAGCAGAGGGGTACTGGTGTAAAAAATATCCATCATTATAGTTTTTCTCAAAGACACTACGAGCCAAATGAAATGAATAAAACGGTTCTTTCGCGACTTTATGATAGCCAACAGTAAAAACCTCACAGCTCCGCAAATTAATCCTGGAGAATATTACAATCTCCCTAGTGGATTTAGGAACACAGGAACAACTCCAGAAAGATAATTCCGTCATAAATGGTTCTGGAATTCCATAGAGCATATATTTACGCATCACAGGCAACGCATACTGGCAGAAACAAGAATCGGTCAACAGCTTAGCTGCCCGGTCATGATACCGCGCCTGCAACTCGTTCCATAAAACTTTATCGGAATTACGCTTGTAATGCACGGGTCTAAGCAAACCTGTTTTCAGCCAGTTCTCCTGAACATCCCGAGCAATGACCGTATCGAAATCTGTTTCGACTTGAGGAGAAGCAACTAACTCAATATTTCTGAGTCTGCACCTGTGCTGCAGACTGTTTACACAGAATCTTTCGACCTCATCAAGTTCACTTTCCCTTACAGGCATGAAAGAAAAACCGCTAATAGCACCTTTTGTTTTCAAATGCTCTGCGAACCGGCGAACAACATCAACAGATTGCCCCGCATAATAGTCCCCTTCTGGGAAAGCCAGTAAATATATTCCAGTCCGCTGAGTTTTATTCGGATAAAGATCTGCAATGGTTGAACGCCCCGAAACATCTCTCAATTTAGGAAACCCCAATTGCATATATTCCCGATGCTTCATATAAAAATCAGTCCATTCCCAGCAGGACTTCGTCGAGCCTGCCGTAAGCGCCGACGGCTTTGAGAATGCGGAGGTGCGGCATGATGAAGCCGACTTCATAAAGATTGTGCGAATCCGTGGCGAGCGAAAGTTTCACCCCGTGTTTCAGACAGAGCGCAAAAAATTCCGGACTCGGACGGTATCCCGCATGACAGTTGATCTCCGCCGCCACGCCGTAACGTTTCAGAAGCTCAATCGTCGGAAGATACAAATCCTCCGGCTCCGTCATGCCGCAGCCTTTCGTGAAAATACGATACGGATGCGCAAGGATCTGAACGCCGGAACGCAGGAGAGCTTCCACTTTCTCGAGAAACTCCCGCTTCAATGCGGCAACGTCGTCTTTCCGGAAAAGGTGATGCACGGAACCGACCCGAACCTGCGCAAACGCGGCGTCTTCCGGCAGAAGCGCGGGAACTCCTTCCGGGTCTATGTCAACCTCGAAACCATAGGAAAATGAGCCGTCGCAATGCTGTGCGATGAGATCGCGGTACATCGGCATGCGGTTCTGCACAGGCGCCCCCTCCGGAGTGCCGCGCGTGCGCATCGTGTAGCGTCCGGCCCAGTAATCATCATTCATGAAATAGAGCTGCCCCGAGTGCTCCGCAAAGTTGAGTTTGCGGATGCCCGCCATCTTCGCAAGGCGCAGGGCGGAGGGAATCGTCATGTTTTCCGAACAGTAGGCAAGGTTCGTGTGAAGGTGAAAATCCGTGAGACGGTTTCGCCATTCGGAAGGAACGGCAAGTGAATGAATGTGTCTGTTTTCAATCCGGCCGTGATTCAGCTCCGCGGTCAGGAACCGGTATTCCGGCGCGGTCATTTCCGGCAGATCGCCGAGAAGAGAGAGAAACGCGGAAACGGACAGACCGTCCAGCGTTTCGTTTGCGGGATCCGGCAGAATCCGATAGAAATCCGCCGGATCGTTTTCGCCCCGCATCCAGAGAACGCGGATTGAAAGCTTGCGCCGTTTGATCGACGCATTCAGAATATCAATGAAATCCAGTTTTTCCGAGGGAGAAGCACAGAGACCGCCGGTCACGACGAACGTATCGGCATCCAGATATGCCGCTTCGTGGATCGCGCGGAGCAGGAAAAACTCGCTGAGATCACCCGCTTTGCGCTTCAGCCCGGAAACAACTGCAATCTTCATTCGTTCAGCGCGTCCAGAGTCGCCTTGAGAATTGCGCGGTTCTTGTCGGAAATCGGACAGAGCGGGAGACGGTATTCCTCTTCGATCATGCCCATCATCGCCATAGCCGCCTTCACCGGAATCGGGTTGGACTCGATGAAGAGGTGCTTGAACAGATTGTAGAACTTGCGGTGGAGCTTCAGACCTTCGGCAAAATTGCCGGCGGCGCAGAAGTCAACCATCTTTTTGAGTTCGCCCGGGTAGATGTTCGAAGCAACGGAGATCACGCCCTTCGCACCGACGGACATCATCGGAACGGTGAGACTGTCGTCGCCGGACATCACGGTGATGTCGCAGAGGTTCAGGATTTCGGAGACACGCTCGACGGAGCCGCCGGCTTCCTTCACCGCGACGATGTTCGGGTTCGAAGCGAGACGCGCAACCGTATCCGCCGCGATCGGAATGCCCGTTCTGCCGGGGACGTTGTAGAGAACGACCGGAAGACCGCAGTCGTCGGCGATTTTGCTGAAGTGACGGTAAAGTCCTTCCTGAGTCGGCTTGTTGTAGTACGGGGTGACCTGGAGGCAGGAATCCGCGCCCATGGCTTTCGCTTTTTTGGTCAGACGGATTGCTTCTTCCGTGCAGTTCGCGCCGGTTCCCGCCATGATTTTACAGCGGCCGTTCGCATATTCAATGACCTTTTCGATCACTTCGAGATGCTCGTCGACGCTGAGAGTCGGAGATTCGCCGGTGGTGCCGGTAGGCAGAATACCGTCAACTCCGCCCTGAATCTGCGCTTCGACCACTTCCTTGAGTTTGCCGTAATCCACGGCTCCATGCGAGAAGGGGGTGATCAGTGCGGTGTAAAGTCCTTGGATGCTCATTCGTTTTCTCCAAATTATGTTAAGTTTGTTATTTCCAGCTCCATGTCCCAGTAAAGACCGCGCGGGCGGGTCCCGAAAGGAACATCTCTTTTAAAATATTCCCATTTGCGGTTAATTCAATAGTGAGAACGTCTCCGCCTGCACAAAAAATGCGTTTTTTTTCATTTCCGCCATATTTCCACAGCAGGAAAGCCCCGACCGCGGCCGCTCCGGTTCCGCATGCGAGAGTTTCCGCCTCCACGCCGCGTTCGTAAGTCCGCACCCGCGCCGCATCCGCGCCGTCGGGAAGAATGAAATCCACATTCGCCCCTTCCGGAGCCAGTTCAGCGGCAAAACGGATGGCGCGTCCGGCACAGTCAATATCCAGATCGCGAAAACCTTCCGCCGTCAGCGGAATCACCGCATGAGGCACGCCGGTCGAAGTCAGATACACCGGATAGCCGCAGACGGTCAGCTCGCGGAAGGGCGTTGCAAGCGGCATCTGGATGCGGATCAGCTCCGGCTCCGGACGCCACGCTTCGAGCCGACCCGCATCGGTGTGAAACACTGCGTGCGAATCCGCGAAGCCGTTGAGCGCGGCGAATTCCATGCAGCAGCGCAAGCCGTTTCCACACATCTCCGCCCGGGAACCGTCCGAATTGAAGTAGGTCATCTTCACCTCGCCCGGAGCGAGCGGTTTCAGAACAAGCACTCCATCCGCTCCGATTCCGCGACGGCGGTCACAAACCGCCCGGATCATCTCCGGAGTGCGCGGAACCGTGTTTTCCGGTACGTCCGCGGCAACGACGAAATCGTTTCCTGCCCCGTCCATTTTTGTGAAGCGCATGGCTTTCATATCGAGTCTCCCATGCGGCGGACATATTCAAAAAGCACCACAGTTGCCGCCTGCGCAACGTTCAGGGATTCGGCGGAACCGGGCATCGGGATGTTCAGCGGAAGAGCGGATTCGACCGGACCTGCGCCGTTCGCTTCATTGCCAAGAACAATCGCGGAATCCGTGAACAGCTCCGGTTCGGTGAAAACGCTGTATCCCTCCGCCGGTTCCGTGCGGAAGAAACGGCGGACGCCAAGTCTGCGGAGCGCCGCGACAGCCTCATCCAGAGAATCCGTCAGCCGGATTCCGACGGCGAACTGTGCACTGGAAGCGGAACGAACCGCCTTGTCGCCAAACGGATCAACACCGCCTTTCACCACCCATATTTCATGCAGACCGACTGCACGAGCGGTACGGATGATCGTTCCGAAGTTTCCGGGATCGGCGACACGGTCGAGAACCAGAGCGAACGGATCGTTCAGCGGAACATCGGCGGGGAGAAAATCCGGCTGCTTCGCCAGAACCAGAACCCCCTGAGAGTTCACGGTCGCCGCAAGAGAATCGAACTTCGCGCGGTCGAGCACAACGGTTTTATCGTCGGGAGAGTTGACGCGATCCGCCATGTCTTCGCGGAGAATACAACAGTCGATCAGATCCGGACGCAGCGCCAGAATTTCATTGACGCAGCGGAGACCTTCAACCATGCAGAAGCCGCTGTTTTTTCTGCCGTGACGGGTCGTCAAAGCGCGGAGCAGCGACTCCCGGCGCTTTGACAGAGCAGTGTCCATTTACTTTGCAGGGGCGGATTCCGCAGGAAGGCGGTTCAGCGCCGCCTGAGCCTGCGTGGACCAGAAGAATGCGCTCTGGGTACGGGCGGTGACGTTCAACGCCTGTTTGAATGCAGCGCGCGCCTTCGCGACATCCTTCAGAACAAGCTGCATACGACCGGCGGCGTAATAGCCTTCCAGACGGGCGTCCTCGGAAAGGGAAAGATCGGAAGCGGCTTTCTCATACTGGGCAAGCGCTTCTTTGGTCTTGCCGTCATTTTCATAAAGATAACCGGAGTCAAGAATGGCGCGACCTTTGGTGAACGCAAGCGCGTGTTTGTCCGCCGCAACAAGCGCAAACTGTTCGACTGCGGCTTTATTGTTCTGCGCTTTGATATAGAGTCCGGCGAGACGGTAACGGGCTTCCGCAGCGACGGGACCGTCCGGATACTGTTTCAGCGCATCCAGAATTTGCTGTTCGGTGACGGCGGAAGCAAGGGTGTTGTGCGCTTTGGCCTGCGAGCTCTTGCGGAACTGAACAACAGAGAAGACAACAGCGACCGCGACAATGATGGCAACGCATCCCCATGCAACGAGTTTTCCGTTCTCGATGAACCACGCCTCAAACGAGTTGCAGTCTCTGGTAATATCATCCGCGATGATTTCCGACTCCATAACTTTCTTCTGCTTCGCCATATCTGATTCTCCCTGGTTTTTTAATATTAAAATGCAGAAATATACCCTCTTTTTCGTTTTTTGCAATTTTTATAAAGCAAAAAGTGAAGAAAAAATCGAAAATTTTAGAATCAGCCCTTGCGTTCCGCATTTTCTTATGCTATAAGTACTCCGGAAACCGGAGAATCGGATGAATACATTAAATATAAGAAGGCGCGGTGAACGCGGACAGGTGCTCGCGGAATATACGGCGCTTCTTGTGATGTTTCTTCTGGTCGCAGCCGTCATGCTTCTGTTGCTGGCGGTGTTTCTGGAATACGGTTGGCGAATAACCGCCCTGATCGGCTGGGAGCCGTGGGCATAAATAAAGGAGTACGACTATGAACATGGCAAAACTGAAACAGATGAAAAAACGCTGCAAAGGTCAGGCGATCGTTGAGTACATCATCATCGTCGTCATCGTTGCGCTTGCCGCTCTCGCGGTTCTGGGAATTTTCAGTGACACCATCCGCGAAAAAATCGGCGGCGCCGCTGCAACACTCGGAACTCAGAAAGACGTGGATTCCGCCGTGGACAAATCCTCCGTCGAGACCCTCAAGGAACTCGACAAGGGCGGCATCACGACCGAATAAGCCTCCGCGGCTGTCTTTGCTATGCGGAAACAGCGCCCGCACATCCGGCATGGAGAGCGGGCTTCCTCCATTGTGGAAGCCATGCTCTGCATGTTCCTCATTCTTCTGCTGACCTTCGGACTGCTTCAGTTCTTCTACTACTCGGTCGCGCAGATGGTCACGGATTATGCCGCATTCCGCGCCGCCCGCTCCGTCGCCGTAGGCTTCAAAGAGGTTATCGCGGAGCGCGAAGCAAAACTGAAAGCCATCGCCGCTTCCGGAAAGATGCGCTTTCCGCTTGACACAAAATCCGATGCGGAACTGCCGTTTGCCACCGCCATCGGACAGTTCTGGTATGAGCGTCTCGCCATCATCGACTATATGGAAATGACACGCGATCTCCGCTACGATTACTGGAACGCGGAAGAGAAAAAAAACGACTCTGACGACAGCACCTCCTGCACCAGTTTCGAACTCAAAACAAAAGAAGTCGGCAGTTCGCTGGCCACAACAGCAACATTTTATGATTACCCCTGGATCATGCCGTTCCGGGGGGCATTCCTGAATGCGGGGAAACTCGACATTTCCGCCGAAGCGGAGCTCGCCAATCATGCGGCGGCATTTACGGAGTGACCTCATGCGGAACCGTGTGAAAACATTCCGGAAAGAACGCGGACAGGTGCTGATTCTCGCGCTGATTGCCCTCCTCGTACTCGTTCTCGCCATTTTCATTCTTTTCGACGTTTCCAACATCATCCGCGCCAAAGTCAAAGCGCAGAACGCCGTCGACGCCGCCGCCCTCACCGGGGCGAACTGGCAGAGACACACCCTGAACCTCGTCGGAGAACTCAACCTCATCAATGCGACAACCGCGCTTATGAGCGACCCGAACTTCATGCGCGCCGAAAGCGACCGGGAAGATGAAGAGTTTTCATTGGATCGTGCAATCACCCAGCGGCAGCTCCTTGCAAAAACCACGCGCACAATCAACCAGATGCAGCAGCGCGTCCTCTTCATCGTCCCGCTCATCGGATTCGGCGCGGCGCAGCAGACCGCAAAGAACAACGGAATCAACGCCAACGAGGAGTGGGGAAAACGCGTCTCCGACCAGCTCGATTACGTCGCCGCCTCCCCCTTTGCGCAGGAGACGCCGCACCGCTACAACTGGTTCCGCTCCTACGCATACGCGCTCAACACGATTCTTCAGACCGACGCCGACGGCGAGACTTCAAAGGGAATCGCGGTTCTGCCGAATGCACGGATGATCGGCGCGCCGCGCGTCATCACGGTGCCTCCGGCGGGATCCAACGACTTCGCGCGCTTCTTCAACAATCACCGCTATTTCGAGGCGATTCAGGCCAACTACTGGTGCTGGCTCCGCGAATTTCTCCGCATGGATTTCTCCCGCGACGACTGGTGGAACGGGCTCACCATCCGCACCAATCATTTTTATAAACAGAGCGAATACCTTCCCGTCCACATTCTCGTTCCCGACATTCACGGCAAGGAGGACGGCGGAACCGAAGTCGACCCGGTTGTCGAAACCCGCTGGAATGATCCGGCATTCAACACGGCTCTGGACGACGTCATCAAAAAACGCAACTATCCCGGGCAGAAACTTCAGAACGTTTTCCAGAACGACCCGAACCCGAAATTTGATCCCGCCACCGGACAGAGGATTCCGGAAGCCGGCGTGGACGCCCGGCTCAACCCCCTCCCCTCGCTCAGCTGGGCTTATTACGATGAAGACCGCTGGATGGATTACGACGGCTCCGTCGTTTCCGAATGGGACAGCTATCTGCGCCGCTCCATCAGCCCGCGCGCGGCGTACTACTCCGGCGCGGTCTCCCGCATGGACACGCTGCTCTCCCCCGTCACGGTCTCCGGAACGCTCGGAGTCAAAAACGCTGAGGAGAGCGACAGGACGATCGGCGCGCTCTTTCAGGATTCCTCCGCGGAAAATATCCGCAACTATGCCGAACGCATCGACAACGCGCAGAAACGTCTGAAAAACATCCCGCACAACGTCCACGCCAACGCACTGGCAAAGCCGTTCGGCTCGGTGACACTCAACGGAGAACAAAAACCGCCCCACGTGACCCGCGTCGTCCTTCCGGTCTTCACGGAAAGTTCGCTGATCCCGATGGCTCTGGAAAATCCCGGAGCGAACGGGCTCGCAAACTACGCGTGGTACCTTTTCCTCCGCGAATTCGTGCCGCGCCTCGGATACTCCAACAGCATCGAACAGGCGTGGAACGCGACCCCTCTTCAGTTCCAGCGGGAAATCAGCCAGTACGTCGAAGCCCTGAAGAAGATGAACGATCCGCAATGGCGCGATCAGGGGATCACCTGGCTCGAAACGGAAACGCGCGAGCGCAAGGAGGACGATCCGCCCGACTTGAAGATTCCGACCAACGAAGACGGCTGCGAATACTGGCCGTCCGGCGGCGGTCCCGGTCACCCCAACCCCATGCACTGAGGAGGCGTTATGAAAGATTTCAAAGCGATTCAATGGTTTCTGAACGAACTTCCGGACCTGCGGAAGAACGGTCTGCTCGACGCTTCGACCGCGGAACGGCTGACGGCACATTATCGGGAAGAGCTCGGAGCCCCCCCTGTCCGGAACACCCTGTTTTTCTGTCTCGGCACCCTCGGCGCATTGCTGATTGCGGCGGCGGTGATTCTTCTGACCGCATACAACTGGGATATGATCGAGAAGCCGGGACGCATCGCAATTTCGTTTGTTCCCTTCCTGCTCGCCGCCGGATTCGGAATATTTGTGATCGTCCGCGGGAAAGACGGCGTCTGGCGCGAAGGGGCGGCGCTGTTCCTCGGCGCGGGAATTCTGTCACTGAATGCGCTGATTTCGCAGATTTATCATATTGAGGGAGAACCCGGCGGATTTCTTGCGCTCAATCTGCCGTTTCTGCTTGCGCTGACGGTGATGTTCCGCGCGAACGTTCTGGCTCTGCTGACGGCAACCGCCCTGATTCCGTTCTCCTTTTTTCTGCTTCAGCCGGACGGTGATGTGCCGTCATGGTTTGCACCGGTGTACATTCTGCTCTGGACTCCATACGCCGTCCGGCAAATCCGCAAGGGCTCGCTTCTGCTGCGCTGGGGAGCCGTCGCGGCAGCAATCGCCCTGCTCACCTGGGGACAATGCGTTCTTGCGATTCCGCTTGCGGGAGCGGCGTTTCTGTGCGGCGGACTCAACTTCCACCGGCTTCAAGCGGGCGCATGGTCCCGGGATCCGTGGATTCAGAGCGCGTACCTTCTTCTTACGGTTTATTTTCTGATCTGCACATTCACGATCCAACCGGTTCTCTGCAAGGAGTTTTCCATGCTGACAGCAGGAAGCGTCACTCTGCTTTTCCTTTTCATGCTTGCGGCGGAGCTCCGGCGGAACTGCAATGCGCTGAATCTGACCGTTGCGTTCTGCGCGGCGTATCCGTACCTCGCCGTTCTGAAGACGGAATGGGCGATCCCCGCGGCCTTCGGCTTCCTGATTCTGCTTGCCGCGATGTTCCTGATCGACGGATTCCGCCGTTCCGATCTGCTGCTGATGAACCTCGGACAGCTTCAGCTTTATGCGCTGCTGGTTGCTCACTTTTTCTCCGCCGACAGCATTCTGACCCGGGCGGGAGCCTTCTTCGCGGCGGGCGTCGCTTTCCTGGTTCTCAACTTTTTTCTTTCGCGGCATTTCCGCGGGAAAGGAGCGCCGGAGCAATGACCCGGGCGGCAAAATATCTGCTCGAAGCGCAGATTCTGCTTCTCGCGCTCGCCCTCTGCTATCCGGCCGCAAAGATTCTGGAATACGACTTTCCCGCCGTTCCGCCGAAGGAATACGCATTCCGCGTGCGGCCATACGATCCCTACGATCACTTCCGCGGACGTTTTCTGCGGTTTGACGTTGAAATTCCGCGTCTGAAAGCGAATGAAAAGAACGCTCCTTACGGCAAATACCGTTATGCCGTGCTCGGGCGCGACGCCGAAGGATTCGCGGTTGTCACCGGGCTTCTGGAAAAGCCGGATCCGACACGCGACTGCGTCAGAATCCGTTACAGCGGAGTCCGCAGAAACTGGAAAAACGGACGTCAGGAAGATGAGCGATACCACGATTTCGATTTTCTCTTCACCCGGTATTACCTTAACGAAAGACTTGCGCCTGCGGCGGAACGGCTCCTCGGACGAAGCAAGGCTAAACTGCTTGTGGCAATTTATCCGAACGGCAACTATGCCGTCCGCGATCTGCTGATTGACGGCATTCCTGTTTCGGAAGCCGCCGGAAAGGAAAAGAAATGAACGAACTTTATCAGAAACTGCTCAACTCAAAATACTGCGTCGTCTTCACTGGCGCGGGAATCTCGACGCTCTCCGGCATTCCGGATTTCCGCAGTCCGGACGGGGTCTACAGCAAACAGTTCGAGGGATACGATGTGGAGGACATTCTCTCCATCGATCTTTTCCTTCAGCGTCCGGAGCTCTACTACAAGTGGGCGAAACCGTTCATTTACGAGCTTGACCGCTACAGTCCGAACGTCGTCCACCGCGTCATAGCGGAACTGGAAGCGCGGGGAATCGTCAAGATGACCTACACGCAGAACATCGATCTTCTGCATGAACGCGCGGGTTCGAAGAAGCTCGGCGAACTCCACGGCAGCCCGGCGGTGCACGAATGCCTGAAATGCGGCAAAACGTTTGAATACGCGGAGATTGCGGCTGTCGTCAACCGCGGCGAAGTCCCGAAGTGTCCGCTCTGCGGCGGGATTGTCAAACCGCGGATTGTTTTTTACGGAGAGAGTCTGGACAGCGATCTGCTCGACCGGGCGGAAGCCGATCTGCGCCGGGCGGATCTTCTGCTGGTGCTGGGAAGCAGTCTGACGGTGAATCCGGCGGCGGCGCTTCCGCGCATCACTCTGGCGTCGGGCGGCGAAGTGGTGATTGTGAACCGCCAGCCGACCTTTCTCGACCGTTACGCCGCGCTTCGTTACGACGATCTGGAGACGGTTTTCGGCGAACTGGAAAAAAACTTGAAATAAGCCGTTCTTTTTCCTTAAAAAAGTTTGCGGAACGGACAAAACGGGTGTATAGTACCGGACTAACAATGGGGATTTTTAACTATGAGCGATTCAACAGATGTAACCAGCATTCCGATGAAGGATTATCCTGTTCATATTGAGGATATTATGCATACTGCGTACCTGCAGTATTCCTTGAGCGTCAACGTGGGGCGTGCGATTCCGGACGTCCGCGACGGTCTTAAGCCCGTCAACCGCCGAATCCTCTACGGAATGAAACAGCTTGGACTCACCAAAGGTCACGCCACCGTAAAATCGGCGCGAGTCGTCGGTGAAGTCATGGGTAAATATCACCCGCACGGAGACGCTGCGGTTTACGACGCGCTTGTGCGTCTCGCCCAGGACTTCTCCATGCGCGCCCCGCTGATTGAAGGTCAGGGCAACTTCGGAACCATCGACGGCGACCCCGCCGCGGCCTCCCGTTATACCGAATGCCGCATGGAGCGCCTCGCGGAAGAGCTGCTTGCCGACCTCGACAAAGACACCGTCAACATGATTCCGAACTTCGACGAAAGCGAGCGCGAACCCGAAGTTCTGCCCGCGAAGTTCCCGAATCTTCTCGTCAACGGCAGCACCGGTATCGGCGTCGGCATGGCAACCAACATTCCGCCGCACAACCTCGGCGAAGTCATCGACGGCACGCTTCATCTTCTCGATCATCCGACCGCAACCGTCGCCGACCTGATGAAATTCATCCCCGGACCGGACTTCCCGACCGCCGGCATCATTCACGGAATCGACCCGATCCGCAGTCTCTACACCACCGGACACGGCGTCATCAAAGTCCGCGCAAAAGCCGAAATTCTCGAAACGAAAAACGGCGGCGAACAGATCATCGTCACCGAAATCCCGTACGCGGTCAACAAGGAAATGCTCGTCAAGCGCATCGCCGATCTCGTCCGCGACAAAAAGATCACCGGCATCTCCAGCCTGCGCGATGAATCCAGTCACAAAACCGGCATCCGCATCGTCATCGACATCAAGCGCGGCGCCATGGCCTCCGTCGTTCTCAACCAGCTCTACGCACACACGCAGATGGAAGAGGCGATCGGCTGCAACATGCTCGTCGTCGATATGAACCGTCCGAGAACCCTGAACCTGCTTCAGATTCTCCAGCGTTACATCGACCACCGCCTTGAAGTCGTCACCCGCAGAACCCGCTTTGATCTCGCCAAAGTCGAAACCCGCCTCCACATTCTGGAAGGTTTGCTCCTCGCGGTTCGAAACCTTGACGATGTTGTCCGCATCATCCGCGCGTCCCGCACACGTCAGGAAGCGCAGGACACCCTCGTTGCGCGGTACGGATTCACCAAAGTTCAGGTCACGGAAATCCTCAACATGCGCCTCTATCAGCTCACCGGACTGGCCATTGAGGATCTCCAGAACGAATACGATGAAAAGATGAAACTTGCGGATTACCTCCGCAGCCTCCTCGCTTCCCGCGACCTCCGTATCGGAGTCATCAAGCAGGAACTTCAGGAAGTCAAAGACAAGTACGCCGATCCGCGCCGCACTGAAATCACGTTCAATGAAGGCGACATCGACGTGGCCGACCTCATCCCGCGTCACTCCTGCGTCATCACGGTCTCCAACACCGGATACATCAAACGCGTTCCGGCAGATACCTACCAGACCCAGCACCGCGGCGGCGTCGGCATCATCGGCATGGAAACCAAAGACGAAGACCACGTCGAGCATCTCTTCAATGCGGACAGCCACGACATCATCATGTTCTTCACGAACCGCGGCGTAATGCACTGGCTCAACGTCTATGAGATCCCCGAAGGCGCACGCACCGGAAAGGGCAAGGCAATCATCAACCTCATCAAACTCGAACCGAACGAGCAGATCCGCACCATGCTCACAATCAAAAAGAAAATGTTCGAGGAGAACGAAGAGCTCTGCATCGCAATGGCGACCAAGTGCGGCGTCATCAAGAAAACTCCGCTCAGTCAGTTCCGCCACCTGCGCAAAATCGCCATCCGCGCACTCTCCATCGACGAGGGCGACGATCTGATCGGCGCCGAGCTTGTCGAGCCCGCGGATGAAATCATCCTCTCCTCCGCAAAGGGCATGGCGTGCCGCTTCAAGAGCAGCGACGTCCGCGCAATGGGTCGAAACGCCCGCGGCGTAACCGGAATCAAATTCAAACTCGAAGGCGACTGGGTAGTCAGTATGGAAGTGGTTCCCGGCGACGGCTCCGTCTCCGCGCCCCTTGACACCGCTCTGCCGGAAGGCGCTGAAGACGCCGCCGAACCCGAAGAGATCGACGAGGTCGAGGAACCGATGGGTGACGAGAACGATGATACCGCTCTCGAAGATACCGGCAAACCGCAGATTCTGATCGTCACCTCCGGCGGCATGGGAAAACGCAGCTATGTTGAGAATTACCGTCTGACGCGCCGCGGCGCAAAAGGCGTGAAGAACCTCAACCTCCGCGACGGCGAAGAAGTCGTTGCCGCAGTCAAAGTCCAGCATGGCGACGAGCTGATCATCACAACCGAACGCGGTCAGGTGGTTCGCATCTCCGTCGATGAAATCCGCATTGTCGGACGCGCCTCGAAGGGCGTGAAGATCATGGAACTGCGCAAGGGCGACCGTATCACCGGCGTGGCACGCCTGATCGAAGTCGAAGGTCAGAAAAAACCTGAAGACAATCCGGAAGACATCGCCGTCCCGGCCGGAACACCCGCTGAACCCGCAGAGGGTGCGGCGGAAGACGCTCCGGCGGACACGGAACCGCCCGCTCGGGAATAACAGAAAACAACCTCAAAAGGGCGTCTGATTGACGCCCTTTTTTTTCGGAGATTCCATATGACCGTTCTGAATTTTCGCGGCCGTCCCTTCCCTCTTGACGGCTTTCCTAAAATCATGGGCATTCTGAATGTCACGCCGGATTCCTTCAGCGACGGCGGCAGCCGCATTCCGCTTGCGGAGCGGATCAAAAAGCTCATCCGCGAAGGGGCGGACATCATCGACATCGGCGGCGAATCAACCCGTCCCGGCTCGCATGAAGTCCCGGTTGAACAGGAACTCGAACGCGTGCTCCCCGCAGTCCGTGCAGTGCGGGAGATTTCCAAAGAGATTTTCATCAGCATCGACACACGCAAATCCAAAGTCGCAGAGGAAGCGCTGAAACTCGGAGCAGACATCATCAACGATGTCAGCGGTTTTCTTTTCGATCCCGGACTTGCCTCCGTAACGGCGCGTTACGACGCCGGTGCAATTGTCATGCACTCGCGCTCCACGCCGGACAAGATGCAGTCGAAAGAGAATCTTGTCTACGCCGGCGGCTTGATCGACACGGTGGTCGAAGAGCTGCGCGGAATGATGGAACGGGTCATTGCGTGCGGCGTCCGGCGCGATGCGATCATTCTGGACCCCGGCATCGGTTTTGCGAAAACGGGCGAACAGTCCGCAGCGCTGATTTATGAATCGGAAAAACTACTTGCCCTCGGCTGCCCCCTCCTCTCCGGTCCCTCGCGGAAATCGTTCATCGGACGGATCACCGGCGAAGAGAACCCGCTTGAGCGCGACTTCGGCACCTGCGGTTCCACAATTGCTTCCGTCGCAAAAGGATACCGGATTATCCGCGTTCATAACGTAAAAGCCGCGCTTGATTCGCTGAAAGTTTACTGCGCCTGCATGGGAATGTAAAAAAGAGACCGCAGCGGAATGCGTTGAGGGGGGGGGAATTCATAGCATTCCGGCTGCGGTCAAGTGCTTATTATACCACAGAATTCAGAAAAAGCAAGAAACTCCCTCAAGATTTCAGAAAAAAACGCCCCCGGAAAAGCCTGGGTGGGGTATCGCCGGGCTTTCCGGGGGCGCA
>ERZ1034880.342-NODE-342-length-15010-cov-12.177800_pt1 | contig 15010 bp, 15 predicted proteins | sample MGYA00520630_ERZ1034880 | MGnify/ENA primary metagenome ERZ1034880 (study PRJEB33766, sample SAMN09781725) | gut metagenome | biome: gut microbiome | host: Homo sapiens | place: Madagascar | study: EMG produced TPA metagenomics assembly of the PRJNA485056 data...
TCTATGATTTTAATAAATTTTATATATAAAACATCTTTTCTCTTGTTTTACTCACTTTACTAACTATATCTGCATAATGCTCATACGATATTATAATATCTATACATTTATTCAACCATTTTTCTACGTTATAAACGGGTATTATTATACTTATAACTATATTCATATTTTTACCCCTATTTTAAGAATTTCTTTACTTTACAAAGAGCATATATTATATTAACACTTCCTTCTTTCATAGCTTTAAATACCATATTTGTGTAAAATGAATTTGCTCTATCTAGTATTTCTAAAGAATCTTTAACTTGTTTTGTATTTAATATTTTTTCTATTTCCTTCTTCTTTTCTTTAGTATTTAAGTCACACTTTTTATGGTTATATATTTCAAAACATTCAATAACATGATGAATATACATTGAAGCTAATTTCCTTTTATTTTCATCATTATATATACCCCAGTTTTCCAGTAACTCCTTTAATCTATCATATCTAAAAGTTCTTACTTTAAACTTATTGGCATGATATCTTGTAACTATTGTTTCTTCAAAAGTTTTTACATAATGATAATAAGATTTTGTGCTTATGGTTAACTTATTTAATACTTTGAAAACATCTATATTAAAGTTAGTATCTTGATCTATTGGAATCCATTCAATAAACTTTAAATTATTTTTCTTTAAAAATTCTCCATTATAAAGTTTATTGTGAGTATAGTTAAATAAAAGATTATCAAATAAATCCATAAATATTAGTTTTATTTCTTCCTGTGAATTTAACACCATATCTTTATAATGAGCTTCACTGGTAACAACCTGTCCATTCTTTTTGTGTACATCAAACTTCATACCACACATTACAACTTCAGCATTAGTTTTTTCACCTAAGTTATATTGTTCTTCTAACATATTATTTTCTATATAATCATCAGCATCTACAAGTTGAATATATTTTCCCTTAGCTATAGATATTCCTGTATTTCTTGCTATACATGCACCTTCATTTCTCTTATTAATTACTATTATTCTTGAATCTCTTTTAGCATATTCTTCACATATAGCTAAACTCTTATCCTTCGAGCCATCATTAACTAAAATTAACTCCATTTCCTTTAAACTTTGGCTAAGCATACTTTCTATAGACTTAGCTAAATATTTTTCAGCATTATATACTGGCATTACTACACTAACTTTTATACTCATTATGCTTTCACCTTCCTAGCTAAAGATATTCCTTTAAATGCAGCTGATATTAATAAAGTATTATTCATTCTTACTAAAAAGGAAGTTAAACCTATAATTCCTTTATCACTTTTTCTATTAACTGCACACTTTTTTACATATGGTCTATCTATTATTCTTCTTATATATTCTCTTTTTTCCTTTGAAGTTAATTTACAATTATCATGATATAAATTTAAAAATGCTGAAAATGCTCCAGTTAAGTGATTACCATAAAGTACATAAGAATTTTCCTTATTATAGAAGTTCATATCCTCTAGAAAACTTTCTAACAGTGAATGTATTTCCCATCCCTTTTCATACATATTTTCTATATACTTATATGTAATGCTGTTATTATTTCTTCTAATGTAGTAATAAAGTTTTTCTTTAATAAATGATATTTTTTTAGTTTTCCTAAAGTACTGAAGATTAAAAATAAAATCTTCTCCAGTTTCAACTTTTTCATCAAAAGTTATATTATTGTTTTCTATAATTTCTCTTTTATATATCTTGTTCCATAAAGGATTTAAAAGACCACTATTTCCAAAATCCATAATATAGTCTTTCATTTCTGCCATTTCCATAACTTCTTTAGGACAAAACTCTCTATTTATATCTTCAACTTTTCCTGTATTTGAAATTTTTCTTTCTATAAAATTACATACTGAAAGATCTGTATTGTATTTGTTCATAGAGTTTACTAATAGTTTTAAATAATCCTTATGTATTAAGTCATCACTATCAACAAATACAACATATTTTCCTTGAGCATTTTCAAGGGCTACATTTCTGGTATGAGATACACCTAAATTTTCTTGCAATATGTATTTTATTCTCTTATCATCATTCATAAGCTTTGTACATATTTCTTTACTATTATCTGTAGATCCATCATCAACTAATATAAGTTCCCAGTCAGTATAGCTTTGATTTATAACTGCTTGTACTGTTTCTAATAAAAATTTTTCACTATTATATACTGGCATCAATACACTTATAGAAATATTACTCACTATCATTCCCCCTGATTTTATTATACATTTTGTATTGCTCTTGCTCTTTTAAGTCTTTTACTATGAATTACTGCTGCTAAAGAATTTAAATTCAGATAACATAATATAGAAAATGTTTTATCAAATATTTTATTAACAGTTAAATAGCTTCCTTTATGATTTATAAAATATTTATCTAACTTACTACTAAAGGCTATATTTTTTAATGCAGCTTTAAAACCTTTAATTTTGCTATATTCCTTTATAGCTTTTGAAATATTTTTCACATTTACTTCCTCAACATATGATAATGCATTGATAAATTCCCAATAAATTAAATAGTTTATATATTGTTCTGCTTTAATACTATTTTTTTCAAGAAAATCTCTTATTATATCTACAGTATTTATGCATCTTTTTACCATATTACTTTTTGCTACGCTACTTTTAGTAAGTGAAACTTCAGTTATTATGTAGTTATATAAAGGTTCGTCTAAACAATATATATTTTTAGCTTTCATCATTGCCTCAAAATTAAATAATGTATCTTCACTGGCCACTTGGTTATAATTTATAAACTTAATATTATTATTTTTTATAAGCTCACTTTTAAATATCTTATGCCATACTGCTGTTCCTAGCTTACAGTATTTTTCACAAAGAAAATCTTCCTTCATAATCATATCCATATTAATGATTCCTTCTTCTAAGGATAAGCTAACCTTTTTTTCTTTTCCTTTTACATCATTAACATTACATATAACTATGTCGCATTTATTATCTTCAGCTTTTTTATACATTTTTTCATACATTGTCACATCAATATAATCATCTGCATCAACAAAGCCTATATACTTTCCAGAAGCATTTTTTAAACCATTATTTCTAGCCTGTGATACTCCTGAATTAATTTGATCTATAACTTTAATTCTTTTATCTTCTAAACTTAAAGCTTGTAACACATCTAATGTTTTATCTTTTGAGCCATCATTAACTACAATAATTTCAATTTCTTTTAAGCTTTGATTTAAAATAGATTTAATACATTTTTCTATATATTTTTCTCCATTAAATACTGGAACAATTACACTAACTAAAGGCTTAATGGTAACCCTCTCCTTATTTCAATATTTCTAAATAAGATTTTACTGCTTTATCATAAGTAAATAGTTTACTTCTTTCTTGTGATAAACTTAAAAATTTATTATATAATTCATTGTTATTTACCATAGTATTAAAGCATTTTGCTAAACCGTTATAATCATCTACTTTAAATATAAGACCATATTTTCCGTTATCTAATATTTCCTTTGGCCCATAATCACAATCACTTGATATTATTGGTTTTTCACAATATAATGCCTCAATCATTACTGTTGGTAATGCTTCTCCCCTACTTGCTGAAACTAATATATCCATTTGATCTAATATTTTAAAAACATCTTTTCTCGCTCCCCAAAATTTCACCTTATCTTTAAGCTTATTATCTTCAATTAATCTTAATACCTCATCATTAAATGTCTTATCTTCAACACCACCAATAAAATTTAAAGTAAAGTTTCTATCTTTTACTTCACTAAAAGCTTTAATAATTATATCCTGAGCTTTTCTTGGTTGAATCCAACCTATAACTGCAATATTGATATTTTTCTTACCTTTAATATCCTTATATTTAATTTTGTGATACTTTATTTCATAAAAAATAACTGGATTATATATTGTAGTAATCTTTTTCTTATTTACCCAACCTTCTTTTATGAGAGCTTCCTTTAATTCATTGGAAACAGCAATAACTTTATCACATAAATTTAAAGATATTTTTGCTACACCACTTCTTAAAATATCATTTTTAGAAAATCCCCATAAATTAGGTCTTATATGAACAACAGAAATTACTTTTACTTTTTTTCCGCTAAAAACTGCTGCTAATTTTGCTATAAGACCTTCAAACCATGTATTTGCTATAATTGAATCTATATCTTTATCTAAAATAAATCTTCTAAGCTTCATAATTCTATTACCATGATTAGTACAGCTTAATAACGTTATATTATTTCCATATATAGTATCTGCACTAAAGGTAACTATTTCACTTTTAATATTTTTCTTTTGAAAAGCATGATGCATATTATATACAAATTTACTGATTCCACCATTATCTAGAACATTACTATATATCGCTATTGCCATAATTTCTCTCCTTAAATAGTGCATAAAATATTTATCCACTTATTGATTATTGAATTAATATTAAACTTATCTATATCAAGTTCTGCTTTATCACTAAATTCCTTTAGCTTTTTATCATCTTGTAAAACACTATTAACTTTATTACTCATTTCTTTAATATCATTTGCTTTAACTAAATATCCATTAACATTATTTCTTATAATTTCTGATGGTCCAGTTGGACAATCAAAACTTACTATAGGTAGCTTATGATTTTTAGCTTCTAAAAGAGTCATTGGTAATCCTTCAAATCTTGAAGTCATTACATATAAAGCACTATTTTCATAATAATCTTCCACATTAGAAACTTTACCTTTAAGAATTAATCTATCTTGTAAATTATATTCCTTGATTTTACTTTGAAGCTTTTCTTTATCTTCACCATCACCTAAAATAATCCACTTATAATCAGGATTTTTACTTAACACATCCTTTGCTACATCACAAAGAATATCAAAGCCTTTTTGATATGTAAGCCTTCCTACACTTACTATTTGCTTAGAATTAATATTGCAATTTTTAATTTCTACACTTTCCATAGGATTATATATATAATCTATTTTTCCTTTAATCTTTAAATTTTTTAAATAATTATTCTTATCCTCTTCTGTTAAAGTGATTATATAATCTGAACACTTAGCATCAATTTTTCTTGCTAAAGCTCTTAATGATGATCCGTTATTTTCATAGAAATTAAAGTGTTCCCAAGCTATATGTTTAGTACTAGTAAATCTTGTAGCTGGAATAGAAAAAATACTGCTTATTACTTCCACATCTATAAAAACATCAATGTTATTTTTCTTAACGTAATTTCTAATTCCCTTAACTACTTTAAAATATTGCTTTTTAAAATTTAAAGCTTTATCATTTAAAATTCTGCTTTGCTTTATTCTTTTATTCAGTGGAAAAAATGAAGTCATATTTTCATTTACTGTACTTAAAATATGAATTTCAAATAAATCTTCTTTTTTACAAAACTCATTGGCTATAATAGCTAAAACTCTTTCTGTCCCTCCACTTCTGGACATGTCTCCACTTAAAAAGCATATTTTCTTCATTACTATTACTCCTTAACTAAAACTTATACAAAATATTTCTGATAAAATTTTCAATATTATCACTTACCTTTTTATTTTTATCTATTACATATATTCCACTGACTAATACTAATGAGGTAAACTTATTTCTATGTCTCATAGCCGTACCAGTATTAAGACTTCCAAGTCCAAAAACAAAACCACCAAGCAACAATACTAAAACTAAGGCTTTAATTTTACTTTCCATGGTTCTAAAATACCGTGCTATTAAATACATACCAAAAACAAATATAGTAGAATCAAACATTAATGTTGCTAAATCCAATCCTCCTCTTACAAGCCATGGCATAGGTGAAAGTAATAAAAATATTTCCTTAACAGGTCCCCAAATTATTAAGTCTATTGGACTATCCATTTCTATATTAGTTAAGTAAGCGGAACCTCCTCCTGTATCTGCTGTAGCCTTACCATATATTTCATCACCTGCATTTTGCAATATAAGAAGTGCCACAACTATTCCTGATACAATTAAAAGCTTATTAAATATATTAAAGCTAATTTTTTTCTTTTTACGACTATAAAAAATAAAATAATAAATATATGGCACAACAACAACCATAACTCCACTATGATATTTTCCTCCTATAAGCCCCATTAGTATGGCGAGTACTGCATATATATAATTATATTTTTCAAACCATTTCAGGAAAAAGTAAATGGATTGAACTATAAAATAATACATTGATGCTTCTCTCAATAGTGCATATCCCATAAGCATAGGTATAGGCATGAAAAGCCATAATGCAATTAATAGCTTTTCATTTCTAGTCTTAAATTCTAACAAATCAGCTATATCAATAAGCTTTGTCGCTGCTAGCATGATAAATGATATATTTATAAAATGTCCAAAGAAGTTGTACTCTCCAAAAATATAGTAAACAACCCCTAAAAATTGAGAATAAAAACCTGTAAAGTGCTCTAAAAGCTGTTCTGGCAGTGCTGCAGCCGTGAGCCTTGCCATTTCATCAAATTTATATGCATCACCAGTGTTAAATGGTAATCTTGATACATTAGTATCATAAATCATCATTAATAATCTAAGTAAAAAGCCTATAAGTAAAAACATAAACATGGTGGTATCCTTAGATTTATGATAAAACCATCCAATAAGAACAAAGGAATTTATAAACATCCAAAGTACAGTTAATGTGTAGCTATCAACTACATCCTTTAACATTAAACTTATAAATGCTTCCATCATTGAAAATAACAAATATATTCTCATTGGTTTCCTCCTTACTTATCACTTAGCCATTTAAAACATTATCATATATGCTTTCTATATTTTTCACATAACATTTTATATTGTATTTTTTCTGTACAAATTTATATCCGTTTAATGCATATCTTTTTGCAATATCCTCATTGCTCTTAATTTTTTCTAACTTATCTATAAACTCTTTATAATTCCCTGCTTGTATTAATAATCCTGTTTCATTTGTCACTAACTCATTAATGCTTCCAACATCCATTGATATAACTGCTTTCTTAAAGGCCATGCCTTCTAATAATACCATTGGCAAGCCTTCATATATTGATGGTAAAAACAGCACATCTATTAGAGGATAAAATTTATAAATATCTTCTTGAAAGCCAGTAAGAATAAACATATCATTGATACCTAATTTCCTAATAAGATCATTAACTTGCTCTTGCTGTTCACCATTTCCCACCAAAAGTACTTTGCAATCTTCAAATCTATTCTTATGCTTAGCAAACTCATTAATAAAGGGTAATATTCCCTTTTGTTCTGATAATCTTCCTATAAACCCTAGGATTTTCTTGTCCTTTGGAATGTTAAATTCCTTTCTCACATTTTCAACATCATTAAAATCAATATTTGTAATGCCTTCTATATCCATTGCATTAGAAAGACTTTCAGCTTTGTCCTTATTAAAATATGGTGCATATTTATTATAAAAATCATATACTCTTCTACCGCAAGTGATATTAAAATCATATTTAGGCCTAAAGATGCCATCTATCTTCTTATTGATTCCACCTGTTTTTATCCATGGATAACAATTATGAATATGTGAAATTACTTTTACATCTAACTTATATATCTTTTTTAACATATATCCGTATAATGATGCTGTGTTGTCATGGCAATGAAGTATTTCTATATTTTTTTCCTTAATTAAAGACTTTAAACTTTTTAAAGTCTTTAATAAATCTTTCTTACCAAAGCTTAATGCATATGTATCTATACCTTTATCATCAAATGCCTTCTTTAAACTTTCTCCACCACAAACAACTATTGGTTCATACTTTTTAAAATTGCTGCACATTAATAATGCCATTTTTTCTGCTCCGCTCATTTTATTCATTGGCAGAATATGCATAACCTTCTTTATGATAATAACCTCCTTCTTCTAATTCCTTATATATAAGCCTTAATTCTTCGTTAATGGTCTTAACATCATACTTTTCAATTTCTTTTGAAATTATAAATTGATTATCTCCATATAAATACTGATTTTCTATAGCTTTTGCTGTAGCTTCATAGTCTCCTACTTCCACTATCTCACCAACGGTTTCATCTACCACAATATCTCTACAGCCTCTTATATTAGTAGCAATTACTTTTTTACCACAGGCCATAAGCTCCATTAAGTTTCTTGGCAAACCTTCTCTATATGAAAGAAGTACCCCTATATTACATATATTAATAAGTTCATTAATATCATTTCTAAATCCTAGGAAATTAACTTTACCTTCAAGCCCTCTATTTTTAACTTCACTTTGTAGTTCTGAAAGTTTATCTCCTTCACCTACACATATGGCTTTTATTTCAGGATATGTATCCTTTAAAACTTCCATTGCTTCAATAAGTTGTACTTGATTTTTATTTTCATTAAGTTCCGCTATCATCAAAACAACAAAATCATTTTCTTTTAGCCCAAGCTCCTTTTTCTTGCTTAATATTTCTTTCTGAGATAATTTCTTATATTGATTTAAATCTAAACCTACGCCATTTAATAAATAACAATTCTTTGGCTTTAACTTATTTTTAGTTATTTCATAATCTTCAGAATTAATATTAATAGTAGTATCTGTAAGCTTGGCCATTATTTTTTCTATGGGATAATACATTATCCATCCTAACTTTGAACCACCTTTTAAAAAATGATATCCATGAGCTGTATAAATTGTCTTTAAATTGTTAAACCTTAGCTTTAATAATCTTCCATATATAGATGCTATAGGTGTATGCACATGAACTATATCAAACTTCTCTCTTTTTTGTATCTTAACAAGATTGTTAAAAGCTCTTATGTTTCCTAAACCCAAAGGATTTCTAGAAAAAGGAATATCGTATATCTTTACTCCCTTTTCTAGCAGTCCTTTATTGATAGGCTTATCTATAGAGCAAGCACACTGCACTTCATAGCCTTCTTTTAATAACATTTCAATGTGAGGAACAAGAAATGCATTGATTGTCCTACTAACTGTTGTTACATATAATACTTTCTTCATTAACTCCTCCTAATTTTATTACTTTAGCAGGGATTCCTACTACTGTAGCTCCTGCTGGTATATCTTTTGTTACTACTGCTCCTGCACCTATTATCGCTGCCATACCTACATTTTTCCCTTGAATTATTGTAGACCCTGATCCAAACATGACTCCTTCTCCAATTCTGTCATTACCTGATATATTTACATTCCATAAAAGAGATACATAATTTTTTATTATAGTATCATGACCTACTCCACATTTTGGACTTATTATCACGTGATTTCCTATGGATACATTAGTAGTTATAATAACACCTTCATAAACTATGCATCCCTCACCAATTTCCATATAATCATGTATCAAGACCTTTGGATGTACAATTGTAGCAAACTTAAATTTATTATTTAATTTTGTTACAATTCTCTTTTTAACCTCATAATTAGCAATAGCAATTATCACATAAGTATCTTTACACATCATAGTAAGAGAATCAATTCCACCTAAAACTGCATATCCATTTACAACATTACCCCAATTTTCTGGATTATCATCTATATATCCAATCAAGTTCCAAGTTGGCTCTAACCTATTTATCTGTTGTATTATCAAAGAAACTTCTCGACCTACGCCTCCTGCTCCAACAATAACTATATTTTTCATAACAACCGCTACCTTATAATTTGTTTAAATCTTTATTACATTTCTTAAATTTATAAATTTACTTTTCTTACTTTTATTTGAGTAATCATAATATAATTTTTCTGAATACATTTCTACATCATTTAAAATCGTTCCTATAATATTAGCATTTACCTTCTCTAACTCTTTAAAAGCTTGTGATACATGTTTTGATTTACTTATTTCAGATCGTACAACAACTACTGTAGCATCTGCCTTTATTGCCAATAGCTTCGAATCTGTTACTGGTAATATTGGTGGAGTATCTAGAATTATATAATCAAAATTAATTTTACATTGCTCTAAAAAGTTCTCCATAGTATTTGATCCTATAATTTCTGCAGGATTTGGTGGTAAAGTTCCTGTGGTAAGCAGATATAAATTATCATCTATCTTTTTCATTACATTATTTAATTTAGATGTACCAACTAAAACATCTGTTAACCCTTCTTCATTGGAAACATTAAATTTTCTATGAAGAGATGGCTTTCTTAAATCACAATCTATTATCAATACTCTCTTCCCATTTTGAAAAAATGTATAAGCTAAATTACCAGCAACTGTTGATTTGCCTTCTCCAGCATTAGAACTTGTCACTACTAATGTTTTTACTTGCTTATCAATAGATGAATACTGAATATTGGTTCTAAGGGATCTATAACTTTCTGCTGTAATTGATTTGGGCAATTTATCTACTATGAACATTTTTTCTTACCACCCTTTCAAACTCTTTTTCGTGTGTAGGTATTATTCCTAATATAGGTAAACCTGTTATCTTTTCTAATTGCTTTCTATTTTTCACACTTCCATCTAAATATATTAAGACCATAACTATTCCACTTGAAAAAATTAACCCTATAGCAAAACCTAATATTATAGGTTTCTTTTTATTTGGATATATAGTACTTACATTTATATCAGAAACTATTTTTGACTTTACATCAGGTTGAATTTCTTTTAATTCACTAATTAAACAATCATAAATAGTATCTATAATTTTCTCTACATCCTCTTTATTTCCACCACTATATGAAATTGTAAATATAGGTGCATTTGCTCCTGGAGTAATTCCTATATTATTTTTTACAGTTTCATATTTTGTTTCAACATGATTTCTTTTAAGTGGTTTTTCTAAGTAATCTCCAGCCTTTATAATTTCAATAAATATTTTGCAAAAATTACTATAATACTCAATTTGATCTTCAGAATAATAATCCATTTCTTTTTCACTAGTACTTATTAATACTTTCATAAAACCTGAATAAGATGGTCCAATACCTATTGTCCTACTAAAACCTAAAATTGTGGTAATTAATGTTATAAGAATAATTATCCATAATCTTTTCTTGAAGCTTCTTAATATTTCACTTATACTAATTAAATTTTCTTCCATTTAATTTCCTCCTAGCATTTTATCTATTAGTTGCTTCCATTGAAATACTCCATTGTAGCATTATTTTCTTGATTAATACCTTCTTTAATAATTACCTTCTTCATAGTTAAAAATATTATCTTTAAATCTAGTAAAAGATTTCTATTTTTTACATACCAAACATCTAAATTAAATTTTTCAGTCCAAGTAATTGAGTTTCTGCCATTGATTTGCGCCCAACCTGTTAATCCTGGTCTTACATCATGTCTTTTACTTTGCTCTTCACTATATAAAGATAAGTACTGTGTTAAAAGAGGTCTTGGCCCAACAATACTCATATCTCCCTTTAATATATTAATAAGCTCTGGAAGTTCATCTACGCTTAAACTTCTAAGCTTGGCTCCAAAAGGAGTTAATCTTTCTTCATCACTTAAATAATTGCCATTTTTATCTTTACTATCTTTCATTGATCTAAATTTAATCATTTTAAATACCTTATTATCTTTACCAACTCTCTCTTGCACAAAAAATACAGGACTTCCTAAATTAAAATAAACAAGAATTGCTACTATAATTAATATAGGTGATAAAACTACTAAGGCTATCAATGAAATAATAATATCTAAAAACCTTTTAGCAATTTCATATAAAATATTCCCTTTAATATCAATTCACCTCTTTTATATTAATTAAAAAAGATTTTTAATTATTTCAATAACTCTTTTTAAATCATCATTGGTCATCTTAGTGTCAGATGGAAGACACACACCCCTATTAAATATATCTTCTCCAACGCTTATACCGCTTTCATTGTGACTATAAAACATATTGTCCTTATATATAGGTTGTAAGTTCATTGGCTTCCAAATACGTCTTGATTCTATATTTTCTTTTTCTAAAGCTTCAATTATATCTGTTGGCTTAACTTTACTTTCTTCCTTTAATGTTATTACTGATAACCATTGATTGCTTGTACACCCTTCTGTTATTGGCATCATCTTTATATCATCAATTTCTTTAAATGCTTCCTTGTATGTTTCAAAAATATGGTTTTTCTCTTTTACTCTTCTGTCTAATACTCTTAATTGACCACGACCTATTCCTGCCACTACATTACTCATTCTATAGTTATAACCTATTCCTTTATGTTCATAATAAGGCATAGCTTCTTTAGCTTGTGTTGATAAAAATCTAGCTTTTTTCACATACTCATCATTATTTGATACCAAAGCTCCTCCTCCAGATGTAGTAATTATCTTATTACCATTAAAAGAATATATTCCTATATCTCCAAAAGTTCCACTCATCTTACCTTTATAAGTAGAACCTAAACTTTCTGCTGCATCTTCAATAATTTTTACATTATACGAATCACATAACTCCTTAATGGCTTCTATATTTGCACTATTACCATAAAGGTTAACAACAATTGCTACCTTTGGAGTTATTCCTTTTACTTTTAAATCTTCCAAGGCCTTTTTTAAAGCTTTTGGTGACATATTAAAGCTTTCTGGCTCTGAATCTATAAATACTGGAATTCCACCTTCATATACTATAGGATTACAGCTTGCACAAAATGTTAAAGCTGAACAAAGAACATAATCTCCTTTTGTTATACCTAAAAGCTTCACTGCTAAATGAATAGCACTGGTACCTGAACTTAAAGCAGCTGCTGATTTAACTCCTACATATTCTGATAGTTCTTTTTCAAACTCATTCACATTTGGCCCTAATGGCGCAATCCAATTTGTATCAAAAGCTTCCTTAACAAACTCCCTTTCTAATCCTCCCATATGTGGTGATGCTAAAAATATCCTCTCACTACTCATACTAAACACCTCTTATTATCATAATTATTTATCACTTGAAAGTTGTAGTTGCTGCTATTTCTTCCTTTGCCATACTTGTTGATTCTTCTATATTTTCCTTGTAAGTTGGTACTATACTTTTTAATGTATTTCTCAACTCCACCATATCGTTTTTACTTGAAATATACATTAATCTTGAAATAGCTTTTTTCAATTTTACTAAATTAAAGTATCCTGGCTTACCAATAAAAATCTTTTCGTGAGCTGTATTCTTTAATCCCTCTTCATCCATAAGAAGTTCTTCATATAATTTTTCACCTGGCCTTAACCCTGTTACTTCTATCTCAATATCCTTATTAGGTTCAAAACCTGAAAGCTTAATTAAGTTTTTCGCTAAGTCATATATCTTAACTGGTTCTCCCATATCAAGAACAAATATTTCTCCACCTTTTGCATAAACACCGGCTTGCAGTACAAGCTGTGCTGCTTCTGGAATAGTCATAAAAAATCTTGTTATTTCTTTATGAGTAAGGGTAACAGGTCCTCCCTTAGCAATTTGCTTTTTAAATAACGGAACCACTGATCCATTGGAACCTAATACATTGCCAAACCTAACTGCCACAAAATCAGTTTTACTTTCTTTATTAATTGCTTGTATTATCATTTCACAAAGTCTCTTGCTGGCTCCCATAACATTTGTTGGGTTTACTGCTTTATCTGTTGATATTAGAACAAACCTTTCAACATTGTATTTACTTGCTGCTTCTGCTACATTCAATGTGCCCATAACATTATTTTTAATAGCTTCACATGGACTATCTTCCATTAACGGCACATGCTTATGAGCTGCTGCATGGAAAACAACTTGAGGCTTATACTGATTAAATACATGCTCTAATCTTACTTTATCTCTTACAGAGCCTATAAGAGTTACTAAGTTAAGCTCTGGATAATTTCTTTTTAACTCCATTTGAATTTCATAAGCATTATTTTCATAAATATCTAATATAATAAGTTGTTTTGGATTGAATCTTACTATTTGACGGCACAACTCTGAACCTATAGAACCTCCCCCACCAGTTACTAATACTATTTTTTCTTGCAAATAATCAGCTATTCCACTGTAATCAAGTTTCACAGTTTCTCTACCTAATAAATCATTAACATCCACATCTCTAATGCTATCAATAGAAAATTTACCATCTATCATCTCATTAAGACCTGGCATTATTTTAACTTGAACTTTTAATTCTTTACATTCATTAATTAATTCTTTTAATGTCTTTTTTTCTAAATTAGCAATAGCAATTACTACTTCTTCAACATCCTTTTCATAAACTATTTGCTTTATATCATATCTATTGCCTAATATTCTTATTCCATCTATATAAGTTCCTAGCTTCTGTTTGTCATCATCAATAATTCCCACAACTCTCTTTTTTAGTTCTGGTCTTTTGCTTAATTCTCTTACTACTAAAGCCCCTGCTGAACCTGCTCCAATAACTAATACTCTTTTAAAGTTTTTATTTTTAATGGCTGTATTAAAAATAATTGCTCGTCTTAATATTCTCCAACTTAATCTAAGACCATTACAAGAAACCATAATAAATATTGCTGATAAAGTAGTTACCATAATTGGTATTCTATTTGTTGACACTAATGATAATATAGCATTTAATACATAAGATACTGTAACTGCAATAATTCCTTTGCTTAATTCTGAAACACCTGCCAAAGACCAAATGCTATTATACTGCTTAAATATTGCTAATACTGTAATATATATTATAGTTGCTAAAATTATCCTATTAAAATTTCCAATAAAATATGTGATTATTTCATTAAAAGTCATATACTCTAAATAAAATCTAAATATATAAGATAAAAAATATGAGAATATTATTAAAGAAAAATCTAATAAAAGTAAAATTCCAACTTTAGTCTTCCTATTTTTTAATACATATTCTGTTAGTACATTGCTTATCATTAGCTTTCCTCCTCATTTCATATTCTTTCTTCATTAACTTCAATAAAGTATTTTTAATAAAATTACTTGCCCATTATTTAACATTAATACCTAATTAAGTATAACACTCTTTTAATATATAAACATAAAGTTTCGTTCTAAAATTTATGATATAAACTTCTTTC
>ERZ1034880.350-NODE-350-length-14745-cov-4.442546_pt1 | contig 14745 bp, 10 predicted proteins | sample MGYA00520630_ERZ1034880 | MGnify/ENA primary metagenome ERZ1034880 (study PRJEB33766, sample SAMN09781725) | gut metagenome | biome: gut microbiome | host: Homo sapiens | place: Madagascar | study: EMG produced TPA metagenomics assembly of the PRJNA485056 data set...
AGAACATTTCAAACAAATCAAAACAGCTTCTTATTCCTATGGTTGATGTAGAGCGGGATGATGGAAAACCGCGAAAAGAGCTTCAAGACAGCTTACAGGTACTCCTGAATCTACTGACGGATGCTTATGGCAAAGAGCCTATGATTTACGGCACTAATCGCTCATACAATGAGCTATGCGCTCCAGAGTTCAACAATTATCTCCTTTACATAGGTAGATACGGGGAAAATAAGCCTGTCGTGAAAGGGCCGTCACATTACACTATTTGGCAGTATTCAGAGAGAGCCCAAATTCCAGGTATTCCCAAGCCTGTGGATATGTGTCGTATGCACCCGCTCTATGAATCGAGCTGCATTGAGTTATAACTACATCACCTTGTTCCCTCCGTTTTTTAGGGCGGTGTCAGATAAGAGGATGCCCGCTGCGAAGGGGCAAACCATCATTTTTTACTCGAAATAATAGCAAGAGTTTCCACACCTTGACTCGAACACTATGGCTTGGCCTTGGTTAGCACACAACAAGCGAGTTTCCACCGAAACGGCATTTTACCGGAGAAACTGCTGATCCAACGGAGTTTGTCCGGTAAAGAGGTCTATTACCGGAGAAAACTCAATTGCAGAGAAAATAGAAAAACCATCTCCTTCTTTTACCACAATGCTATTTTTCCGGCAATGCCCAAATCAAGGGTCGCTGTCGCTATGCCTAACGCTTTAAATACACGGCTCATTGTAGGCAATGTGATGACGCTTTTCCCTTTTTCCAATTTGGAGATTTGGGCACGCTGCACACCTATACGCTCACCAAGTTCTTCCTGAGTGAGTTTTTGCGCAAGCCGTGCCTTGCGTATGGCCTCACCCACAAAGTATGCGTTTACATCTTCTTTGAGTTGATTTTCCATAGCCTCACGCTCTGGGGTGCCTCTCTTTCCCCAAAGCTTATCCTTCATATCATCTGCCGGTATCAATTTCATCTGTTCCATAATGCTGTTGTCTTTTATTATTAAAGTACTCCTTCCTTATCTCTTCCGCCTTGGCAATTTCCTTTGATGGTGTCTTTTGAGTTTTCTTGACTATGCCGTGCGTGACGATAACAAACGTGTCCAACTCAGTGTCCCAAAAGGAGAATAGTCTATAACTAATATCCTTATAAAGGGTGCGGAATTCCCATATATCGGTATTCTCAAGTTTCTTGAATATGTCAACTTTCATCACCCCTTCCTCAACCTTGAAGATGTTATAATATATCTTCTGTTGAGCCTTGAACGGTTGTGCATCCAAAAAGGCCTGCGCTTCTTCTGTCAACACAACTTTTGTTTACCTATACCCATTTTGTTTTCTGATACAAATATAATATAATGTTTCCAAGTAACGATACAATCTCGCATTGATTTATACAAATGCTGCGGCAAAGCTACGGCGAACTATCCGTGGAACAAATTATTCAACGGATAATGTGGAAAATCACCCACAGAGGCTTCCGTATGGCGACATCTGAGAAAATGGGGAGGTCTATATTTCAGAAAAACCGAATCTCTCCGGCACCGCTTGACAGAGGGAATGCCTGTGGTGTGAGCGGGAAATATGGCAAAAGAGACGCAAAATGCCTTTTTTACCATATTCCTTTTGTGTCCAGCCGGCTAATTTTGTGTCTTGAATATCCCGAATGTTCGGGATGTGATATTATGTAATCTTTATAGGTGAAAAATTCAACCAATATAAACATCAAGCGAATCTTCTCAGTCCTATTGACATCGGCCATAGTTGCCCTTGCCTTTACGTCGTGTGCCAAAAAAGTGGAAGAGACCATTAGCGTCTCATCTGTTACAGTCTCGCCAGTAAACGTGGAAATCATCGAAGGCGAATCCGCCAAGTTGACCGCTAAGATCTCCCCTGAGGCGGCCACTGACAGGGCCGTCGCCTGGACCTCCTCCGACAAAAGTGTCGCCACCGTTGACGACAGCGGCAATGTGGCCGGTCTCGCGGCCGGTTCCGCAACGGTCACCGCGGCTGTGGAAGGACACAGCGCAACGTGTCAGGTGATAGTGAAGAAAAAGGAGGAGCAAGGCACGGATCCCGATCCGAAGCCGGATGATTCCTACGTGGAGAAAGAACGCCAGGCCTTGATCGCTTTCTACAAGGCGAACAACGGTGATCCGTGGAAATACAAAGACAACTGGTGCGGTTCCAAGCCTGTGTCAGAGTGGTACGGAGTCAAGATGACCGAGGATGGGAAACGCGTAAGGTCTATTGTGCTGAACGATTGTGAAGTCTATGGTCGCATTCCGGACGAGATCGTGGATCTGGAAATGCTTGAGGAATTGTGAATCACCAACTATGGGGAGGAGCCTGAGCAATCGTACCCTTTGCCTGAGGCCATCGGGAAACTGAAGTACTTGAAAAAATTGTACTTTCAAAGTTATCCGACAGGAGGCAGGCTACCGGAAGCCATTTTTGATCTGGCAAATCTGGAGGAACTTCGCCTTAAATTGACAGAAGCACAGCCGATGCCGGCATCCATTGCCAAACTGACCAAACTCAAAGTACTTGATCTGGGAGGCAGCAAACTGACCGGCTCCCTGATTCCGGAGCTCTGGAATCTTCACGAACTGACTGAACTGAAACTTTGGGGATGCGGCCTGACTGGCTCAATACCAGCCGAACTGGGCGGGCTTGCCAACCTCAAGACCATAGACCTGTCGACCAACAAGCTGTCAGGAGTGATTCCGGTCGAGGTTTCGCGCCTGGAAAACTTCTGGGATCTGTGGACGGGAATCGTCTTTGGAAACAACTTTACTCAAAAGGACATTGAGGACTCACACCTTCCTGCACCAAAGGCATTCCAGACAATCGCTCTTGACGGCTCCGCAATCGACCTTGAGCAGGAGTTCGGCAAGAACCGCTACACTGTGCTGATGCACGTCAATCCGAAATCCTGCAACGCCCAAGGCTTCATCGAAAGGCTGTCCACGTTCTATGACAAGAACAAGGACAAAGAGCTTGGTGTCATCACCTACTTTGACAACAACAACCCGAAAGACAAGAACGCCAATGTCGCTGATTTCAAGAATATTCTCTCAACATTTCACGTGGGTTGGAAGTCTTTCGCCTCCTGGATGTACAAGGATGGGCAACGGGAATTCTACACTGAACGGGGCAAATCAATGTACCCTCACGCTTCAGAGAATTCTGTTGTGATCATCGGTCCGGACAGGACGGTGGCCTACACCACATTGCCGGACAAGAGCAGCGATAAACTCGACAATGTCCTGGCCTATCTCTCCAATGTCTTCGGCTCCAAGGAAGAGTATTACGAATCCAAGGACTATTCGGCTGACGGCAAGGTGATCACACTTCAGAAAGCCACCACCGGCAACGGGGCGGACATTGTCATCACAGGCGACGCGTTCTCCGACAGGCGCATCGCGGACGGTACCCTGCGCAAAATGGCGGACGATGCAGTCAACGGAATATTCTCGATGGAACCGATGAAGTCTCTGAAAGACAGATTCAACGTTTACCTTGTCAACGCGGTCTCGAAGAACGAGGAATATACCAACGCGACATCGACTGCATTCAATGGAACTTTCGGCAATGGATCCGCCTGCGGTGGCGACCTTGACAAGGTCCTTGAATATTCCCAAAAGGCAGTCGGTGCTTCCAGAATGAATGATGTGACGGTTCTTGTTTTGATGAACTCGTACCGTTCCGCCAGCACGACCTATATGTTAAAACCTTCATCCGCAGCCGGTTACGGAGAAGGCGCATCAATCGCGTTCCTTCCTTACAAAAACTGGGACTCCACTGGGTATTCCAAAGAGGACCTTACCGCCACCCTTATCCACGAGTTGGCAGGACACGGAATAGGCAAGCTTGATGATGAATATTCCTATTCGTCCCTTGGCAGGATTCCTCAGAATGAAATCGACTACATAAAAGGGAATCAGGAGAAATACGGTTGGTATATGAACACTGACTTCACTTCCAATCCGGACAATGTCAAATGGAGCGACTTCCTCAAGGACAGCCGCTACAAAGATGAAAACCTTGGTGTGTTCGAAGGATCAAGCGTTTACGCATTGGGTGCATACAGACCGACCGAGAACAGTATGATGAGGTACCAGAGCATCTCCGAGCGTTTCAACGCTCCGTCCCGTCAGGCGATCTGGATCCGTGTGATGAGCCTGTCCGAGGGCTCGTCCTGGACTCCGGACCACGAGTCGTTCGTCAAGTGGGATCAGGCGCACAAGGCGACCACTACCGCCATTACCCGGACCTCGTCACCGGCCTGTGGGCGCACCGTATCCGCACCTTCCGTATTCGTGGACAAGACTTGGGAACAGATCTTGAGATAGTATACCGCAATTCAATCACTCAGCCCCTGAATGCCCACCCTTCCAACCGGAAGCGCCCTGCGGCAACATTCAGGGGCGTGGCAGCTAAATATTTAACTATCAACAACAAAAGCATTGGCCTTGTACCGTAACCAGCACTAGGTCAATGCTTATTCAATTAATAATCAAATTATTATCCGCCACGCAATTCACAAGGCAGCCAATCGCTAAAGACACAACTATTTCAAGCTGGTACAGAGGAAGAAGAACATATCGCCAACTTACGGAACGAAAATCGGCCAACTGACGGAACGAAAATCGGCCAACTTACGGAACGAAAATCAGCCAACTGGCGGAATAAAATTCCGTAATAATTTGATTATTTTGGAAATAACCGCTAATTTTGCCGCATGAGTAATTATAGGAACAGAGTCGCTGACGAAATACTCAAAGATAATCTTGAAGCAGCAGGGCTAGTACTGATAGAAGGAACAAAATGGTGTGGAAAGACTACCACCGCTGAACAACAAGCGGGAAGTATAGTGTATATGAACGACCCCGGCAACTCCGGAACATATCTAGCCTTGGCTCAGAATTCACCAAGCCTTCTGTTGAAAGGTGACACACCGCGCTTGATAGACGAATGGCAGGACGCTCCCGAACTATGGGACGCGGCCAGATTTGAGGTGGATCACAGAGATCTCAAGACAGGGCAATTCATTTTCACGGGTTCAACCGTCATACCCAGAGAAAAACTGGAGAGGATCAAGCATTCCGGAACCGGACGCGCCGCGTGGATAAAAATGCGACCTATGAGCCTGTGGGAATCCAGTGAGTCAAACGGACAACTTAGCCTTAACGACCTATTCCTCAACAAGACCGAAGCGGCATATCAGTCCAATGAATTGGACATCGAGCAGTTAGCCTGGCTGATATGCCGGGGTGGATGGCCGGCGGCATTGACAATGTCAAAAAAAGGTGCTCTTAGGCAATCTTTCAATTACATAAACGCGATCGCAAGTACTGATATTTCAGCCGTGGACGATGTGGATAGGGACAGGGATTTCACCCTACGCCTGCTTAAAAGCTATGCACGTTTTCAGGGAGCCCAGGCTCCGGTCACATCAATATACGAGGATCTCAAGTCCAATGCTGACGGATCAATGACAAGTGAAACCATCTCTTCCTACATATCCGCCCTCAAAAAATTGTTTGTCGTGGAGGATGCCCCGGCCTGGAATCCGAATCTCCGCTCAAAAACAGCCATAAGAACATCAGACACCCGATATTTTGTTGATCCTTCGATAGCGACCGCCGCTATGGGAATCGGCCCGGATGATCTCATTTCAGACCTGAACACGATGGGGCTTCTTTTTGAGACGATGTGCGTACGGGATTTGCGCGTGTATGCAGAAGCGCTCGACGGCAGTCTGTATCATTACAGGGACAAGAACAACCTTGAATGTGATGCCGTGCTGCATCTGAGAAACGGCGAGTATGGTTTGATAGAAATCAAACTCGGCGGGCAAAGGCTTATAGACGAAGGAGTTGCCACACTGCATTCATTGGCGTCAAAAATTGACACAGATAAAATGAAGGCCCCTTCGTTCCTGATGGTTCTGACAGGAACTGGTGCCTATGCTTACAAAATGGACAATGGTGTGTGGGTAGTTCCAGTAACTTGCCTTAGACCTTAGCGATATTTTCGAGAGTAGCATATACAGCTAGATTTGCTCCCGTCGAGAGTAAAATTGACTGTGACGGTGGTGTTTTGTGGCGAAAATGTTACCGTCGGGTTCCGGTGACGGTAGGTCACTGCGGCCATTCTCCCGGATAGGGCACGCGAAGCGCGTAGGCCGCCGTGGCCTCTCCGCCACCGGAACTTCCATTACAATTCGTAAAACAAGCACGCCATATTCATTCCAAGGCGTAGCACTCAAATAGTTAGATGGACAGGACGGCGAGGACGTTGATCAGTTCTTTGTCAATCGGCTTGTCGAGCTTGATGGCCTTGCCGATCGGGACATAGACGATCTCGTTGTTGGAGATTCCGACCATAATGTTCCGCTGGCCTTCCTGCAGGGCCTCGATGCTGGCGTAGCCGAGACGGCTGGCAAGGATCCTGTCGTAGGCTGAAGGACATCCGCCGCGCTGGAGGTGACCAAGGATGGTGACACGGACGTCATATTCAGGATATTCCTGCCTTACCCTTTCGGCGTAATGCATCGCTCCCCCATCCTTCGGGCTTTCGGAGACGAGGACAATCGAACTGTTCTTGCTCTTGCGGCAACCGTGGCTGATGAATTTCTCAAGCTGGTCGATGTCGGTCTGATCCTCCGGAATGATGGCGGCCTCGGCACCGGCGGCGATGGCGGAGTTCTGAGCGAGGAAACCGGCGTCACGGCCCATCACCTCGACAAAGAATATGCGGTCGTGGGATGTCGCCGTGTCCCTGATCTTGTCCACACACTCAACGATCGTGTTAAGCGCCGTATCATAGCCGATCGTGGAATCTGTCCCGTAAAGATCGTTGTCAATCGTGCCAGGCAGACCGATGATCGGGGTATCATATTCGTGAGCGAACTCCTGCGCGCCGGCAAGGGAGCCGTTACCACCGATGACGATAAGAGCATCGACTCCGAATTTCACCAGATTGTCATAGGCCTTCTTGCGGCCTTCCGGAGTCATAAACTCCTCACTTCGGGCGGTTTTCAGAATCGTACCGCCTCTCTGGATCGTGTTGCTTACACTTTCAGTGGTCAACTCTTTCAGATCACCGTGGATGAGTCCCTCGTAACCACGGTAAATGCCGAAGACTTTCCATCCGTTGTAGATCGCTGAACGGGTCACGGCCCTGATGGCCGCGTTCATTCCCGGAGCGTCACCTCCTGATGTCAAAACACCGATTGTCTTTATCTCTTTCATATACACTACTATTAACTTAACGAATCCTTTATTCTATCATACAAAAATAGTAATTTTGCAGACAATTGGCACATTCCCGCAAGGAAAATGCCAAGCGGAAAGAAAGGCAGAGAATAGCGACAATATGACAATTGGGAATATAGATCTCGGGGAAAGGCCGGTGCTTCTGGCTCCGATGGAAGACGTTACAGACGCTTCTTTCAGAGGAATATGCAGGGAGCAGGGGGCGGATATGGTCTATACGGAATTCATTCCGTCCGAAGGTCTGATCCGGGACGCGAAGAAGGCCTACGCCAAGCTCAAGACCACAGACGACGAGGCACCGGTCGGGATCCAGATCTACGGCAGCGATCCGGACGCGATGGTCGAGGCGGCGAAGATGGCGGACCACGCCACGGAACTTGTCGGCGGACACGGGTGCGATGTGATCGACATCAATTTCGGCTGCCCGGTAAGCAAGATCGCCGGGCGGGGAGCCGGATCAGGTATGATGAAGGATCCGGACAAGATGGTGATGATTACAAAACGGATCGTCGAGGCTGTCGGCAAGCCGGTCACGGTCAAGACCCGTCTCGGCTGGGACGAGGGCAGCAAGATCATCGTGGAACTGGCCGAGAGGCTTCAGGACACGGGCATCAAGGCACTCACGATCCACGGTCGGACGCGCTGCCAGATGTACAAGGGCGAGGCCGACTGGACACTCATCGGAGAGGTCAAGCGGAACCCGAGGATGCATATTCCTATAATAGGTAACGGCGACATCAACTCACCCCGGAAGGCGAAGGAGGCGTTCGACCGCTACGGCGTGGACGGGATAATGGTGGCCAGAGCCTCATTCGGCCATCCTTGGATATTCAAGGAAATCAAGCACTTCCTTGCCACGGGAGAGGAACTTCCGCCGCTTGGGGTGCGGGAGCGGGTCGAGCTTGCGAAAAGGCAGATGCGGCTGTCGCTGGACCTCAAAGGCGTGCCGACCGGAGTCTATGAGATGCGCCGCCACCTCTCCTGCTATTTCAAGGGACTGCCCGACTTCAAGGAGACCAGAATGCGGCTTGTGACCGAGAATGACCCGGAGGAAGTGTTCAAGATTTTGGAATATATCGCCGAAAAGTGGGGGAACACTGAAATTTCAGAGACGAACAGCGTCTATGGCTTATGATTTTTTGTATCTTTGCAGTCTATGCTTGACAAGATCCTTCTTGCACCATATTATCTGACGCTGAAGCTGAGGCACGCTTGCTACGACCACGGCCTCTTCAAGGTGGGCACCTGCGAGGTACCTACCATCTGCGTTGGTAACATCACGGCCGGTGGCACAGGCAAGACCCCTCACACGGAGATGATCCTCCGCTCCTTGCTGCGGAGCGACGACTGGGCGTTCCGCAATCTCGCCGTCCTGTCAAGGGGGCACAAGCGTAACAGCAGTGGTTTCCAGCTGGTTGAGAAGGACGGGAAGGTCAAGGAATATGGCGATGAGCCTCTCCAGATCAAAAGGAAGTTTCCGGGGGTGACGGTCGCCGTGGACAGACAAAGGATCAAGGGATGCGACATTCTCTGCCATCCTGAGAAACTCAAGACCGAGAGGAGGGCGCGCAAGTGTGCCGACGCTTCGATTCCGCCTGCCGATTTGATCATACTGGACGACGCTTTCCAGTACAGGACACTGAGAGCTTACTTCAACATCGTCCTCGTAGACTACAACCGTCCGACGTACAAGGACAAGCTGCTGCCTTTCGGAAGGCTTCGTGACCTGCCGCAGAGGCTGCACTACGCCGACATCATCATCGTGTCCAAGTGCCCGGCATATCTGGAGGACGAGCAGAAAATCGAGTGGGCGCGGTCGTTCGGCCTGAAGGACTATGACCTCAAGACCTGCACGGGGACGGACAGAAAGGGTTCCGTAAAGACCCTGTTGTTCACGACAATCTGGTACAATTCTCTCCAGCCGATCTTCGAGGAAGGAAACCGAAGGTACGCATATTCACAGAAACTGATTCTCTTTTCGGGAATAGCCAAGGACACGCCGCTGAGAATGTACCTCAGCGACAGGCACGAGATTGTGAAGCGGTTCACCTTTATGGACCACCACAACTACAACCGGTTCGACATCAAGAAGATAATGCGTGCCGTCAAGGAGCATCCGACGGCTGTTGTGGCCACTACTGAGAAAGACTGCCAGAGGATCCTGGACTTCAAGAGGATTCCAGACCAACTGAAGGTCAGGCTGTTTCAGGTGCCGATCGAGGTCGGATTCCTTTCAGAACACGAAAAAGCGGTCTTCGAGAACACTCTGACGACCGCCCTTCGCAATTTCACTCCGGAATATTAGAAGCTGTTTTCACAATCACTGTGGAAGCGGCTATACTATTTTGCCTTAACAATTCCAAGTTTCTCCAACAGAGCCTCAGGCTCAGGATCGTGGCCGCGGAACCTGCGGTAAAGCACATCCTCGTCCTCGCTGCACCCTTTCGACAGGATGTTGTCACGGAACGAGTGCGACACCTCGGTGTTGAATATTCCTTTTTCCTTGAACAGACTGAATGCGTCCGCCTCCAGTACCTCGGACCATTTATAGGAATAGTAGCCAGCGCTGTAACCACCTGAGAATATGTGGCTGAACGAAGTCGAGATGCAAGCCTCCGGAATGGAAGGAATCACATTCGAGCTCTTCAACGCCTCTTTCTCAAAGGCGATGGTACCCAGCTCCTGCATAGTTTTCAGGTCACTGATCCTATTGGTAGCCGAGCTTGCCGAAGCACCGAATTGACCTGATCCGGAATCACCCTTCAACGTGTGCCAAGCCATATCCAGAATCCCGAACTGAAGCTGACGCACCTGCGCGTAGGCGGCATTGTAGTTCTTCGCCTCCACAATCTTGTTTATCAGAGTGTCCGGCAGCGCCTCCCCCGTCTCGAAATGACGAGCGAAAGTGTCCAGAAACTCCGGCTCGAACGCCCAGTTCTCCATGATCTGCGAAGGCAGTTCCACGAAGTCACGCGAAACATTCGTCCCGGTGAGCGATGAATATCTTCCCTCCGCGAGAATGCCATGCAGACTGTGCCCGAACTCGTGAAGCAAAGTCGTCAGCTCATCGTGGGTCAGGAGCGCCGGCTTCCCGGCAGTCGGTTTCGTAAAGTTGGTCACAAGACTGATGAACGGACGTTTCTCCACACCGTCCACGATGCTCTGGCCACGGAACTCGGTCATCCAGGCCCCTCCCCTCTTGCTTGCGCGCGGAAAGAAGTCAGCGTAGAACAACGCCTTGTGCACACCGTCAGCGTCCTTCACGTCATAGACCTTGACATCCTGATGATATACAGGAATGTCCTTCCTCTCCTCGAACGTCAGGCCATAGAGTTTTCCAGCCAGACCGAAAGCCGCGTCGATGCAGCTTTCCAGACGGAAATATGGCTTGAGCTGCTCATCGTTGATGGAATAGCGGGCGTCCTTGAGTTTCTCCGACCAGAATCCGAAGTCCCAAGGTTGGATCTCAGAGTCCTCGAAGCCGTTCGCACGGGCATATTCATAAAGTTCCTTGACCTCGGCCTTTGCGGCAGGAAGCGAAGGTTCCAAGAGTTTCTGAATGAACTCGTTGACAGTCTGAGGATTCTTCGCCATCCTTTCCTCAAGCGCATAGTCGGCATAGGTCTCGTAGCCAAGGATATTCGCTATCTTCAGGCGCGATTCGGCTATCTGGCGGCAGAGTTCGATGTTGCTGTTCTCCCCTTCCGTGGCCCTTGTGTTGTAGGCCATCCACATCTTCTGACGAAGGTCGCGGCGGGTGCTGTACTTCATGAACGCACCATAGCTCGGGGCCGAAAGGTCGAACGCCCAGCCCTCCATTTCCTTGGACTTGGCCGTCTCCACGGCAGCCTCACGCACGAAATCCGGAAGCCCCTCAAGGTCAGCCTCATCGGTAAGGTTCAGCGTGAAAGCGTTGGTCGCGGCCAGCACGTTCTTTCCATACTGGAGGGTCAGCAGGGAGAGCTGCTCGCTGAGCTTGCTGTAGGTCTCCTTGTCCTCCGCACCGAGGTTGGCTCCGCTGCGCACGAACGACTTCCAGGTCTTCTCCAGAAGCCTCGCTTGATCCGGCTCCAGCCCCTCTGCGCTCTCGTGCACGGCCTTGACACGGGCGAACAGCGGCTCGTTCAGCGAGACGTACATTGAATATTCAGTCATCATCGGGGAGACTTTCTCCGCGATGTCCTGCATCTGATCGTTCGTGTCGGCCTCCATCAAATTATAGAATATGCCGGCGGCATCGTTCAGACGGCCCCCTGCCTCGTCCAGAGCGGCGATCGTGTTCTCGAAAGTCGGCGCGTCCGGATTGTTCACGATAGCGTCAATCTCGGCCTTGGCCTCGGTGATGGCCTGCTCGAACGCAGGCAGGTAATGCTCAGTCTTGATCTTGTCGAACTGAGGCGCGCCATACGGCAGCGTGGAATCTGTAAGCAATGGGTTCATTTTGTTGTCACAGGATGAAAGCAGGCACAGGATCGCTCCCGCGGCCGCAAGGATTCTTTTGTTCATAATAATATGTTTCAGTGTCATCTGTCATACAATCAATATTTCACCACGGTAAACGACTGTTTTTCAGCCCCCTGGCGAATCGTCACCGAATATCTTCCCGGAGCGAGCCCGGACATATCGATTCTGGCCGGATCGAAAGCGCTGGCCTTGACCGCCGCCTCATAGACTGTACGCCCGGTCTGCGAGACAATCTTCACGGACATATCCGCCGGATCGGCTCCGGTGGCTATGTTAAGGTAGTCCTTGACCGGATTAGGATAGGCGGAATATCCGGCTGAAGGGTCCCTCACCACGACCTTGAAACCGATCTCCGCCGAAGTTCCGGCGGCATCCGAGGCCTTGACAGCAATTGTGCTGGAACCATACTTCAACACAGTTCCTATGACATTGCCGCCGTTACGGACAAGATGCACGGTCTGAGGATCGCTGGACGAGAGATCATATTCAAGGACCTCACCGTCAGGATCGTTGAAATATTCGTTCATATTCAGTACAAATGTTTCTCCAAGATTGGTGATGAGCAGGTTGGAGGCATCCTTGATTTTCTCCGGAGAGTTGTTCGTCAGGATGGTGTAGGCGACGGCGAGTGATGTGGCGGCTCCGTAGGCATCGGTGGCGGTGAGTGTCGCTGTGTAGGTTCCAGGCCCCGCCGCAGGCGCGTTGATTGTGATTGTGGCCTCTCCCTTCTCAAGTCCGGAGAATGTGTCCGCCGCGCTTCCCGGCTGGTAGTCCGCCGTGATCGAGTGCCTGTCCGGGTCGGTTATGACAAGGTTGATGACCTTCTTCTCGTGCGAGCGCAGGATGAGTTCGCCGGCGATGTCGCTCTCGATGACAGGCGGGTTGTTGAACACTGTGTTGAACGCCACAGTCGGGGACGATTCGCCATAGACATCCATATAGGAATAGCCAATGATCCTCACATAGTAGGTTGACGAGAAGTCCAGTCCCGAAAATGTAACTTTCTCGGTCTCACCGATCTTAGCCTTTGACAGCTCATTTTTCACCAAGACCCCTGCGATGGAGCTTTTCGACGGGTCGGCGTTCTCGACTAAGGACTTGTCCTTCCCGCAGATGACTTTGTAGCCATAGGCCGGATAGCCATCGGAGTTGCCTTTTACCGTCCAGACAATGTCCACAGAGTTGGCTCTTACCGTGGTCTTGACATTGTCCGCCGTTCCAGGTTTGAAATTTTCGCCATAGTTCAATGCGGCCACAGCGTCCACAAGGCCTCCCGTACCGGACGGCACGATGTCCGAACGCCTGGTTTTCAGCAGTTTCTCCTTCAGCATATCGTTGGTGAAGCCTTGGCCACCACAAGCGGCCACAACCAAGGCGGCGACTCCGGACACGTGCGGGCAGGCCATAGACGTTCCTGACATATTCCCGTAAGTTCCGCCGGGAAGGGTGCTGTAGATGTTTGAGCCGGGGGCTGCAAGATCGACAAAATCCCCATAGTTGGAATAACTTGCCTTACTCCCGTTGCTCGTCAAAGCCGCCACGGCCACCACCGGTTCATAGTTCGCCGGAGCGCCGTTGGCAAGATTGTCATTGCCGGCCGCGAAGACCACCAGTCCCCCTTTCATAGGAGAATCCGGCAGTTGCTTACCATCCTTGTCACAACCGGCGTAATCAATGAAATAGTCGATGGCACGCTTGTCCCAATAGCCGATCTGCCTTTTAAGAGCATTCGCTCTCTCCTCGTCGCTGATCACTTTGTCTCCATTCGTGTCAACAACATAAGACCAACTGTTCTGGCAGATGACCGCCCCGTGATCCGCCGCCCAGATGATGGCGGAGTAAGTGCTGCCGCCTTTTGTCGTGGTCTTGCCGTTAGACACGACATCCCGGAATATCTCGCAGGACATAAGGGTAGTGCCATTCTTTCCTTTGGAAGCGTCTCCTCCAGCCACTCCCCGGATTCCCACGCCATTGTTGTTGACAGCCGCGATTATGCCGGCCACGTGGGTTCCGTGCCTTCCCGCCACAACAGTTCCGCTTTGATCAATGGTACTGTAATTTGTCTTGGAGCAGTTGCCGGCAAGGTCTGGATGTGCGATGTCAATGCCGTAGTCGATGACAGCCACGACCACCCGAGGATCACCAGTGGTATAGTTATTCCACACCGGAACGACGTTTATGTCATAATCTGAATAAGAGGAGTTGTAAAGTCCCCACTGATTCGAGAACAAAGGGTCGCTGAAGCCCGTAGGAACAATGGCGCGCTGGCTTTCGACCCGTTCGACACCGGGGATTGACTCCAGTTCAGCCGAGGCCCTTGTAGCCGGGACGGAATCGGAATATTCAATGATGTAGCACTTGTGCAGCCCCGCCTTCCTGTGGCGTGACTCGAACTCTCCAGCATCAGGGAAAGCTCTTTCTATAGACTTGATACCCAATTCGTCCAACGCCTGGTTCAACCCCATCGACCGGGTGACTACCTTTCCCTGCAGGAGGTCATTTTCGATCAAGGCTATCATCTCGTCACTGAATTCCACCAACGCGACTCCAGGCACAATAGAACGGTCAATGGATGAACCAGCTTCCGCAGCAGGTTCATCCACAACCTTTTCAAGCATATTCTCCTTGGCGCAGGACACGACAGCCATAAACGCCAATGCCAATAATATCCAATTCTTTTCCATCCTCATTCACTATGCCGTCCACTTTTACGGCAAAGAGAACATAAATATCGGAATAATTTTCGTATAGACAAGCGGTCACGACCGTCCGGCTATACGAAACGGACTGGATCAGAAGCGGCAGCCGAGCCCGAATGGGACTCTGGAATATTCATAAGTCACAACCAACAGGCCCTATATCGCAGTGTCGGTGACATCCGAAGGGACAGGGGACTTTTTGAACAGCCACGCGGAAATAACATCGTATATCGCCATTGATGACATTAAGAAGCTGTTTTGATTTGTTTGAAATGTTCTTTGAGGTGAAAAAATCTTCATCTT
>ERZ1034880.352-NODE-352-length-14722-cov-5.270948_pt1 | contig 14722 bp, 10 predicted proteins | sample MGYA00520630_ERZ1034880 | MGnify/ENA primary metagenome ERZ1034880 (study PRJEB33766, sample SAMN09781725) | gut metagenome | biome: gut microbiome | host: Homo sapiens | place: Madagascar | study: EMG produced TPA metagenomics assembly of the PRJNA485056 data set...
TGTTGTCAAGTTCTGGGCGAAGTCCGAAAACGGCACGATTCCCGGCTACATGTATCTGGATTTCGGACGCGGCGGACACAAGAAGCATCTTTACAAGCCGTATAATTTCAACATCGAACCGGAATGGAAGGAAATTGTTCTGGAATACGCCGTCCCGACGGATACGGACACTTGGACCGCTCTGAAGGATGGTCTCTGCCGTCTGCGCATCGGTCTGACCAAATCCGCGGAAGTCGGCGCGGCGTTCATCGACGGCGTGGAATACAGCATCAAATAAGTGAAAGACATTTGCAGATTTCATTTTCGCGGGGGAATGAAATCTGCATTGCTCCGTTGTTTCTCCGGAAAATATTTTCTGAAAATCTGTTTTTTTTTATTGACTTTGTCCGGGAATGTGTTTATCTTATGGTGAATTTTTCAGAAAGGATGCGCTATGGCGATTAAAACGAATAAGGTTGATCCTTCCGACCAGCTTAAAAGAAATAAAAATGTACGGATTTTCCAGATCCGCTGTCCGCTTTGCAACCGTCAGGAGTTTGTGACGCTTTACAATGGCGAGGAGGGGGCGCCGGAAACAAAAATCGGGCGGCCCGTTACGGAACTGCCGCAGAAATGTCCGCACTGCGGCGCAACCGTGAACGCAACGGAATTCCCGCTCTTCTCGCGCTGATTGAGGTGCAGGATGACAAAAAAATCAAAAAGAATTCTCTGGATTCTCGGAGTTGCGGCGCTGCTGATCGCAATCTACAACATCCTGCTTTCAGCGCCGGTCGTGAAATCCCTCTGGCTGCCCGTCGCGGGAAAGATGACCGGATATGATATTGAGGCGGAAAAAGTATCCGTCTCTCTTCTGATGACTCCATCCGTCGAGGCGAAAGAGCTGAAAATCTCCTGGGGGAATCATTACTCTTACGAGAGAAATCTGCAGGTCGGGAAACTGCGCATGAATATGCGTGTTCTGCCGCTTCTTTTTTTCCGGCATGTTGATATTTCCGAACTCGAAATCGTTCGCATGAAGCTGAGTTCCAGCGGATGGCCTGAAGCTCCGGAGTATCAGAAACAGGGGACTCCAGGAGAGCTGCGTGTGCAGAAAAAGAGGAAACGTCCGTACTCTTATTCGGTGAAAAAAATCAGCATTTACGATGCGGACGTCGCCGCTGTTTGCGACGGGACACGCTATGAACTTTCCGGAATCGCATTTTCCGCTTCGAACATTGTCCAGGGAATGTCGCCGAGCTTCAAATTCAGCGCAGCGGCTTCCGTGAACTCGGATGAACTCAAATTTTCCGGCGCTCATGTCGAAGGTTCGCTTGACATGCGCCTCCCGTCCGGCTCAATTCTGCCGGAATCCGTGCGGCTTGCGTTTGATACGGAATGCACCGAGGTTGTTGTGAAACAGCGGGCGGTGAACCTCGCTCTCAATGCAACGCTGAATCTGGAGCGGAAGGGAAGCGAGGTTTCCGTTTCCGATTCGCACTTCCGCGTGTTTGAAGCAAACTCCGTTCCCGTCCTGAATGCTCAGGCGGAGGGGATGTTTCTTGACGACGGTTCGGGGAAACTGGATATTCAGCTGCATTCGGTTCGTTCGGAACTTTCCGACAAGATTCTTTCCGCGCTTGTGGAAGATCCTGTCCGGGGTGTTGAAGTGACCGCCTCGCTTAATGTTGACGCCGCGCCCGGGTTCAAATCGGTGGATGTCGCCGGGAAGTCCTTGATGACTGCCGACCAGTTTACCGGAGAGTCGCGCAAGTTCAATTCCGCGTTCACTTTCAAGGGCGCAAAGAATGGTGATGAGTTTTTTGTTTCGACGCTGAAACTCTCGCTGCAGGAGCCGGCAAGTTCGCTGAATCTGGAGCTGACCGCGCCGAAACAGGTGGTGATTCTGAGTACGCCGACCGGATACCTCCCGAAGGCGGGACAGGTGTCGGTGCAGATGAAGAAGGTGAATCTGCCAGCAGTCGCAAAGCTGCTTGGTGTTACGGGAGAACTTCCGGTAAAATCGGGCGTCGCGACAGGTTTCGTTGATTTGGATTTTCTCAAACCCGGCATGATCTCCGCTTCGGGAACGGTGGAACTGGAGCAGCTGACTTTATCCGGCGAGCGCAGGACTGAGCCGCTGGATTTGCGTTCGAACTTCCGGCTGACACATGAGCATGGCAGTAAAAATACGCTTTCCGGAACGCTTTCCGGAAAAATCGGGAATGCGGAAGTGCTGTCGCTGGAGGGCAGTTCCGAGTTTTACGAAAAGTTCGCGAAGGTCTCTGTTTCAAAGTTCCGCATCGCGCATCCGTTCGAGAAGGCTCTGCCGTACAAAATGGTGGATTCTCTGGGAATCCGTTCGTTTGTTCTGAATGGTTCGTGGAAATGGAACCGGAGGGTAGAACATCTTATATTTACCTGTGTTCTTCCTCTCGAAGAGGAAGTTGAGCGTATGAAGCGCGGAGCGTTCCGCAAGTTTATTGATGAATTTAAACTTTACAGGAACTCCGAAGAAACATTTGCCGATGAGTTTTCCGGCTCGTTTGCTCTGACGGATTTCACCACGGAAAAACTGCGCAATCCTTTTGACGTTCAGCTTACAAAAGAGTATCAGGATAATGTAGAAGACACGAACAATTTCAGGATGAAAGCTTTGTGGCGCAATGTCCGGAAATTTCAGCTGAATGTTACGGAAAACAAGAAAACGGTTCTTGACCTCAATGCCGTCAATCCTTCCGGTTCTCTGACGGTTTCCTCCAGCTTTGTGGATGTCGAAAGACTTCAGACGATCTGGCAGAGTTTCCAGCCATCGAAGCCGGCAAAAGCGGAGCAGAAAACAACGGACAAAAAGCCCGAATCCACCGAATCTGCCAAGCCTGTCGATTTCGTCGCGCCTGTTAAATCGTTTCTGACTTATTTTCCGTTTGGAAGTCTGCGGCTGAAATTTGCGAAAATTCATTGCGCCGATGACCTGAATCTGAGTGTGGAAGGACCGCTTTCACTTGATTGGAGGGAGTTGCAGATAAAAAATATGAAGATTTCCGTGAACGATTCACCAGTTGCTCTGCATCTTATGCTGGCTGAACAGGATGGCGACTGGTATTATGAAGGCTTTCTCCGCGGAGAGAAACTCGCGCTTGCTCCGCTGTACCGTCTGTTTGACGGAAACGCTGCGGGTGTGAGCGGAACTCTGGAATCGCTGAATTTGGCGTTTTCTGGGAAGGGGTTGACGGAAACGGAACTGAAACAGAATCTGAACGGAACGCTCAAGGCATCCGTCCGGAACCTTTCATTTCCGGCAAGGAATGAAAGGACGGAGAGTTTTCTGAATCTTCTGACGATTCCTTTGAAGTCTGTTCCGCAAGTGGAGGAGCGGATTTCTCCGGAGACTCTGCCTGCGGATTTCCAGGCTCTCCGTTCCGAACTGCTTGCGGTTGCGGAGGGAAAGAAAAATCTGCGGTTCGATTCCGGAAAGCTTGACGCCTCTGTCTCCAACGGCGTTCTGACTTTGAATAAATTCGAGTTTGAGGGCGGGACGCTGAAACGGGAGTCTGTGACTGGAACCGTGGAACTGCTTTCGGGCAAATTGAATCTGGATGCAATGCTGGAGCTCGCACAGACAACGATTCCGCTTTCCGTGCGCGGCAAGCTCCGCAAGCCTCAGCTGGATATAACGAAGAGCCTGGTCAAATTCGCAACCTCCAGGCTGAATCTTCCGGTTGAGGCGGACGAGGTGGAAAAGACGGTTGAAGAGGTGAAGGATCTTTTCCGGCAGTTCCGGAAAAAGAGAAAACGGAAATAAAAAGCGCGGGAGTTGATTCCCGCGCACACCCCGTTTCAGAGTCCGCCGACAAGCGGATGATCCAGAAACTGAACCGCCGGACGCCCGAGATCGTCGAATTCAAACACTTCCACGACATTTTCACCCTTGCGCAGGAACGGCGCGGGAACGTAGAGCGTGTTGAACGGTCCGTTCTTGTCGTAGCGTCCGAGGAGAATTCCATTGATGCGGCAGAATCCGCGGTTGCCGGCAGGAACATGCAGGAACGTATCCGCCGGAGTGTCCGCAATCTCGAATTTCGCCCGGAAAAATCCCATATTGTTCTTGACGGGGAACTCCGGAAGCGGTCCATAAACGACTTTCGACGTGTCTTCCATCGGCATGACGGCGGTTGTCCAGCCGTGCTGGAACTGCTGGCCGTTGAGGATGACGCCGTCGGTGATGCCTTTGCGGTTGTGCTCGGTGTTGCAGTAGAAGTTCGTGCGTGCGCGGTTTTCCACGATGATTTCAAGCGTGCCGCCTTTGCCGGTTTCTATGGCGAACGATTCGTGTCCTTTCCAGATGTGCTGAACGAATTTTCCGTTGTAGTAGACCCAGGCGCGGTCGTTGAGTCCGAGAACCTTGACGGGGAGTTTGAATGTCTGCGGTTTCAGATGCGTGGTGTAACGCACAAACCCGTAGTCACCGCCGACTTCTTCCATTGTGAGCGGACATGCGGCTTCCGTCGAGTTGAGAGAAAGCGCATCCAGGTTTTCTGAAAGCGGAGCGAACTCGGTCAGGGCAATTTCTCCGTACGCGGCCTTCGGAGTGTCCGGCGGAACGGGAGTGTCGAGCGAGAACTCCGGATTGTATTTGGCGAACAGCGGACGGTACATGCGGTAGAGCTCGCGTGTGTCGCCGGCTTCGCTGACGGGCGCCGCGGTGTCGTAGCTCGTGACGAGCTGGCTGTACCAGCCGTCGAGACTGAGCATCGCGCCGTTCTGGAAGCCGAAGTTCGTTCCGCCGTGGAACATATAGAGGTTGATGTGTGCGCCCCATTCAAGGGCTTTGCGCAGGTTATCGACGATCAGAACCGGGTCGCGCGGACGGATCGGCTCTCCGGTGCTCATGTGCTGACCGTTCCAGTATTCCACGATGAACTGCGGCATGCCGGGCTGCTCCGACTGATTGAATTCCAGCTGCGGAACGGGGTTTTCGCGTCCGCACATCAGGGTGCGCCAGACACCGTCGGGCATTTCGTTGGAAATGCGCGTGTCGCTGTCGCCGTCGGCGGCGATGACGACATTCCGATAGCCGCTGTCGTCGACAAGTTTTTTCAGGAAGTTGTAGTAGACCATGTCGTTGCCGTAGGATGCGTAGCCGTTTTCGATCTGGAGCATGATGATGTTGCGTGTGTAGAACTCCTTCACCTGTTCAAAAACGGCTTTGAAATAGCGTTCCACAAAGCCCATGTACTGCGGTTCGGAACAGCGCAGGCGGAGCCCTTTGACCGCGAGCAGCCATGCGGGGAATCCGCCGAATTCCCATTCGGAACAGATGTATGGACCGGGACGCAGCAGAACTTTGATGCCGAGCTCGTCCGCGAGTTCAAGAAATGCGCGGACGTCGAGCATGCCGGAGAAATCGAATTTTCCCGGAGTGCGTTCGTGAAGGTTCCACGGCATATAGGTCGCAACGGTGTTGAGTCCGCATGCCTTGAGTTTCAGCAGACGGTCGCGCCAGTACTCGCGCGGAATGCGGAAGTAGTGCATTTCGCCCGAAAGAATGCGGAACGGTTTGCCGTCGAGGAGAAATTGTTTATTCTTGATTTCAGTTTTCATCGTTTGCCTTTCAGTGATAAGTCGGTTTCATCCTCCGCACGGAGGATGTAGTAAAGCGCGAAGTCCTGATCGTTTGCCCACGGGTCGAAAAATTCGCCGCGCCGGGCGGGAGCGATTTCAGAACCGTCCGGATTCAGCATGGTTACCGAATACGGATGCAGATAAGCGCAGGAAGCCGTGCCGTCCGGGAAGAACAGACACAGCAGATTGCGCAGAGTCTTTTTCGCCTGCATGCGGAGTGCGTTGTCGCCGGTTCCCTGCGCATGAAGGAGGGAAGCATAGGCGGAAAGACAGCTCCAGTAATGAAGCGTGTCGCCGTAGAGCGCCCGTTTGCCGAACCAGTAGTCGTCCCAGTGGCGGATCGGCAGACTGTTCCATTTGTGGTCGGGCTGGTCTCCGTTGAAACGTTTCAGAATTGCGGCGTGTTTTTTTGCTTCGCCGAGCAGCGCCGGATCCCGTTCGATGAGGTTGTAATACGCGGAGAGAATCGAGAGCGCGGGGGTGACAATCGTCTGTTCAAACCGCACTTCATGCGGCGGGTAAAGCACGCCGTTCGCGCGGATGTTTTCAACATGCGTCCGGACGAGTCCGGCGAGCTCGCGCGCCGTTTCGGTTTTGCCTGCGTCGCGGATCGCTTTGACGGCATCGGAAAAGATGCTGCCGTTCGGATAGAACTTTGCTCCGCCTTTGCCGTAGTAATCGCGCATGGAACGTTCGATCCAGACGAGATACCGGTCGTCTTTGTAAAGGCGGTACATCTCCAGCCAGAAGGTGATGAGCCACGGTGCGTTGTAAAGACGTTTGAACTTGGCGTTCTTGCCGATGTTGTTGCAGACTTCTCCCGTTTCGGTGTCGAAGACCTCGCGGAGAAGGAACTGTTCGAACAGCTTCAGCGATTTTTCCATTTCATCGTCGTGTTTCCGCTGGAGGCGGCGCGCGATGAGCAGTCCCATGCCGAAACGTTCGCGGCAGGCGTTGTGGTTGGCGTTCGCGTAGTTGAAATACGGAGCGTTTTCCTCGCAGTCGTAGATCAGATACGCGCCGCAGAGCGGACTGCGCGGGTCGGTCATCTGCTGATTGCGGATGATGAAGCGGATCCGGCGGTCGACAACCGTTTCCAGATCTTCCGAAACAAATCCGTTCGCACGGAAGACGCGTCCGTTGATCCGGAATTCAAATTTGTGTTCTCCGGTTTTCTCCGGCGCATGCTCCACAAGAACGGAATTGCCTTCAATTCGGTACGGAATTTTGTTTCCGTTGCAGAAAACTTCCGCCGTTTCCGGTTTTGAGGCGCATTCCGCCGTGATGCGAAACCGTTCATCCGGAAAGATGGTTTCCTGTTCAAACGAAAGATACGCAGAGTTTGGTCGTTTCAGCAGTTCATGCCTGAACGCGCCCGCCGGAAACGCGGCGAGCTCCCACTCCAGAACCTTTGTTTCACCGGGGAGAAAGTGCGACGGAGCGGGATGCAGAATGAAATCTCCGCGGTCGTTGCTGATCTCCTTTGCAATCCGCCGGACGCTGTACGTGTCAAGCGACCCCTGCGTCAGAATGAGTGCGAGTTCGGTATGAAATTCACCCATTTTGAGCGCGTGAACATATGAGTTTTCTCCGCCGCACCAAATATGCGCATGACAGCGGCTTTTTTCGCAGGTTCCGGCATCGGTGTAGTTGTCGTTGAATGTGGCGAAGACACCGAGTCCGCCGCGCTGAAAATAGAGATCGTATGGGGCGGTGTTGCGGAAAATGAACCGTTCCCGCAGGAAATCGCCGCCCATGCTGCGCTCAACGGTCAGTTCGAGAACGCCGCGGCGGTAACGGGAAACGGCTTTGCCGTCTTTCTGCTCCGCTCCGAGGTACTCCATTCCTGAGGGAACGCCCCAGGTCCCGAGACCTTCGATCCAGTTCATGCGGTCGGCGTCGTTCTTGAGAACGAGCGCTTTCAGACCGCCGTTGGCTGAATTGAATTCAACTGTGAACTTGCCGTTTTCCATATTCTTCAACTCTCCCGCGAGTGCGCCGATTACAAGACTCAATACCGCAAAGAGAATGCCGGTTTTCAACTTCATTCCGCACCGAAAACGTTTTTGACCGCCTGCAGAAATCCGTAGCCGTACTGCGTGTCGGGTTCGAGATACGCGCCTTCGGTCCACTCGTTCCAGCAGGAGAGTTTGACCATCTGGCCGCGGGATTCTTCGGAGGCGAGAACGTCTTTGGCGAACTGGAGCTCTTCCTGAAAGCGTTCCGGCGTGTTGTTGACGACCACCGGGCCGAACGGATAGTTGCGGTTTTCGAACATATCCGACTGCACCGTGCGCGGGGAGGAATCCCAGCCGGTCAGGACATTGGGATTGAAGGCGCACTTGAGATACTTGTTGAACACAAGCGGAATGTAGTGGTTGTTCTTTGCCCATTTCGCATAGTCGGTCGCGGGGAAATCATCCTTGTAGCCCCAGCCGTACGAGGTGATGCTGTCGACTGTGAGGGTCTCGATGAAGTGATTGATTTCGGTGAAATCGTGTTCCGGCGATTCGAGAGCGCGCCAGACATTCGGGAGCGCTTCGAAGACGGTGGAGATGTGCAGTTTGCCGAGCCCCGCCTTTTCGACTTTATCGCGGAATTCGCGGATGAGCGCGGCGGCGGTATCGAGTCCGCCGACTTCTTCAACGAGTGCGCCGAGACGGTAGAGCATGAAGTAGAGCGAGCCGTCGGGAAGACGCAGATAGTTCGGTTTCCCGAGGAAGTTTTTGATGCAGTAGTCCGTGCAGTCGCGGAAGGTTTTGGGATCGACTGCGCCGCTCCAGTTGATTTCCGCCGGTTTCCAGTAGCTTCCGGGATGCGCGTAGATCGGGTTGTGATTCGCCCACATGATGGCGAATTTGATATCTTCGCAGTTCGGCGCTTTGAGGAAGCCCTCTTCGAGCGCGCGGTGGCGGTACGGTCCGTCGGAGAACCAGTACCAGTCCCAGATGAACGCATCGATCCCGTATGCTTTTGCGGCGGAGATTTTCTGCGCCATCACATCGGGTTCGGATTCATCCTGATATCCCCAGAGGGGGACTTTCGGCTGCTGATGTCCGGGGAAACGGGGCGTGGCATACTGTGCGACGCGCCATTCGGTCCATCCTTTTCCGTGGAGTTCTTCGACGCGCGGGTCGCAGTGCCAGTTCGGGAAGTAGTAAGCCGCAACAAGCGGTTTCCGTTTCATGATGAGAGTTCCTTTCTGTCAGCGTTCCAGTTCGTAAGCGAAAACCGCTTCGGGGAACGCAAAGTTGTCAAGATTCAAAATGTGTTTTCCGTTTTCTTCCGTCACCGGGAGTGATCCGATGCGCTCACCCGCGCAATTCAGGGCATAAGCTTTCCATTCGCCTTTGAGATTCAGGGCAACTTTTGCGATTCCGTGCTGAGCAAGGAAGGGCGCTTTGCCCCAGTTCTCCAGACGGTCGCAGTCTTTGGTTGCAAACTCCATGCCGGTCGCCTGGGTGTTGGTGAGATGAATCAGAGTGAAACGCCGGGCTTCGGCGAGAGTCTGCGCATCCACGGGAAGCAGAGCGAAAACTCCGAAGTCGTTTTTATTTTCGACGGAGAAATTTTTGCCGTCGAGTTTCCGGACGGTTCCGGTTGCGAGCACTTCTCCGCCCGGTGCGGTGACGCGGAAGGTTTTCTGTTTGCGGATGAGTTCAATCTGACCTCCGGGCGCGGTGAAGCGTCCGGTTTTCGCATCATAGCATCCTTTCGGGAGCAGACCGGCTTTGAGCAGATTGTCAATCAGATCTTTTTTCGCCGGAAAGGTTTTCTGTGATTGAGCGGAGCCGATGCCGAGATTGATCAGCGCGGCGTATTCCCCTTGTGTGGGGAGTTCTGCGACGAGTCCGATCTGAGCGAGGAACCCGAGGTCGTTGAACGGAAGCGGGCTCTCCGTGTCGCCGTCTTTGCGGAACGGATCTGTTGCAATTCCGGCGAAGCGCGTTTCCGCCGGACGGATTCCGGCGTTCAGGAAGAGCTGTGCGCCGATTCTCTGCGAATACGCTTTGACCGGGTCGTTGGTGATGTCAAAGAAACCTGCGGTGTGGGTCGGCTTCTGCGCATACGGCAGCCAGTGCGCGTAGGCAAACGGGAAGAGTGCATCCCAGCTCTGGAACGCTCCATACGCCGCCATCAGCGCGGGGCCGACCGCGCGGTAGAGGTTCGGATTCGCATACCCGAATTCGGTTACCGTGAAGCCTTTGCCGTACAGCCGGGAAGGGAAGAGCCGGTCGGGGATTCCGGAGAGCGCGCCGAGCACATTCCGCTGGTCCGCAAGAACCGGCAGCTTCCAGGGCGTTTCCGCAAAACGGGGATGATCCCAGTAGCCGTGGTTGTCGACAAAGTCGTAATGCTTGCGGTCGGCGGAAAGCGTGAGATTGTTGCGGTAGTTCTGATCGGAAAGAAGCGTGCTGCATCCGAGTTCCCGCAGAGCAGCCTTCATCTCTTCGAAGCGGGTGACGGCGCGGAAGGAGATAAACTGGTCGAACGTTTTGTCCGGATTGGATTTCTTCCATTCCGCGAATTTCTCCCGGTACATTTTTTCGCTTCGCGGAGTTGCGCCCCAGACGCGTCCGGGATTCGCCTCGTTGACGAGCGAAAGGGTGATGAGTGCGGGATCGTCCTTCAGCGCGAGCCCCGTGTAGGGGTTGACGTGTCCGAGAAATTCGCCCGCCCAGCGTTTCCATTCATTGAACACGCGGTCGTCGATATAGAACAGCGCTTTGTATTCGCGCACGTTCGAGATTTTCCCCAGATCGCCGAGCTCCGGCGCGGAGATGTTGTTGCGCGAGACGTAAATGTCCGTGGTGTAATAGATTCCGCGTTTTTTCAGACAGCTCGCCAGGTAGTCGAACTTGTCCATGTTCGCGGCGTTGAGCCGGTCCGGAGCTTTCCCCGTGTGGTCGAAAAGCACGTCGTCGTGATGATGAAACCGGATGATGTTGAAGCCGAAGCTTGCAAAACGGTCCGCCATTTCCTCCGCGAGTTTTTTATCGGGGATCTGACTTGTTCCGACCAGATTCGGTCCGTAGAAGCGGACGGCCTTTTCCGGCCTGTCGCGGAAAACGAAATTTCCGTTTGCATTGCGGATGACCGGTCCGTATTTGCCTGCGGGAGCGTCAAGTTTCGCAGAAAAATCCAACGCGCTTCCGTGCTTGACATTGTGCGTATAGGTGAACGTTTTCCAGTCCTGATTCGCTTGGGCCTTGTAGGTGGATTTTGTGACGGAGCCGAGCTCTTTTCCGAACTCTCCTGTTTTGCCCTGCCGGATGCGCAGACTGATTTTCGTTTTCTGAATTCCTCCGGTGTACGGCGTGTATCCGAGCCGGATATTGAATGTGGAGCCATCCCATTTGCGGTCGTCCTGAACGCGCAGATAGTAGTTGCCCTCGATCAGAATTTCTCCCTTTTTGACGGGGATGCGGAAGCGTTTTGCGCTTCCCGCATAGAGCGCTTCCTTTGTGAACTCTTTCGGGAACTGGTAAATTTTCCCGTCGACTTCAAACGAGGCTCCGCGGTAGCGGGAAACCGGAAGCAGAGAGTTGAGACAGAACGGTTTGACGAGAGTTCCGCGTTCCATTTCAACGGAGCTGGACACATTTTCCTCCCCGTCAAGAGCGAGCGCGAGCTTTCCGGAGGTCCCGTTTGTGAATTCCATCTGGAAGAGCACGCCGTTCTCCGACTTGATTCTTTTGAAAATCTGCCGATCGGCGGCGGGCTGCAGACCGTGCCAGTTTTCTGTATAGGTGGTCGGGGTTGCGCGCCAGCCGTCGAGTTCAATGTTGCCGTTCTCGAGCAATTGCAGATTTCCTGCGGAGAGAAGTCCGGAAACTCCGGTCAGCAGAAGAAGCGTTGTGATTTTTTTCATGAAGAGACCTTAGTTTTGAGCCGTGTTGTTAAGAGAGCCGAGTTCTTTTCCGAACTCTCCGGTCTTACCCTGGCGGATGCGCAGGCTGATTTTCGATTTCTGAATGCCGCTTGTGTACGGGGTGAATCCAAGACGGATATTGAATGTCGAGCCGTTCCATTTGCGGTCGTCCTGTATCCGCAGATAGAAATTGCCTTCAATCAGGATTTCCCCGTTTTTTGAAGGAATGCGGAAGCGTTTGACTGTTCCTGCGTATATTACGGTCTTGCCGAATTCTTTTGGGAAATGACCGATTTTGCCGTCGGCTTCGAATTTCGTGCCTTCGTAAGCATCCACCGGGAGAAGTGTGTTCAGACAGAAGGGTTTAGCCAGAGTTCCGTTTTCCATATTGACGGAAGCCGTTGCGTTTTCTTCATTCTCCAATGCCAGTGCAAGTTTTCCGCTGACGTCGCCGGCAAAATTCATCTGAAACAGAACGCCGGATTCCGAATCGATTTTTTTGAATACCTCACGGCTGGTTGTCGGCTGAAGCGCCTGCCAGGATTCCGAGTAAGTGGTCGGGGTTGCGCGCCAGCCGTCAAGCTCGAAGTAGCCCTTGTCGTTCAGTTGCAGATTCCCGGCGGAGAGAAGCCCGGAAACTCCGGCAAGCAGAAGAAGCGTTGTGATTTTTTTCATGATGCAGTTTCCTTTGATGAGTTATTCTCTTGCCCAGAAGAGTTTGAAATTGCCGTAGGATGATCCGAGTGTGCAGCCGGGATAATAATCGCGGTGATTGACGACATGTCCGTCCGCAAATGTGTGGTTTGCAGTCAGTCCCGGGTGACGATAGGAGATATGTCCCGCATTTGTATTGTCGGGTACGGCAATGGAGTATTCATAGCCGACATTGCATTTCATATCCGCGTAAAGGAGTTTTTCGGACGGGCGTTTCAGTTTTGTGATCCAGCGGTTGTTTTTATATGTGGAATTCCAGTCTACAATCATGTGAACATTGATTCCGATTGCCTGGTTTCCGACTTTGTGGTACTGGAACGGGGCAACGGAAGGACATTGCATCAAGGGATCCGCCGGTTTGTAAAGAGCTTCCGTTCCGCTTCCGCTGACAACGGTAAGGAACTCAGCGTCGCGGGTAATCGGCTTTTTGGTGATATAACTCCAGAGAATACTGAGTTCCGACGGGTTCAAAGAACCGATCTGATGTTTGATCGGCAGACATCCTTCGTTGTCGTTGGCATACATCTGTGTGTAGAGACCGAGCTGTTTCTGATTCGAGGTGCAGGAGATCGCTCTGGCTTTTTCTCTTGCGGAGTTCAGGGCGGGCAGGAGCATGCCGGCGAGGATTGCGATGATCGCAATTACCACAAGGAGCTCTATAAGGGTGAATTTGCAGAATTTGTGTTTGCGGAAGAAGAAGGTTTTGTGCGTTTTCTGATTTGTGTTCATTTCTGTTCAAGCCTTTTGTTTGCTTTTGTTTCGGTTCGGTCGGATTGCGGCGATGATTTTTTCTGAGTGTGTCCTCCATGGTTTGTTGTTTTATTTTCAATGAGTTTTGTGGGCAGAAGGGTGAGAAGACGCGGCTGTTCGCGCAGAAGCGGACGGTTCCGCAGGAAGAATGCGGCGAAATCCTGAAGGCGGTCCACGTCAAAGTCGATATAGGCATCCAGTTTCGGGCTTTCCTCAAGTTCGCGGATATGGGTGATGTATTCGGGATTGTTGAACATCAGACAATAGGTTTTCGCTTTGTCGCGCTTCAGCAGCGGAGCAAGAACCACCCAGGGCGCGCCGTTCTGGTAAAAATAGGCGTCGTAGTCCAGCTTGTGTTCCGCATAGAGACGGGGAAGTTCGCGCTCGTCCTGATAGCGGATCAGGTCGCAGCGGACCTGCGGGTAATACGCGGCGGCGTGTCCGTAGAAAATCGCCGCGCGTTCCGCCGAATCCGTTTGCAGAGTGTTCAGAAAGACCGCGATTCGTCCGAACTTGCGGCAGAGAAAATCCGCCGCATTCCTCGTGCCGCCGAGGTTGTCCGCGGCTATGTTCAGTTCCGCTTCGCGGGAATCGGGACAGAAGAGGCCGACGCGGTAGATTGCGGGATTGATGTCGCGTGCAATCCGGAACCAGTCGCCGTTGTCGCCGGAGAAGATCACCACATCGGCGTCTTCAAGTTCCTTGCGGAGCTTTGCCGGATGCGAGCAGGACGCCGTTTTGACGGTCCGGTAATTTTCCAGTTTCAGCCGTTCCAGAACCTTGTCCGCGAGGCGCTCGGCATAGAGGTTGTCAACAGAGACGTCAACCACGATTTTTTCCGTGGCGGTCCGGTTTTCGACCATGTATCCGTGGATATTGAGAAGACGGACCAGTGCTTCCCGCGTGGCGGGTTTGACGCACGGATCGCCGCGCAGCACCCGGAAGAGTGTCCTCCGGGAACAGCCGCTCTGTTCCGCAAGCGCTTTCAAGGTCGGTCTTTTCATGAATGTCTCCTGTTGTTTCTATTAATTATACTCGAAAACAGAAAAAAAACAAGAGGGGAAAAGAGATGATTTTTGTCTCTATAGTGCCAAATGGCGTTGGTTTTCAGACGGTTCCGGGGCGGCGGAAGCCGTGGTGAGTCAGCAGGGAATCGACCCAGCGGGAGAGTCGGTCAAGGTATTCCGGGGCGAGCTCTGGCGGCTCCTCTTCTCCCTGCGATGCGGCGAGAAGATGCGCGAGTAGTTCCTCTTCGTTTGTTCCCTCCGGTTCCGGAACAAGACCATTTTCGTTCAGAAAGGCGAGCTTGAGCAGCATTTTCCAGGGTTCCGCCGCGCTCCCTGCCGCGTAATTTCCCAGAAGAATCCGGAATGCTCGGTAGGTTTGCGGAGTCTCCAGCATCGGACGCGTGTTTGCCTGCAGAAATGCGGAAAGATCGCATGCGGTCAGGTAGTTTTCCGTGTGATTCGCGATGGAATCAAAAATGGTCCGCTGTTCGATTTCGCGGACGGAGAAGAGAGTGGAACTGCGTTCCGGCGGACGGTATTTCAGTGCGACTTCGCGGAACAGTCCGAGCTCCGGAAATTTTTTTTTGCCGAGTCCGCGCGCGCCTTTCAATAAAAAATCGAGTCTGCCCGCATCGGGGGAAATACCCGACACAATCAGACTCGATTCCTGAAACGGCGTATGGCGGAGAATCAGACAGACCGTCTCGCGATACGCCGTCATTGTTCCTCCTCAGGGTTCGCGGACGCCCTCGTCGAGGGCTTTGACGAACGGATTGAG
>ERZ1034880.358-NODE-358-length-14623-cov-4.730505_pt1 | contig 14623 bp, 9 predicted proteins | sample MGYA00520630_ERZ1034880 | MGnify/ENA primary metagenome ERZ1034880 (study PRJEB33766, sample SAMN09781725) | gut metagenome | biome: gut microbiome | host: Homo sapiens | place: Madagascar | study: EMG produced TPA metagenomics assembly of the PRJNA485056 data set...
GCCCTGGACACGGCGGTTTGTGGAGAGATAGGCCATCAGCTTCTCGGCATATCGGCTGAGTTCCTGATAGTTGTAGCCCTTCAGCGAGATGCGGTTGCTCTTGGAGGACGAGACGATGTTGTTGTTGAAATTATTGTCGTCTATTCCGGAGACCCTCCAGTTCGCCCCACCGAAATTGATCGCCATCCTCGTGACCTCGGACTTCAGCACGGAAGGGAAACCTGAGTTCTCATACTCAGGCTTGAACTCCACCGAAATCTCGGCGTTGTCGTAGGAATATATCGACGTGGTGAATACGGAGATCTCATCGAACTTCGACAGATAATTCTCCATCGCCCTCACGACATCATTCAACTGGTTCACGGTACAGCCTTCAAGCATGCCGGCATTGATGATCAGACGTTTCTTTTCAGGCTCCCGGTAGAAATTGGAGCGGTTCAAGGATTTGTAAAACAGACCGAAGGAGGAACTGGCTATCTTGTCTATCAACTGACGGTTCCTGTCGTAAGGTTTCCAGGTGACAATCTTGTCCAGAAATCTGTCGAACCTGTCCGCCTTGTCCTTGTCATAATCAGACAGACGGGTAGGGAGCAGACAGAGCGGGATTCCAAACGCCACGATGAACAAAAGGACATACACCCAACGATGCCTCACCCCCCAGCCGATGTAGGAAGCGTAGAACCTGTTCCAACGCAGGATCCGGCGGAGCTTCCTTGGGGAACGCCCAGACTTGCCACCCGACATTCTTACAGGAATATATTCCATCAGCGACGGGATGAACAGGTAGGAGATGATCAGCGACAGTCCCAAGTTAATGACAATCACCCAGATGAAGTCCACGAGGTTGGCTTTTTCCTTTTCCGGAAGCAGAAGGACCATCATCAATGCGCCGACAGTCGTGGCCGCGGCCGAAAGGATGGACGGGAAAGCCTTCCGGTCTTTGAAATGGGCGTAGTGGTCGATCATCACGATCGAGGTGTCGATGATTATTCCGAGAGAGACCGTGATTCCGGCAAGGGTGTAGATGTGGATCTGAAGACCTGCCAAACTGTAGATCATCAAGGCGGTCAACACATTGACCGTCAAAGTGAAGACAATGATCAGCATATACCGCCACGACCTGTTGATCAAGAACACGAACATCAACAGAATCAAGATGCAGAGAGCGGTACGGACATAGATTTTGCCGAGTTCCTCGCTGACATACTCAGAGGAATCGTAGGCGATGCCGGCGGTGATTTCCGAAGGGAAGCCTTTCTGGAGCTCCGCCATCCTTTCCTTGACGGCGGAAGCGACAGTCAACAGGTTGGCCGAAGAAGCTATCTCCACCGTCAAAGTAATGGTGTTCAAACCGTTGACACGATAGTAACTTGACGGCACCGCTTCCTCATAGCGCCACTGGGCGATGTCCCCGATGTGGATCACACGGCCTTTGAAATTACCTACGGGAATCGATCCGAAATCCTTGTCCGAGGCTTCTTTAAGACGCACCGTCATCAATCCTTCAGAGGTTTCCGTCATTCCGAGGATTTCCTCACGGTAATATGAATTGAAGGCCGATGCGATCTCATCGGCGGTGACTCCTACGGACTGGATCTTGTCGGCGTCGAACGTGATCACCCACTGGAAAGGAACGCCGCCGTCCACATTGACCTTGTCCACTCCCGGGATGGCGGCCAAATGGCTGAGGACATGTTCCTTGACATATTTGGAGATCTCCCGGGAAGGGATCCCGCCCTTGACGAGATAGGATATCCGCGAGACCCGTCCGCCGCCAGACAAGGATATTCCCGGATAGGAGACCTCATCAGGAAGGCTTGGGTAAACGTTCCTGATCGCCGAGGCGACCTCGAAGCGCGCCGCGTCCATGTCCGAGCCTTTGCGGAACTTGACAGAGACGGAGCCTGAACCTTTACGTGAAACAGAGGAAATGTCTGTGACATCGCGTATCCCCGCCAAGACTCCTTCAATCTTGGAAGTCGCCTCGCTTTCAATGACTTCCGCAGAGGCGTTGGGATAATAAAAAGACACATGGACCGTACGGCCTTCCGTCATCGGGGTGTATTGGATGTTCAGACGCGGCAACGCCGCCAGCCCGACGAGGGACAGCGCCACCATGATCAGAACGACCGAAAATGGAGAAAGCCTATTTTCTCTTCCTTCCATTGTAGATCGAATAATACAACGCCGGCACGACGAACAGGCTGACAAGGGTTCCGACAAGCATTCCCGCGATGATCACAAGGGACATCGGGTACTGGAGATCCGCACCCATGCTTCCCCTTGACAGGAACGGGCATACGGCCAGAATTGTTGTCAGCGAGGTCATGATAATCGCCTTCACCCTCAGCGACGAGGCGTTGATGACAGCGCGCTCAAGGCTCTCGCCCGCCTTGCGCATCTGGTTGATCGTGTCAATTTTCAGGATGGAATCGTTTATGACGATGCCGGTGATGACAATCAGGCCGATCATCGACATCAGGTTGATGCTGACCCCGAAAATCCATAGAACCAGCAAGGCGACAAAGACATCCACGACAATCTCCGAAAGGATGATCAGCGGCTGGACCAGAGACTCGAACTGGGAGGCCAGAATCAGATAGAGCAGGATTATGGCGACCAGCATTATGATGATCATCTCATCGATCATCCTGCTGTTGGAGAACCAGGAACCGGAATAGCCGACCTCGAAGTCACCATTCTTTCGCACGACGTCACTCACCGCGGCCATCACCTGTTTCACGTCCTTCGACGGAACATCGAGAGCCAAAGGGTAGTAATTGTCCTCCGAACCAGCGACCAAAGTTTTCAAATCCTCGGCAAAGGTTTGCCGCATAAGATTTGAAACCGGAATCCGGGATGTCTCCCCGTCAAGGCCTTTCTTTTCGATGAAAGTGCCATGCAGGATCTCCGAAAGTCCGGCGGCGTTGGAGCCTGTCACGACCGGAACAGTGCTGGTTCCCTGGACAATGTTGAACAGACGGTTCTCATTGAGCGAGTTCCTCAGAATCGACACAAGTTCCGAATAACCGACATCATAAAGCGCAAGCAAGTCAGGATCAGCGACAAACAGAGCGTCAGTCTTTACCGGAGGATCCGCCACGGTCACTCCAGGCAACGTTTCCCTGACCTCGGAGAGCATATTCCTCAACGGTTCGACCTCAACCTCCCTGTTCCTCACTGGGCGAAGGCGCGCCACGAGCGGAGCCTCGTTCCGGGCGAAAACCATGTCGAAGATATTCCCTGAAGCTTCGAATGAATATACCGCTTCCGGATATTCATTCTCCATCTCATCCTTCAATTCGCCCAGCACCTTTTTCAATGTGCCGGCATCTTTGCAATTGACGTAGATGGACGCTTCGGAAATTCCTTGGTCACCACTATGACTCAGAATGAATTGCTGAGAACCGACAAGAGCCGTCATCTGCTCCACGCTTCCGGTCAGTTTTTTCTCTAAATCCCTGATCCGCTCCGTGTTACGTTCAATGGAAATGTGTTCGTTCCAGTCAATCTTCATTATCGCGTCCGTCTGGGTCATCTCCGGCAGACGAGATTTCGGCATCTCCAGGAAACAGAACACCAGCCCGATGGTCGAGACGGCAAGAAGGCCCCAGGCGGCCGGCCTGTGCCGGATGAACCATTCCATAAGTTTGTCGTCCCAGCGGCGGATCGGTTCGTCAAAGTTGATTTTCTCCAAAAGCGGACTCGGACGGAAACCATCCGAACCCTTGAACCACCAGTAATAATAGACCGGAATCACAAGGATGGTCACGATGTAGGAGGTCAGCAGCACGATGGTCACCGACATAGCCTGATCGTAGAACATCGCCCCGGCGATGCCGCTCATGAATATCAACGGAATGAACACCGCGCAGGTTGTCAGCACGGAGCTGAGCATCGCTCCCCTCACCTCTTTCGTGCCCTCAAGGACAGCGGAGCGCAGGTTCCCTTCACGTTGCCAGCGGCCGGTTATATTATCGACAAGGATGACCGTGTTGTCAGTCATCATTCCGACTCCGAGAAGCAGACCGGAGAGGGATATAATATTCAGGGTCAATCCGATGGCATAGAAGCAGAGCATCGAGAATATCAGCGCCACCGGCATCGTCAGGATCACCAGCACCGGAGAGCGGAAGTCCCTCATGAAGAGGAATATGATGACGCTCGCCAGAAGGAGGGCGACCACGATGTTCTGTAGCAGGTTGTTGATGGTATATTCAAGAAGCTGGGTCTGGTCTCTCGTGATCTCGAAGCTCAACTGAGGGTAGTCGTTCCGGAAACTGTCCATCAGACCGTTCATGGCCGACTTCAGGTCTGACATCTTCGCCTCGCTCTGCTTGATGACGGCAAGACACACGGCATCCTCTCCGTTCGAGCGGACGAGGCCGGTTCGTTTTGCCGGGTGGACGACGACCTTGGCCACGTCCTTTATCTGGAGAAGTCGGCCTTCTTTCTTGAACCATAGGTTGGCGATGTCTTCGCTGGAGGAAGCCCGGGAATCGAATTTGACATTGTAGCGGTACTCTCCGTCACGGATTGTGAGACTGCCAAGGCGGATGTTGGAACTCTTGACACAACTCTCGAACTCATTCATCGTCATCCCTACCTGGAGTAGCTTGGACTCATCCGGAATTATGAGAATCTCGTCACTGACAAGGCCGCTGACATCGACCATGGCGACTTCGGAGAGTTGTTCGATGCGTTTGCTGATCACGTCCCGGGCGAAGCGGCTCATCCGGGTAAAATCCTCCCCTGCCGAGGTGATATTGACAAAAAACGCCGGAATGTCCGTGGCGCTGGCCTTCAAAACCTTAGGCCGGGCGATGTCGCCAAGGCTGGACATGGACCGGTCAATCTTCTCGTTGACCTCAATGAAAAGATAATCGATGTCCGAACCGTGGTTGAACGTAAGCCGGATCGTCCCACTGCCGTCCTTCGCCTCACTGACGATGTCCTCAAGCCCGTTGATCTGGATAAGCTGCTGGCGCAGAGGCTTCAGCACACTCTCGTCCATCTCCCTGGCCGAAAGTTCCGAGGATGTGGCCTGCACGGTTATGTACGGGATGTCCACGTCCGGAACCAGCGACACTGGCAGCAGACGTATGCTGACAATGCCCAGAACAACGATGACAAGGGTTATCATCGTCACGGTTATCGGTCTGTCTATCAGATGTTTCAGCATCGCCTACCTTTTTACCAGCACATCAGAGTTGTCCGCCAGATTGAGATTGCCGGAGACAATCACCTGATCGCCTTCGTTCAGTTCGGCGTTCCTGTCCTTGTTGGCCTCGACAACATACGACTCCCCATTGGAATAGAGTATCGTGACGTAGGTCCAATGAGCCTTGCCGTCATCCGTGCAGGTGAACAGCACGTCCAGATTGTCCCTGATCACCACCGCGCTGCGAGGCACGACAAGCTGTCCCGGAATCATCCTCTCCACAATCACACGGACGTTCATTCCATCGATCAGCGAGCCGTCGTTCCGGACCTGCGCGGTGACGGAGATCTGCCCCTTCTCATCCACGAGAGGATTGATGGCGGTGACTTTCCCTGAATATTCCTTGGTCTCGTCAGCGAACGGACGGATCCTCACCGGCAGACCGACGGAGAGGAATGAATATTCCGACTCCATCACCGAGAAATCCACCTCCAGCACACTGTCGTCCACGATCGTGCAGAATGTCCCTGACGGACTCTGGTCGAACGGCTTCTGCTTGATGTCAGCGGCACGGCCGGAGAACGGGGCATGGAGAACCGTTCCGGCGATCTCGTAGGACGAGCGCGCAAAATCGTTCTTGGCGGCGGAATAGCCGGATTTCATCTTCGCCATGGCCAAAAGGTCGGCGGGGACCGAGGTGGTGTCCCCGGCGGAATATCCCTGTCCCACAAGATAGTCATACAAATCCAGCTCGGCCTTCTGGAGCGAAAGCCGGGAGGATTCCTGCGACAGTTTCAAGTCGGGACGGTCAACGGTGGCGATGACGGCACCTGAGGAGACATATTCACCATTCCGGACGTTTATCGCCGCGATTTTTCCGGTTGTCCTGAACTGCAGCGCGCTTTTCCGTCCGGCAACCAGCTTTCCGTTGGACAGGAGCTGACGCGCGAAGTCCGTCCTTTCCAGCGTCATGACCGTAACCTCGTTTATCTGAGGCAAGTAGGTCAGCTTCCCGTCCTTCGTCTCCTCCGCCTTTTTGTTTCCACCACACGCTACGGCCATCATGACTAGACCGCAGACACCAATAGACACTAGGATATTCTTTCTCATATTCATGGATTCTGAATTATTCCATCATTCCCAATAATGAAGAAACGCTAATTACATATCGCATTTGTTACCACTTATCAATAATTCTTGAATATGCTTGAAATAATGTTCTGAAGCATTTTCTGAATATTTCGAGGTTATCATTATGTTCGTTATATAGTTTCCTGACTGCAAACAATAAATGATTTTTTCCGAATTACTCCAATACATATCATTCAGTGTATGCGTGGAATATGGGCTTATAAATAAATTCTTTGTTTTAGAGAATAATGCCTTAGCGTCCCGAAATCTATTATCCGGGACAAAAATGTGGCACTTGACAAGTCCTAACTCGGCAAAATTTTTAAAGAAGAGACTCTCTCGATCCAAACATGCAGAACAAGGATACAATGGTATTATCATAATCAAACATGAGTCCCTCTCCTTTGCGGCATCTTGATCATCTAAAAAGCCTCTGATTCTCCACTCGTCGGTTTCAATGAAAGCATCCATTATCTCCTCAATTTGTCCTTGACGCTCCCAAAACATTGTCGATATTGTTGAATCGCTCTTGCGAATTCTTCCTACTGCAATTAATAAAACTATATCTATGGCAACAAATACCATCGTTATTATTAACCAGAAACGATTACCTGTTCCTCTCATATATTCTTCGCTTTGCTTTTTCAAATTCGGAGTCAAACATACTTAGTCCATCACCAATTACACCGACACCTATCATAACATCATTCTTATCATAGATGCCTCCCCAAAGGATCACTTCCTTCATTCCATTCAGCTTGCGGAACACGCCCTTCGTGTCAACAATCACTGGTATGTTGCAATCATACTGTTCCAGTTTTGCCCGAACCTTTGACGTGTCCTTCACACTACCATCAACATACACCAAAAGTTCCCAATCCGGATTATCATCCATAATCCTTTCAATCTTTCCACGAGGAGTCCTACTCAACCATTCATTCATGCATCCCGTTATCATGTACACGTATATCTTATTTTTGGAAAAATCCGGAGCATAATTCTCTACCAGGCCATGACGATCAATCACATACATTCCATCCTCAATCGCCACTGGATGTACCCCGTCATCTTTACAAGACATCAGTGATACAAACATAATCCAACTTAACACAATATTACGCATAATTATAACCAATCAGTTCAACTTAACCCTTCTTTCGTTAGAAATCAAAACGGCTGACAACAGGCATACCTTCGGCAAGCCTCAGCCGTCGCCGAAATTTTGCATGCATAATTCAGACCTGCACCTGGGCAATGCGACATTGTTTGGTACACACAATAATTACTATCATTGCTGTCAAAATCAGTTTGGTCTTCTGGACCAGCCTTAAGAACAGCGGAGGTAGCTAAACATATAGAAATCAGCGCGAAAACTACCAACAATACTTTAAAAAATTTTTTCATAATGCTCAATTTAATAATAATGTTATTGATTTGTGGTTGAACTGATTGGTTACAAAAGATTCAGTTTTGCGATGACGTAATTGCCATCTTTGCCAAGGGGATCAAGGGCTTCCGGGTTGGAGGCTTTTTTTAGGAGCGTGGCGGGGAAGGTGCTGATCAGGGACGGATCCAGCAGACAGTACAAAGCACCATCCTTTATCTGGCGGAACGCATTGGCCAAGACATCCAGCCCTACTTCACCGGCCTTAAACCAGCGCCATTGTCCGTCAGCATACAAGCCACAGTAGTTGCTTTGCATCGCCTGTTTCTGGAGAGCGATAATGACAAGACGCGTGTCACCATCACAAAGATATTGGCTGAGCATAGCGAATTCACTTCCAAGAAGATGATCCATCGCCGCGAACGAGTCATCATACTCATAGAAGGTCTTTGGAATCGCATATCTGCCGAAATCGAAGCAAGGACCGTCACTCATCAGCCCTTTGCTGTAAACTTTTATAATGTCAGAATATGAGTCGACGACAAAAACCGAATCGCCTGATTCAGAGAATATCTGTACGGTGGGAGTATAGTTCATCACCTTCTCCTTTGACGGGAAGAAATCCACTCTGGTTTCATCAGACAACAATGAGAACCGGGTCTCACGACCGGACCCATAGCCATAATATGTCAGGACCCCTTCATCCGTAATCCATGACATCGCTCCCAGATCCAATTCATTCAAGGACTTCAAATCAAGCATGGATCCACTCAAAGAGAAACGCTGGATTCTGGAAGGGACAGAAAACACATAGAGGGTCGAGTCTCGGTACTGAACGTCGTTGATGTGGACATATTCCTCAGGGCCATTCCCACGGTGGCCGATATTATTTAGGAAACGTCCGTCATGTGAATATCTGAAAATGTTCCCATTCAGATAATCTGTCACTATGTAGGAATCCTCCGTGACATTCAGATCCACAGATGAGCCCAAAAGATGCTCGTCATCAGCCTCTAACGGAACAATCTCAACCGACTTGACAACTTCCGCCAACGGATTCACCGTGTTGCCGAACTCCACCGGGACCTTGGCGGTGATTGAATCTCTTGATTCTGAGCAGCTCATTATCAATAGTATTGATAACAGCAGTATAGCCTTTCGCCTATTCATAACAGTTGATGTATTTAGCATATTCATGGATTCTGAATCATTCAACCATTTCCTTGACGTTGACGTCGATGTCCTTTCCGGTGATGAAATCGTAGAGGGCGTACTTCCGGAGGGTATAGTAGTAAGTCCAGAAGTTGGAGTAGTCGGTGATGTATTTGGCCATCGCTGACTCGTTGTCGTTCTGGGCGTTGGTGAGGTCGGTCACCGTGGCCGAGCCGCGACGGAACTTGTCCATCATCAGCTCGTACCTTTCGGAGGCTATCTCCATCGCCTTGCGGGAAGCCATGCACTGCTGACGCTGGTTGTTGAACTGGCCGACGGCGGTGAATATCTTCCTGCGGTAGTCGTTCTCGCTCTGGAGGTTCTGCGCCTTGACGACCTCCTCGGCGGCCTTGGCCTTCTGTACCTTTCCCTTGCCAAGTCCCCAGTCGAAGATCGGCACGCTGAAAGTCAGACCCACAACCTCCTGGTTCAGAAGATCCTTATAGACATCCGGCAGGCCATTGCCGGTCTGGGACAGGCCGAAGCGGGCGTTAAGGCTCATCGAGATGCCCCTGTCCGCCTTGGCCTTCGCCACATTCGAGGTGGCGTTCAACTCACTTATCTGATTGTCAAGGCTGAACGTCGAGTTCCTCATCGCCTTCTCCATCACCAGATCGTAATCCATCAGAATGTCCGGCAGGACATCGTCCACCACCGGTTCCACCTCCACGGACTCATCATAGCCCAGAATCGAGTTAAGGTACATCTGCGCCTGACGCACGTTGACAAGGCTCTCTCCGATCGAGATGCTGTCGTTCAAGGCACGGAGTTCCAGTTGGAGATATTCCGCCCTCGTGACGCTTCCAAGTCTCATCCTTTCCGCCGCCACGGAGCGCATCTTCTCGGTGTTCTCGTAGTTCGCCTTCACGACCTCCTGGTTCTTCAGGGCCTGGACGAGCGAGAAATATGCCGACACGGCATTGATCGTGACCTGCTCCATCGACTCGACGTAGCGGCGGCGGCCACGTTCATATTCCTTAGGCTCAATGAGTTTGTCCCATTTGAATTGGTTGTAGGAGAAGAGCGGCTGGACGTAGCGAACCGTGACAGGCTGGGAGTACCAGGTCAGTTTCTTGTTGAGTCCGAACTGGTCGATGCGGGAAAGGTCGGAATAGATATAAAGCCTTCCGCCGGTGAAGGTGACATTCTGGGCGATCTGAAGCCCGAGGCTGTTCTGGAGGTTGTAGGTGCTGGCGTAGCGGAATGAGCCATCCTCGTAGCTTTGCAGCAAGGTGAGCGACCGGTCGAAGTTCATCAGGTTGCCGTACAACACAAGCGAAGGCAGACGGCTCGCCTGATAGGATCGGTACGCCCAATAGGTCGAAACAAAAGCGTGCTTCGCCTCCAGCGCCGCCACCGACTGGCTCCGCGCCGTCCCGATTGCCTCCGAAAGCGACATCCGCCGCTGCGCCCAAAGAGGCACCGTCCCAAGAAGGAGAATGAATATGCCGACTAACGCCGTGGTTATTCTATGGTTAAGGTTCATCGTGTTCTAACCTTTAGTGTTCGCTAATTTACCAAATATTTACGGAATATGCGCATTAAGGTTATAGATTTTCTCTACTGTAACCACCTTTTATTATAGTCATTTGAAGCCCTCGATTCAATTCTCTACATAATAGTCTATCCTGACTATGCTTTGCGGTCTATCAGCATTTTCAAATTGCACATTTATAGTAATTTGATCTTTCGCTTTTATATGCCCATAATCGATGATTCTTTTTTCCAAGAACCTTAGTTCAGGATTATATCGGGATGTTGAATCTCTTTCCTGTCCAAAACAATAATTGCTCATTAAGAGTAGAAACATTAGCAAATGAGCCACTCTTCTTATATCAAGAGCCAATGAATGATATCGCATAATATGATTATATCTTGAAACTTAGAAAGACAAACTGCTCTGAATCCAGATCAAGGCTGTCGTAAGCGTAATAGGTGCCATCATATTCACCAATCATTTCAAAACCGTCACTGACTGGAACCCGTCCGACAAGATTATAGTTTCCATCATAAATCTGGAGAATTGTCCCGGCAGCCTTGTCCAGACGACAGGTCCGGAAAATGTAGTCACCGCATTTGACAAGCCTGTCATAATAACCGTGTTCTTTCCTCATTTTCTTGCACTTGGATTCGTATTCCTCGAAAGATGTGGTTTCAGGGTACTTTCCAGAGATACCCTTCTCAGAAAAGCCGAACGAGCCGGTGACATTGCCGTCATAGTCCATCAGGAATATTCTCGGATCGGCGGCGAAAGTGACGGCAAGGCCATCCTTCTCAGCATAGAAGTCATATTTTGAGAACACCGGGATGTTTCTCTTGTGATAGACAGGCGGATAATGGCCGAATATCACCTTACTAGACTCAACCACCTCAGGACGGAAACGGATGAATATGTAGGAGTCTGTCCAGAATCCTTTGCTTTGCCGCTTCTCGTAACCGTTGTAACTTACGTGCTCGGTGATGGTCGGGATTATCACAGCGGAGTCGATCGCCTGCATTCTATTGCACTCAAAATTGTACTCGTACATTTCCGGAACTTCAGGATCGGGATGATTGTAAAGGTCAGACCAACCTTTGTTTCCAACATCTCCATAGTTCGAACTCAGCGCGGTGAACCAGGCCTGGTTCAATGAAAACAGTTTTTTATAGTCTTTCGAGAACCTATACATGAAACAATTCGTGTCTTGCATGATGAACTCTCCCGTGGACTTGTCGAACGTCGAGATAAAAGAGGCGGCCAGGACTTCTTCAGGACCTTTCCCTTGGCGGATATGCTCCCCCATGAAGTGACCACTGAGGTCATACTCCTTGATCCCGACGGCATATTCATCGACGAAACACAAGAGGCTGTCCTTCATGTGCCACTGTCCGGAAAGGGATGTATATTGGGCATCCAGCCTCAAGGTGTCAAACACCAAGGATGTGCGAACTATGTTCTCTTTTCCGAAGTGTTCGACGCTATCGTACGGACTGTCACTTCCGGTGCATGCGGACAAGAGTCCGAGCAGCGTTGACAATACAATGACTATTAAAACTTTATTGCCAAGAATAAGGCATCTATGACTATTTGAAACCATCTGTATAGTCTTTTTTGAATAATAACTGATAAGTTTTCCTCGCCCTGGAAGCTTTCGCGTCCAACTTCTTCTTCTCCTTTAACACCTTGGCATCATCGTTCCCACAGCGGACAACAAGGTCTCTCTCCTGCCGCGTCTGAGTCTGTCCGCAAAGGATGTCCCACGTTGTTCCCGTGTCCTTCATGAATCGAACCAAATCAATCTCCTTTGAGAGTATCCGCTTCCAAAAGTTGAAATCACGTGAATCATTGTAGCACAAGATACTGTACGCCGGAGTAGCCTCGCCATGCTCCTCTCCGGACTTGAGCATCCGAGGTTCCGAGAGCTTCATCATGAAATCCGTCTCGACACGATTCTTGAACGGGTTGCGGAAAGGGTTTGTCTCAGCGCAGTAAAGGTCTTCGGCACCGCCCTCCGGTGCTCTCCATGACAATTCCTGTCTTATGCTCTCGGAGTAGATTTTTCCGTTCTTCTCACCGTAGGTTATCGTGTAGGTGTACGGGGTGGCAAGGGACATCGGTGAAAAGTTCCGGACATATCTTGTGAACCTGTCATCCATATCTTTCACCACAATCTTTTGAACCCGCCCGTCATAGTCAATGAACAACTGTCCTGAACACAGGATCCTCTCCTTGATGGAAAGTTCTCTGGCATTCGAGCTGAAATTGATGACACGGACATCCCTGCCGCCTACCTTGGCGGTGCCGTAACTCTTGTAGCTGTAGCCGCCTACCATCTTGGGATTCAGGGGCGAGAATATCTCAACGGCTCTTTTCCGGTCCAGGGCAGACACATCGAAGTAGTTGACATAATTAACCTTAAGTGCGTCCACCCCATTAGTCTGGCCTTTCGAGTTAACACTCAAGACCGGATTGACCTCATTCTTGTCAGCGAAAAGGCTCTCGCTGACAAAAGTGTCGCAGACGTACAGTCTTCCCATTGCGTTTCGGTCATCCCAGTAGAGTTTTGTGTTTGTTTTCTGGTTGAAATCCAGAGAGGCGAACACGCCCACAGCGCCTTGCACCTCTCTGTATTTCCCGTTGCACTTAATGGTCCGTATGATCAAGAATGAGGCGTAATAATCAGCATAGTTCTTAGAGAAATCACGCGCCGCATCCTTGACGATGGAGCGTGCGCTACGTTCCCCTCTGACCACAGAAGCATGCAACGTGTCCTGCGCATTGTCAAAACTCGAAGCAGATACTCCATAACCCATGAAGAATAGGGTAATTAAAAGAATAAAACGTCTCATTCTATAAATCAATTAATTCCACAAATGCTTATAAAACAATATCACGGACAATTTCCCGCAAAGTCAGCACAATTCAAAAGATCATTGCAAACCGCGGCCGTGGTTATTCTATGGTTAAGGTTCATCGTAGCCTAACATTTTTTAGTGCTTGCTAATTTACTGAATATTTACGGAATATGCATCAAGGCAGTAAATTTTTCTCATTGGATCACGATCCCGACAATGTACTCCTCGGGCACAAGGCCGAAGTAACGGCTGTCACGTGAGTCAAGGACGTTGTCCCCGCCAAGGAAATACCAGTTGCCTTTGAAAGTATATTCATTCAACGGTGTCTGTCCCAAGAAGACTTGTCCGCCACACTCTCTCAGACGCTTACCCGTCTCATACAATATAGGTCTGCGCCAGGTCCTGTAATTGTCAGCATTGATCTCAATGGTGTCTCCTTTTCTCGGGACGGGCAGCGGTCCGAAATCACGTATCGTCCACCCAAGCTTTTTGTTCACCTGCATAGCCCTCAACACAACTCCGGTCTTTGTCAGGACAGAATCAGGGGTTTCTGACAAGATACGCTGATACTTCAGATCACCTATATGTCCTCCTGACTGAGGGTCAACATAATACCCGTTAATTATTCTCACCGTATCTCCCGGCGCGGCATAGCAACGCTTCAGATACACATAATTTATCCGGAATGAGATCGTGTCCTTGGACCTCGCATAAGGATAGTTCGCGACCACCAGATCCCCCGCTTTGGCTTTCGAGAAACCTGGCAAACGAAACGACGATAATGTCGGTTTCGTGAAATCATAGTCGGTATAGATCCTTGCACCCATCTTGAGTTTGTTCACCCACACCCGTTCGCCGCTATGAAGCACCGGTTCCATAGACTCCCCTCTCACTATAAAAGAGTCTCCTATCAGAGCCCTGCCAACCAAGTAAAGAAGGGCAATAGCAATCACGGACGCTATAATAATAAGCGACAGCCTAATAATCTTCCGAATGTTCATCATAGAATTTTTTCGCCCTATTATGAAGATCACGCATCGACATATTCCTATCATTCACCGGAAGGGACAAAGCCTTCCGCGCATCACCGTATGATCCAAGTGCATTACCGTATCCGTGCCCTGTCAATGGTTTGTCGGCTATGGCGCGCAGTTCCATCTCCCAAATGTGGAAACGGCCAAGCGCCGAGTCCTTCTTGAGACAGAACGCTCCTGCACCGATAGCCAGAGACACTGCTACAACAGACAGGGGCAACCATTTATGCGATCTCAAATATGACTTTATCTCCGTTTTAGTCAATGCAAAGACCACCCCCGACACAGCCAACGCGATGAGACCAGCCCGACTCATTGATGCGGGCAGAACTACAATGCCCAAACATCCGGAAACAGATGATAACC
>ERZ1034880.360-NODE-360-length-14583-cov-4.881952_pt1 | contig 14583 bp, 15 predicted proteins | sample MGYA00520630_ERZ1034880 | MGnify/ENA primary metagenome ERZ1034880 (study PRJEB33766, sample SAMN09781725) | gut metagenome | biome: gut microbiome | host: Homo sapiens | place: Madagascar | study: EMG produced TPA metagenomics assembly of the PRJNA485056 data set...
ATCCAGAATTTCATTAAAATTTTCCATCATCAATGCAGGCTCCGAAAAGCCGGATTTCAAAAGCTCCAGTTCGATCTGAATAATTTTTGCAACAGGTCCGACAAAATTTTCCTGAACCTCTTTTCTCAATTCCAGATATGCGGGAAGAGAAGATTTATCCAGCAGCATCAATTCCGTACTCATTTTTCGTTTTCTCCTAAAAACAGCAGCAAGCCATAAGACTTGAGTTCAAGAAACAGAGAAATTGCTTTCCAGTCTCCCTGCTTCATTTCCAGAGGCATGCAAACCAATGTACATCCTGCATCTTTCCAGAGCGAACAAGTTCGCTCTGGAATTGTTCTTCCTTATCCGGCTGGTGACTTTTCCTTTTTGATTCAGCTCCCACAGGCATGATTCAGCCTGTTATTTCTTGTCCTTCCCAAGAAGTTTTCCAAGACCTAACGCACTAGCCCCAGCCCCAACAGCAGCGGCAAGCCCGGCTCCGCCGGTCAATGCAATAAGCGCACCAACCCCGGCGACTCCCGCAGTAACGCCGAGAGCCGTTTTCAAAGCGCTCCCATTTTCGTTCTTTTTAGCCTCGTCCTCTTTTTTTCCTTCTGCATAAAGCCGCTGAAAAAAAGCAGCCCGCCTCAAATCCTCCGGAGAAATTATTATCCCCAAAATCTTACTCACAGCCAAAAGCCAAGCTCTATCCGCGAGTTCAGGAGATAAATCCTTCACTTGCTTTGCAAGTTCTTTTTCTCCGGCACCCCGTAACCAGGCATAAAGCTGAGGCCGATACCGAATAAGAGCAAATGCATTTGCATTGGCATTAAAATTAACTCGTAAGTCGTTCAAGCTATAGCAGTTTGTCGAATTCATAACAATCGGGAAGCTGGGGTAAAGCTCACGTTCTCTTTTTTCAGCTGCTTGACGCTTACGCTCCCTTATTTCTGCTTCCAAGTGCTGCTGCCTCCTTCTTTCAGTTTCTTGACGCTCACGCTCCCTTTTTTCAGCTGCTTGACGCTTACGTTCCTCTTCTTCTTTTTTCTTAAATTGTTCAAGTTCTTTCTGGCAACCAATAATTTCTACGACCTTCTCAAGCCAGACATCATCAGAAAGATTATTTTCAAGAGTTTGAACACACTCGAACATTCCTTCCTCTTCTGCCACGAACTTTAACCACCAGCCAAAGCGTTTGCGATTGTGAAGCAAATCGGCTTTGTTAAAGTTTTTTTTCAATTCTTCTAGGCTCTGGACGTTCGCCCCATTCATCATTAAGGCATTTTCCATTTCAGTCTCCTATTATATTGCCCGATACGGGTATTGCTTTTACTTTCTCCAGCAGAGCTTCCAATTTTTCATACTTAGCTTTATCGGCCTCATAACTGGATTTTTTTTCTTTAATCTGCTTAATTAAATCCCAGTCTATAATAGGACGTCTACCATCAAAATAAGCACATTCCGCAGCAGATTTTACAATACCTTCTATATCCGCTCCGGAAAAGTTTCTATTTTCGCAAAGGCTCTTCAAATGATCTAAATCAATATTTTTTGTCTTCCATCTTCTTAGATGAGCTTTAAAAATAGCGGAGATTCCATCATTTTTCGGAAGCAAAGCCTTAAAGATTCCATCAAATCGTCCACAACGAGTAAATTCCGGAGGAAGATTTGATATGTCATTTGCAGTTGCAAAAACATAGACAGGAGAAGTCTTCTCTTGCAACCATGTGAGAAAATAACCGAATATTCGAGTCATCTCCTTGCCTTCATCTTTAGCTCCACCAAAGGCTTTTTCCATTTCATCAATCCAAAGGACACAGGGAGAAGCCTTTTCTGCGACTTTAAGAGCTCTCCGGAAATTTTCTTCGCTATTACCCAGATATGGCCCAAGCATTCGCCCAATATCCAGTTTCAAAAGAGGACAATCAAATTTTTTTGCGACACAAGCAGCTGCAAGGCTTTTACCACATCCCGGCATTCCCACCAGCAAAACTCCGGATGGAGGTTCCAGCCCATAATTTTTAGCATCTGCAAGATTCTTAAAAATACTAGCCTTTTTATCAATATAATCAATAAATCTATCAAAATCACAAGGATCAGGCTTATTAGCCACATCAACCATTTCAAGCAATCCTCCGGATTTTTTTATAGCCTGCCGTTTTTCCTCAAAAATCAGTTTTAACGCTTCCTTTGTAATAACTCCTCCATATTTCATGAGAGCCAAATTTACAATCTGCACAATTTCAAATTTAGAAAGACCATGTAAAGCCATTGTCAATTCCGGAAGATCTTCAACACTACCACCTTGTTTATGTGCTCCTTCATTTAAAATACGTTTTATATCATCATCATCCGGGCAATTCATTTCCATACAAGTAACAAACGGATTAAGTTCCGCCGGAATTTCCATTGAACAACTGTCAACAATAATAACAGTAAGCCGATAATAATCTTTAGTTTTATCCTGAGCCTTACTTTTCCTGTAAGCAATCATTTGCAATGCGGAATAAACCCGTTTATCCCGTAAGGCTTCATGAACTTCTCTTAAAACAACAATACTCTGTTTTTTTTCCTCGTTAGTGAACGAGGTGTTATATTTTCGAAGGAACTCCCCTAAATTAGCCACAGGATCATTCGTCGTATCTGGAGGAAGCGCTGTATTTACTTTGGGAACTTTCGTATAGAAATTCAGTTCTCCTCCAGCAAGAGAATACTCCGTCAAACAACACCCGTCCTTAAACGATTTCGCGACAGAATCAATCATGACATCAACAGCCTCAAAATCGAAATCATTGATGTAGATGATTGGACGTCTTGCTCTAATATAATCCTTCAGGTTCTGCTCAGGGGATTTCACTTCTTTCATTTTTCAACGCTCCGCAAATCTTTTTACATTTTCAGCAACCTCAATCGCCACCTGCGCAACCTTCTGCACAAGATTACAACCAATGACAGTAAATTTCTTGGCATACTTCACTACACGAGGAAGCACTTTATCAATAATCACATCTCCAGCCACTCCAATAAGTCGGCCAAGAAGTTTACCAGAAATTCTGCATACACCATCTGCAACAGGCAACATTTTTCCGACAGCAATCCCAGCCTTTTCCCCATAAGTGGCACAAATATCAGGATCCAAAAGACGAGTCCATACCGAAGCAGAGCGATCTACCAGTTTTTCAACGCCCTCTTCCACGGTTGTTTTGCCTTGATAAATATCTCGAAGGACCTTTGCTTTGGCAACACCTTTATCGGCACAAATGGCAGCTTCTTCCGCAGTATACCCGTGAGCTACTAAACCAGCAGCCAGCACTTTTCTGAAAATTCCTTCAAATTCCATTTTTACAATCCTCCTCGTTTTTCTGTAATGCAAGAATTTCTCGGCCACTAAGCACTGAATCTAAAGCCCTGAGCAAATCGGCTGCATCGAACCCCTCATATCTCAAAGATTCTTCCGATTCAGAGTATTTTTCCCCTTTTAGAGAAAGGATGAACTGAGTCAACTCTTTCCCTGCGACGCCCGGATCCTTGTCCTTGTAAATTTCATCGCAAATCTTCCGTAAAGCAGTTATGCGTTCCTCTCCATTTTCTTTTGCTTTCTGCAAGATCTCATACCGTTCATCAATCTTCTTGAACGTATCGTCCATCCGCTTCAGGGTCGCTTCCGGATCGGCAACACCTTTCTTCTTGAAGTATTTGAGAATAAATTCGTCCACTTTGTCCACTCTAAGTTTGGAGTCCTCAAACTCCTTCAGAAGAGCGCTCTGCTCATTCTCAAGTGCTGTCAATTCCTCTTTTTCCATTTCGTTCTCCTCGAGTTTCTGTTTCGTGAATGTTCTGCTGTTTTTCCCGAAAAAAAAGGCACGGAATCAATCCATGCCCATCGAAGGTACTTGCAAAACCCGGAAGAACACAAGGAAAGAACCCGTGCCAAACTATGTTTGGTACGTTCTTTCTACTTTCCGTTCTCCCAAAGCAAAATTGCAAGTTTTTCGATGGTACGGTAAAATTTACGTATAATTTGTCAGTTGTCGCGCTGTCGTTTCGTCTCTTGCCTGAAGTCTCCTTTTTTTTGTTTGACTTTAGACATTTACTATAACTTCAGACACGGCATTTGTCAAGTATTTTTCCGTAAAAATCCGCCGGATTTGCAAGTCCTTGCAATGAGCATTGGATGATTCCGTAAAAAGCATTTCTCATGCCAATCCGCCTCACACTCAAAAAAGCGGACCGGAACTCCATTAATGGTCAAAATTTAACCATCTCCTGTATTTTTTTGAGCAAAGTGACGCACATATATCCCCGGCTGCTCACGCCGAAAGTCAAGACGGTCCGCTTCTTCCACACGGTCCCATTCCGTAAACTCCGCCTCGTCCTCCGGATGATGAAGAAGATGATAAACCCGATAACCGAACGGCCACTCCGTCCGGGCACGCGCTTCCATGCGCCGCGACAGATGCGGCTGATGCCGGAGCAGAATATCCCAGTGATACGGCTTCAGAAGGTCAAGACGGATACGGTCAAAAAACTGCGGCTGGCAGCACAGAAGATCTCTCACTGCGCACCCCTCCTCCCAGACAGAAAAATCGCACTGCGGCGCAAACTCCGGACGATGCGAAAGCAATTCCGACCAGCAGAAGTCCAGCTTCAGCTCATTCCAGTAATTCAAGTCAAAGTGCGCCGCAAGTTCCGGACGGCGGCAAAGAATCTCTGCAACATCCATCTCATATAACACATTCCCGTCCGCACGTTTCGGAAGACGGGTGATGAACTCCGGGCGGCGGATCAGAAGGCGCCGCCATTTCCGCCGCGTCATCGTGCGCCAGTCGAAACGGTTCGCAAGCGACGGATCCTTCAGAAGACGTTCAAACGCAACAAACCGCAGCGAACGGCGGACCGTTCCGACCGAACAGCCGAGTCTCTCCGCGGCAAGCTCCAGACTGCCGTCGTACTCGCGGACGACACGCAGAATCCGCGTGCGTTTCAATTCATATATATTATCCTCGCAATGCAGCGCGGCGGCGGTCCGCAATTCACGGTTTTTCATTATGCTGAACATGACATGCCTCACTCACAGCGTTCACTGTTCTCCAGACAGCGCAACTCGTTGTCGCCGTCGTGCAGATAACGGCGGTACCAGTGCGCAATCATCAGCCAGTCCCCCTTCGACACCGCGAAACGTTCCGCATAGCCGAGGAGACACTCCAGAGTCCGGAGCTCATCCGGCATCAGCGCGTTCCATTCGGGCAGCAGCGACGAACCGAACAGCGCCGTGCTCTGCATCTTCCGCGCCCGGCGGATGAAATTGCTCCGGATTTCTTTCCGGTACCGACGGATTCGCAGGCGTGTGGCGGCAATCAGTTTTTCGATGCACGCGACCGGGCGATGCGTCAGGAACTCCAGCTTTCCCTCAACCATGCGGATCCGCATGACTCGCACATAGCGTTTGCGGTACCGCCGGTTGAATTTCTCAATCGCCGTTGAAAGTTCCAGCAGAAACGGAAACAGATCATCCGAAGCAGAAATCTTCCAGAGTGGAGAATCCTTCACCAGACCGTAAAGGATCGGCGCGGTTTCGTAAAGCTGTTGTTGAAGTTCCCTTTTCATTTTCCCGTTTTCACCTCTATCTTCACCGGTCGGGAGCGCAGGATGTCGTTCCCCGACCGCGCGTATTGCACGCTTGCGCTTACCGGATTGTGCAGAACGCCGTTGCGGAGTTCGTAAAAATCCCAGCGTGCCTCATCCCCGCCCAGCGGAAGGCAGGCCAGGAGTCCGCGACAATCCGGATGGCTGACAAACGAAAGTTCACCCGAGACGCGTCCGGCGCACCTCCAGCCTTCCGCAGTATGCGCCATGACACTCCAACGGTCTCCACCGGAACCGGCAGCAACCAGCATTTCATCCTGACCGTCGCCATCAAGATCAAAATTCATGATCTTCGTGTGGCTGTCCGGTCCGGATTCGTTTGCACACGCGGCGGGGAGCTCCTCAAAACGCACCTTGCGGCTCTCCGCTGAAACCGTCGGTTCCGTTCCGAGAATGGCTGAAACGAGCAGCGTAATAGAAGGATTCATAGATTTCTCCTGTTATGTTTCTGCCGGAAAGAACAGCAGATCGCGTGCCAACCCGTCTTCACACTCAAACGGAACAGGGCAACAGGAAGGAACTGTCATTTTCTGAACAAAACCTTTCATTTTCTGAACAGCAAAGCTCCGGCGGATGGAAAGAGTCAGGGCGAATGAGACTTGGCACGCAATCTGCTAAATATTTTTACAAAATCAGCAGACAGCGAAAGGAACAAACAATGAAACTGGTTGGTCTGGACTTTGAAACAGCGAATCCGAACAGCGGAAGCATTTGCGCGGTCGGAGCGGCACTTCTGGAAGACGGGAAACTCACAAAAACATGCGAGTGGCTTGTGCGTCCGCACGCATCCGTGGATTGGATGCTGCCGAAGTTTACCGAAATCCACGGAATCGAATATCTGGAACTGCGCAAATCGCCGGAATTTCCGGAAATCTGGGATTCGCTGAAAGGGATTCTGCTTTCGGGTGAATGCGTCATTGCACACAACGCGCAATTCGATCTGCGGCACCTGAAATGCGCGCTCAAACTCTACAGTCTCCCGGCGATCGCCTTTCCCTATGCATGCAGTCTTGAAATCAGCCGGGAACATCTGCCGGACCTGCCCTCACACACCCTCGATTCGGTGGCGGCGCATTTCGGATTCACCTTCAAACATCACGATGCGCTCGACGATGCAATCGCCTGCGCGAGAATTGTCGCGAACACCGGACTGCAAAAAAAATTCATCCGGAAATTTGAATTTTCACCGAACATGGAGTAGATTATTTTATGAACATCAACCTGTCAAATTTTAGAGACCAGAATATGGACACACTGATTCTTACCGGCTGGGGATGGATTGATTACGCCGCGGCGGCCGCTCTTGCGCTCCGCGCCTGCAGAACCGCAGACATCCGCGGAATGAGCACTCGGCGTCTTCCGGAATATCTGAATTCGAATTCAGCAAGGAACTATAAGGACATCTATATTCTCGGAATCGGTCTGACCGGGAACTCCGGCGACCTGCTCTCTGCACTGAAACAGCTGGAGAAAAAGAAGGTTCATGTCAAGTGGATCAGCGCGCTTGAACTTCCGGACGGCATTGATCCTGAAATCCGGTCAAAAATTGACTGTTACATCAACGAGGACGGGCTACTCGAAGCTGTCGGTTCCTGTTTCGGGCTTCCGGGCGGCGATATCCGCGAACGTCTGCTTCCGAAAGAACCGACGGAGGATTCCAAACAGTACAAACTTCTGATCGAGGCGGCGATGTTTTACTACCGCAACTATCAGGACGACAACGCCTACGGGGATGCAATCCGCCACATTGCGAACGCCGATCCGGTCAGCAGGTGGAGTCCGGGTGAGAAACAGATGGTCGCTCACTACAAACGCTTCGGCTCGCGGGAGCTTGTCGGAAAAAGCGAGGCGATCCGGAAACTGCTCGAAAACATCAACCGTGTTGCCGGACACGACCACGCGCGAGTTCACATTTTCGGCGAAAGCGGAACCGGCAAAGAGACCGTCGCGCTTCAGATTCACAACAAATCGCCGCGCAGCAAAGAGCCGTTTCTGGCGTTCAACTGCGCAAGCGTCACGCCGAATCTGCTCGAAAGCCGTTTTTTCGGCTACGAAAAAGGTGCATTCACCGGAGCGGCCGAGCGGAAGGACGGACTCTTCAAGCAGGCGAACGGCGGAACGCTTTTTCTGGATGAAATCGGTGAGCTGCCGCTGGAAGCGCAGGGAATTCTTCTCCGCGTTCTTGAGGGCGGACGGTTCACGCCAATGGGCGGGAAGGATGAAATCGAGGTTGATGTCCGTCTGCTCACGGCGACCAACCGCGACCTTGCCGCGATGGTGCGCGACGGAAAATTCCGCGAAGATCTCTACTACCGTCTGAATGTCATTCAGCTCCGGGTTCCGCCGCTCCGCGAGCACAAGGAGGATATTGCGCAGATTGCGGACGGCTACTGGATCAAGCAGCACCGGCGTCACCTTGCCCCGGAACAGATTGAAGCGCTGAAGCTGTACGATTATCCGGGCAACGTCCGTGAACTGTTCAACATTCTGGAGCGTGCAAGCGTGCTTGAGATCACCGATTTCAGCAAGTTGATTGCCGAGCACCGCGAGATGTCCAGCAGTCTGGTCCCGCATTACGAGCCGGAGATTCCGGATGATTTTGAGTCTGCCGCGCGCCTTCACGTCAAGCGGGTCTACGCGAAATACGACGGCAATCTCACCAAGACCTCCGCGGCTCTCGGTCTCGCACGCAACACAGTGAAAAAATATCTGGAGGAGTGATAATGGAAACTATAATGAACGAAAACAACCAGCAACAGAAAGAGGTTGAAATGGAAGAACTGCAACAATTATTGAATGCTGTTTACGAGGCAACAGAGGACATCAAACAAGGGGAAAAAGAGCCATTCAATGTCTTCGAGCTCTGCGGAGTATGGAGTACGGAGATGCGTCACTCTGCAATTCTAGCGTATTTACTTAACCCACAAAGTTCACACAAATTCGGAACCGCATTTCTAAAGAAATTCTATGAGCAAATAGGATTAAACCATTTTACAACAGAAGGAAGTCACGTTGAAACTGAACTTTCATTTGACAATGGACGAATGGATATTGTCATTTTAAATAACCATAATCAAACGGTCGTTATAGAGAACAAAATATATGCAAAAGACCAAAAAGAACAACTCGGACGTTACCAAAAGTGGCTAAAGGGCAAAGGACAATTTGCTCTTCTATACCTAACTCTAGATGGGCATGAAGCCAGCGAAAAAGATGTCGATTATTTGAGAATTTCATATAGAAACGACATTCTGCAATGGCTAGACAAGTGTATAAATATCACTACTCAAGAAAAGAAAAACACATTTGCGACAACAACTCTAACCCAATACAAGGAGCTCATCATGTGTCTAACAAAAACAGACATCACACAAGAAGAAAAAGAAAAAGTTGCAAAATGTACCACAGCAAACTTTCAAACCTACAAGACAGCAGCACTCATAGCAAAAGCTCAAAACATTATCCACGAGGAAATCCTCAAACAAATTGTACAAGAAACAACAAATGACATTAGTGCAGGAAAAGAACCAGGCATCCCTCAATACATAAAGTATAGTACAAATCAGCTAAGCCAAGCTAGATTCGCTGAATTTTCCTATGATGACAAAAATTACAAAATAATTTTTGAATTTCAGCAAGGAAACTATACTCAGCTATTTTATGGATTACATGATCTAAAAGGGAAGAAAAGGTTAGACAACCGCCCATATGACGGTGTAAATATTGACTTACCAGAGGGCATAAACAGCACAAAAATAAAAGTAGGAATACCTAACGACTACGGATGGATCATTGGTTTTGAATCAAACACCCCAAACTGGGATATAAATTCTTTTTTAGACATTTGGAAAGAAGAAAACAACAAGGCAAAGCAACAACTCTCCTTAGAAGAGATAAAAAACAAATTCAAAGAAGAAATAAAACAGAACACAAGAGACCTAATTGCAATCATCAACCAAAATAAAGAAAAGCTCGACAACCCCAATCAACAATAACCGTTTCTCCCCCTGCAAGCTCCACGCTTGCAGGGGAGATAGCAGACTCACTTTCCTTCCTGGCGGGCGGAGAATTTGACAGTGACCGCGACACCGGCGGTACAATCGAACTGACGGGTCCAGCGGTCGTTGTGAGCGGCAAGGACATAGTTTTTGCCGTCGGCGGCAGAACCGTCGACAACCACACGGGCGTCACGCATCTTCCACCAGCCGGAGGGGGTGCCGTCGGGACGGAGCTGCTCAAAACTGCCGTTCGGAATGCCGGAACTCATTCGGATGTTGTCGCACGCGACAAACGTTTTCGCATCCGAACTCATCAGCTGAATCGTCGCTTTTCCGCTCGACTTCGGGGTGAATGAGAAGCTGTATTCCCCCCAGGCGTCCGAAACTTTCGCCTGGGCGCAGAGACGCTGATCCTTTTTCGCGCCAAGCCAGCCGGCCTGACCAAGCGTCACATTCTCCGACACCTCACCCGGAGCGAAGGACAAGTTATCGTTGCCGACAATGTCGATGCGGAAATCCGCGGCGGAAAGGACGGTGAAGAGAGCACACGAGGAAAGAACAAGAAGTTTTTTCATTTTTTATCTCCGTAAAGGGTTAATGTTGCAGAATCCACAAAAAGGGCACCCGTCGTCGCGGGACCGAAGCCGAACTCCGGAACCAGATAATCCGCATCCGCAGGAATCTTGAATTCGAGTTGATAAAGCGTCCAGTCCGAACTGCCTGTCGTGTCCGTTTTGAGCTTGTCGTATCCATATTCCGCACGTCCGCGCGGGAAACCGACCGAGAAGCGGACGCCGTTCCGACCGCGTCCGGATTTGAGCGTCTGCACATTCTCATAACGGGCGAGAATCTGGAAGACTCCATATGAGAATCTGCCGGGCTCGATTTTAAAACGCTGTCCGGCGACCGCAGGTCTGCCATCCGGCTTGCGAACCTCGATTTTCATGCCGTTGCCCGTCCGTCCGAACTCCGGAGCGCAGCGGAAGGAAACGCCGCTGCGGATCTCGTAACACCATACAGCCGGATCGCCGAAAGAGACTTGCGAAAAATCCCCGTTCGGAAGAGAGGCATCCGGAAGGCGGAAGAGGTGATAGTGCAGACGGTAACGGAACGAATTGCCGGGGTTCGCACCCAGCGATTCTTTCGTTTTTTCGCCCGGACGGCTGATCTCGATATCGAATCCGTACACCGCCGCGGGCGGCAGTTCGTCCAGCGGGATGAGAATCTCCATGCGATAGCCGTCCGCCGTTTTTTCGACTTTGCGCGACGCCTTTGTCGCGGAATTGCGAATGGCAAGAGCCGTCATGCCGGTCCCCTTCGAGGGTACCGCGGCGAATGCATACTGATACGGCTTCACCGCATCGCGGCTGAGTTCGCGGAACGGCGACGGATCAAGAAAAACTTCAACGGCGGAACCGCCCCACAGAGAATTGCCCTCCGCGGCTTTCACCGACGGATCGGCGACGGAGAGCTCGAGCTTCAGCGTGCCGTTCCCTGCGGAAAGATGCGCCGTTGTTCCGCGCGAAAGCTTCACCGTTGCGGGGAGCGTGTACGCCGGAGTTTTTGCAACCGTTTTCACATTTGCGGGAGCGGTTTTGACTCCGGCCAGACGGATTACCGCATGTTCCGGATCGTTCTCGAACGCAAAACGGACCGGGAGGTCGCCGACTTCAGCATCGACGATTCCGGCGGAACCCGTGCGGTTGTCTGCTTCCATGTACAGCTCGTCGTTGAAAAAGCGTCCGAAAAGTTCGACGGGGTTCGCGACCTTGAAGGCGGATTTGCTCAGCATCCGTTCCACTTCGGCGGGGGAGCCGGTCAGATAGCGCGGTTCAAATCCGAGCGGAACCGTTCCGGCGGCAAGCGGATTCCCGTAAAGATCGAGGAGCTGAGCGGAACCTGCGCCGGGCGTCCAGAGACTGCCCGAAGGACGCATATCGTAGAGAAAGCCGAGCGCTTTTGTGCCGGATTTATCCGTAAACATTCCGGCGCGGACGAGTGAACCGAGGTCGATTTTTCGGAAATTCACCATGTCGGTCAGCAGGAACGAAAGTGAATTCATCGCGGCCGCGAGCTGAGTCATGCCGCGCAGATTGACCATCCGGTCCGGAGTCTGAAAAAATGAGTCGACGGCGGGCGACGGCGAGGCTTTCACACCATTGTAAATGCCGTCGAGGAAATGACGCAGCAGGTCGTTGGAATCGTAACGGCTGAAGTCGCGTCCATGATTGATCTGCTTGCGCCGCGCGGTCTGAATGTAATAAAGTTCGGTGCACCACATCGGTTTCGGTTTCGCAAGCGTGTTCTGAATGTTCCGGATGCACTGCGCATACAGTCCGCGCGCGCCGTGAATGTAGTCGAGTCCGCACGCATAGGGGTGAAACGCCACGCCGTCAAGCGTATCGACATAGTTCCGGTCGACGGCGTTGAGCTGGTCGCACCATTTGACGACGTTCATGCCGAAATCGCCCGTCACGCCGTTGCCGATCAGGAGGTTTTCCGGATTTTTCCGTTTCAGATAATCGTATGTGAACTTCTGATAATCAATGTAGTTTTTTGCCGGAACGCCAAACACGCCGGGTTCGTTGGTCATCTCCCAGCAGCGGACCTGTCCGCCCCAGGTTTTATAAACGAAATCAAGATATTTCGCATAGTAATCCATCGGGGGAAGAATCGAACCGGCGTTTTTGCGTTCGGACTGATGATAATACCGGAAGAGGTGTTCCGGCCATTGCGAACCGCGGATGTTCCCCGCAAGATACTTGTCCATCGTCGCCTGTCCGCCATGAATGACAAGTCCGCCCATGAGCACAAAAAGCGGTTCGATGTCATACTTTTTCAGCAGTTCCATCTGGAGTCCCAGGAGGGAGGCGGTGAACTTTCCGGCTTCGGGTTCGATAAGACGCCAGCGCGCCCAGACGCGCATCATGTTTGCTCCGGCGGCTTTCATCAGACGGAACTCGCGCTCGAAAGAATTTGTCATGATGCTGTAGTTTTCAACTCCCTCTTTTCCGGCGCGGCCGATCGGGAAACCGCCCTCGTCGTTCATGCCGAGTCCCCAGCCGAACGAGCCGAACGGGTGTTTTACCGCGGGGTGCATGACCTGAATCGAAGTGTCAATTCCGCGCAGTTTCTTTCCCGCAATCATCAGTTCGGTCGTAAAGGAACCGAACTCGCGCAGAGCAAAAGATTTTTCCCCCGTATAGGTTCCGTCTTTTCCGCGTTTGAGCGTTATCGCCTCGATTGCCGCGGGGGAATCGTTGTATTCCCGCTTGAACACAAGTTTCGCTTCCACCGTTTCACGGGCGTCGTTCAAACGCGCGCGGACGGTGTACGCGACGAGGTCCCCGCGCGAATAAAGCTGGTCGCCGCGGTCCGGAATGACGGAGTACTCCTCCGGAACAGGTGCGGGGGCGGAGTCGACGTATTCAAAGCGGAAATTGTCAAGGCAGAGCGCATTGAGCGTGGTTCCGCTCGGAACATAGGGTGCAAGAACCCAGATGTTGTAGTAATTGGTATACGCCTTGACTTTGAAGCGTTTCGAAAAGTGTTTCCATTCCGTTCCGGGACGGAAGGAGAAGGCTTTCAGCATGGGATAATAGTGGTCGCGATCCTGATCGGGAAACGCGCGGAAATCGATGGAATAGGCGCGGAGCGGCTGAAGCTTTCCGTTCTCGTCCGGCAGGACTTTGGCGTCGAAGGAGATTTCCACTTCGCCGTCGCGGGTCAGCATGAAATCGGCAAGCTCAAGCTGCCAGTGCGAAACGCCGGAATAACCCGGGATCATCAGCCCCTGCCCGTCCTTTCCCTCCCCGACGGTGACGGAGGTATAGATTTTATCGGGCGCAGCCTGAACAGTTTTGAGCGCGGCGCGGTTGACGCAGAGGAAGTATCCGGGCGCGCCTTTTCCGGGGATTCCGAGCTCCATTCCGGCGTTGCGGTTGAGGAGCTCCCCGGCGGGGAGCACGAGCGAAGCGGTGAGAAACGCAGAGCAGAGAAGATGTTTCATGACAGGCTCCTTTTCAGTCTTTGTTCGTCGCGAAATATTTCTCCCAGATTTGAGAGCCGCGCGAATTGTTGTTGAACGCGTTCAGTTCGGAAACGACATCGATCATTGCGGCGTGTCCGTCATAGAACTGCGCGGTTGCAAGTCTGCCGTGAACGGGTTCAACCTCATCCTTATTGCCCTCGCCGTTGTAAAGATAGCGGTAATCGGAGATATAGCCCATTCCGGAGTCGTTTCTGGACGCCTGATTCTCAATGACCGGAATTTTGGCGGAAGGCTTGCGCACCTTTTCCGGACGCATCGCGCCCTCGGGAAGAACTTCCGCGCTCGTCGCCGCAAGAAATCCGGTCCAGCCGTTCTTGCTCGTACCGAGAAAGACGTATGAATTCATCAGGGAATCGGAGCCGTCGGAAGACCGCTGGTTCATGCGGTTCGGACAGCGGATTTTCAGGACGCCGGGATTGTTTTTCATGACTTCGAGATAGCGGGTTCCGGTGATGCCGTTTTCATCTCTTCCGGTCAGCTTGCCCCAGATGTCTATTTTGCCATTTTTATCCTGCGGCCAGGGATAGTAGCTGTGATCCTGCGTGTACTGCGTGAGAGCAAGACTGATCTGCTTCTGATTGTTGAGACAGGTAATCGTCTGCGCCTTTACTTTTGCGCTGTTCAGGGCGGGCAGCAGCATTCCGGCGAGGATTGCAATGACGGCAATCGTTACGAGGAGCTCCACAAGAGTGAAGTTTCCGGATTTGCATTTAAAAGCCAGACTGTTTCCGCTGCTCGAATAAGTTTTCATGACATGCCGCCTTTCGTTTGTTTTCTGTTCCGGGTCTAGAAAAGCTCCGGGACTTGATTTTTCACTTTCACGCGTTATAGTGAAGTTTCCGGATTTGCAGTTAAAAGCCAGACTGTTTCCGCTGCTCGAATAAGTTTTCATGACATGCCGCCTTT
>ERZ1034880.365-NODE-365-length-14517-cov-7.285714_pt1 | contig 14517 bp, 13 predicted proteins | sample MGYA00520630_ERZ1034880 | MGnify/ENA primary metagenome ERZ1034880 (study PRJEB33766, sample SAMN09781725) | gut metagenome | biome: gut microbiome | host: Homo sapiens | place: Madagascar | study: EMG produced TPA metagenomics assembly of the PRJNA485056 data set...
ATATTATATAATATATATAAGGATGTCGGGTCGACCTGTCACTTGTGCCATAAAGTGACAGATTACACTCAAAAAGAGCTATGTCACTTTGGATACATGGCTTTTTTATCTGCATATCCATACATATAGCGTGTTTTGTGCTTTTGCGGAGTGACTGCGTACTAAATAGCGCTTTTGTACGTCAAGGAGATACAAGGGGCTTTTTGAGCGCTTGTTTTTTGCGTGAGGTGTGGTATCTTGTGCGCATGATGATAGAGCATACACATCTCCTGCCTCTGCTTACCGAGCTCGCCAGTCTTACCAAGTGCGAGCAGCAAGTTTTTCTCCACTGCCTGCAAAAATGTCCGCGTCCGGTGGCTTTTTCTGACGACTGCCGCAAGGTGGCGCAAGCTCTGGGACTGCACTTGCGCTCTGTGCAGAGGGCGCTTGCAGCGATACGTCGCAAAGAGCATTTGAGGCAGTGTGTGCAAGTTGTCTATATCCACAAGAGGGAGGAGCTATATCATGACTACAGGGAGTACAGAGACAGGCAAGGGTGTCAAGGGCAAAGTGAGGACGCAGAGGAGAATCATCTATGAGCAGATACGCGATGAGCTTCGCGCGCTGGGGTACGATCCTATCTGCAAATACTTCCACCATGACAAGTATATGAGGTATCGTCTGATCGTGATCGCGGTCAATCATCTTGCAGAGATTTTGCACAGGGAGCCAATCCGAGTCTATCAGGCTCTCGCGTGCAGAGCTTATCGTACCATAAGAGGCGTGCCGCATCTGGCCTACAAGCAGGCTAGGCCTCCGCAGGGAGCGGAGTTAGATGTGGGGTTTGTGGGGGTGAGATGTCCGAGATGCGGGATGGAGCTGATCGAGGCGGGAGAGATAACAGAGAGAGAGGTTTTGCGCGAGAAAAAGCCGCAAAAGTCACCACAAAATAAGTAGAGTGAGCGTGTGCGTATACACTGGTGATGTATCGTGTGTGGGCGCGGAGACAGGGGGGGTTGGACCTGCGGGGGGAGATGGAGCGTTAAATAGGCTCCATTTTCCGTTATGAGAAAAAACGGAGTTGTGACACAATGAAGACTTTTACGATAAGTGTGAGAATCACAGAAGAGCTCCAGGAGAGACTGAAGGGGGAGCCGAACCGAAATAAATTTATTGTGGAGGCGATCAAGGAGAAGCTGGCGCTGGGGAAAACAGAGCTTTCAGAGCCGGAGAAGAAGATGGCGCTGAAAGGAGCGAAGAATCTGAATGATGTGATGCAGGAGCTGATTCTTCAGGAGGCGGCGCGGAGAAAGAATTTCCTGGAACAGATCGACAATGAGACGTTTGCGAAGCTGGTGGCGTCGAGGCTTCCGAAAGAGGACCGGACGGACGGGGAGCTGGAAGCAGATGTGTTGAGTTTGAAGAGCTGTCTTGAGCGGATGCCGGAGATACCGGATCTCACGCAGGAGCTGAACCGAGTGAAAGGCGATTTGTTCAAGGCGGAACGGGAACGGGATCTGAACAAGGCTTTGCTGGAGCACGGGAAAGGAGCGAAAGAGCTTGGCGAGCTGATGGGGCTTGTGTACCGTTCGGCAGTGGAGTATGCGGTGGATCTGGTGGCGCGGCGGAATCTTCCGGGATTCGGAGATGGGAGAGGAATCAGCGACCGGGGATATGCGGATATTGCGGAGCTGGTGAAAGATGAACTGGAGAAGTTGGAAGTTTACCGGAGGAAAGCGAGATGATTATACCGCAGGATGTATCGGAGGCACGGGATGCAATGTCGTTCTGGCTGAAGCGGTGGTACCGGGATCCTCTGGCATATGTTCTGGAGTGTGTGGGTGATGTTCCGACGCATCAGCAGGCGGAGGTGCTTAAAGCATTTCAGCATCACAATTTTGTTGCGGTGAAATCGGGACACGGGATCGGGAAGACGCGCCTGGAGGGCTGGATTGCGAACTGGTGGCTTGATACTCGTGCGCTTCGTGTGCCGATTACGGGGCCGGCGGGAGATCAGCTGAACAATGTGGTGTGGCCGGAAGTTGTCGGAGTGTGCAAGCGGAAATGGGAATGGCTGTCGCGTCAATACGATTCAACGACGGAGGAGTTGAAATATCGAGAGCATCCGGAGAACTGGCGAGCGATTTTGCGGACGGCTCGTCAGGACAACAACGACGCCTTGCAGGGATTTCATCAGGTGCTGTTCATACTGGATGAGGGGAGCGGCATCCGAGATGAGATATTCGAGGTTGCGGAGGGAGCGTTTGGAGATCCGGGAAATTATGCGCTGATGATGGGGAATCCGACGAAGACAAGCGGTTACATGTGGAATGTATTTCATCAGAAGAGCTACTGGTATCCGATGAGTTTTTCGAGTGAGGATACATTGACGGACACGGAGTATCACTACACGTATGTGGACCCGTTCGGAGAGGTTCAGGTGTTGAGCAGCCGGGGGAGACAAACGCGTGAGTGGGTTGCGTCGATGCGTCAGAAATACGGGTTGACGTCGAATGTATACAAGTACCGGGTTCTGGGAGAATTTGCGAACAAGGGCGGGGACCAGCTGATAGAAGAGCGGTGGATGAAGAATGTTTTTATTCCAGGGGTTCTGCATGAACGGAAGGAGTGCAAGAGGCGGATGGGGATTGACCCGGCGTGGACGGGTGAAGACGACACCGGGTGTGTGATCCGCGAGGGAGACCGGGTGCTTCATGCGGAATCGTGGCACGGTTTTGACCTGGTGGAGAGTTTCAACCGGCTGAAGGTTCTGTGGGATGAGTGGAAGGTTGACGTCGGGCATATTGATACGGTTGGAGTTGGCGCGGGGCTTTACGACATGTTCCGTCATGCTTTGTATCGCGGGGGAATTGGCTATCCGGTGATACGGGTGCACTGTTCGGAACGGGCGCCGGAGGACAAGGATGGCGCATGCAAGAGTTTGCGCGACTGGCTGTGGTGGAAGAGCCGAAAATTTTTCCGTACGCGAAGTGTTCGATTTTCGGGATTACCGGAGGATGTTGCATGGAAGCAGCTGCGTGTGGAGCTTCTGGAGCCGACGTACAAGATAGCGAACGGGAAGGTGCTGGCGGAGAGCAAGGATGAGATGAAGGGGCGCGGATTGAAGAGTCCGAATCTTGCGGATGCTTTGAATCTGACCTTTTTTCAGGACTACGAGATATTCCGTGAGAGTTACGGTAAGCCGACGGAGGCGGTGTGCTACGGGCGGAAGAAGAGGCGAGCAGCGAGGAGCTGGAAGACGAGGTGAGCCCATGAGATATGAAATATGAGATATGAGATATGAAATGTGGAGCGCCTGGCGGCGCATGGGAGAGCGGAGTGCGGCTGGAGCCGCTTAGAGGGACTGTGGCGCCGGGAATGGAGTGTGGACTTGTCTGACTGGTCGGATGGGGCGGACGGAGGAATCTGTTGTGGAAGGGAGCATGCCTGACAGTGCTTGAAGCGACGGGGGGAGTACACGGTGCGGGAAGAGTGAAGAAAAATTTTGGGAGGAATTATGGCAGGAGAACGGGCGCCTAGTCACAAGTTCGACAGATGGCTGCGGAGTGCGCAGCGTTTTGAAGAGAAGTGGCGGAAGAGCAATCAGCAATGTTTCCAGTATTATGACGGGGAACAATGGACGCCGGAGGAAGCGGGAGAGATTGAAGAGCGCGGGCAGCAGGCTACGGCATTCAACACGATTCGTCCGACGGTGGACATGGTATGTGCGCAGGAGGTTGAGAGACGGTGCGACATACAGGTGTGCGGACGAGAAGAATCGGACGACAACAAGGCGCAGCTGATGACGGCGCTTCTGAAGCATGTATTTGACGTATGCAATCTGGAATATTATCATTCGATTTGTTTCAAGGAAGCAGCGATTGGCGGACGGAGCTGGCTGGAAGCCGGCGTGTACACGGATGAACGCGGAAAAGACATGGTACGGATTGAACATGTCCCGTGGGAGAATGTGTACCTGGATCCATACAGCCGGAAGCCGGACGCGTCGGATGCTCGTTTCATCATCAAGGTGAAATGGGTGGACCGTGATGTTCTGAAGAGCTTGTTTCCGGAGAAGGCGGAAGATATTGATTCGACTTTCGACGATGATTACAAAGGTCAGGAGTATGAAGCGCAGAATCAGGCATCGGATCGCGGACAGGCGTTTTATTATGATATAAAAAATCAGCGTGTAAAGGTGTGCGAGTGCTGGTATACGGTTCCGGAGAAGCGGACGGTGAAGCTGCTGAACGAGTTGACGGGGGCGGAGGAAGAGAAGGTTGTGAATGTTCAGGCGGTTCATTTTGTGATATTTGCGGATGATCTGATTCTGCGCGGGAGTGCGGAGAGTGATTCAGCGAACAAGAATCCGCTTGGGATAGACCTTTACCCTTTGATTCCGGTGTACTGTATGCGAGACCGGAACGGTCGTCCGAAAGGAATCGTGAAAGATCTGATTGACATCCAGGATCAGCTGAACAAGCTGAACAGCAAGTTTCTGTGGACTATTGCGAGTAACCGGATTATCATGGAAGAGGGAGCGGCTCTTGATGCAGATGAGTTTCGCGAGGAGATGCAGAAACCTGACGGGTTGGGGATTCTGGCTGATGGCGGATTGTCGAAGATCCGTGTTGACGAGAAATACCGTGACTTATCATATATTTCGAATCATTTTCAGTTTCTGCTTTCGATGGAACAGAGGATATCCGGAGTGAATGATTCGATGCTTGGTTTTGGCGGGACGAACGAACGGAGCGGCATAATGCAGAGTACGCGTATTTCACAAGGAGCGGCGATGCAGACGACGATTCTGGAGAACATGTATTTTTCAAAGCAGCGTGCGGCATTGGTGCTGCTGCGTCTGATCGGGAAATATTATACTGATTACCGCGTGGTCCGGGTTACGCAGCCGAATGGATTGACGGACAATTTTGAGTTCAATATTCCAGAGCGTGATGAAGCGGGGAATCCGACGGGGCGGATATTGAACAAGATAGAGGATACGCTTTACTATGATGTGATTCTGAAGAAGGTTCCTCCGTTCAGTTCGCTTCGTGAGAGGCAGCTGACGATTTTTGCTGAGGTGCTGAAGTCGAATGTAATTCCGGCGCCGATTGCGGGAAAGATGATGATTGGTCTGTCGGACATGCCGAACAAGCAGGATCTGATACTGGAACTGGAGAATTTTTATTCTTCTGCGGCGCAAGCGCCGGGGGAGAATAAAATATGAGATATGAGATATGAGATATGAAATGCGGAGCGTCTTGGAGGGCGCGGCTGACGCCGCTTAGAGGGGGGCTGTTGAGCCGATAGGAGGAGAAGCGGAGGATTATGGGAAAGATACAAAAGGCGGCGGCGAGCGTCGCAGAATAAGTAAGAAATGGAGGATGATATGTCGGAAGAGACGAAGGATATGCAGGAACCGATGAGTTTTGTTGATGTTGTTCTGGGCGGCGAGAGCCATTCCCCGGAGGGATCGGCAAAAGAATCGGAGAGTGCCCTGAAAGCGGTTGATGACGGAGATGCTCCGATCCCGGAGGACGACGCGGACGACGAGTTCGGTGAGGAATCCGATTCGGTTGAGAGCGCAAAGGAATCTGCCGCGGAGGGAGAATCTGCGCAGGAAAGTCCGAAAATCCCGAAGGACGGAGAGGAAGCAACGTCCGAGGAGAAGGATGAGAGCGCGGAAGATCCGGAAGTCGAGCGTCTGAAACAGCAAGTCGAGAGTTACCGGAAGCGTCTTCATGACACGCAGGCGGCGATGCACCGTGCTACGGGCGAGCGATCTCGTTTGCGGAAGGAGCTTGAGGCGCTGAAGGCGAAACAAGCAGAGGAAGACGACTGGTTCAGCGAGACCGACAAAGCGCGGGTGACGGAGCTTGAGACGGCGATCCGGAAAGCCGACGAGACAGTTATCCGCAATGAAGCGGCTGCGGAGGAGATTACGAAGCAGCGCGTGGAAGCTGAATGGGATGCCGCGGCGGCGCCGGTGATTGCGAAGCACAAGGACTTTGAGGAGATTGTGTATGACAAGCTGACGCCGCTGCTGGATCCGGTCAGCGGGAATGCGCAAGTTCGAGCGGCATACGACGCCCTTCCGGACAAGGGACCGGCGGCGGTGTATGAGTTCAGCAAGAAGATGCTGGACGTGCTTGAGTTTCAGCGCGACCCGGAGGGTTACAAAGAGAATCTGCGGAAGCAGATGAGTTACAGGAAAGAACCGGAAAGTGTTCATGGAGCTGTAGAGGGCAAGGAGGGACTGGACATGCTTCCGAGTGCGGACATGCCCGGCGACCTATCGGAGGAACGCCCGATCAGTTTTGTGGATGCGCTTTTCGGCTGAAACGAAAAGTAAAAGGGAGAGAGAGTTATGGCATTTTTCATTCGAGGAACGGGCAACAAGCTGACGCCGCTTCAGCATTCGCTGGAGATTTACCGCGAGTACATGCTGAACATGTTTTTCAAGAACATGATGGGTAAACGCGGGAGCGGCAAACCGATTGTAACTGACGATGAGCTTTTCCGCGGGCGCGGCAAGGGAGATGTGGGACGCTACCACTTTATTCCGCAGTTCCGCGGTGCGGGGATCCGCGGTCAGAACGCGAGTGTTATCGGGAACGAGAACACGCTTGACGAGTATTTCATGGATCTGCGAATTGATCAGATTACGCAGGCGTTTGCGAAGAAAGGCAAGATGACGACGAAGCGCATGATCTGGGATTTCCGCGAGGAGGCGCGTCACCAGCTTGCGGAATGGTTCCGCATGCAGACGGAGCTTGACATTATCGAGGCGCTTTCGGGCTATTGTACGGACGGAGCGACGTTTGTCGAGGGAGAGAGCGCGCTTGGTCTTGACGCGGTGAACGGCAGCGGCCGGTGCATCCGTCCGGACTATGCGAACAGCAAGTTCACGAGTGTTACGGTTGAGCCAGGTGATACGGACACGACGTCGCTGCTTGGCAGCATCGCGAGCACGGACACGATGAACACGCATCTTCTTGACGAGCTTCAGGACTTTGCAAAGACGGGAAACAGCAAGTACGCGATGAAACCGATCCGCGCGAAAGACGGAGAAGAGTACTACATGCTTGTTCTTCATCCGAAAGCGGCGATTTCGCTCCGGCGAGATGAACGCTGGGAGAAGCGTGCTCTTGCGTCTATGACCGGCAAGGGAAGTCTTGAAGGTGATCCGATTGCAACCGGCGCGCTTGGTGTGTGGGAACACATCATTGTGAAGGAAGCGCAGTTTGTGAAGACGCACAAGGGCACGAACGTGACAATTGCTCGCAATCTGCTTCTTGGAGCGGATGCGGCGGTTCTTGCGTACGGCCAGACGCTGGACTATACGGAAGAGCTTCTGGACCACAAGCGAGTGATGTCTTCGGCTGCGGATGAGATCCGCGGGATCCGAAAGATTACGTTTGATGGAGTGGACCTGAATATTGCGCAGGTTCCGTGTGCGATTGGCGCGTAAGTGAAAAAACGGGGGGCGCGTGAGCGTTCCCCGGCAACAGAAAAAGGAGAAAATGAGTATGGCAACAGCGGCGGATATTACGGCGAAGTACACTCATGTGAAAGGCGTGAACAGCATGAACAACTATGTGCGCAGTGAAGCGCACCTTCTTGACGGGAAGGAGCACAGCGGGATTCTTGATACGGAGACGCATGACCTGTTTGTCCTCCCGGAGGGGGTGATGCTGACTGGGCTGAAAGTTGTTTCGCTTGCGAATACGGAGAGCAGCGGAGCGGCAACGGTTCAGTTCAAGCTGAAACTTGACGGAGCGGCGGAAGCTGTTGGGGCGGCGATCGGCAAAGGGGACCTTCAGACGGGGGATACGGTTGTTCTTCCCGTGGAGAAGATCAAGGCGTATGATCCTGAAGGATCCGGAGTGATCCAGATGACGGTTGGAACAGCCGCGCTGACGACGTTCAAGGTTCTTGTGATTGCGGACTATGTCCCGGTGCATGAGTTTCTGACGAACGGTTGAGGTGTGTGATGAATGCGTTGTCCTACAGAGATTTACGTGAGCGTATACGCAGGGTATTGCGTGACGCCCACGGTTTGCTGTGGGATGACGCAGGTCTTGACGGAGTTATTGATGAAGCGCAACGTGAGTATGCGCTGAGTTCGGGAACGCTGTCGAGAGAGGTGAGAGTGTCGTCGGCAGAGCCGTCTCGGCAAGTGTCGCGGTCAGAAGACCGCTCGAAAGCGTCGGTGCCTGCCGAGCATCCGGAGGGTGCAGTGGAGCCGCAGAGCGGCGTGGGAGAGCAGAACGCGGAAAGCCGCTTAGATGGTACTGGCGCGCCGGAGGGGGGAGAGGTTTTTGCTGTTGACGGAGTGTTTGAGTGTCCGGAAGATTATATTGAGCCGGTGAAATTTGTTTTGCCGAGCGGGGAAGAAGTTCCGTTTTATTCATGGGGATATATATCAGAGCTGTATCCGGATTTCCGGAAGGTTCGCGGAGATGAGGTCCGAGGGATTATACCGGACTTTGACGGGTACGGGAAACTGCGTTTGTTTCCGGTGATTCCTGCTGGAGTGTTTGCGGGGAAATTGATTTATAAATGTTATCCGCGAAGCGGGGAAGTGTGTACGACGAATTTTGAAGCGGTGGCACAGCACTGTCTGTATCAGATGTTTTTGCTGACAGACGGGGAAGCTGCTGTGTATCACTACAAGAGGTTTCAGGGACTGGTGAACCGGGAGCAGAGTGAGCGTCGCGGGATTGCGGTACGGAAAGATACGCGTCGGGGGAGATTTTTTTAGGAGTGTCGGCGCTTACGGGAAAATATGAAATATGAAGTATGAAATAGAAAATAGGAAATGGAGAGAGCGCGGCTGAAGCCGGCACGCGGGAGAAAAGCGGCGCTGGAGCGCACGCAAACGACGCGGCTGACGCCGCTTAGAGGGGGCGCTTCCGCGCCGGGGAACACGCCTGGGAGGCGGAGTTGAAGGTTGAGGCGAGTCTTACAACGGGGGAGGAGAGATGAAGAGAGCAGAGTATTTGAAAGTGATACGTGAACATCTGCACGATCCGGAAGGGAAAGTGTGGAGTGATGAGGAGTTGGATAAACTGCTTGACGCGGCGGCGGAAGCGTATTCATCTGATACACGGATGTTCCGGGCTGCGGCGAAGATATTTCCAACGGAGAGTGAATTTGAGCGGAACACGCCGGAGAATCATCTAGCGTTTTATGCCGGCTGGAACGGGCGGGGGATGCCGCTGAAGCTGACGACGGAACGGGAACTGATGGCGGAGGATGCTGAGTACGGCGTCCGCAGGTCGGATTGTGAAGAGTATGTGTATGAGCCGCGCGGGACGATCGGGCGGCTTTGTTTTTATCCTGCGCTGAGTGCGGATGCATGTATTTCTTACCATCCTGATTTTCCGTACGGGGTTGTTCATTGTTTTTCGGGGCGCGGGCTTCCGAGCGGGAGTACGGAGTACGGGATTCCCACGGGAGTGAAGATATATCCGGATTACGGGGAGTATATTTATATTTATGCGGGAGATCCGGAGGAGGTCCCGGATTACCGGAGCCTGGTATATTACGTATGCTATGAAGCGTATCTTGCGGACGGGGAGTTTCAGAACCGTTCGAGAGCGGAGTTTTATTTTTCGGAGTACCGGAGGCGCGTGAAGCGGTATATTGTGCGTGTTTCGGGAGTGGAGAAGAAGCGACGCGGGGGATGCTACTATTGATTAAATATGGCAAGTTAAAATGGCAAGTTCTACAAGAGGAGGTTCCGGATGAGCGGCAAGCTGATGGTGCAATTGGTCGGGAGCGAGGATGACAAGTGGGATCAGAAGATTAAGGGAAATGCGAAGATTGCGACGCGTCTGATTGGAGCGGAGGATATCCGCTGGGATGTTGACGGGACCGGTGAAGCCGGAACATTTGTGGATTATCTGGGGCAGAAGCATCCGATTACGGGGATCAGCAGTGATGTGGTTCCGTGTGGAGCGAAGGTGCGTGAACGTCTTGGTTTGGAGACGGGGACGGTGAGCGAAGCTCTTGAGGCATTGTCCGCGTCACCCCGTGCGGTTTCGGAACTTGGAGAGGATACGCAGGTTGTATTTGTTCCGTCGGAGACACTGGCAGAAAAGCAGAAGCGGATAGATGAACAGCCGCGCAATCTTGGAGGGCACGAGCTGCGATTTAATTTTACAGAAGCGATTGACGTGAATGTTGTAAAACCGCTCAGCTTTTCCGGTTTTTACAACGGGCATCTTGTGATAGACCTGTGCGGAGTGAGTATTTCTGAAGTATCCCGCCTGGAAGAGCTTATTCTTCTGTCGGGGTGTTTCTGCAAAGTTGAGATACGGAACGGAACATTTGATTTTGCAACGTCGGTGTCGGCTGTCCGAGCGAAGCATTGTCCAGCGGTATACCTTACAGATTTGGTGTTCAAGGGCGGCGGGAGCAATGCCGGATATTCCGGAGAGAGTTCAGACGGCTATGCATCGGGCTGCACGGCGGTGAAATGCAAACTGCTGTTTTCGGAGGGGATTCTGGAGGAGGCATCGGAGACGAGGGCAAAGGAGCTTGTGGAGGCACACAATACGAGCGGAGATGTTCATGCCGGAGTTTTTGCGAAGGCACAGCATACGCATGCACTTGCGGATGTCCCGGGGGTTTCGAGTACGGTCGAAGAGAAGGTTTTGGCGCATAATGCATCAGCCGATGCTCATGCAAATTTGTTTCAAGGGAAGATTTCGTGTCCGACGGAGGGGAGTGCGGGGCAGTATCTGAAGTTGATGGAAGAAGGCGTAGTGTGGGCGGACGTGAATGCGGATATAGATGTTTCTGGAGAAATTCAGAAACACAATGCGTCCGGCGTTGCGCACTGGGAGCTGTTCCGGACGAAAATTTCAAAGCCTACAACGGGATCCGCCGGGCAATATCTGAAGCTGAATCCGGACGGGACGTGTTCCTGGGCGGACGTTGCGGCGGTTCCGATCGGGATGATTTTTCCATTTGCGAGCAATGTTCCTCCGGCGGGGGCGTATCTGCTGAACGGGCAGACAATTTCAAGCTGCCAGACGCTTTATCCGCAGTTCTGGGAGTGGGTCTGTGCGGAGGCAACGGCGGGACGTCTGCGGACGGTGGAGGACAATGCAGCGTATGATGCCGAGCTGAATGCGAAGGGCAACTGCGGCGCATTCGTGCTCAACGCTGGAGGTGTTGCCGGCGCGGTGCGCCTGCCGAGCGTGGAATACGGATTTGTCATGGGTGCGCCCGGACCGCAGATTGGTCAGACGCTGGCGGCTGGACTGCCGAACATCACGGGATCATTCGGCGCAAAGCAGTTTACCGCTTACGGCGAGGGGTGGGGAGAAGGCGCATTTTACGCTGAAAACCCGAGCGGCGATTCGGCCGGAGGCGGGAGCAGCGGCAAGACCACAGTTTTTTATCTTGACGCATCGCGGAGCAGTTCCGTGTATGGGAACAGCACGACGGTTCAGCCTCCGGCGGTGCGTTTCCCATACTGCATACAGGTTTATCATGCAACGTCGCCGCTTTCGGAGCAGCAGGCGGCACAACTGGCAAGTGAGATGCAGATCAGGGCGGATACGAGTTTGAGCAACCTGACGGACAACGGGATCCGTGCGGTGCGGGGTGTGTTTTCCGCGCAGCCGTCGGGATATGCGTGGCTGCCGAGCGGCATGATCATCCAGTGGGGGGAGACTGCGGCGCAGAACACGGAAACTTCGGCGGACGTGATATTTCCCGCGACGTTCCCGCATGCGTGCCTGGCGGTTATCGTCGGGACGAAAATTGACGATAGTGTCACGGTTCCGTCGGGGTGCGATTTCACGGTACAGCTACTCTCAAAAACACTGACGGGAGCGACGTTTTTCTGGCAAGGGAATAGCGGCGGAACTCAGAAGGCAAAAGCGACTTGGGTCGCGATTGGGTACTGAGCCGCGCGGAGCGCGGAGGTTTTCGGTTGAAGGTTCAACGTTCAAGGTTGATGGCGTTTCGGCGCCGGGAAAAACAGGGAGAAACAGATGAAGTATTATTTTGAGAAGGCGTTTTACTCGCCGGAGATCGGACCGGTTCCGGAAGGGGCGGTCGAGATCACGGATGACAGATGGCAGGAACTGCTTCGGGCGCAGATGAACGGCAAACGGATCGTGACCGGCGAAGACGGTTATCCGGTTGCGGAGGATTATCCGGAACCGACGCTGGACGAACGCAAGGCGGCGATTATCGACAGGCTCTGGCGGAACTACAAGACGTACCAACAGAAATACGTTGATGATGGTGACCTGTCGCTCGCGATCGTCTGCGCATCGAAGGGCTCTGCAATGGGCTCGGCTGTGCAGAATTGGGTTTTGCTGCTCTGGGCGCGATATTACACCGTCCGGGACGCGGTAACAGCAGCGGAAACGGCGGAAGCGCTTGAGGCAATCGACCTCACGCCGGACGCGTTCGGCGTGCCGCCTTACACAATCCGGCAGTTGAACGATGAGGCGAAGGCTGCGAGTACGCAGGGCAACGGGGGAGAATAAAATATGAAATATGAGATATGAAATATGAAATGCGAGCGTCCGGGGGCTCTGCGGAGCGCCTGGCGGCGCATGGGGAGAGCGCGCCGCTGATGCGGCTTGATGGAGCTGACAGTGCTGGACAAATGAAGATCGAATGGAAGGAGTGTGTTATGACGGATGCGGAGATTAAGAGATATGTGCAGGAGCAATTGGCGCGGTTGGAGAAGCGGCTGCGGGTGTTGATTGTCCGTGCGGCGCGGGGAGAGGAGAAGGAGAATGAGTGAGATCCGGATTACAAATTTTTCCGGCGGGATGAATGACTGGATTGATCCGACGCTTCTTCCGGAAGGCGTGAGTGTCCAGTTGAGAAATGCGGATATCAGCACAGGGAAAATCCGGACGATTCGGAAACCTCTACTGCTGGAAGGGAAAAATGCGGAAGATTTCGGACATTACGGGAACAGGGACCGCAGTGTGGTGAAATGGTATGACCGGTATTACTGGAGTGAGAATGCGGCGTTGAAAGCGCCGTATTACGGAGGGAATCCGGAGAACTATCTTGGAATACCATATCCGCTGTACAGCGGAGACTGTGCGAATGTGAAAGTGTCGTCGGCAGATGTATCGGCGGGGAGTGTAGCCGGTACAGAAGAAGCCGCGGGGCTGACAGGAGATTACAAGTATTGTGTGTGTTTCTGCAATGTGAACGGGTGGGAAGGAGCACCGGGAAGCCTTGAGGAGTATGAAGTCGCGATAACGTTTGCCGGACAGGCGGGAAAAGTCCAGGTCTCTTGGGATGAATCGCGAGTGTCCCGGGCGAAAGTTTACCGGACAATTGACCACGGGGCGGAGTTTTACTGTGTCGGGGAGATTAAAGAGAGCGGCGGTGAGCTGATTGACGTGATGCCGGATACGGAAGCGCAGATGCAGGAACGTCTTTCGTCGGAGCGGAACTATCCTCCTCCGGACGGAGGAAAATATCTGTGTGAATATTCGGGTGTGTTTTTTCTTGCGGTGGATTCGCTGCTGTATTTTTCGATCCAAGGGAATCCTCATGCGTGGCCTGTGGAGCAGTTTCTGCAGTTTGACGATACGATTACGGGGATTGCGCCGGAGTTTTCGGGAGTACTGGTGTTCACGCGGAACAATACATATCGAGTGACGGGAGCGGAAGATGTATCGACGGTTGTGAAGAGTTTCATTCCTGGCAATCACGGGTGTGTAACGAACCGGAGCATTGCATATCTGAGCAACTCTCCGGTGTGGTTGAGCAACGACGGACTGTGCATGTGGGACGGGTCGAATGTGCTTGTCCCGAGTTACCGCAGGATCCGGACGAAGGATATTGGGGTTCTGTATGCGGTATCTGCGGATGACTGTTACTATCTGTTTCAGCCGGAGGGGTGTCTGGTGTTTGACCGTCGGAACGGGGATGTTTTTTACAAACTGGATGTGATTTGCGATTATGCGTGGTATGACGGGGAGACAGATATTCTGTATCTTCAGCGCGGAGGGGTGCTGTATCAATACGGGACGGGGGAAGAACTACCGTATCTTTATGAATCGCCGCTTCTGGGGAGCGGGAAGATGTCGGTATTCCGAGAGGTGACGGCGGATGTTGCGGGGCGGAGCGTTGTGAGTGTTTATATTGACGGTCAGAACGTCGCATCGGTTTCGGTTGGACCAGGCGTGAGCCGGATACGGCTTCCGTTTCGATCGGTGGGAAGATGGTGTAAGATTGTGGTGAGTGGAAGAGGAGGGCTTTCCGCGCTATGCGCGGAAGTTTAAAGTGTCGCGACTGACTCCGTTCGAAAGTGTCGGCGCAGAGCGCCTCGACAAGTGTCGCTTCGCTCGAAAGTGCCGAGCGTCCGGAGGGCGCTGTGGAGCGGCTGACGCCGCATGAGGGGAAATTGAAATATGAGATATGAAATATGAAATATGAAATAGGGAATGGAGGAAGATGCGGTGCCTGAAGCCGTCACGCAAGGGGGAAGCGGCGCTGGAGCGCACGCAAACGACGCGGCGGGGGGCGCCTTGGGGG
>ERZ1034880.366-NODE-366-length-14496-cov-4.132332_pt1 | contig 14496 bp, 7 predicted proteins | sample MGYA00520630_ERZ1034880 | MGnify/ENA primary metagenome ERZ1034880 (study PRJEB33766, sample SAMN09781725) | gut metagenome | biome: gut microbiome | host: Homo sapiens | place: Madagascar | study: EMG produced TPA metagenomics assembly of the PRJNA485056 data set...
GCAATGTCTACACCGAGAAGATGGCGCGTCCGAAGGCTTTCAAGGTCGAGGATTTCAAGAAATGATCAAACATCAAGTTTAACACATACAAAAACCAATTTTCATCTTTATGAGAGTTATCAAATCATTTGCTGTCTCTTTGGCGCTGATGCTGTGCTGCCTCACGGCCGCCTTCGCGCAGAACCAGAGAGAGGTGTCGGGGAAAGTTCTCGATGCCGCGCAGCAACCTCTTGTAGGGGTCGCGGTCATCGTTGACGGAACGAGCAACGGAACCATGACCTCCGAAAACGGTACTTTCTCATTGATGGTGCCAGCCGGGAATGTCACCCTTGAGGTGTCCTCCCTTGGCTATGCCACAAAGAAAGTGTCTGTCCCCGCTTCACAGGCATCTGTCACAATCGTCCTGGAGGAAGATAACATGATGCTGAACGAGACGGTTGTTGTCGGTTATGGTACACAGAAGAAAGTGAACCTTACCGGAGCCATATCAGTCGTTGGAGACAAGGAACTCAAGGACCGTTCGTCACACAACCTTGTGACAATGCTTCAGGGGGCTGTTCCGGGACTCAACATCACGACCCAGTCCGGTAATCCGGGCAGTACCGGAAAACTGAACATCCGCGGTTTCACTTCAATCAATGGCGCTTCCCCTATCGTGATGATAGATGGTGCGTTGGGCGATTTGGAGGATGTCAATCCTAATGATGTCGAGAGCATTTCCGTCATCAAGGATGCCGCTGCTGCTGCCGTTTATGGAGCCCGTGCCGCTTATGGTGTGATTCTCGTCACCACAAAGAATGGATCAGACAAGGATGGCAAGGCCACTATTCGCTACAATGGTCGCTGGGGATGGGAGGAGCCTACCACTTCCACCAACTATGAGAGCAGGGGATATTGGTCAGTCTATACTCTTGACAAATTCTGGAGCGCTTCGGAAGGCAGCAATTATACCCATTATACGGACGCGGATATGATTGAGCTTCTTGCCCGTGTGAACGACAAGACCGAGAATCCTGACCGTCCTTGGGTGATAAAGGATGTCCGTGGAGGTCAGGAACAGTGGATATATTACTGCAACACTGACTGGTATCACGAAATGTTCAGAGACCAGCACCCTGTCCAGCAGCAGAATGTCTCCATCAGTGGCGGAAGCAAGAACATCAAGTACTTCGTTTCCGGTGGATATGACCGTCAGACCGGCGTGATGAAAGCCTCTGAACCGGACGTGTTCAAGAAGTATAATCTCAGAGCAAAGATCGACGCCAAGTTGAACAAGATGCTCAAATTCTCAAACAACACGTCATTCTATTCTTCGAAGTATTCTTGGATCGGAGGAGACGACATCCAGGACGTTTACCGCAACCTTCGTCATAACCCTGCTTCATTACCACTGTTCAATCCGGACGGGACAGGCTTGTATGCGAACCCGATGATAAACACGAAGTATAATGTCGCGAATGGCCGTCAGATTATCTTCGCTATGGGAAAACATAAGAATTATGACAAGAAGTTCAATTTTACTAACACGGCGGAACTTGTGTTCACACCAATCAAACAGTTCAACATAACGGCGAACTATACTTACAGGTTGGTGAGACGTGATGAAATGCATCGCCAGACTGAGGTGCCTTATGGTATTCGTCCTGGCGTTACAGGTACTTACTCTACCGGTATCGGCAAGAATCAGCTCAAGGAACGTAGCAGAGACTATCGGTATCAGTCCGGAAACATCTTTGGCACTTATGAGAATAGTTTCAATGATGCCCACAACCTTAAAGTGATGGGTGGTTTCAACTTTGAGTCTTATCATTACAAGAATGTTCAGGAAATCGGAGAGAATCTCTCGGATGACTATCTCAACGACTTTGACCTTATTGTTCCGAATGATTCCGGGGCGGTGGTCACATATCTTGACGGCGGACAGAGCCAATATGCCTTGATGGGCTTTTTCGCTCGTCTGAACTATGATTACAAAGGTCGTTACCTTTTCGAGGCTTCCGGCCGCTATGACGGAACCTCAAGGTTCGCCAAGGGGCATCGCTGGGGCTTCTTCCCATCAGCTTCAGCAGGATGGCGTATCTCTGAGGAGCCGTTTTTCGCTTCCGTAAGGGATGTTGTGAACAACCTTAAGCTCCGCGCCTCATTCGGTTCTCTCGGAAATCAGAATGTGTCTGATTTCGCATATATGCGTACGATCAGTCTGAAAAAGATGGACTATACTTTCGGCGAGGGTACATCGATGGCCACACAAGCGGACATTTCCGCTCCGAATTCCAGTTCCCTTACTTGGGAGACTTCCCAGCAGTACAATGTCGGTCTTGACATGTCTATGCTGAAGAGCAGACTCGACTTCACTGCCGAAGCATACATCAGAGACACAAAGAATATGCTTGTTCAGGGTAATGCCCTTCCAAGTGTGTACGGTGCAGACGCTCCGAAAGAGAATTCCGCCGACCTTCGTACGAAGGGATACGAGATTTCCCTTGGGTGGAGAGATTCGTTCCAGCTTGCCGGAAGCACTTTCAATTACAGTATCAGAGGATCTGTCAGTGATTATGTCTCTCACATCACAAGGTACGCAAACAACCCTGACAAGCGTCTGAACGACTACTATGTAGGCCAGAGAATCGGTGACCTTTGGGGATTCGTGGTGGACGGATTGTTCGCATCGGACGAGGAGGCTCAGGATTATCAGGCCAATGTGCTTGACGCTCTCGTGCTGACAGGAACAGGACGAATGAGAGGCGGCTTCCTTGGTGGAGACCTTCGTTTCGTTGATCTTGACGATGACCACAGCGGTCCTGACGGAATCAACCAACTGTCTTATGGAAAGAACACCGTTGACGATTCCGGTGACCGCAAGATTCTCGGCAATATGCTCCCGAGCATGCAGTATGGCATCAATGTGGCGTTTGACTGGAAAGGTTTCGATGTCTCAGCGTTCTTCCAGGGAACAGGCAACCACTATTGGTATCCTGCCGGAATGAACATCGCGTTCTGGGGACCTTATTCCTATGCTTATGTCACCACTTTCCAGCCTCGGGACTTTATGCAGAAAGTATGGTCTGAAGAGAATCCTGACGCCTACTATCCAAGGGCGAGAGGTTATTCATCAACAGGTGGCGAACTTGCGCTTGTGAACAGCCGTTACCTTCAGAACATCCGCTACCTGAGATTCAAGAACCTTACGGTCGGCTACACCATCCCAAAGAAATTGACAAACGCCATCCACGTGGACAAGATCCGTTTCTATTTCTCCGGTGAAAACCTAGCGTATTGGTCTCCGATTAAAAAACATACCAAATATCTTGATCCGGAATCAGCATATCGTCGTGACGACAGAATCAACCCTAACACAGGATTGTACTATAACTCGGACGCGAAAGATGCAGTGGCGTACCCTTGGCAGAAAACGCTTATGTTCGGTATAGACATCACATTCTAATGCAGGAGGAAGTAAGAATATGAAAAAGTATATTTTACCGATATTGGTCCTTGTCTTGACTGTCACGTCTTGCGATTTCCTTGACACGAAACCACAGTCAAAACTCGCTCCGGAAAACTATTTTCGCAACGAGAATGACATGAAGTTGTTCTCCAACTCATTTTATGCCAGCTTGTTTGGCAATACTCCTTATGATGACGAGTCAGATCTGCTCTTCACAAAAGGTTCTTTGCCTGATGAACTTTTGGGCTATACTCGTACTATTCCGACAACCGAAGGAAGAGGCGGATGGAGTTGGACGGTGCTCCGCAAGATCAACACGATGCTTGGAAATATGGACAAGTGCAGCGATGAGGCTGTTGTAAGGCAGTACACCGCCTTGGCCAGGTTCTTCCGCGCGAAGTTCTATTTCGAGAAAGTGAAGACTTTCGGTGATGTTCCGTGGTATGATAAGGAACCAGGATCAACTGACGAGGATCTTTACAAACCTCGTGACAGCCGTGAATATGTCATGTCACACATGATAGAGGACATCGACGCAGCCATTGAGGGTCTTCCATCTGGTGTCAGCACTTACCGTGTGAACAAATGGGCGGCATATATGCTTAAGGCTCAATTCTGTCTCTTTGAGGGAACCTACCGTAAGTATCATGGCATATCTTATTCAGACGGCAGATCTGCTGATGATTACCTTAAACTTGCGTACGAGGCCGCTGAACAAGTTATGAACTGCGGGTTCTATTCACTTGCGCCTGACTATGGCAAGTTGTTCAGAGAGGAAAACGCGGATGTCAATGAATACATCCTCGCTGTCAGGTTTGACAACTCCATCGGACGTTATCACAACGGAACGCAGTACGCCATCGAAAGGGGTGCCGGGTTCTCAAAGAAATTTGTGGATAGTTTCCTTATGAAGGACGGTTCACGATTCACTGACAAGGAGGGATGGGAGACGATGATGTTCGTTGACGAGACGAAGGACAGGGATCCTCGTCTTGGAATGATAATGAGATTACCGTCTTATGTCAGGACCACCACAAACGGGGGAGTCTCTTGTGGTCCTAACCTCAAAGACGGTACATCTACCGGCTTCCAGATCGACAAGTATGTGATGGATGAGTCAATTCCTACCGCCCAGAGGGCAGATATGTCATACAATGACCTTCCGGTCTATCGTCTCGCTGAGGCTTACTTGATTTTCGCTGAGGCTAAGGCTGAACTGAACATCCTTTCACAGGATGACGTTGACAGAACGATCAACAAGCTCCGTGACAGGGCTGGCATGCCTCACCTCAATCTTGACGGACTTACCGTTGACCCGTTCCTTATTTCGGATGACTATGGTTATCTGAATTTGAAGCAAGTCAATCCTGTCAACATGGCTCAGATCCTTGAGATACGCCGTGAGAGGACAATCGAGCTTTGCATTGAGTTCAGCAGCCGTTGGGATGACATCAGAAGATGGAAGGAAGGTCAGTGCTATACTCAGCCTCTTCGTGGTATGTATTTCCCTGCTCCTGGCACTTACGATCTTACTGGTGATGGGATACCTGATGTTTATTTGTACAATACATCTAAAGAAGATCCGGCTGTTTTGACGGGATTAAAGAAGAAATACGGAGAAGACTTCACCATCCCTTCTTTCCAGATTCAGGAGATCACCATTGGCGACAATTATGTCAGCTATTCCAACGGAGTTGTTCTAAGCGACTTGGATCATGGATTTATGGAGTATCACCGCAAGTATAATGACAAGAGGGTCTTTGACGAGAACAGAGACTATCTATATCCTATTCCGGTAGGAGACAGGCAGTTGAACATGAACCTTGCCCAGAATCCTGGCTGGAATGATGGTCTTTCCTCCGGTGGTTCAACCAGCGAAGATACTGATAACGGGAACAACTAACAAGTTGAACAAACTTTGATATTATGAAACTATTTAAGAATATATTAAGACTCTGTGCCGCCGCTGTCATCGCACTGCCGGTGTTTGGTTGCGGACAGGACGAGCTTGTGAAGCCAAGTGCCCTTCTGTCTGAGTCGAGCCTTACTTTCGAAGCCATTGGCTCCGAGTCTCAGCAGTTGACCATAGCTTCGGATGACTCTTGGTTCATAGATGTGGATGCAGATTGGATCACAGTCGATCCGACATCCGGAACCAACACTGTAAAAGTGAATGTAAGTGTTGAGGACAACGTTACGAATGGAACACTCAACGCACCGCGTGAGGGAACCCTTACAGTCGCTAATGGCAAAGGCTATTCTATCCGCTCTGTAATCTATCAGAATGGAGACAATTACTTCGGAGTCTCTGAAATGCCTGTTTCTGAAGTACGTGAACTTCAGGATGGCGAATACGCCAAAGTGGCAGAAGCGCAGGTAGTGGCATTGACTTCTGACGGATTTGTGGCAACTGATGAAAGTGCTTCTATCTATGTCTCTTACAAAGATGATGTCGCTCTTGGTGATAAGGTGTTCATCGCTGGAGAAAAAGTGACTCTATACGGTGGAGCCGCTCTCGTTGCCGGTGAAATAACCGTCAAGTCAAACTCAGAGGTAAAGCATCCTGAAGCGGTGGACCTCCTCTCGAATTTAGACCCGTCAAAAGCCGGCACTGTCACTTATGTCTCTGTTTCTGCGGGACTTCTTGGACACGACCTTAAATTCGCCCAGTCATTACCAGTTTCGGTAGCGATTCTTGATTCTCGGAATATTGATATTACCGAGGTCAATATGCACAACATCTCTGTCAAGGCTTATACCTTGGGGCTTGACGAGGGCGTTCTCACACTTGCGGTGACGGAAGTACAAGATAATGGCATCAATGACGAGCTGAAGGCTTATTTCTACGATGATTTCTCTTGGATGAAATCCTATATTGACGCTTCAGAAGTAAAGGTCGGTGATTCCATTGGCGAGAATAGTGCTGGTGCAGAGGCTCCGAACCTTAGAAGCAACGATGCGCTGAAACCTCTGCTTAACGCTTTGCTTGAAAAAGGTTACGAGGATCTTAATCCTGACAAAAAAGTAATATACGCTCAGAAGTATTATTGGAAGTTGGGCAGATCCAGCAGCGCAACTGAAAATAATAACAATGGACTTAAACTTCCAAAACAGAAGTTTAAGGGTGATGAACTGATCAATGTTGACATTGAGTTTGACTGGGCTGCCCACATGACAGGTAGCGGCAACATTGACAAGGTTCAGATCGTTGTAGAGCTTGAAGGCGCCGGTACTTTTGACAACGGTACCAAAATCAGTGATCCGTTTGTGACAACTCAGGAGAAAGGACACATCGAATGGCAACATGCGTCTGTGACCGCCAAAGGTGTGAACAACACAACCCGTATAATCATTCGCCCTGCCGAATATGCTTCGGTTGTACCTGACCAGCAGCGTTGGCATATCGACAACATCAAGATCAAGGATTCGGCGATACCATACTCGGATCCGGTTTATGCGAAAGTGAAGGTTTCTGATGAGGTTGTCACATTTGAAGGTACTCCGGTTGATTCATACAAGCTGACAATCCAGTCCGATAATCCTTGGACTCTCGTTAAAGATGCGGATTGGTTCACTGTTGATGTCACGGAAGGAGAGGCAAATGAGGAAACCACTGTCACTGTAACTTGTGAGCCAAGCAATATGACTACGTTGCGTCATTCCGTACTTACAGTTGTCTCTGCTGACACCAGAAAGAACATTCATATTGTTCAGTCCGCCGCCGGCGGAGAACTTGACCCGCTGATCAGCATCTCATCAGGCAACAGCGTCGAGGTCCTTGGTCAGGGCGCTGAGTTCACAGCCATGGTTCAGGCAAATATCGCTTTTGAGACTGAGATCAAAGATTCTTGGATATCCGAGGTTGAGGTTCCAGCCACCAGGTCCATGGTTGAGACGACAGTCAAGACATTCAAGGCAGAGCCGAACCTCACCAGTGCTGACCGTGTCGGAACAATCCGCTTCTACAAAGGCAACCTTGAGTCAGTCCTTACGGTTAAGCAGACCAAGTTTGAGCCAAAGGTCGTCATGACAATCAACAAACTTTCCGCCCTTCCGGCTGAGGCTACCAAAGTTGCTGTGCATATTGAGGCCAACGTGGACACCAAGGTATCATCCGATGTCATTACCCTTCCTGCCAATGAGCTCAAGGCTGGAAAATATGACTTTGAAGTGACCGTTCCTGCGAACTCGGGTTCTTTCCGCAATGTGAAAGTCGTGTTCGAGAATGATGAGTACTCTTACAAGTACACATATTCAGTCCTTCAGCTTGGTTCGGCCATGACAACGATGTTCTTCGATGACTTCGGCTGGCTGCAACAGTATGTGGACGCTTATAATGCAACTGCCGCAGAAGATAAGAAAGTAGGAGATACGATCGGAAAGAACAATAAGAGCGCCGAGGCACCAAATATCTATGGAAAGGCTGATTGGCAGAAGTCTTTGCTGGCTGAATTGGCCACAAAGGGATATGAGGATATGTGTTCAAGTGAGAAAGTCGTTTACCTCCAACCACAGTATCTCAAGTTCGGTAGAACTAAGGGTCATAATACTTCTATACGTCTGCCTAAACTTGATATTGCCGGTACCACCGACATTGTGACCGATTTCGATTGGGCGGCAATGGCTCAAGGCGACGGTACAATCGATGACACTAAGCTTGTCGTGGTCATAGAAGGTGACGGCCTGTTCGACAATGGTACAAAGTACAGTGATTTGATTGTGAATGACCAGCCTAAGGATAAGATGTACTGGACACATTCAGCTGTCAAGATCAATGGAGCTTCTTCCAACACCAGACTTGTGATTGTCATGTACCGTGTTTTGAAGAAAGATGCAGCCGGTAATTACACGGGCGAGTATAATTACAATGTCGGTGGAGCGGGACGTTTCTTCCTTGACAACATCAGGATTTCCAAGTAACCGTAAGAGGAGATAATTATAGAAAGGCGCTCCCGGGCTGATTCCGAGAGTGCCTTTTTCCTGTTTTTTGGTCAGAACGTAATGGCAATTCGCGTTCTGGTCGTTCTTACTGAAGATCTTCAAGCTGTTTCTTGGAAAGTTTAGTGTACAACTCGATCTGCTCAATCGGCATACCACTGGCAAGCAGAGCCTTGGCTACTTCGAGTCTTCCTTTGATCTCTCCTTCGGCAATACCTTCAGCTTTACCTTCAGCCTTACCTTCCGCCATGCCTTTAGCTATACCCTCAGCCATACCTTTAGCCATACCTTTAGCCATACCCTCAGTTAGACCTTTGGCAGTCCCGTCAGCGATTCCTTTAGCCACTCCGTCGGCGTATCCCGCCTCGAAGCCCTTGCGCTCGGCGAATTCCCTCTGCGCCAGAATGTCCCTCTCGTTCATCTTGTCAATCTCGTATTTAAGTTTCTTCACTTTGTCGAACGCCGCCACCTCGCACGCCTGGGCCAGTCGTCTGGAGATTCCGCCTGATTTCTCGATCCACTCGGGTATCCTTTGGAAGTCGCCGCTGTTCCTGAATATATAGAACAGCCTGTCGAACTCCGTGACACACTCCTCCAGCGTCTTTGTGAACAGTGTCATCTCCACAAAGATAACACTAATTGTCTGATCCGCAACCATTCCGGTCCTTTTTTCGGTGAACTGCCAGTACGAGATGAAATTGTCGGTGTCCCAGAGCGACTCGTCGTCGTGCCTCAGGCGATAGTTCAGGAAGGAGACCACATAGACCGGGTGGAGCTTCCCGTACAGATCCCCCTCCGACAGTTCCAGATGGTACAGCCCTGACGCGTAATAGACGCACCTCTCGAAAAAGCTGTCCTCCTCGGCCGCCTGCATCTCCACGATGAACGTCCTGTTGTCCTTGTCCACACAGACTAAGTCGAGCACCGTCTTCTTCCCGTTGATCAGATCCCTCTGCTGCTCGCGGTCGGAATATTCCTTGATGTCCTCGATCCTTGCCTCAGGAGGCAGGATCTGGTTCAGCACCCCGATGAGGATGTCCTTGTTGTTCCTGTCGGCGAACACCGCCTTGAATCCCACGTCGCTTCGCAGGTTGACGAACGGAGCGAGCTCTTGTCTCTTTTCATTGAAATACATAGTTCAAATTTTAAATAAATATTGAACTACAATAATATGCACAATAAACGTAAATAATGAAAAGAAACAGAAAAACCGTATTAAAAAACAAAAATATTTTTTCTTACCATTGTCTTTGCCGAGGACTCATTTCCGGCCAACAAAACAGGATCGGAATAGTAGTTGAAAAAAAATATCAGTGTACCAACGGCCTGCTGGCGAGACATATATTCCGGTCGATGAGCGTGCCGTAACTGGAACTACCGCCGTATGTCAATGATGAACTTGCCGTCGAAATAGGGGTCTGTGAGCCATTGGGTGACGGGCCAGGTGGAGACGGATCCTTTGCGGAGGCGCTCGCGTGCCATAAGGTCGCAGATCTCATCGTTGATGTCACCGCCTTTCAGATAGAGGATGGATCGGGTATATTTCCCTTTCACCCACGGATAGAAATCGGTGAGGGAGGCCACGGCGCGGGACACAATGAAGTCGAACCTGACGGGAAGGCTCTCGGCGCGGGCGTTGACGATCTCGACGTTTTCAAGTCCGAGCATATTCGCTATTTCTTTGGCCACGATGGTTTTCTTGCCGACGGAGTCGCAAAGGGTGAACTTCACGTTCGGAAATATCACGGCAAGCGGGATGCCCGGGAATCCGCCGCCGGTGCCAAGGTCCAGAACCTTTAATACGGCCTGTGGCACTTCCGCCTGTGAATTGGAGCCAGCGGCCCCCTCCGGACCTTCAGTGTGTGGGGCTGTGAACAATGAATATATCTCCGGACGCTGCGTTCGGAGATATTCAGCTATGGCAAGCGAGTGGAGGATGTGGTGGTCGTACAGGCCGTCGATGTCCTTGCGTGAGATGACGTTGATCTTGGCGTTCCAGTCGCGGTAGCCGCCGTCCATCAGCCTGAAACGCTCAAGCATCCGTTCTGTGACATCCGGAAACGAGGCCTTCAGCAAAACCTCGAAATCGGCGAACGTCATCATATTCCTTCCTCCTCTTTCCTACGGAGGTCGTCGATCATCTGCTTCGCGCGGCGGATCCTGGTCTTGACGGTGTTGAGTTCCATCTGAAGAGCCTCGGCTATCTCGTTGTACTTCATTCCTTCGATCAGCCTCTTGCGGGCGATATCCCTGTAAAGGTCAGGCAGCCGGTCGATGTACTTGTTGTGCTCCTCCTCGTTCTCGATCTTGATGAGGGAGTTGAGAGCGTCCTCGGTCTGGTCAGGAATCCCTTCCACGCCTGACGGCTTGTTCTCGTCGTCAAGATAGACGATCTGGTTCTTCGGATGCACCCTCTGCTCCTGCTCCAGAGTGTCCAAAGCCGTGTTCTTCGCTATCGTGCAGAGCCAGGTCAGGAAACGACTCTTGTACTGATCGTAGTTCAGAATCTGCCTGAAGGCCTTCTCGAAGCTCCGGCTGCAGATGTCATCGGCAACGTAGTCGTCTATATTCTTGAAACGGGCCTTGATGTAAGACCTCAATTGCTCGATGTGGCGGTCCCAAAGGGCGGTAAACGCAAGTCCGTTACCCTTCTGGGCCAGGATGATCAGCTCATCAGTGGGCTTCAAGCCAATTTTTCCCATAATTGCATTCAACTGTTAGTGGTACTGAAAGTTTCACGACATTTTCCATACGGTCAATGACGATCTGTCTAAGTTCATCAATCTCCTCGGGAACCGCATCGAACACAAGCTCGTCGTGGATCTGGAGAACCATCCGGCTCTTCATTCCGGCAATACTCTTGTCCACCTCGATCATCGCCATCTTGATGATGTCGGCGGAAGTGCCTTGGATCGGCGCGTTCACGGCGTTCCTCTCGGCGAGAGCCCTCAGCGTTCCGTTCTTGGAATTGATGTCAGGTATATACCTTCTTCTTCCGAAGATGGTCTCAACGTAGCCGGTCTCCCTCGCCGCCGCCTTTGTGTCCTCGATGAACGAGCGGATGGACGGGAATCCCGCAAAGTAATCTTCTATTATCTTCTGGGCCTCCTTACGGCCTATTCTCAACCTTTGTGCCAGTCCGAAAGCCGAGATTCCGTACATAATCCCGAAATTGGCTGTCTTGGCGATGCGCCTTTGGTCGGCGGTTACCTGTTCGTGAGGGATCCCGAAAATCTTCGCGGCGGTCGCCGCGTGGACATCTATCCCGTCCTTGAAAGCGTTGATCAGATGCTGGTCGCAGCTCAGGTGCGCCATAATCCTCAGCTCGATCTGAGAATAGTCCGCGGACAGAATCAGGCCGTCCGGAGCGCTCGGCACGAAGGCCTTGCGGATCTCCTTTCCTTGTTCTGACCTTATAGGAATATTCTGGAGGTTCGGGTTCGATGAACTGAGTCTGCCAGTGGCCGTAAGCGCTTGATTGAAGGTCGTGTGCACCTTGCCGTCAGACGGATCTATGTAACCGGGGAACGGCTCTATGTAGGTGGACAGCAGCTTCCGCACGGCGCGATATTCAAGAATCTCGTCGATGATAGGATGCTTCTCCGCCAGATCCAGCAGGGTGGATTCTTCCGTTGAATATGTCCCGTTGGCGTTCTTCTTCGGCTTGTCGGAAAGTCGCAGTTTCTCGAACAGCAACTCCCCGATCTGTTTCGGAGACGAGACGTTGAGATTTGGCTCTCCGGCCATCTCGCGGATCTTTGCTTCACGGGATGTCACCTCAGCACGTAGATGAGCGGTGAAATCCTTCAATGAGTTAAGGTCAACCCTGACCCCGTTGCGCTCCATCCTGGAGAGCACCTTCAGCAGCGGCTCCTCCATTGTGTCGTACAGATCCGTGACCGAAGCCTTGTCCAGATCCTCGCGAAGCCTTTCCTGAAGCAGCAGCAGTATCGCGGCCTCCTTGCTTCTGTCCACCGAGACCTCGTCCGAAGGAATGTCATCGAACAGGGAACCTGTGGATGGTACGGAGGTCTTTGCGGAAGCGTCGTCAAGCGACACTCCCAGAACGCCCTGTGCCAGCACTTCGATCTTGTGACTCTTCTCTGGGTCAAGTAGATAGTGCATCAGGGCGATGTCGTGCAGCCTGCCTTGAAGCGACACACCACCAGCGGCCAGAATATTCATCTGCCTCTTAAGGTCGTCGCCGCATTTTGCGACCGTGTCATTCTCAAGCAGCGCCTTGAACTCCTGCAGACCGCCTTCCGCCGCGGCAATCCTCTCCCCGGAGCGAGCCCCGACAATGATCCTTCTTGTTTTTGTGAATATGCTCCCGTCGGCTCCTTCAGTGATTACCGAGCACAATCCTGCCTTCACGGCGGCCTTGACAGCCTCTGCCGGACGCACCTTGGCGATCTCCGGCAGATCGGCATCCGGCTTTTTCTCCGCCGAACCGACGTGGCCTATGAATCTGTTAAGGGAGTTAAATTCGTATTTCTCAAAGAGGTCCGCCAATTCAGGACCGTATTCCAGGTTGACCTTCATCCCATCTGTTGGGATGTCAACCTCGATGTCCGTCTTGATGGTGACGAGCTCGTGGCTGAGCCCGATGTGATCCCTGGCATCCTCGAACTGTGCCTTTTGCCTTGGTGTCAGCTCGTCCAGATGCTCGTAGATCTCCTTGACGGAACCGTACTTGGCGACCAGCTTGCTGGCTCCGACCTCGCCGACACCCTTCACACCGGGCACATTGTCGGCTGTGTCCCCACAGATGGTCAGCATATCGATGACCTGTCCCGGGGAATTGATTCCGTACTTCTCACAAATTTCCTTGACTCCGATGATCTCGTTGTCATTGCCGGCCTTTCCAGGCTTGTACTGCCAGATGTGCGGTTCGATAAGCTGCCCGTAATCCTTGTCCGGAGTCACCATAAAGACATCCAACCCTTCCCCTGCGCAGCGTTTGGCCATAGAACCGATCACATCATCGGCCTCGAATCCCTTCAGCATCAAGGTCGGGATATTCATCGCCTTGCATAATTCCATCAACGGCTCAAGGGCGTCGATGACCAGCTGCGGAGTCTCTTTGCGGTTCGCCTTGTACTCTGGGTACATCTTGCTCCTGAACGTGCCGCCCGGGGGGTCGAAAGCCACGGCCAGATAGTCCGGCTTTTCCCTTGCGAGCAGTTCGAGTATGTACTTGGTGAACCCGTAAAGAATCGACATATCGGCTCCCTTGGAGTTGATCATCGGCCTTCTGAGGAACGCATAGTACATCTTGAAGATCAGTGCGTGCCCGTCTATGAAGAATATCTTTCCCGGCATTATCGTTTTTGTTTTGTCAGCGGGCTGGTGCTCCGTCCGGATCAGCCCCTATCTTCACAAAGATAATAAAATGTTCCGTGGTTTCAAAACTTTTGCCCGAGCCGGAGTGTCGCATCGGAGAACCGTGCCCCATCATAAATGTCGTGCGTGGAGAAGATCACCGTAATCCCGGTTGTGTGCGCAAGGTTCTGGAGGGTGCGAAGGACCATAACCCGATTGTCCACGTCCAGGAAGGCGGTAGGCTCGTCCAGAAGCAGCACGTTCGCCTTTCTGGTCAAGGCCGTGGCTATGCACGCCTTCTGGAACTCTCCGTCGGAGATGAAGCTGATGTCCTTGTCCGCCAATGAATCGAGACCGAGCGTGCGGATCGCATCCTCCATAGCGGTCTCCGCCCCGGAATCCAGTTTTCTGAATATTCCTGACACCGAGAACAGACTCGTGCGGATGAACTCCCTGACAGAGAATCCTTTGACTTTAGGAATATGTGTGGGCACCATCACGACCGGGCCGCCGGCCGAGAATCCACCCGAAAGGGGAGGCAAGGTCCCCGATACCGTCTTCATAAGCGTGCTCTTCCCGCTGCCGTTTGGCCCTTGGAGCATCACGGACTGTCTGTCGGGATATTCAAAAGTCAGTGGTCCGCAGACCTTGATGCCTCTGTGGCCGATTGTCAATTCGTTCGCTTTCAGCATATTCACCTCCTTTTTGTCAGAATGGCCAGAATGATAGGGATGCCGATCAGCGCCATCGTGCTTCCGACCGGCAGGGGGGCGGGAAAGGCGTTTGAA
>ERZ1034880.374-NODE-374-length-14273-cov-4.912294_pt1 | contig 14273 bp, 20 predicted proteins | sample MGYA00520630_ERZ1034880 | MGnify/ENA primary metagenome ERZ1034880 (study PRJEB33766, sample SAMN09781725) | gut metagenome | biome: gut microbiome | host: Homo sapiens | place: Madagascar | study: EMG produced TPA metagenomics assembly of the PRJNA485056 data set...
GCACCTGCACTTGCAGTATTTCCCATTGTTGCGGACAGCAGGTTTGGTGATTTACCTCCTGCCACCGTGTAGTCCCCAAAAGAACTTTGTCCGCCGTCACCGGGCACTGTCGCACTGGTACTTGGTACTGCACCTGTGCCGATAACCACGGGGATACTTGTATTTATATCGATGTTTACAGATTTAACTGTTCTTGTGTAACCGCCGCCCCCGCCACCGAAGCCAGAGATAACACCACCAGAGACGCCACTACCACCAGCGCCGCCGCCGCCAACCATAAACAGGTCGATGACCTTCGGCTCAAGGAACACAATCGTCCCGCTCGTCAGCAGCTCCACCACGCCGTCTTTTCGCACCACGTAGTCCCCTGTGTAGGTAAATTTCATCTTCGGCTTACCACCGGCACAAACAGGGGAACCACATATACTTGCCATATAAACCTCCGTTCCCGACCTCCGAAACGGAGGCCGTGTTTATTCTTTGTGTAGCCTTATGCACACGATGCCTGAGCCGCCAGCAGCCCCGATACCTCGTTCTAACCCGATGTGAGAGGTATCTCCTGCGCCACCACCGCTATTTGCGATTTACCGATAATAGCCATCGTTAGCTTACCTCCTTCACGTCGTACATCGTCACTTGAACGCTCAGGTTAGCGGTGGGCTTTTCGCCCACAGCGTAGGCGGTGAATGTCCCGTTGTTGTTGGCGATGTAGATAGCGTTTGTGCCGTCGTCCAGCATCTGCTGTATCGCCGCCGCGTCTGCCTGAATGTCCACCTGGCTGGTGGCCGTTCCGCCTGTGATGGTCACGCCCTGGGTGTAGGGGCTTGCGCTCCCTGCCCAGCTTGCCGCCGCCAGCGTCAGCGATAGCTTCTTGTCCGTTGCCTTGCCCGCCACGGCACCGATGGCCTGAGAGGGCGTAGCCGTTGCCGGGTCAAGCCCAAGCGTTTCCGCCACCTCGTCCGTCAGCAGCGTGGACTTGTTCAGCGGTGTGCCCTCCGTGGTGGGGTTGTCCTGCCGGGTCATGTCGTACACGTTGTCCTGCCCGGAAACAGGCGTGAGCTTGACGCGGCCAGGATAAAGGGAAATTCTGTCCTGCATATCTGCTCCTTTCCAAAAAAGATGGAGCCGACTACGTTCCCATAGTCGGCTCCTATTGCCCTTTCCCGTGCCCCGATTGGCCGGGAGTAACGTTTATTATTTGATTTCGTTGGAGTACAAGTCTCCCGAGTAAAACCACGACTTGGCTATGTTCTGCACGAGCTGGTCTATCAGTATGAGGATGCTTTCAATGTCGTTGGCCTTTCGATAGTCCAGCGGCATTGTCGGCGCCTTTGGGGTATTGGCCGGCACAGGCAGCGCACTGCGTATTTCTGCGATGTCCGCGAGGTACTGGTCAATGTCCGCCTGCGTGGGAATGTCCGTTTCCGCCCACCCTTGCTTTGCCGTTACCGTCACGCTGTAACCATTCGCTTCCAATTCCTCCGCCACATACAGCACAGCTCCTGCAACACGGTTCAGGTCAGTGTAGTTATACGACCCCTTATTATCGCTTAACAGCAGCACGTCCGCCGGGGTGCCGCGCCCAGCCTCTATCCGACTGAGCGCGGCTATTACGCTATCCACGTCCTCTTGCGTTCTGTCCGTAATAAGGGACAGCATACCGTAGTTAAGGGTAAACTGGTAACTGGCGCTTGTGCCCGCCGCGTTGATAGCCGTCAAAGATACGGCGTACTTTTCATCCGAAGCACGGTCTACCGTGGCTTTCCACGCTTCGCCGTCCAGCGTCCACACGTAATCCTTGCCGTTGACCGAGCCGGACACGTAGACGATGGCGGCGGGGAGCGATACGCGAATATCTCTGCTCAAGCTATCACCTCTCACTCAATGGTAACACTAATGACCATCGTCTTACCGGTGTCGACCGGGTTAGGCGTAATGGTCGCCGCTGTAATCTTAGGCACAGAAGTGTCCAGCGTGACCGTACGGGTGACGGAGCTTTCCTTGCCTGCCGCGTCTTTTGCCTTGACAATGATGGTGTTGCTGCCCTTTTTCAGCGTCACCACCTTTGAGAAGGTGCCGCCGGTGCCCACAGCGACCGCGCCCTGATCCGTTCCGTTCAGGGAGATGGTAATGACCACGGGAGAAGACGTTGCATCGTTGGTAGTACCGGCCACAGTGACAGAAGAAGCCGCCGTGATAAGGCCGTCCGCAGGAGATGTTACGTTCAGCGTCGGAGGAACAGTATCCACGGTGTAGGTCGTGGACTTTTCCGCAGCCGCGTTGCCGTCGTGGTCTTTGCAGTTGATGGTCACGGTGTGGCTGCCGTCGCTGAGTGCCGCAGACGGCGTGTAGGTCACGCTGTAGCCATTGGCAATAGCCGTGTGCGTAATGTTCGCCGCAGCTACAGCCGTGCCGTCCTGCTTGACTACCAAGGTGCTGATGTCCACGCCGGACCCGCCGGTTTCATCCGTGATGTTGAATACCACCGGCTGTTTGCTGTTTGCCACATACGCGCCAGACGTGGGAGACACGATGGTAATAACAGGTGCCACAGTCTCCTTTACTACCAGCTTCAAGCCGTCTACGGTAGATGCGTCCGCGCTGCCCTTTGTGCCCGCTTCGTTTGTTGCTTCGACGGATACGTTGTAGTAGCCGCCTGCCAGATTGTACGATGTTTTCCCCGGAGCGGTAATGGTCGCTTCCCATTTGCCGCTTGCGGAGTTCAGCTTCAAGTCGTATGTCTGGCCGTTGATCGTCGCTTTTACTGTCTTGATTGCCATTTATACCTCCCCGGCGTAAATATCGCCGCAAAAGAAATGATATGGTTGTGGTACACGCGGGTACGGAGTATGGGGGCTTTCGCCCGCATATAGATCGCCGCTGTAGTAATAGCTGGGGTACACGATGACGGCTTCCTCTATCACCGTTACCTGTAGCTTTACCTTGCCATTGATGGTAGCCGGGTTCGGCAGCAGTACAGCCGCCGCTATCTTCGGCACCTGTGCTGTATATTCCGCCATCGGTTACACCTCCCCGGAGAACAGGTCATTGCTGTAATAGAAGTACGGGCTGATGATCCACGCGCCTGTGACTTCCGCGTTGTACACCACCGTGTTGGACAGCTTTATCTCCATCTTGTGAAGATTGCCTGTGGTCAGCAGACCCCACGGCGTGTAAATGCTTACGCAGTCGCCCAGCTTCTCACCATCGTATACCACGGTCGCTGTGTTCGTGTCACGCAGCGAATAATACTTGTACAGCCGATCCGCCACTGCCTGTCCAATCTCATTAGATACAAGAGTTGCCACCGTGACTTCCTTTACGTTTTCCCGGTCGGATGCGGTCACGTTGGGGTTGATGGCACTGTACACCGTCCTGGTGTCTTTATACTTAACACCATTGATGGTCACGTTGCCGTTGCTGTCTTCTACATAGCTGTGCGCCGTCACGTTCACCTTTGTGACCACCGCGCCGGTTGTAACGAAAGAACCGACGAACGTCCGCCCGCGTGGGATAAGAATAGGCTTTGTGGGCTGGTTGAATACCCGCAGTTTGTTCCCGCCGTCTGTTGCCAGACAGACGCCCCATGCAAATATGACTTGCTGAATGGCGCTACGGTTTGTGCCCTTAACAATAATGCCTTTCAGCGTTGTGTCCTTCACATCGCTCGCATACTCCACATCAAAGGGCTTTGCAAGCGTTTCTAAGAGCGTTTTTGCACTCACTCCATCAAGGTATGCACCTCCGCTGAACGGCGTGTATTCAAGCACTCCAAGAGCGTCCTGGCACTCTATCACATACACGTTTGCGGACGTGCGTGACGAATTGTTAATGTAGTATGTCCCCAGATGCCGGTTGTCGTTCCACACCTCCACCGGCTGTTTCAGCTGGAACAGGTAATCCACATCTTTCAGGCTGTCAAGCGTCCAGTTTAGCGTGGACACCGGCAGCTCTACAGAAGCTTCGTTCGCCTGGTTTACGATGGATGCGTTGCGTATTTCGTTCATCCCGAATTTACGCACCACGCCCAGCACGATCTCATTGACCCGCGCACGCCGATGGGGCACTACTGTCTTTTTCAGCGTGACCTCCACCTTGTCAAAGCTCTCTACCCTACAATCGCAGAAATACACCGCGTTGTCAGGCTGGAACGACTGCGCCCGCCGCAGCACCGCGCCCTGATACCACGAAATTTCTACCTCGCTGCAATACTCTCCTGTGTCCTCGTCAAAGGTGAGCTGGATGCCCATACTGGAATACTGCTGTGTAAACGTCATGGTGATTTTGGGCGGGTTGGTAAACTCTCCGTTGTCCCCGGAAACATCCGTAGACCAAAAGCCTACCTTGTTCTCCGCGTACACGCCATCAAAGGTGCCGTCCAGCACCCAGCGGCTCCGTTCCAGCGTGATAATCTTCCCTGGCGCCGCGCCGTGCGGAATTTGGGTGAGGTCTCCTGTGCCGCCGGTGGCGACCACAGTCGCGTCATCCGCTGCGCCGGGGGCTATGTCCTTGTACAGAATAGTCGTTTTCGACATAGGCCACCTCTTAGGGGCGGAGCTGCGCGTCCATCGGGACAAAGTTTACCTCAATCTCGCCCCAATAGTTCACGCCCCCATCGCCCTTCTCCAAGTCCTGCGACGCGCTGGTGTAATACGCTTCATACGCGATAGTTGTCTGACCGTCTGCCGCTTCCAGCATAACGGAGTCATCCACGCTGTGTTTGTACAGGTAGTTCCAGAAATCGTCCAGTCCCTTGTAGTTGTCGCCGCGCCGAAAAACCGTCAGTTTGTGGCCAAGGTATGTACCGATGATGTCACGCACCATGCGGCCCGTCATTACGCGCCCTGCGTTTTCGCCGTCCAGCACGTTAAAGTTTCGATTGTACTTGGAGATCGCCACATCGGCATCAAAAGAGATGCCGTTCAGTTTGATGTAGTTCATCCCTGCACCTCCGACAGATTAACGCCGATGCGCGTACCCTCCGCCTTGTTCAGCCGGTACACGACCTTGCCCAGCACGTCCTTGTCCAGCACCAACACGGCTTCATTGCTGCCGCCGTACCCGCTTTCCGCAAGGGCTTGCTTGAACGCCTGCACCATCGTAGCAAGGGGCGTTTCAATGTTCGTCCCGGATTTCTGATCGCCAAGCACTGCCATAAACTCCCGGTTCGGAGGAATGACTGCGCCCTGCGCCAAACGGGGGATTTTAAGCTCGTTTACATGGGAAATATTGATGCCGAAGGATTTACCGCCGATACCCGGTATCCAATCCGGGATTTCAAAGTGTATCTTGTTCAGCTGGTCAATAAGCCAGTTGATACCCTTGATGATAAGGTTTACAGCCGCCTCCAAAACGCCGACAATAGTATTCCAAATACCCCGGAAGATTTCTTTGATACCTTCCCACGCTTTTTTCCAGTCCAGCGTAAACACGCCGGTCAGAAAATCAATAAAGCCACCAAAGATTTGTTTGACGCCATCGATAACATCGCTGACATAGGTTTTCGCCAGTTCAATGATTTCGTGGAAACGTCCGTTTGTTTTTCCGTCCAGCCAGTCCAGCAGACTTGTCAGCCCCAGTTTGAACCAGTCAAAAATGCCAAACACAAAGGTTTTCACGCCGGTAAGCATTTGGATAACCGACTGTTTCATTTTTTCTAAGTCGCCTGTCAGTATGCCGGAAATAAGCCCCAGCGCGCCCTGCACAATGTCCTTGATACCAGTCAACATATCTCCTACCGGAGTACCGGCAAGGCCGCACTTTTCTATGATGGTGTCTATGATCGCTCCAAAGATATACCCCACAAAGTCCAGCAAATCGGCCAGCAAAATACGGGCGTGGTTTACAAAGTTGATGATGTTGTCCAGCGCTGCGCCCCAATCGCCGGAGAATACGTTGCCGATAAACCCGGCGACATCCTTAAACAGGTTTACAATGTCCTGCCCGATCTTCTTGAGCTTGTCCGCGATTTTATCAAGAAATGCGAAATTTGCCGACGTGCTGAAATCCGGTAGAATAATGCCGGATCCGCCGCCACCTTCGCCGCTTAACTTGTTGATTTCATCAAACGACGCAAGCTGTTTACTTGCAGACTTTGCCGCGCCGCCCACGTTTTTATATGCGTTTTTCTGGTCATTCAGGGATTTTGCCGCATTGGCGCTTTCTTTTGCCGTTGTTCCAAATAGGGCGGATACAATATTTGCGATAAACGAAACCACCGTAGCCAGTACCTTAACCAGCGCAGTAAACGCCGGGATAATGATCTGCACAAGCGGCTGTGCCAGCGTCAGCAGCGCACCCTTGAGCTGCGCAATAGCGTCTCGTGCTTCGCCGTTTACGGCCACCACGTCCGCCAGCCAATCCCGGATGGCCGCCAACGCACGGGCAATGATGGTAAAGACAAGCGCTCGCTTTGCCAGCATTTTTACGCGCTTTGTGAACGCCTCCATGCCCTGGGATGCTTTGTCTAACCCTTCTTGTATCTTTCCTGCGTTCTTGCCGGTATTGCCAAGCTGCTTACCTAACTCACCGGCCTTTGCTTTCATTCGGTCAAGCTCCGCTTCTCCCTCGCGGATAGCGGCGTTTTGCTTGTCCAATTTGTCATTCAGGGCGTTCCACTCTTTTTCCATAGATGCCACAGCGGCTTCCTGCTGCTTGATGGCATCGCTGGTAAAAAACTCCCCGCCGCCCTTCATCTGTGCCAGTTTGGCTTTTGCTGCGTCAAGCTGTGCGCCCAAATTGTTTGCCTGGTTAAACAGGGAATTTCGCGCGGTTTTTTTGTTGTTGAGCTTTTCCTGCAGCGCGTCTATTTTCTTTTCCAGCGCATCAAGTTCCTTTTGCGCCTGCTTATCGTCGATGTCGGCCTTGATGATGACGGAGCCGTCCGCGTTTGCCATACAATCACCTACTTGCTTTTATGGTATTTGTGTGGTATTATAAACAAACCACAAAAAATTTCTTGGAGGGTGGAAGAAAATGGATAAAATGACTAAGTGTAAGACCTGTGGCGCAGATATTGCAAAATCCGCGAAAGTCTGTCCCGCTTGTGGAGCCAAACAGAAAAAGCCGGTCGTGCTGATCGTTATAGCTGTGTTTATTGCTATCGGCATTATTGGCACCGCGCTTGGCGGTAGCTCCCCGGAAAAGGTGGGGACTACAGACGAAAAACCAGGAAACGGATCATCTGATTCGCAGAAAACGGAATTTGCAGTTGGTGACGTTGTATCTCTTAAAGACATTGAAGTCACATTTGTGTCTTGCACCCAATCAAGCGGAGAAGGTTTTTACACACCAGACAGCGGCAACGTGTTTCTATTTTGCGAATTTGCCATTGAAAACAAATCCAGCAAAGATATTTCCATAAGCTCTATAATGTCTTTTGAAGCGTATGTCGATGACTACTCCACAAACATGAGCATGACCGGAACGTTGGTCGCAGACAAAGGTCAGCTGGACGGTACTGTTGCATCAGGGAAAAAGATGTCCGGCGTAATAGGCTACGAAGTACCAGCAGATTGGAAAACGCTTGAAATCAGATTTACCCCGGATTTTTGGTCTGGAAACGACATTACATTTATTGCGAATCACTGACCGCTACGCAGCCGCCCTCCGGGGCGGCTTTTTTACGTCCAGCCCTTAATGACTTCTTCCTCCGCCTCCGAGTACCTGCGCTTAATGTCGATAGCGTCTCGGTTTCTGCGGTAAAACTCTTTGTCGGATTTGTCTTTTAGCTTGCCCTTTGCTTTTAAGTCTCGGATCCTCACGATTTGGGCAAAGTAGCAATCCCCGATTTCTCCGTAGTATGAAAGAAACGTCCACCAATGCAGATACGGCACCGCCCGCACCTCCTGCCCCGCTATGCGGTTGATGGGGGCGATGAGCAGTTGAAAGTCCTGTTCCCAGTCCATCAATTTGGTTGATTTTTTTTGCGTTTCCTCATTTCCGCCGTTGATAAACCAAAAGCACTGTTTTATCGCTTCTTCCACGTGCTCCCCAGGCATGGTGAAAAACCCGGGGTAAAACATTCCCAAAACGCCGATGCACTTTTCTTCGCTCGTTAGTTCAACAGCAGACAGCACCGAGAATATGTCCAGTATCACGCGGAAATCCGTTTCTATTGGGTATTCCGTTCCACACACCTCAAGGCTCGTCGGAAGGTCGTACATCATCTGTGGTACTTGGCCGTATACTTTGCAAGCTTCTCACTGTGAAAAGCCTTTTCCCGCTTAATCCCCTCGTCCAGTTCGTCCATGATGGCAACCATCAGGTTTATCCACAGCGGCGCACCGTCCGCGATAGCGTAAACGCTCACGTTGCCAAACAGCGGCTCACACACCGGCTGCTCAAACACCCCGTCAATAGTCTCGCGCATTTCGGCGTCCATATTTCGGAGCCAGTCAAACATTTCGCGGGCGCTCATTTTTTCTACGTTATCGTCCCGCGCATCCTGCTTCTTTTTCAGCGCGTCAAACGCTGTGTAAAGCTTGTCTGCAAACGCCGGATCGCTGGGATTAAAATACACCGTGCATTTGTCATTCAGGTGGTATTCCTGTACGCCGGTAGTGATTGTCAGTTCCTTCATGTGTTCCCTCCAAAACAGGGGCGGTTGCCCGCCCCTTTATTTAGGCCGCAGTAAACTCAATAGTGCCGCTGCTGCCCTTCTTTACAGTGCCCACAGTGCGGGTGCCGCCATAGGTGATCTCGCTGGTGATGTTCAGGGTGCCGCCGCCCTCGCCGCCGATGCCGGTGATTGCAATAGCGCAAGCGTCGTAGCGCTCCGCAAACATCGCCTCGCCGCTGGTGGCGTAGAAGTGGCCAATCATCATGTCCTGATTTGCCAGCGCCTGGGCATCCTGGTCTTTGACGGCCAGGTTCCACATCTTTACCGCCGCAGCGTCGCCCGCGTCCAAGGGGATGGGATCAAAGGTCTGCGTGATGGTGGGCTTCTTCATGGTCGTAAAGGTGTGGCCCAAAATGTCCTGCTTGGTGTCGGTGCTCCAGTCCATTTCCTCGCTGCTGTCCTCAACGCGCTTACCGATAGCGCTCCACACAGGGGCGGAAGCGGTGCCGGTGTTCAGGTACGCAATGAGCAGTTCACGGTCAATGGTCTGGCCCACCGTGGTGTTGAATTCCAAATCTGCCATTATACATTCACCTCGTAATTCAGTTTCATAAGGATTTGGTGATCTTCGTCCCCGTTTTCATACATGGCAAACAGGGAAGATCGCGTGGTCGGCTCCATGCTGATAACGCGCTTGTCATCGCCGATGTCGGGCTTCTGACCATTTGCCCAATCTCCGATAGCGTTCAACAGTTCGTCAGCCTTGAGCCGTTTGTCGTTGCTGTTCCCCGGCTTTACTCGGTAGATTATCTTGAACTGATACTCCGCCACATAGCCGCCTGTGATATACTTCCGCACGATGTAAGCCGCCTGAATGGTCGACATCGCCATAGCGGAAGTGTCGGCGGGAAGAAACTCAAAGCGGATTAGGTCGACTGGCAGCTCCGGGTATGTGTTCAGCCACACAAGCAGCTTGCGCGATACCTGATCCTCTTCCGCCGCTGACACGGCCTTTTTAATCTTTTCCAAATTTCTTCACCGCCTTATCTGCCACCCGCACCCACTTCTCCATGTTCTGCGCTTTGGAAGCGTCAAACCAGTGCGCCTGTGCCTGCGGATGCATTGTTGTGTTAAATACAAGATTTCTGTCCGTGACCACCTTGTGCCCGCCTTTAGGTGCGTATGTGCTGCCGGTCGCCGGGTCTACCATCACCTTACCGTAGTACAGGAACCGGGCGTATGGGCCGGGATAAATGACCTCGTTGCCGACCACCCGCGTCCGCTGCGTCAGAGAGCCTGTAAGCGCAGGAACAAATGGGATGGTGTCTTTCATCACCTGCTGCGCCAAAACGCTTTCAGCGCGGTCACAGGCCCTTGCAAGCTGCCGCTTTACCTCGTCCATGCCGGACACATCAACGGAGAACTTGAGCGACATCTCAGGCCCCTCCGACTTCAAAGTGTCTCATGTCCGCGCTGCCAAAATCTTTCTCGTCCACTTTGGTCACGTTGTAGCAGCCGTCCTGTGCCATAGCCACATCCTCTTTGTCGGTGACAAACTCGCCTTTTACAAAGAACGTCAGCCCGCCGTTACCGTTCACAGACAGCGTCCACAGCCCGGACTTGTCCGCCGCCGCAAGAAACGCCTGCGGGGGCGCGTAGGTTTTGGCCTTGCCAGTCGTTGCATCTTTTGCAACAACTGAAAACGGGATGTACAGGTTTACTGCGTCTGCGCCCTCAAGGCCGCTTTCACGCACGTTGACCGCCTTGCTGGCTTGCAGCATAACACCGCGCAGGATGGTCACATACAGCTTTGTGATTTCCTCAAAGGTCGCTGGGTCAGTCTCCTGCACGGCGTTGTAGACCGTTATAGTGTGGGGCGCGTACAACCACAGCACCCCCCTCCCCGATACAGCAGCCCGGTATGGGCCAGATACTCGTTACAGGTCGCCGCCAGCAGCTTCTTCGCCCCGTCCGTTGCACTTAGCGCAGCCACGGCGCTTTCACCGCCGCTGGCCAGCGTCCGGGAGTACCCGCCTACCGTTTCGCTTTTCACGTCATCGCCGGTCGCCGCGTTTGTCAGTTTGGTTGCGGCAAGCTGCTGCGCAGCTTCGATCAGCTGATACTTGTCCACAAGTGCACAGCAGCACATCTTTACCGCGTCCAGATCAGCGTTGTCTTGTGCTCTGTTGCGCGTGTAGTAGTCGAGGAAGGAGCTTGCGCGGACAACAAGACGCGGGAAATCTTCCTCGCTCACAGCGCCCATATAGGTGCCGGAGTAGTATTCAAAGTCTGCGTAAGTCATCAGCGCCCTCCTTCCAAAACTGCGAGAATTTCAGCCTTTTTCATCGAACTGCTGACCCCTTCCACCCCGTTTTCATCGGCATACGCAAGCATTTCAGCTTTTGTCATGTCAGAGAAAACCGGGGTGTCAGGGTCAGGCTCATTCAGCAGTTCAGTTAGCCCCCCACCGCCGGAGTGATGGAGCCGACCACCACGCCGTCGATACGCTCAGCGAAAAGAACCATGCCGTTGATAACGGTGTCAGATGCGGTCATGTTGGTGTAATCGGGCTCCTCATGGATACCGATATAGCCGGTGGCATCGGTGGTGAAATCGAACACCTCGCCAAGATCAGCGCCGTTCACAGGAATGTAGTACAGGACGATGTTGTCCTTGGCGGTGGCGTAAATCTTGCCCTTGGGGACGCTGGAATTGAGAATCACGGTGCCAAGGCCGAGAAAATTCTCAACGTAGGTCATGCCGAATGCGGTCTGCAAGGTGATGTTCGCGCTTGCGAGATAGTCAGCAACGTCCAGCGGGTTCAGGAAATACACCGCGCCGATCTCGTCATCCTCGAACAGCACCTGCAGCTGGCCCCATGCCTGAGCCAAGGCCGCCTGGAAGGTAGCACCGCTGGCCGTGCCAGTACCGGTTGCGAGGAAGGCAAAGAAATCCTTACGGATACCTTTCTGCACGTCCTTCAGCATTTCATCGGTGGTCATTTCGACGGCCTGATCGTAGCCGCGATCAGTGATTGCCTCGGCAGAGGTGGCCTTGCGCCACTTCTTGAGCGTGATTTCCTTGTAGTTCACGGCTTCGGTCTTATACTTGCTCAGGGGAATGGTTTCACCTTCAGCAACAGCGCCACTTTCCAGCGTGCCAGTGGCCTTGTAGCTCTTGAGCACAGTGCCCGCCTGCTTGGAAATCTTTCGGGTAACGCCCAGAGCCTCCATCAGATTCTTGATGGAATAGCCGAACATTTCGGTAAATTCGATTTCGCGCACACGCGCGAGGTCAGCTTTCTTAATGAGCTTAGGATCAGCAGCCATTTTTATTCTTCCTTTCTAAACAAATCCATATTTGCGGCGATTGCAGCGCGCCGCTCCGCTCTGTCAGTGATTTGCATGATCTCGTCCTTTGTCATCGGTTTCCCGCCACCGTTAAAGCGCGCGCCAGTGTCGACGCGAACGGTCTGCTTGGAGACAAGCCCCTTGTAGGTGCCGCCTACGAGTGCATCAAGACTTTTGGTGTCCTTAATCTTCTCGCCATCCAGCTCCAATGCGGCCATTTCTTCGCCGCAGCCACGCATAGCAAGGTCGAGATTCGCTCCGGTAATGTTTTTGCTCTCAAAGTAAGCACGCACGGCCTTTTCCTTCGCCGCCTTGCTTTCCTTTGCCGTGATGTCGGTCTTAAAGGTTTCAAAGGCCGAGTGTTCCTTCTCGTACTTTTCTTTATAACCGCCATCGCCTGCTGCCTTGAGGTCGTCCAATTCCTTCTGGACGCCGGGCAGCTTTTCCGCGTCCGCCTTGTACTTCGTGAGATCGTCCTTGAGGGGGTCAACCACGCCCAGATGCAGAGCAACCAAGCGATTTTCGATTTCTTCGGTGCAAGCCTCGCCGAGAATATTCCTGATTTCTGCTCTCGTAAATTTTGCCATGTTATTCGTTCTCCTTTTCTTTGGCCCCAATTCTTCGGGGGCGAACGTTGTATAAAAACCGCTATACCTCGCGGGTTTTACCGAAAATAAAAGAGCCAACCACCGAGAAACTTTCAGTAGTTGGCTCCTATTGCCCTTCCCGGTGTTCGATTACACCGAGGATTGATATTTGATTTTCTTTTGGACTTCCAGCACGATAACGCCGTCACCTTTTCGCCGCACTTCTGCGTTGTTGCCGCGCTTCAAAATGGCTTCGATAGCCTGTACCATTTCATCACGGTTCATTGACTACCTCAATTTCTTTTGGGGCTACATCTGTAAGCTCAACTTTTGCGCCATCATCACACAGAATTACAACCTGATACTTGATCACGCGCACAATCTCGCGGGTGTAATCACGCAGCACTCGCACATCTCCGTCAAGTTCAAGCACAATTCCTTCGTAACTTCTTGCTTTAATTCTCATACAGCACCTTCATCCTTTCCCGCTGCTCCGGCAGCCCCGCCGCCTTACTGAACGCCTTGTACTTTGCATTCAGGCGCCGTAGTTTGATATTCACTGCCTGTTCTTCGTCTGTCAGCCCTGCGGCGTTGTACGCTGTTTTCTCACGCTTGAGCTTGCGTATGGTGCGCTCCACCTTGCGCTGCTCCTGCGTGGCTTCGTATGCCGTATAGGTCTTGCCCTCAAACGTACAGCCCAGACCATCGTCAATATGCTTAAGCTGTTCGTCAGTGTATGTGCGCTCACTTACGCCCTCCACCCAAGGGAAACGGCGGTGGCGGCAGTTAGCTCCTTCCAGACCATCCACAGCACCCAGACCGCAGACCTCGTAGATGTTCGGGTAGATGTCGCCGCTGCGGGTGGAATACACTTTGCCTTGCCACTCCTTGTGCGATGACCACGGCGACCGCCCAGGCACATCACGCGCCCCCGCGTGGGCAGACACTTCATAATACGGCGTTTCCAGGTATTCCGCTGCTTGCTCCGTGTACTTACTACACAACTGCGATACTCCGGTCATTACGGCACGGCGGGCAGCTACGTCCACATGGTCACGGTGTCCGCTCTCATAGTCCACTACCCGCAGACCGCCGCTTGCAAGATCCCTAACGGCGTCTTTGATGGCTTGCCCATAAGAAATAGCCCCGCTTTCTACTTTCAACGTAGCGGCATCTAAAGCCCATTGGTACGCCTTGGCAGGTGGCAGCATCGTCCGCCCTGCGTCTACCAAAAACCCCATCGAAGCGGTGATGTTTCGGAATACGTCCTGCGTCTGCCGTTTGATGGCGTCAATGGTGGTTGCATCCACCAGCACGTCAGGCTGTGTTACACGGGCAAGGTCTATGACCTCGGTGTAATACTTTTGGTTGCGCTCCACCACATCGTCTATTAGCTCGTTCAGCTTTTTCTCGCTGATGCCGGTAGTCTGGCGTATGGCTTTCTCAATCTCTTTCAGATCGATACCGTGTGACCGCAGCGCCTTGATGTCCTGGACCGTGACCTCGTTTAGCTCGTCCCGCAGCTTCAGCCGGGAACATATCTCCATTAGCAGCGTGTCCTCAAGGCCACGGTACAGCTCTGCCAGCTCTTCCGGCATGGCATCCAGCAATTCAGGCGTGAATGGATACTTGCTCATTTTACATAGCCCAAAACTACCCAATTAGGGTTTTCATCTGTGCCAATGTTTACCCAAAAAGTACCGGGGTTTTCTCCATAGCCCATTACTCCACCTCCTGTTGCTGCTCCGTAGTCATGTCCTGCATCTTCGGCAGCGC
>ERZ1034880.390-NODE-390-length-13769-cov-1766.600190_pt1 | contig 13769 bp, 16 predicted proteins | sample MGYA00520630_ERZ1034880 | MGnify/ENA primary metagenome ERZ1034880 (study PRJEB33766, sample SAMN09781725) | gut metagenome | biome: gut microbiome | host: Homo sapiens | place: Madagascar | study: EMG produced TPA metagenomics assembly of the PRJNA485056 data...
ATGGGGGGCTATCTGTTAGTTGAACCAGTTAGTTATCCCAAAATTTCCTGAAAATTTGTGCATTTTGCCTATTGACAAACAATACAACATATGATACAATGGTATTATGGAATATGGGATATAGTTCAGTCGCAACTAAACCGTATTCTGAACATTTGTTCGATATTCCAGTTCAGTTTCAACTAAACCAGAAAGGAGTGAAAGCTATGTCCGAAATTCTCAACATCATCGGCCAGTTTATCGGCGCATATGGATTCCCCATCGTCATGTGCGGCCTTTTGTTCTGGTACATGGTAACAGAGCAGAAAGAAACCCGGAAGGTTATCGAGGGTAACACTAAAATCCTCGTTAGGCTTCTGGAGCATTTCCATCTTGCAGAAGGAGATGTAGAAGATGGCGAAGACTAAATTCCTGGGAGATTGGAGTTCAGTTGACTGTACTTGCGATATCATTGATAAAAAGCGTTCCGTGGCCGAATACGTTCGCACAATGTTCGCTCGTACAAATCAGATGTTCGAGTACACCAATTTACCCGAAACAATCCCTCACCGTCAGCTTGAACTCTATCTCCAAATCAACGGCGACATTTGCTTTACAGAAGTAGACGGAAAACTCTACGCACTCCCCGGTGAAGCAGGTGGCGCACCTGACCCGTATCATCGCAGAACTTTCTATGTAGTAGCAAACCCTGCCCTTAATATCTCCCGTACACTTCATATCCTGAACCATCTTCCTCCCTACGGACAGCAGGCATATCAGGGCGAATGTATTTACATGAAAAATGATACCTTTGCCAACGGACTTCTTTATATGTTCTCTAGATATGCAACAGAACAGGCAGAAAACGACGTCTCTATTCGTTGTGCCCAAATCAACGCTCGACATCAGGCATTTATTGCAGCTTCCACTGACTCCGAGATGGAATCTGCGAACGCCTATATAAAGGGCATTGAAGCCGGTAAGCTTGCATCTGTTGCAGAAAAGCCGTTCCTGGATGGAATTAAGACAGCAAATCTTTCGGTGCAGTCCTCCAACACAATCATTCAGTTGATTGAGTTACAGCAGTATCTCAAGGCTTCGTGGTTCAATGAGATTGGACTCAATGCCAATTTCAACATGAAGCGTGAGTACCTCTCTACGGAAGAATTGCGGGCTTCCACGGACACGTTACTTCCTCTAATTGACGATATGCTCAACTGTCGTAAAGAAGCTATAGAAGCGGTAAATTCTAGGTACGGTACTAAGATTTCCGTGAAGAAGAACTCCGCGTGGGAGCAGAAGCAGTTGGAGCAGGACACTGCCCAGAAGAAGGCCGAAATGGAAGCTGAAGGAGGTGGGACTGGTGATTCTGATTGAAGCATTTCCACTCTGGAATAATTCCCTAATAGGTGCGCTATTTCCCAGAATGACCGATGTTCCGTGGCCAGAAAGCCAGTCTAGTCAACTAGACTTTGAATATTTCGGAAATCGTTCTGGCGAAAAAACAGTATCACCTATTGTTAGACGGCTGGTCGGTGATGGGGAGTACCTACAGCCGGGTGACATGGACAAGATTGCGGGATTTATTGCCGACAAGTTTCGTGTTAGCTGGAAGATGTTGTGGAACTCTTTGCAGATGGAAGATGCCTACGTTCCGTATGAAAACTACAACATGAGTGAGGAGTTCCATAAAACCACCAATGACACCGAGAAATCAGGCGGGCAGGACAAAACAATACATGGAAAGACAACTGACACCGATTTGTACCACTACGGCTTTAATTCAACTGAAAAGCAGCCGTCTGGTGCTGAGTCCATGAGAGAAGGCGGAACCACAGCAGTAGACCATAAAGCTGATTCCGCTCGCAACATTGGGGAAGATACCACACTGCTTCGTCATGGTAATATCGGTGTAACAACCAATCAGCAAATGATAGAATCTGAAATCGAACTCCGCAAAAAGAATTTCTTCGACATTGTGTATTCCGATGTAGATTCTGTCTTGGCGCTTAAAATCTATGATTTGTGTAAAGGAGGTGTGTAAAATTGAAATCTGGTGGTTATAAGGTCATTGACCTTAAAAATGTGCCACTCAGCAACTTTGCTGTCAACTTTCCCGGTATATATGACCAGATTGAAGCAAGCAATAAGCTTTGCGTTGTTTCGGGTCTGAACGCAGGTTCTGTCGAATATGACGATGTTGCTGTACTATTCCGCGGCGGTTCTACGTTCACAGCAAAGATTCATGACACAATGATTCTTTCGGTGAAAGACAATGACGATGTGACAGTAATTGTTACTGATGAAGTAAAAAATGTTCCTTATATCGATATGATGAACATTGATACTTCAAGTGGTAAAATTAATAACAATATTGTCCTTTTCAGAAAATTTGCAAATCTTTTGGCTTCTAAAATTCCGTTTTATTTGAAGTCCATCAATCTTGAATTTATTGATGGAGATGCTGAGATGACGGAATGTACTGTAATGGTAAATCAAATACACACAACCGCCACTTTTAGTGTGGGGAGTTTCATATATGTTGATGAGTATAGTCAAACTATCAAAGCCATCGTTATTACTCTTAGTCAAGATAGTTTCGAAATCAATTTTAAGATTATTGGAGGTTAAAACAAAATGGAAGTATCTCAGATTTATCAGTTTGTAAACAACGCAACCCAGGAAGCAATCGGTCAGTCTGACCTTTTGGCAGAAGACCTCTCCAACATCGTTGATGTAGGCACCGCCATCTTCAACGCTTCCGCATTTGACAAGTATGTCAAGTCCCTCGTCAACCGTATCGGCCGCACCATCTTCGTCAATCGCCCGTACCGTGGCTCCGTCCCCTCTGTCCTGATGGATTCCTGGGAGTTCGGCTCCGTCTGCATGAAGATTGCTTCTGAGATGCCCACCGCACAGGAAAATGAGTCCTGGGAACTGGAAGATGGAACTTCCTACGACCCCAACATTTTCCATGCTCCGAAGGCCGAAGCGAAGTTCTTCAACAAGATGGTCACGTTCGAGATTGACCGCTCCATCACCGAGATGCAGGTCAAGCAGAGCTTTTCCAGTCAGACTGAACTGAACGCTTTCATCTCCATGCTGTACAACGAAGTGGACAAGTCCATGACCGTGAAGATGAACTCCCTCATCATGCGAACCATCAACAACATGATTGCTGAGACGGTGTATGATGCTTTCAAGGGAACCGCTATCACCGGCGCAGGAAACACCCGTGCAATCAACCTCTTGTCCCTGTACAACACCAAGTTCACCAAGACGCTCAAGGCTGAAGCCGCCATCACTGACCCCGACTTCCTTCGTTACGCTTCCTTTGAGCTGGCACGCTGGAGCGATCGTCTGGCCGAGATGTCCACCCTGTTCAACGTCGGCGGCAAGTCCCGGTTCACCCCGAAAGACCTGCTTCACGTCGTGATGCTGTCCGACTTTGCGGCAGGTGCTTCCACCTACCTGTATTCCGACACTTACCATGACCAGTACGTCCGGATTGCAGAAGCGGAGCGTGTCCCGTACTGGCAGGGTTCCGGCACTACTTACGGCTTCGACAAGATTTCCAGCATCGACGTCACGACCGCAAGCAACAACGCGCAGAAGGTCAGCGGCATTCTCTGCGTCATGTTCGACCGGGAAGCGTTGGGTGTCACCAACATGAACTCCCGTGTCACCACCAACTACAACGCCAAGGCCGAGTTCACCAACTACTTCTACAAGCGGGATGCCCGGTACTTCAACGACCTCAACGAGAACTTCATCGTGTTCTACGTTGCGTGAGTTCAGTCACAACTAGACCGGGGGAGAAATCTCCCGGTCATTTGTCATTAAAGGAGTGACGGTATGAATCTGAAATTGTATACCAACGTTAGTGAGAAAAACTGTCTGGGGAAAACGCTGATAAATGAGACTGACTTTCAGGGGGTTCTGAGAGAGCAGTCCAGCATCATCAATCCTATTATTCGAGTCCAGTCAACTGAACTACCGGATTTCAACTATGCGTATGTTCCCGATTTCAAGCGGTACTATTTCATCGTGGGGATTAGGAACCTATCGACGAATATTTGGGAGATTAGTTTGGGTGTTGATGTGCTGGAAAGTTTCAGAAATCCGATTAAGCAGAATGTTGCAATTATTTCTGATACCGAATCAACAAATTTGACGAGATACATTGAAGGCGAACAATGGAAAGTTAATGTAAAAAATAATACGGATATTATTAACTTTCCTAATGGCCTCCTTGAAAATGGTGAATACATTCTTATTACAGCAGGAGGTTAATTATGGCAACATTTAATAATGCTTATGATTACGTAGTAAATTCTGGAATGTCTTTTGATGAATATATTAAATTCGTAAAAAACATAGAGCCGGGTTCTGATGTTTATATTGCTTTGAAAGCTGCATATGATGCCAAAGATGCAACAGGTTTTAATCAAATTCTAGATTATCAAACTGTCAGAGAATCTTTGGATTACATGGAAAAAAATAATGCAGATATGAAGAAGTATATAGATAAGGCTAACCGTAAATGGAAGGATTATCCGCAGGTTCAACAGGCAATTTCCGATTGGCTTTCTGACGATAAACTAGAGTATACATATACATACAAAGGTGAAATAATTAACGTTCTATATAATAGGTCTAATTACGGTGTCACTAGTATTGTTCCAGGTGGCAATTATTGGGATGGTATAAACGTTAGAACTGCAATGACAGCTGATGTCGTTGACGGTAAACTAGTTATCTCTGATCAATTGCCTGTTGGTGAAACTGGTACAACTGTAACGGCGTTAGTTGGACAAGTTACTTCAGCAATTGGTGCTATCGCTACTATGTCCGCATTTGCTAAGGAAGTTAGGGGTGATTTTTACACTTTAGCACAAGATGTTTGGGGGGTCGATTTGTATATGTACGACCCAGACTGGTGGGATGCACGTTATGCAGGAGATTTAACCACCGGGTTCAGAGCATTCATAGCAAATAATTTGCTTTCAGTAAATCCAACTACAAATGAATTTGCAATGTATATTGAAGATGATTTTGCAGTAAAAATTGCTACATATGCGAACTCTAAGGGTTGGTTTGATGTTTTAGATGATACATACACTGTTGATTCTAGCGAAGTATCGCATTCGGGTCTTAATTATCCTATTCATGCTTATGATAAGGTTGAGACGCTTATTCGTTATGATGTTTCGAGCGACCCTTTACCTTATAAAGTAGCAACGGCCAGTAGCATTCAAGTAAACGCATCCGGAAAGCTGATTGTGGTAAAAGCAGAATATGGTGTTGACGCTTATGCTTATAATTTGATTTATGCTAGTAAAACTAATGATATCACTTCACCCAACTCAATTCAACTAGATACTGCAACTTATTCGTCACTAAACCCAATTGTGGATTATGATTCAGTCCAAGATTACTATGACGCTAATAGTACAGTAGAACGTACCGTGAATGGCAAACCTGTTTGGCTTACTAAGGTAGCTGCAATTTCATTTACTGCACCAAACGCATTTCACGATCTTATTAACGATTGGGATGAATTATATGCACGTCAAGACAAAACTGACTTTGATTTAAGTAAAAATATCTATATAGCACGTGCTGGATATATTGCGTTATATGGGGATGTTAGCCCAAAAACCATTCGTGGTTTGTATGAGCAAGGTGATGCAAAACATTTTGCAACTACCAATAAAAACATTGATTTTGATAATATGAAGCTTCTTTTACAAGCAAATTATCCTGAATTATGGACAAATTCCATTATTCAGGGGGTTGCTCAGCCAGATGGTTCCATTATCAAAAAAACTTATATCAATGTCCCTATTCCTGAAGGAACTGATTTAACGAGTCCCAATCCAACTACAGGAGCAGGTACGCAGAATAAAAAAACGACCAATATCAATGATTTGCCAAAAGGTTCACAATCTACTTTGACAAATACAGCTGTTAAGCCTAGCGGTTCAACAAAAACTCCCGACAGAACTGATACAGGAACAGCACCCTCGTCACCATTGCCTGTTGGAAAAGCATCTTCTATGTGGGCAATATACAATCCAAGTCAGGCAGAAGTTGACAGTTTTGGTTCATGGATGTGGTCAAGCAACATTTTTGAGCAAATAAAGAAGCTATTTGCTGACCCAATGCAGGCAATAATTGGAATACATAAGGTTTTTGGTACTCCAATTGTCGGAGGAAGAAAAACTATTAAGGTTGGATATCTTGATAGCAATATACCCTCTAATTACGTATCAAATCAATATACTACTGTGAACTGCGGAACTGTTAGACTCAATGAATATTTCAACTGCGTCTATGACTATGCTCCATTTACTTCCGTTAATCTATATCTGCCCTTTGTTGGAGTTGTTCAGTTAGAAACTGCTGATGTCATGCGTTCAACAATTGGTGTAACATATGGTATTGATGTTCTTACAGGTGATTGTCTTGCGAAAGTAAGTGTTGAGAGAGATGGCGCTGGTGGTATTCTTTATAGTTTTCCGGGAAACTGTGCTGTAAAATATCCTGTTTCTAGTGGTAGCTATCTGGGAATCCTAGGATTTGCGGCAGGTGCTGTGGGTGCATTCGCTACAGGAAATCCAGGTCTTCTTGCCGCTGGTGCTAGTGGTGGCTTCTTTAATGTAAAACATAGCGGTTCTTTTGCAGGCAATACTGGTGCAACTGGGCCAAAAACACCATATCTAATAGTATCTAGGCCGCAACCTGAATTTGCCGATAACTTCAATTCTATTGAGGGGTATCCGGTGAACTTCTCTATACAAATAGGACAGTGCCGAGGATTCATTCGAGTTAAGGAATGCCACCTTTCCGGTATCAACGCAACCGACGATGAACTGGACATGATTGACCAGATTCTCAAAGACGGCATCATAGTTCAGTCCTGACTAGACTGGAGGAAACATGAAGAAAAAACCTGACTTCTTTGATGTTAGGGGTACGATTAAATCGTACCCCGACGCTCAATATTACATTTTCTTCGGTGAACGAAGCAACGGTAAAACATATTCTTCCCTTGACCTGTGTCTTGAATACTACCACAAGACGCATCATCAATTTGCATATATCAGACGCTGGGGTGAGGACATCAAGAAGAAGAATCTGTCCGAGCTGTTCGCTGGGCATATTGCCAATGGTAGAATTGAGAAGTGGACTGACGGCGAATATAATCATATCGATTATGGTTCCAACCGCTTCTTCCTTTCCAACATCGACGAGAGTGGGGAGAAAGTTCAGTCAACTGAACCCATTGGCTTCGCCTTCGACCTGAACAGTATGGAGCATACTAAGTCAATTTCCTTCCCGAAGGTTGACACGATTATCTTCGATGAATTCTTGTCCAGAAACGGTTATCTACCGAACGAATGGATTCTGTTCACCAACACGCTGTCCACCATCATCCGTCATAGAAGCAATGTCAAGATTATCATGCTGGGTAACACTGTCAACAAATATTGCCCGTACTTTCAGGAAATGGGCTTGACCCACGTTAAAGACCAGAAGCCCGGAACGGTTGAAGTGTACCGTTACGCTGGCACTGACTTGCAGGTTGTGTGTGAGTACACACCATCCTCCGCAAAGAAGGGCGGCAAGGAATCCGACGTCTATTTTGCATTCGACAACCCGCAGTTAAAAATGATTACGGGTGGTGATTGGGAAATCGCAATTTATCCCCACCTGACCAGCAAGATTTTGCCGAAGGAACACGTTGCCGACTTCTTCATAGATTTCAACGACGAGCTGCTTCACGGTGAAGTCATTTGCAAGGATGATGGTGCATTCTGCTTCATCCATCAGAAGACTACTCCCATCAAGGACACAGACCATGACATTGTGTACACGTCTGTTCCATCTGAGAAATGGAACTATCGAATGTGCTTGACAAAACATTCCGATAAGCTGTCCCTGTTCATTCTCAAGTGCTTGCGGGAGAATAGGATTTTCTATTCGACCAACGAAGTCGGCGAAATTTTCAGAAACTACATCATGTGGTCTGATTCTTTCAGCATCAAGAATTAAGGAGTTTAGTTATGACTACACTACAGTTACAATGTTTGCTCAAATATTTGGGCTATGACCCCGGCGGAATCGATGGAGTTATGGGCGAGAACACCAGAAGTGCCCTTAAGGAAATGCAGACAGATGCAAAGATAACCGTTGATGGAATCCCCGGCGCTAATACAGAGACGGCGCTGTTGATTATGGTCAAGAACAACAAGTTCAAAAACAAGACAAAGGAAGACAAAACTGACGAAGGCTGGTGGAAAAACATCGTCTACTTCCGAAAGCTTGAATTTGCTTGCCCGTGCGGCAGGTGCGGAGGATTCCCCAAAGAGATGGACAAGAGTCTGATTTTGCTGGCGGACGATATCCGGAAAGAAGTTGGCAGACCCATGATTGTGTCCAGCGGCGTGAGATGCAAGGCACACAATGCAGAACTTTCGGGGTCTGTTCCCAACAGTAAACATCTGGAAGGGAAGGCAATGGACTTCTGTATTAGCGGCTTGTCCGCGCAGGAAACATTTGCCATTCTCAAGAAGTGGAAAAACAAAATAAAATATGCGTATGCGATTGACAGTAGCTTTGTCCACATGAACGTATAAGAAATCCCCGGTTCGGTCTAGTTGTGACTGAACCGGGGATTTGTTTAATTCAAAGGTTATTTACATACTTATGCAAACCTCCAATTTTGGAGAACTCCTGCTACCTCCTCGAGCTTTTTCTGAAATTCTGTATCGATGTCCTTTTTGATATTCTCATAGTATTTCCGTTCTTCTTCTTTGATATTAACAGGCTTTGTGATGTACACATCAGTAATGCCTACGTCTCCCAGTCTGTCCTTGATGAATTTTGCTTCATCAATAGTCTTTGCTCTCTCTGTGAATTTGAATCCGTCTGCATCAATTCCAATTACAAAGAACATTATTTTTCCTCCTTAGTATCCATCAAACTTGCAAGGAACGACTTGTAAGATTCTGAAAGTGTTAGCTTGTAATCCGATGGTTCCATGTGAATATAAGACAATTCATGATACTGTCCAGTAACACCCAGATAGTCTTTGATATAACCCTGACATTCCGTATCGAAATAGGTGTGTGTCAATCTACCAGAATATTCTGACGGAACTTCCAAACCATCGGACAGACCATCGAACGGGTCAGGATATACTTTCTGTATGTATTCCATCGCCTTTTTCTTGTTCACGCCTGCAACCGTCAGTTTATATTTTCCATCTTTCAGGTACATATAACGTTTAGCACCGATTGTCTTAAACTTATCATAGACACCCTCGAAGTCCCATACACCTATTGTCTTTGCATTTCCTTTTCGGTTTAGTGGACTAAACTCGGCAGGGTCTAAGTGGTGGAACTCCGACACCTTTTGAATCTTTCGTATAATTGAGTTGTTGTACGCTTCTATGTATGCCATATGAGATTCCGGGTTCAGAATTTTAATAGAGTCTGTGTCGGAATATACATAGTCGTTTCCACAATTATATATTCCTGTGAACAGATTCTTTCTTGCATATGCTGTCACCCATACTCCCCATGGATAGAATAGAAAACGGTTTTTGGATTTGTTATACTTCTCGATTGCTTCCTCAAGTCCCGGAGTCTTTGTAGAATATTCATCGTCTTCATACAGAATTTCATCACGTACTATGTCAGTTACCATCATACCATAGCCTGCATTTAGCATATTCTTTGAAATCATATAGTTGACATATTCTGACTCAATGTCTTTGAGTTTAGTTTTATCTTTATACAATTTCAGAATTGCCATGACAAAGGATTTGGGAAGATACGCCTTTTCGTATATTCTCAGCTTGTGAATTGTTATGTCAGAGAACTTATAGAAATTACAGTACACCATAAAGTCAACCTCTGTACAGGTGAAAGAGATTGATTCTGCTGTAACAACTCTACCGTTGTCTGTTACACAATTTGTTGAATACGCAAGTTTAGAATAACTTATTGGGTGGTCATATGATACCTTTGGTTCAATGTTATTCAGAGTTAAATCAATCAAACAACAATAGTTGTTAAGATAGTATTTCAATTCATCAAGAGAACCAATAGAATCTATTATTTTCGCCTTTGACATAGGAAACTTTTCTAGCAACATTACAGCCGGATAAGAAGAAGTGAAATCGAATGAACCTATTCTAGTTAGAACTAAACCGGAATATTTTGCGGAAGCATGAGTAAATCCACCAGCGAATGCACGCTTCAATTGTCGATATTCGTCAGCATCCAACGTCAATTCGTTCATCAACTGACGATAGTGTTTGTAACGTCTGTTACAAGCAGAACGACAATATCTGCGTACATAACCTGTATTTGTAAGAGGTATTTTGAGAATATCACCGTCCTGTTCTATTTTTTCTTGAATATATGCTATCACAATACGGATATCATTTTCACAATATCCCAACTCTTGCTCTGTCAATGGGGTTGTAGAAGTACGTACTAGGTTATAATCAAGGTCACCAACCTTTTTTTCTACTTTATACGTCTGCAAATCTTCCCCCATTTTTTCAAGTGATTTGGAGGATAATTTCCACGAACATTTGAACTCAATACCGCCTGTGATAGCATATACTGGCTTTCGTTCCTCAAGGAAGAACAGTTTTGACCATTCAAAGTGCTTCCTAATGAACTGGAACTCATAGCCTAAGTTTTGGACATAAACCACTAATCGTGTTTCGTCTCCTAGATTGAGTATAGTTGACAGAACTGAGATGAATATTTCAAATTCTTTCCATGTTCTGCCGCAAGTTACCCAATTAAGAATACCGAACTGCCATATGTACATCGATGCCTTTTTTTCTTCGTTCTGCATGAAAGATGAAACTTCGATATCAAATGCACAAGGTACGTTATAGTAGTATATTCCCTTATTGTTCATAACTGTGGGAATATCTAATTCAGATATTTTCGTTAAGAAAGAGCTATTAGAAATTATCCCACTGTCCGGAGAAAGTGGAATATTCGATGTCAAAGCCCTCTCTCCTTTCGGATTTGTCGTTATTCAAACGTTGCCTTAATCTCTCATAAATTCTGGTTTTATTTTCGTAATTCAGAATACCAGGGTCTTCAACTATTATGGAAGCTAATTCAGACCATATGTTTTGATACCCATATATGGTATCTGCTGTCGGAGAACACCCAATGAAATCTTCATAGAGCGACCAGAAACTTTTTCTTTGAGATGAATCCATACGAAACGTCGGGCTTCCATACTTAGTTTTACCAAAAAGCATTATATCCTGTTCTTTATTGAACTTTCTTGCCGCTTCAACAGTAGATGTCTTTGCATTAAAGAACCTCTGAATATTGAATAGTTCGTTATATGCTCTGTTTCTGGACATTCTATCAATATCAGGCATTCCGTTATTAAGATAATATTCAATCATTCCTGTAAATGCCGGTGAATATACTTCATCATGCACTCTAATGAATGATTTTCCACGGATATCCATTTTTTTTCTTGCTTGTCGCAATAGCTCCTTGAGTTCTACCTCAGACATTTTTCCCACTTCTGCGGCATCAAGATTTTGAATGTCCGCAATGGTAAAACGTTTCTTAGCCATTCTTTCTACCCTCAGATACGTTGTTGTAGAACACCAGAGAACGGTCGTCGTCGATACAGTAGATTCTCTTGATTTCAGTCTCGAAATAGGGAAGTCTACCATCATCAGAGCTGAGCAACTTCAGCATTACATTGGTGAATGAAGTAGATTCCATGTAGACTTTTCTACTTTTGGTTAGCCAAATTACGAATGTTTTCATATTGAATCCTCCTCAGTTTAGTTAAAACTAAAGCGGGGACTAGCTGAGCCAGCCCCCGCCGCTTTCATTACAGAACTGCAATGGAAGTCAGGTTGTTGCCGGACTTCGTCTTCGTTGCGGTGAATTTAAGCTGAACGCCACCGGATTCTTCCAGAGCATTGGAAGCGGCTTCGATGTCTCCGCCGAATTCGCCCGCCCATGCTTCGCATACCTTGGACAGCAGACAGCCGCCGTTGTAGTAGTGATGGGGATATTCTTTCAGAAGAAGAACCGGGAAGGTTTTTTCCACGCCCTTGTCCACCAGAGTGGCAAAGTCGAAGTTGGTGACAGTGACGGTCTGACCGATAAGGTCGTCCGTCTTCATCTGTTCACGCCCGGACATCAGGGGGGACAGGGACAGCTGGTCGTTCGCGATTTTTTTGAAGTTGGTGCTCATAATGTTAATCTCCTTTGAAATTTTTTTCGTCCAGTTCGGAAACTGAAACGATTTTAACAAGTTTTGAAATTTTTTCGACACACTCCGAAAAACTTGAAGCGATTACTACTGCACTTTGTAATTTTCCGGATTGTAGCTGATAGACAACTTTGTACAATTTTTTCACCGCCTTGAATTTTTTTTCGGAAAGGTTGAAAATATTGAAAGGGTTCAGAAATCTAGTTGAGTTGCAACTGGAATCAGGAATTGCGGCTGAATCTTGTTTGAAATCTGCTATATATGGACGGTTTTGGGGTTGACAGAAATCTACTCAGGGTAGAATCTACTCAGGGTAGAAATGCCCTCTACTCAGAGTAGAGTACGCTCAGGGCGTACATTCACCACATGGCTGTGCGCCGTGGACGGACTGCACAAAACCATGTGGCAAATGCACTGTCCGTGGGAGGTGGACGGAAATCCGTCCACCGTCCCGGGCGTATCACTTGCCGTTCTTGTCACTTGCCATCTGTGCAAGGCGCTCAGCGATCATGACCTCTACTTCTTCGGCCGTGAACGTCTTTACCTTGCCATTCTTGGCCGCCTTGTCATGTTCCTGTTTTGGGGTCACATGGCGGGAATAGGACACCAGGAAGACATCACCGGCGGCGGAAACCGCAATCTTCATGTCAGGGCCGTAGCTCTTAAAAGCTTCCCGGCTGAATCCGTTGGCCTTGGCTGTTTGGTCGAGAATATCGTCAAGACTCCAGTTGTTGAACGGCTTTATAGTAACTGCCGTGCCAATAACGAACTTGATAGCGCCATCGTAAGTCTTAACCACCGTCGCGGGCTTGGCTTCCTTGTGCTTTGCCGCGATATCGCGGAGCTGCTTCTGAGACGTTCCCGGGGTGATGTTGCCGGCGTCAATCTCCGCTTGGATTTCCTCGTTGGTCATGTTCTTGAGTTCCGCAAGATTCGCCGGGGGAATCATGGCGGCAACGTGTTTGGCGGTGGCGTCGTCCGTGTTGTAGAAGCGGCGGCCAACGTTGGCCAACTGGTATGCGCTAGACTTCTTGATACCGAAAGTCTGTTCGGCGTAATCCTGTACAGACTGGAAGCCGTCTTCCTTGTAGGCTTCCTCTGTCATGATCTTACCTAAAATCTTAGCAATTTCAATGTTCTTAGATGCCATCGTGGCGCCGATGTCGGCAATCTGCCGGGAATAGGCATTCAGGGCGGCGGACTTGAAATTGAACGTTGCGGGGGCGTTAGTGGTGATGTTCTGGATGTTGGTTGTCATTGTAGTTTCCTCACTTTCATTATTTGAGTTTAGTTAACTGAACTAGGACTACTTGAGGGGCTTCCGCTCTTCTTTCATCTTTCGCTACACTCATTATAAAGGACAAATATGAACTCAGTATGAATAAACTATGAACAGTTTGTGAATAGATTATGAACATTTGGTAACAAAAGATTACAACTAAAGTTACAAGAAGTTACAGATAGTGTAGTCGGACTGAATTTTAATTCCCGAAAAATTTTAATAG
>ERZ1034880.391-NODE-391-length-13750-cov-4.423220_pt1 | contig 13750 bp, 15 predicted proteins | sample MGYA00520630_ERZ1034880 | MGnify/ENA primary metagenome ERZ1034880 (study PRJEB33766, sample SAMN09781725) | gut metagenome | biome: gut microbiome | host: Homo sapiens | place: Madagascar | study: EMG produced TPA metagenomics assembly of the PRJNA485056 data set...
CACTTAAGCTATTGCGATTGAGCAACGCTTCTATGCGATTGCTTTATGCACCGGATGCTAATCAGGAATGTTTTCTTTTCTTGCGCGTTTATGATTTTTTCTATAACTTGCCACTGATTATCAGTGAGGTTGGTTGAATACATCTTCATAACTTAACTGTCTTATAATTATAAAGTTACGGAAACATATTCAATTAAATATCTGACAATCAATTATTTATAAATATCGTAACAAAATTTTTGATTCATTTCAAAACAACTTCTCAAAACAGCTTGTAATTTTAGGATAGCATATGAATATAAGATATATTGCAGTGATCGCGCTGTTTATAGCAAGCCTGATAGGCGCTAAAGCCCAAAACAACATCAGCGTTGACTATACGGAAGAGAGCGAATTGGTCAGCGTTATAGCCCACCTGGCCAAGGTGCCTGGATATGTATGGCCAGAAGAACAGGCTGGAGTCATTGATTATTTTCACCAAGTAGACAGCACCTTCGCACCCTATTCCAATCATCCCATAATGGCTTTTGTGACAGACAGTCTGGTGAAGCAGGGCTTTGGCTATCATGTACCGCTTTCCATGGCGCTACGCCTGAAGTTGAAAAATGGCAAGCTACATTATAATACGGACTTGGAGCTTGACTTCAACCATTACTATCGGGGCATTACTCCACGACACGAAAAAAAACTCATTGCTTTACTTGAGGATTTCTATAAGAAAACCCATTTCCATTCCTTCTTCAAGAAGAATCAGCCTCTCTACAATGCCTGTAAACAATCCATGCAACAGCTGGTCAACAAGATTGACCTGGATTGGTACAAGTCGTTCTTTGGCCCTATCGACAATGTCTCTTTTCATATCTATCTCGGTCTGCTAAACGGTCCGGGCAACTATGCCATTCCGCAGAAAACCAAAGATGGCCCGGAAATCAAGAATGCATTCATAGGTTGCGCCGACCGCAATGCTACTGGAGATATTTACTATGGTGAGGCTTATACATTGCCTGTCATCATTCACGAGTTCAACCATTCTTTCTGCAATCCTCTAAACGAGGAATACTGGGATGACATCAAGGACAAGATGATCGCTTTCTACAATCAGAATGCCACCTTTTATGCGCGGCAAGCCTATGGCGACCCACTCACAGTGGCCAACGAGATGTTCGTGGAGGCCTGCGTGATGAGATACCTTGCCACACACCCTGTGCAGTTCACACAAGAGAGCATCCAGAAAATAAAAAGGATTTATCAAATGCAAAATGCATCCGACGAGGAGATCGTGGCCGACTATTACGAGACACAGATTAACATCCGTGAAGTATACAAAAAGTTCTTTATGATCCGTGACATTATGAAAGCATTGGAAGAGCGCGAGGCAAACACGGTCAGCTATCCTACAATGCGTGATTTTATGCCAAAATATATCGAAGCGATCAACGCTTATCAAGAAAAATAAAGGGAACTATATAGAAGTTGACTAATTTGTATTATAACGTTAATACCCAAGTAATTGCAATCTTAACACTTCTGCGCGATTGCTTTCTGCACCCGATGCTAATCAGGAATGTTGCCTCTTGTCAATTTAGTTGCGAATTTACGAAACGCCTTCAGCCCAAAGCCTTTTATAAGCACCTGGAAGGCTCATTGTTGTGAAAATCTTGCGCCTTTGACCTTGAGTTTTTCAGCCCGGTATGGCCTCTACGGGCATAGGTACGTTGTGTGGCTGAAAGCATTTTGTAAAATCATGGCTATCCATAAGTGGATTTCACGGGACAATCCTGAGAGCAAGCATACGGAAGATCGGATGTATTCCATTTTGGACGGAGCAATCATTCCCATATTCAATGATGAAATTATTGATGAATATAGGGAGGTCCTCCATCGTCCTAAATTCCGGTTTCCCGAGAACGCTATTGAACAGGTTCTGAATGCAATCTGTATCTTGGGAATCCATTCAGACAGAATCACATCAGAGGATATCTGCAATGATCCGAAAGACGTGGTTTTCTATGAGGTCACTCTTTCCGTAGATGAGGCATATCTTGATCACCGGCAACATAAAACATTTCCCAATAAAGCCATTTGTTGTCACTCCGGCTCAGATGATTGAAATCTTAATATCTGGTGAAATCCGCAAGTAGCCAATCACATTCTAAGCTCGGAAAGACTTCCGTTTTGTCAACCTAAGTGAACCAGACCGGGGTGTGGCGCAAACATTCATCGCCTTGAGGTTTCCGCACTTTAAAGAGATTCCTTACTCTCCTCATAACCAGCATCACTAACCTTCAGGTGCGTGACTTTCATCCGCGTGCCTTCTTGTGCGTTTCAGAATGTTTTCAGACCTTTGCAGTGCAATAAAGTTAGCACATATACAAAGGAAAGTAAATTTATAAATCAACATATTATGAAAAAAATTTTATTGGCTGCTGCCGCCATATTCGCAGCGATTGTTATGGTAAACGCACAAGGTAAATTTGAAACGGTCGAGCTGAAGAACTCGACACTGCACGTCTATTATTCGAATGACGTGATGGCTGACGCCAGCTACATCGTAGAGGGAAAGGATGCCCTCGTTGTCCTCGAAGCTCCGCTTTTCAAGAGCGCGCTCGCTGAGTTTGACTCCTACATCAAGAAGTTAGGCAAGCCGGTCGCCTCGGCAATCGTTGACTATCATCTCGGTGGGCAGGAAAGTCAGGCAATCGTTATGCCACAGGGAATGCACAAGTTCACTAACGAAGGGGTTTATGCGGCTATGATGTCGGGGTTCAAGCAGTCCTTCGGAGACACTATGGTAGAACTAGCTGAAGGAGAGGTAAGTGAGGTCCCGTTCGGTCAGACCGTGAAGCTTGCCGGAATTGATTTCCGTTTCGACAGAGGTCCAGCCAATGATTTTCCCGGGTCTATGATTCTCATCGACGGGACCGCCTGTCTTATGCACTGGGCACCGGCACAGGCTCATATGAACACGCTTCAGATTTCATCTCCAGAGGCTGTGGCCCAAGCCATTGACGGTCTCGTCGCGGCATCGGAATCGGGAGCGAAAGTCTGGCTCGGCTCGCACGGCGGAGTGGCCGACAAGGAGGCTCTGAATTTCAGGATCGGTTATCTCCGCAAGATTCAGGAACTTCTTGCCGGGAAACCAGACGCAAAGACTTTCTCCGCACAGCTCAAGGCCGCATATCCGAACCTTGCCGGAGAGGAAGGTGTCGATGCTCTTGCAGAGGCCCTTTGCAAATAGGTTAGAGCCTTATCACACAGGCTGTCCCGAAAGGAATCCGGTCGCCGATGACCGAATATTCCGGACGGGGCAGCCCGCATTCTTGTATATATTCATAGGTTCCTTTACATATTCAAGTTCGAGTAAACCAGACCCGCACTTATCGAAAAATTAGTATTTTTGCAACACAGCATATAACCAGAAATATATAGATGGACAGAAAAATGATACAGGACGCCGCGTTTCCGAAATGCCCGATACGCAATGTCCTTTCAAGATTAGGCGACAAATGGACTATGCTCGTGCTATACACCCTTGAGCAGAAAGGCACTATGCGCTTCAACGACCTGTACCGAGGCATACCGGACATATCCCAGAAGATGCTCACCGCGACCCTCAAAACCCTCACCGAGGACGGCCTGATCTCCAGAACACTCTACCCCGGAGTCCCTCCCAAGGTTGAATATGCCCTCACCGCCCGCGGCCGCAGCCTTCTCCCCCACCTCGACTCACTCATCGGCTGGGCGATAGAGAACTTCGACGCCATCCTTACGGACCGCAAGTGCAACGCTTAAAATCAGTCTATTTAAAAAGATCTTCCAGAGTCACCTCCGCATTAACGAGGTGATTGTGGATGGATTCGTCAAGCCCGAAGGATGTCACCAAGACAAGAAGCAAAGAATGAGAGGCCTTGTGGTTCTTTGAATTCCGGAACGCGTCCAGTTTATTTGTCAGGTTCTTCTCGTAATCAGCGGTTATGCGATAGGTGCTTTCCGAGAATTCCATCTCACAGAGATAATCAGTACGTTCATCCGGTGACGGGATGACCATATCCACCTGAACATTCCCGCCATCAGGGCGTTGACCGCTCCAGCAATAGTCCTGTACCGCAGACTTTATCCTCAAGGCATCCCGAATCCGCCCTATATGCCGCGAACACAACAACTCGAATGTTCTTCCGCTCCAATTCTCATATTCGTGCGATCGTTGGAAATAAATCCAGTTCTTGCGACTCGACTTGTGGCCGACAAAATTCAGATAAAACAAGGTGAAAAAGTCGCACAATTGATAAACCGTCTCCTTTCTCGACTTCCCATAACGGGAAAAAGAACGCACAATGCCACATTCCTGAAGATTATCAAGCATTCTGGTAAATGTTCCGCCGCCTTTAAGCCCCGTGTCAGCCAAAAGTTCATTTCTCGTCATCCCGTAAAACTTTTTACCAAGTGAACCAACTATGTCGATATATCTCTCCGCAGACTGGAAAAGTCCGGTATAGACATCACGGAACTCCTGATCAATCAAAGTATTCCTAAAATAGAATTCATTGATATTCTGGTTCAAAGTCCGGTCCGGTCGCATACGGTCCATATAATAAGGAATCCCCCCGATCGCCATATAGCTGATGGCGATTTCATAATCGGATAAATGAAAACCTCGACTTGAATAGTATTGCTTGCACTCGGAAAGACAGAACGGTTCAAGATATATCTTTTCCGTCAGGCGGCCATAAAGTCCCCCATAATCCCTTATGACATTGTCCAGCATCCAGCTTGTCGCCGAACCGCAGACTATCAGAAAGATATTCCTCTGCTTTGCCGCCCAACTGTTCCAGAAATAGCCGAGTTCCTCTACAAGTTCGGAGGATTTTGGACCTGCAAGCCACGGAAGTTCATCAATGAATATGATTTTCCGCCTATTATGGTTAAACATCAGCAATTTTTTGAGGAGATCAAAAGCATCCATCCAATTTTCCGGCTCTTTGCAAGCGCTATCCAATCCATAATCCAAAAGACTGCGATAGAAGTGTTTCAGCTGCGTCTTTTTGTACAGAATCTCTTCCTCCTCACTTTTCTTGAATGTTCCGACAACAGAGAATGCCAGCTCACCTCTGAAAGCCTCATCGACAAGATATGATTTGCCGACACGCCTGCGGCCATATATAGCCAAAAACTCCGACTTATCCGAGCAGTACAGCCGCTCCATAATACCGAGTTCTTTTTCCCTTCCAATGATACCGTCCGTATTCATATATTCCTATCTTACTTAACAAATATAATCTCCTTTCCAGACTTTTCAAAAAAAATCAGCCAAAATAATGCAGAATATCACATTTTGGCTGAGATAGATACGACAAGAATATAATTACTATTTAATTATTAATAAACACATTAATCAATACAACAAAGAAAATCTCAGCCAAAATCGCATAAAATATCGCATTTTGGCTGAGATATGCCACACGAACTCATCGCCGTTTCCTGTATTCTTCGGGAGAACATCCTTCCAAACGCTTGAACCACTTGGAGAAGTTCTGTGGCTGCTGGAAGCCAAGTTCGCTGGCGATTTCATTGATGCGCAGGGATGTGGTCAAAAGCAGAAGTTCCGCCCGCGCGAGAGTCTTTCTCTGAATATGCTTCTGCGGGGACTGGCCGGTGCATTCGCGGATCAGGTCGCTAAGATAGTTGACGGAGAAGCAGAGGCGGTCAGCGCAATACTGAACAGTCAGAGGCCCGTTGTCCTTAGGCTGACCACTCTCATAATACTCATCGCAAAGTCTCTCAAAACGGGCAAGAATGTCATTGCTGGCAGTCTGCGACACGGCGAACTGGCGGTCGTATGAATGAAGACAATAGTCAAGAACCAGTTGGATGTAATCAATGACGATTGTCATATCCGGACTGGCAGTAAGCAGCTCATTCTCAATCTTTCCGAATATATCCACAAGCAGAGACTTCTCCCTCGCCGTCGGAAAGAGGGCGTCCCTTATATCATAGGAAAAATAAGAATATCTTGACATCGCAGCCTGCAGAGAAGTACCTGACAGAAGATCCGGATGAAACATAAGCACCTGTCCCTGAACCTTATGCCGCAGGCCATCGCTTTCAGAACCGGCCACCCGACCAGGAGCGAAGAACACCAATGCGCCTTCGCTGTAGTCATACAGGCTGTTGCCGTAATGCAGTTCGGTATATTTGCGGCCCTTCAGGTAGATGGCGTAATAGTCGAACATATGAGGAGGCTGATTGAACAGCACAGGCGGCAGCTTCCCGAGATCAACAACCCCGACAAGAGGATGCTGAACCTTAGCACCGACCATCTCGCAGTACCTGCTTATGTCAAATCTTTCAACTATTCCCATTGTTTTGAACAAGGCGGCATATTCCCGCCACAATGACAAAGTTAGCATATTCATAGATTTTTACACTATTATCCGTGATTTGGCTAACATCTCATTCGCTTCGGCATCATAACTTTGCCACCGAAAATTAATGAGGGATGGAATATTCGGAAAGAATTGAGATAAGGCGCAAACGTGTGGTTCTCGCGCTTGTGCTGTCAAGCTATATGATTGTGGGGATTGACGGTTCGCTTGTCATCACGGCCATCACGGAGATCGCGGCGGATCTGCATCTTGACCATACCGCGCTCTCGTGGGTGCAGAATGCCTATGTCCTGGCTTTCGGAGGGTTTATGCTGGCCGGAGGAAGACTTGGGGATATGTACGGACGCAGGCTGATGTTCATCATATCGCTTGTCCTGTTCGGCATCGGATCCCTCGGGTCGGGGCTTTCGCCCACGGCGGTCTGGATGATCGCGTCGCGCTTCGTACAAGGCATCGGCTCGGCGATTATGGCACCGGCGGCGTTGGGGCTGATTGTAGATTACTTCGAGGGCAAGGAGCGGGTGAAGGCTGTGGCCTGGTACGGCAGCATCTCGGGTCTCGGGCTTTGCGTCGGACTGGTACTCGGCGGAGCGATAACCAGCTATGGTTCCTGGCGTTGGGGATTTCTCGTGAATATTCCCATAATATCAATGATGCTTGTCGGATCTGTCAGATGGTTGAGGAAGAGCTCATATTCAGAGACTTCCTTTGACTATGGCGGATCGGTGCTGTCCGCCATCGCCGCTTTTTCGTTGATTTATGCTCTTGACGGGGCTGTGTGGCCTTGGGTTTGGGTGACAATCGGATGCGTCAGTCTTGTGGCGCTGATCCTCGTTGAGAGAAAGGCAAGGCTTCCGATTATCCCGATGGATTTGTTTCGTTCGGCCACGAGATGCAACGGCTACATATCACGGTTTCTGATGATCGGGGCGTTGATGGGCTATAATTTCGCGATCTCGGAACTCCTGCAGCGGGTTCTGGGTTTCTCTCCACTTCTTGCCGGATGCGCGTTTCTTCCGATGACGCTCACTACCTTCTTCGGCGCGCTGTCTGTCCCCTCTTTGGTCGGACGGTTCGGGAACATCAAGGTTCTTGTTCCAGGGTTGGTAATGTTGATAGCAGGATTCGTCTGGCTGTCAATGTTCGGTACCGGAAGTTCGTATATGTCAAGGCTTTGTCTTCCGATGTTGCTTATCGGTTTCGGTCAGGGGCTGGCGATGAGTCCGCTGACGAATATGGGGATCGAAGGCATCGGCAGCGAGAACACCGGCGCAGCCTCAGGTTTCGTGAACGTCTCGCACCAACTCGGCGGAGCCTTCGGCTTGTCGCTGATGGTCACGCTCACCCAATGGATGACGGATGTCAACGTTTCCATTACAGTATGATAGTCGCCGTTTCACTAATCCTTGCGGCACTATTCGTGACCATCGTGAGTTATAAGGCTAATATTCGTTTATGGAAGTCCATTTTTAGGAAAAAACGGGGTTTTATAGAGTTATATAACTGATTGATATACACAAAGATAGTCCATTAAAATAAATCGCAGTATATTTGGATTATTGGCAATTCATGCGTAAATTTGTGCGTAAATGATAAACGCACGAAGTTATGGCAGTGAACTATTTTTTAGAGACTCGGGCGAACAAGGCTGGTGAACTTCCCATCCGCGCCCAGATATGCGTAAAGGGTGTGACGCGCATATCAACTTTCGGTATAAGTGTTGACCCTGAGTACTGGGGTGGTAGCCGTGTGAGCAAGGGCACCTACCGAAATTCAAAGAAGATGACCGGCGCTGAAATCAACAAGCGCCTGAACACAATTGAGAATCATTTCCTGGACTGGGACAACAGTCTCAATCACCGGCCGACGAAGGACGAGATCAAGGAGCAGCTGATGATCGCCCTGGAGCGGAAGGACATGACGGAGCCGGCACCGGTGAAGAAGGCGAAGAAGTTCACCATCTTCCAGATGCTGGATGAATTCACGGCCGAGCAGGGAGCCGTACAGCAGTGGGCCTATGCCACGAACCAGTGCTGGAAGACGTTCCGCCACCACCTTGAGAATTTCAAAAGCGATGTCACGTTCGAGTACTTCGATGAGACCGGCCTCAATAAGTTCGTTACCTACCTTCGTAAAGATAAAGGCCTTGAGGACAATTCCGTCCGCAAACAATACAAGAACCTGCTCTGGTTCTCCAACTGGGCGCTCCGGAAGGGTTACACCCATCAGAATACAATCACCCACTACAAGCCCAAGTTCAAGGTGGTGGAGAAGCCCATTATCTTCCTGGACCGTGACGAGTTGCAGACCTTATATAATCTTCAGATTCCCAAGAATGGCGAAAAGGTCAAGCTGCTTGATATGAACGGCAACGAGTATGAGAAGGTGATAGAGGAAGCCGGCGGCCTCGAGAAGGCCCGCGACCTGTTCTGCTTCTGCGCCTTCACTTCGCTGCGTTTCTCTGATATGTATAACCTCAGGAAGAAGGACGTCACCGACAATTACATCTACGTCACCACCCAGAAGACCAACGACCGCCTGCCCATCGACCTGAACAAATACGCCAAGGCCATCCTCGATAAGTACAAGGATCTGCAAACCGTTGGCGACCACGCACTGCCCGTGATGTGCAATCAGAAGATGAATGACTACCTGAAGGACCTGGGCGAGCTATGCGGCTTCAATGAGCCCATCACCCGCGTATGTTTCCGCGCCGGAGCCCGTGTAGAGGAAACCTTCCCCAAGTACGAAATGCTTTCCACCCATGCCGGACGCCGCACCTTTATCTGCCTGGCTCTCTCCAGCGGCATCCCGCCGCAGGTTGTGATGAAATGGACCGGCCACTGCGACTACAAGTCCATGAAGCCTTATATCGACATCGCCGGCAAGACCAAGTCCGATGCAATGAACACATTCTCGAACTCTCTTAGCTTTTAATGGTTTATTTTAGAAGTGTTTTGGTATTCAAATAAACTTTATTAAATTTGCATTGCCTCTGACAATTTTTCGCGAATATCGTCAACGGCGCTGCAAAATTTCACAAGTATTATGTATAGAAGAATATTCGACATAGAGAACCGCCTTGATGAAGGAATGTTCCTGTTTGGCGGCCGTCAGGTTGGGAAATCCACTCTTCTGCGTGAGCGATTCCCGCAAGCTATATACGTTGACCTTCTTGACCCCGATACGAGGAAACGCTTCAAGCGCCGTACCATGGAGTTCTATGAGATGCTGGTGAAGTATCCGGCCAAGACTTTGGTCATTGTAGATGAAATACAGAAGCTCCCGGAACTTCTGGACGTTGTCCACAAACTGATGGTCGAAAATGGCCTGTACTTCATCCTCAGTGGTTCCAGCGCCAGGAAGATCAAGAAGGCTGGCGTCAACCAGCTGGGAGGACGGGCTAATGAAGAGCATCTGTATCCGCTTGTCTCTGCCGAGATTCCTGATTATGATTTCAACAGGGCCATCCAGAACGGCATGATTCCGCGCCACTATGATGTAAAGGATGCAAGGGTGCGTCTCAAGAACTATGTGAACCTGTACCTTAAGGAGGAAATCGAAGAGGAAGCCCTGGTACAGAACATTGACACTTTCGAACGCTTCCTTGAAGTGGCCGCTGTCACCAATACTGAGATTCTGAATTACGACAACGTCGCCTCTGATTGCGGCGTGTCAGTCAATACGGCCAAGTCCTATTTCAAGATTCTTTACGATACCCTCCTGGGATTCGAAGTCAAGCCTTACCGGAAGGTGATTAAGCGGAAGTTATACCAGACGTCCAAGTTCTACTTTTTCGATGTGGGCATCCCCAACTATCTTCTCCACCGTTTCCATCTGATGCCTGGTACGCCTGAATACGGGCACGCCTTTGAGAGCCTCGTGATGCAGGAAATCCGTGCTTACCTCGGATACACAGGCAGCGAGGAGGAACTTACTTATTGGCACACCTACACCAACGATGAAGTAGATGCCGTAATCGGTGATGCCCGAGTTGCCATTGAGATTAAGTCGACGGACCACGTAGAAACCGAGCACAAAAAAGGCTTGAAGAAATTCGTGGAGGAGCATCCGGATGCCAAACAAATCATTGTCTCACGTGATACGATAACAAGGCGCTCCGGGGATATTGACCTCTATTACGTGACCGACTTCTTCAAAGCCCTTTGGGCCGGGGAGATAATCTAAGCGTCTTATGAGTAACGTCAATGATATGGATATGGCAGGCCTTGAGTTCAATGTCAAGGACGCCCTGAATGTATTGAAGATGTATGCCGATGCCGGCAGGGACCGGATTCAGGCGAAGGATCTGCTGCAGCAGTGCATGCCGCTGATTGAGAACTGGCAGGAGCGCTACGAGAAGCTGGAGACCATCAAGGAGAATCACCAGTACTGCAATTATACAGAATTCGCTGCCTGGATGAAGGTCAGCCGCCAGACAGCGTACAATTGGAAGGCCAGCGGGTACATCATCCACAACGGAAAGAAGGTGGACCTTCCGGGTACCTTCAAGTTCTGGACGGAGCTCAAGTGGCTCTTAAGATGGTAGCATACTCCTGGAACTGGCTCCGGTAGCCGGTCACGGAATCCAGGAGGATGAACCGGGCATAGACCTGGTACTGGTCCAGCTCGAAGCCCCACCGCTGCGCATAGCCCGGTATCACGACCGAGACCACACCTGCAGCACAGTCTCCCTCCGCAAGGACATTCCTGAGCAGCCCCAGATGACGGCACCGTCCCGGGGCTGTCAGTTGTATTTTGACCAGCAGCCGGTAGCGGGAGGCCTCTGGACAGTGCGGCAGTTCAACCCGGGCCGGGATCACCAGCGTTCCATCCATCTTGACAGCATCTCCCAGCGATGCCGCAAATGGCGGGAACGTCTTGAACGGCACCGGCGTAGGCTGGTGCTCGTTCCCCAGCGTCGCAAATCCATGATATGCAGACACGAACAGATTCTGGCCAGTGATGTAGGCCTTGTGGTCGAAGGGCGGCCGGTGGGGTTCCACGTCCTCCGCTAGGCGGTTCCAGGCCTCCTGCGTCCGCTGGGGCACCTCCCTCCAGGCGGCCAACGCACGGCGATGCACGTCCAGGGCCGAAGTCTGGGCTGCAGTACCTGGATACCGGCTGTGGGAACGCTTACGGTAGTAGCACTTCCCGTTCCGGTGGTAGAAGGTGACCTCACCCACGGAGCCGTAGGCGTCAGAGATCAGGACTGATGGATAGAAACGGGGCATATGGCGCTATAAGTTTTGGGCAAAGCAATGGCTTGTAAATAGTTCAGCTGGTGTATATGGGTCAGGCTTGACGCAGGTCGAACCACTGCGAGGCATAGTCCTCGATGCAGTCGTAGTCCGACACCAGGTCTCCGTCCTCGTCGTGCAGGACAAAGTAGGTAATCTCGCGGCCCTCATAGCCTTCCTCCTGAGGCTTGTCACCAAGGACCACGTCACCGGTGTGGCCGTTGGTCCAGAGCAGGGTGCCGGGCTCCCAGGCATCCGCCTCGTCGATGTATTCCATCACCTTCTCGATGATGCAGTCCGTGAGGACTCTCCATTCAAGCATCTGGTTGTACATAGCGTATCAAGTTTACTGACAATCAATCATTTTACAGTATCCAAGTTACGCATTATTTCCGAGAATAACAAATTTAATCACAGGGAGTTACATATCACCATCCGCGCACAACATTTGCACAACGTCCCCACCCGCAGCGGCGGCAGCCGCTGCCCCTCTGTGTATATATTTATACCCTTTTCCCTCCGTCCGGGCGGGAGATGTCGGTCTATGTGTCACTGACGCTGAAGCGGGAGTCTCTGGGCAGGCCTATGGTGCTGGTAGTCTCGCAGACGCGAGGGTTGTAGCGGGGGCCTTGTGCGGCGGCTGTGAGTCTGCCAGTGCCATAGGGCGCGGAACGAAGTGGAGCGTGGCCCCGGAGGCGGTCTGGAAGGGAAAGGGGCGGCGGGCTCTGGAGCGCCGCGGAAGGGAGACTACAGGCTCCCTGGAGCAGCGGAAGAGGCCGGCGCGAAGGGGTGGCAGACGGCCTCCGGGGCCTGGGCCGTGACGGCCCACTGCTGGAACGAAGGTAGAAGGCTCGTGGCCGATAGGCCTGGCACTGTCCCACCGGCGCAGTCTGTGGCAGTTTGGGCTGCGGCTCTGACGCGGAACAAACTGACACTGTCTGCGCCAGCAGGCGGAACGCCTGCCCCCGGGCTGCCCGGAACACTTCTGGCGGGATTCTTCCCGGCAGAGGTGTGGAGGAATAGCGGCCCGGGATAAACAAGCCGTAGGCTTACCGAGGAGTGGAGGGGTTTTGCTCTTCTGACGGAGCTTGCGGAGGAAGAGGAGCAAAGACACGGAACGACCCAGCAGCGGAGCTGCGTAAGGCGGCAGGCCCCACGCATTGTACTGACGTTCCCAGCGGGCTCCGGACGTTCGAGAATCACTGAGGCTCTGCGGACCGGCACTTTGCGCCCACGAACACCTCCTATCCTTGATACGAGCCTCAAAGCGGAAGTCGCTGGCGGCTGTGCCGACAGCGGGTGGAGCGCTGGTGGAATGGGCACCGACACTGATACGAAGGAGCGCAAAGTGCGCAGCCCCCTGACGGGCCGGGTCCCGGGTGGCCCTTGAAGGGGGCTGCCTGCCTGCCGCCGCCTCGCACGGGAGTTCGAAGGGAACACCCTCGCACCCCACCGACGGAGCAAACTTAACATAATCCGGATTGTGTAATCTGACGCCCTGCAAGGCCTTTTTGCGGGCTTCTGCCCCTTCTATAACTGATACCCTCCGGGCGGGAGATGCCGGTGACGGCGGCTGTTACACAATCCCGATGGGATTATGTTATGATTGCGGATTCAGGGCACTGACGGTCGCGCTGGCACGACGCCTCCCGGGCGATTGTTTTCCCCTTGGGGGGCCAGGGGGGACTGACCAGCAAGAGTCTGTGGCCGGCTTGTCCGGTCACAGTCTTGCAGCGAAGGGTGGCAATGGAGATTGCTGGTCTGGCTGTTTGTGGCGGAGCGCTGCGGAGACACAAACAGCCAGACGAGCAAGTACCGCTTTCCTTATCGGCCCAGACATCGGCACTGCCGCCAGAACAGGGCACCATCGGCCCTGATCATCGAAATCGGCACAGAGAAATGTTCGTTTGCTCATAGGACCACGTGAAATCGGCCTTCTGACGCCCTCTGCAGCTGATTCTTTCCTGCAATTTGCCCGCCAGGATATGGGTGTCCACCCGGTGGATAGGTGGACAGTTGTGGACAGCGGTGGACACTTGTCTGCCGAGTGGATTAAGATGATTTCATAGACCTTCTAGTATAATGTAACATCTAAATGTTGTATAAAGCTAAAAATAATTGTATCTT
>ERZ1034880.393-NODE-393-length-13733-cov-4.644100_pt1 | contig 13733 bp, 29 predicted proteins | sample MGYA00520630_ERZ1034880 | MGnify/ENA primary metagenome ERZ1034880 (study PRJEB33766, sample SAMN09781725) | gut metagenome | biome: gut microbiome | host: Homo sapiens | place: Madagascar | study: EMG produced TPA metagenomics assembly of the PRJNA485056 data set...
GCCAAATACCTAAGACGAGGTAGGTAACACCCCTCGACCCAATCCGCGTCATAATCAACCTTGTGCTGTGTCAACCTGTTTTCGTCTATTGGCAGAAAAAAATTAAACAATTCGTCTTCTGTAACGCGGTATGCCACAATCCTGCAAAACTTTCTCTTTCGGAACAACCCGCATCCGCTGGCAAACATCTCCACTTGGCACTGCTGCCAATACGCTTTCGTAACTTTGAATACAGGTTTGCTATGCGTTTTCACTTCGGTAATGAGTTGTCTGCTTTCCCCGTCATAGTTCACGCGCAAACGTAGCAAACGAATGCGTATCTGCCTGTCTCGTGTCTTTACATGCAGCGCATCAAGTATCTTGTGCTCGTAAGCCGTGCCACACTGCATTGCCGGCGTAATAAACCTGTCCTTCCCGACCCCCAGCTTCACCAGCCACCATCTTCGAAACGTATCTGTATTCCAGTTACCCATGATGGTGGCGGTGTCGCTTGCGCCAAACCACCCGCTTCTGTCGTGGTTTCGTATCATAGCTTACTCACAGCCTTTTCAAGCGCGTCCAGCTTTGCAAAATATCCCATCAACTGAACAAGCTGTTTTTCGTTGATCCCAAGTCCCCGAAGCAGGTCGTTGTGGTCAAGCCCATTTCGTTCTTTCATGGTGATTAGCCTTTCCAGTCTCTCCTTTATGGCAAAGATACTGTGACGGCTCAAATCGTCCTCACCATCGTCTCCGTCACCTTCTGCCCAAAGGTCAAACCCAAGGCCGGTACGCACGGCAACACCCTTAACGAAAGCTCTCGCAAGCGCGTTGTTTATGCGGAGTTGGTTCAGCGTGTCCTCATATACCACAAGAGATCCGTTCAAGAGGGGCATGTCGTAGGAAAACTCCAAATCGTCAATGTGGATTTCAACAGACACAAACCAGCATTCTGTAATCCTTCCTTTACTGGTAGTAATTTTGGCCTGCGGCCACAGGTATGTATTCGTTTCCGGGCACCTCCGAGGGGCATACCACACGCTGGATGCTCCGTTTTCGTGGAGCAACTTGGCGCACTTTGCCCAGCTCAAATAAGGGACCTTAATAACATTACCCTTCTCGTCCTTTGCGTCGCGTAAATCGCAAAACGGCTTTACATCCACCTGTATCAACTCGTCAAAAGATTTCAGCATTATTCTTCCGCCTTTCCCACATACTCACTGCCGCAATACGGGCATTGGTATTCTGTCATTTCCTCACCGAACTCACCGTCCGGGTAATTTTTGTAGGTACACATGGCCGGGTCTTCAAACTCCGCACCACAATCATCGCAGATGTACAAAACGCCGGTGTCTCTGCGCTCCCATCTTTTCTTTTTAACTCGCATCATACCAGCCTTCCAGCCGCTTTCAGCACTTCCCGCATAGGCTTCCGCGCCTTGAGTATGGACATAGCCCGTGCCGTCTCCCGCCTGTATTGCCGCCACAGGTCGCTCAACTCGTCGCTCTGGTAATATCCGTCCCCGTCGTTGCAGATCATCACGCCCTGCTTCTTGGCTTCCGCCACGGCCTTTCGCATCTTCCGGTCGGTGGTGTGCAGCGCCGCCGCCAGGTCCTCGCGGCTGATGGCGTTCCTGCGCCCGCTGGGTATCAGACCGGCGACCCGCTCCGTCTCCGCCGTCCGCATGGGCAATTTGGCTTTCTCGTCCTCGCCGAACAAATACGCCCTGCTGGCCCGCAGCGCCGCCTCCAGCGCCTCGGTGACTTCCTCCGTGGGCAGGCACACGCCGTTTTCAAACCGGCTCACCATGCTTACATCCATCCGTGGGTCTGCCAGCTTCAAAATGCCGCTGACCGCCTCCTGCGTCAGCCCCAGCTCCAGCCGCCGCTCTTTCAGTCGGTTCATCTTCCATCCCTCTTTCTTATCGCCTTTTTGGCACCCTCGCGCCTTGCGATGTTCATGCTGTAAAAATCAGCCTCGCTGTACGCTGCGTACCGCTTTGCCTTGTCGGCCTGAACGTCCTGTAAATACACAGCATAGTCCTCGCACTGGCCGTGACACTTCGCGTGTCTGCGCTGGCAGCCCTTGCAGGGCGGAGCCGTCCGGTTCACCAGCCCAATCATTCCCACTTCACCAGCGCTTTCACAACACCGGCCTGCGCCGCGTCCTCGTGGCTCATCAGCACGTCCACCGTGTAGCCGTACACGCCGGTATCGGCTGCTATGTAAGTCTTACCGCCCAGCGTCACGGTGCTGCCCAGCGGAATGACGTCCGGGTCTACCGCCACCGCTTCACCAATGCGCACCCACCGTCCGGAGGCCGTCAGTACCTTTCCGTCACGCTGGTTCATGTGGGCGTAGGGCGTACAGCACGCGCAATAACCGGTGATGTCGCACACGATCAGGTTCTCCGGCTCCCCGGCCACCGACACCTCTGTCATGACCGGATCCGCTGTGTACTCCGGCTCGTCCTCCACCTCCGGCAGCGTCAGGCACCACGCCAGAAACGCCAGCAGCATCGCCCACAGGATCAGCGCCACCACCCACAGCCGTCTGCACCATCTTCTGGTGCGGCATAGCCGGGAATACTCCCGCGCCCGCCTGTTCCGCTCTCTCATACCCGTTACCTCCATGCGGCCTAAATGTTCCAGGTGCAGCTCTTTGCCAGACGCTTAACTGCGTTGTCCCTACAAATTGCCTTGATTGTGCATCGCACCGGCCGTCCTGTAGCGTTTTCTACGCCGGAAAACTCCATCCAGTGATAAGATTTCCCGCGAACGCCGGACGGCTTCATGCGCCCATCCGGTAGTATCACATCAATCGTCTTTCGCTCTTTGTCGTAACTTCCGAGTACCGTTTCGCAATCAGAGAAAGACGTCTTGTACCTGCGGTACAACATCGTTTCGATTGTCGTTCCGTTCATCGCCCCAGCGCCTCCACGCCCTTGACGATAGCCCAGCTCAACCACGCCGCGCCGATAAACGCCAGCGTCCATGCAAACCAACTCATGTCGTTTCCTCCTGTCGAATGTACTCGACCTCGATAATTTCCATTCCGTTCTGCCGTGCCCATAACATCACGGCAATTTCAGCACACGTCATAATCTCTTGCCTTTCCTCTGCGGTTGTGATATACTATCCGCAGAACATTGTGGTAGATGTTTCGGAGATGCCTCGTTCGGTGTGCCAGCACCGGGCGGGGCTTTTTCTTACCCATTTTCAGCGCGTCTGGCGATAATGCTGTCAATCGCCATTTCGATCCGCTTCTTTGCGTCCGGTGGCTTTCGATGCCCATTCAGCAGCATACTCACATAAGGGCGGGAAACGCCAAGCTCTGCCGCTACCTCGTCGTATGTGATTTCGTGAACGTGCATCTTGCCGACCAGCCTGCCTGTCCAACTCTCCAGCAAATTTAGCCCTCCTTTGTTTTTTGGTGCGCCGCAGGCGAGAATAGTTGCGGTATTCCCGCCTGCGGCTAAATTTGTGGTTGCAAAAGTTAACAAAGTATGCTACTATGTGCTTGCAGGTGACGTCACGACGTCCCTGCCGGGGCTCCGGTGTCCGTTGCGGGAGCATCGGAGCCTCGTTAACTACCGTACCTTCAAGCAATAAAGTAGCATTGACACGGATACAATGTATCGGGGTCTGGTTTTGTGTTACCTTCCGTAACCCACGTTCCCATTATAGCGTTACCAAACGAAACTGTCAAGCCAAAAGCGTTATCGAACAAAACTTTAGCAACTCGCACAAATACGGAGGCAAATAATTGTGGGATTTTACGAAAAATACCTTTGCTTGTGCAACTCTATAAATAAATCCCCATCTGCCGTTGCACTCGAATTAAAAATAGGGAAACCTTCTGTTACACGTTGGAAAAACGGGGCTACTCCTCGTGACGCAACCGTATTAAAAATTGCCGATTATTTTGGCATAACGGTAGAAGCATTGATGGGCGATAAAATGCCCGTCCTGCCGCCGGAGGGCGTAAAAAAAGCCCCCGCCGCAAAGGGCGAGGGCATTAGCGCAGAACGCAAAGCTCTTTTGGATATTATCTCTTCTCTCACTGATGAACAGTGTCGAAAGCTACTTGTCCTTGTTCAAGGGGCAAAGACTGTACTATAAAAGGAAATTGCTGTATGCCTGATTTACATTTTGAAATCCCCGAAATTGCCAAAGGAACTGTCGTCCCGTACGGGGTGCAAGAATATATCAGACTGCAAGATGAAAAGAAAACAGCCGATAGAAAGGCTCGTTTATACTTTTGGTGCGGTATTGTATCCAGCGTTCTTTGCATGATTGGCGGGTATTTGCTGGGCAAGTTTTGCTAACTCGCGATAAAGCATTTCTTCCACGGAAGATAGTTTTTTAATCAGCCCCCAAATCCACACCCATTGTATAACTGTGCCTACAAAAGCAAAGGCAACCAGACCGCACAAAAAAGCGTAGCTCATAATACTTCCTCCAAATGCTGTAAAACATAGTCAAGCTGTTCTTTTGTCAGCGTCATAATTTCGGCCGTCAATCGATCGCGCACGTTTTCTGTGCCGGTGATTACTACCAACTCCATTTTATCACGTCTTGTTGTTTTAGTACAATACATTTCTTTCCCCTTTCTTGATTTGACATTTTATTTTATTGGTGTCCAACTATGTTGATACACTTATAGTTACATACAAGCTGTTTGTTGCCCACAAATGGGCAACAAATTAAAAAATATTTCAGGGGGAAGTGTTTTTATGTGGGTCTTTATTAAATAGCCCCGCTGCTCCCGCAACGGACAGCGGGGCTATTTTTGCCGGTGGCCTCCCGGCTTTCCGGCTGCACGTTCACACTAACAAATTAGGGTTTGGCAGGGCAATACCAAATTCGGATAATTACCGTTTGCGGCAAAACAGAATTGGGATTCTCCTGCCCGAAAAAGGAGTAAAAGGGGAAAATGGTAAAAACATTGCAGGATTTGTGCAGGGATGCAAAAGACCGACAGAATTTAACTATACAAGATTTGTCCGACATGACGGACATTTCAGCATCAACCATAAGCAATTTTTTCTCCGCATCATCAAAGGAGCCGAGCGTGTACAAAATGGGTTTAATTTGTGCCGCGCTTGGCGTTTCGATGGATGAATATTTCGGGATTGAAAAAGAAGTGACAACGGAAGATCAATTGACGAAAGCCAATGAACAGCTGAAGCACCAAAAGCAGCTGCATGATGCCGATGTGCAGATAGCCCATCTTGAGGGCAGCATGGAGCAGATGGCAAAAACCATTAACTACCATCGCAAGAAATCGCGGGACACAAAATTTGCTATTTATGGCCTTACGCTTTTGTGTGCCATATTTATGGCTGTTATTGTGGGATATATCTTTTTTGACTACCACATTCCCCATAAGGGGCTTATTCAGGGCGGGCAAGCGGGTGTATTCGCATGGATCGTCTTTTTGCTTCTTGCCGCCGGCATCGGCATTTTTGCCGCTATTTTGATGATGTATTTGCGCTATGCAAAAAAGTATACATTGTCGCCAGATAAGGGAGGAGATGAACAATGAGTGTAGTATTGCGGGCAGCATTATACCCGCGTGTGTCCACAGAAGAACAGAAAAAGTTTGGCCTGTCTATTCACGATCAGCAGAACGACCTCGAAGAATACGCCAAAGCCCACAATATGAAGGTGGTAGGCGTTTTCCAGGATGCCGGGTTTTCCGCCAGAAAGAAGATTGAAAAGCGTCCCGCCATGCTTCAACTGCTGGAAGCCGTAAAGCATGATGAAATAGACATTATTCTTGTCACAAAGCTGGACCGGTGGTTTCGCAACATCGGCGAGTATTACAAAGTGCAGGAAATCCTTGAAGCCCACAACGTGTCATGGAAAACGATTTACGAGGACTACGACACGTCTACAGCTGCAGGCCGGTTGAAGATTAACATTATGCTTTCCGTAGCACAGGACGAAGCTGACCGCGCGAGTGAACGCATAAAAAAAGTGCTTGATGCCAAAAAAGAGCGGAATGAAGTTTGCACCGGCCATCTTCCAAAAGGCTACAAAATTGAAGGTAAATTCGCTGTTATAGACAAAGAGACAGAACCGATTATACGGAGGTACTTCTCTACATTTTTGGAAACCGGCTCCATAACAAAAGCAATGGACGCAGTGCCGGAATTAAATCTCAACTATAAAACCGCAAGCGCGATACTGAATAACACCGCTTATATGGGCAAGTGGAACGGCCTAACGCTGCCGCCGTACCTAACACAACAGGAATTTCAAAGGGTACAAGAATTAAGGCGGCGAGTTACAAGAAAATCGCCGTATAACCGCATCTATTTATTCTCGGGGCTTACCGTGTGCGGCGAGTGTGGGAGAAGAATGACAGGACACCCTACCACATTAAAAGATGGCACGTGTGTTTACAAATATCTTTGCCAGGGCGCGAAGCAAAGAAGGGGGTGTGACAATGGCTTAGTTGTTCGCGAACAAGACATAGAAAATTATTTCATGTCCTCCATTGACGAACAGATACAGATCAAACTAAAAGCTAAAGCCCAGCACGCGCTCAAAATTAACACCGACGCGCAAATTAAAGCTATACAAAAAAAGCTTGCCAAACTGTCTGAGTTGTATATAGATGACATGATCTCAAAGCCAGACTACTCTAAAAAGTACGCAGAGCTGACGGAGCAAGTAGAGGCGCTTAAACAAACACAAGTACAAAGCCGCGCTCCGGAAGAAGTCGCGGACTTGTTCGCCCCCGGCTGGCAAGACATTTATAAAGATCTTACCCGCGAGAACAAACGGGCTTTTTGGAAACTCAAAATAAAAGAAATCCGGCTATACAAAGACAGCCGGATTGAATTCGATTTTCTCTAAAAACTTAGTTAGACGTAACCTGACGGTTGCGTCCAACTAAGTACACGGCAATATCCCCCGCCCAAACAGGCGGGGGATCGCTTATCCTCGCATCTTTCGCATCACGTTATCATACATTCGCGCATTGGTTACTTTCAGCGCATCCATCAACTCGTCCACTATGGCCCACGCCTGTTCCGGCGCGCGGGATGATACCGCTTGCATGAAGTCACTGTCACCGTCCACCACATCAGGAGCCGGTGCGCTGGAATACATAGCCTTCGGTGCAGGGTTTCTCTGCCCTTCGTGCTGGTTTTGTATAATGTACAGCGCGGCCAACTTCTCGTAGTTCGGCCAGCTTGACTGTTCCGTTTCCAGTCTGGCTATCCAGGCTTTAAGTTCCTTTTCGTCGATCAAGGGGAACTACCCCCTCTCAGCCCTCCACGGCATCCATGCACCGCTGAATGGCGTTGCGGATGGTATCATCATCCGCATTGTCCAGCATCTCTTGCAGCTGGCGCTTCATGTCATCTTTTGCGCCGTCACGGCTATAATGGCCGCGCACATAATGAGTGCCACGCCGTGCGTAGGAGCTGCCGCCGCCGTAGTTGTCGCGGGAATACCTGCGCTGAGAATAGTCGCCGTCGCGGGAGTAACGCCGCTGGGAATAATCGCTGTCACGACTGTACCCTTCATCTTCCATCAGATCAATCTTGTCGATGTTCTTGATGGTGCTTACCAGCTTATGCGCGATGTCCAGATCCCCGGCGCCCAGCTCTCCTTTGTGGGCGATCTCGTCAAGCTCCTTGCAGAGCATATTACGAAGGTCGTACATTGCTTTCATACTCATAGTTTACTCCTTTCAGCTTACGCGGTCAACGGTCAAGTTGGAGTTGGCGAAATTGATTGCCTGTGTGCTGGTGTTCTCCATAGCCACAGTCAGGCAACAGCCCTTCGGCACCTCCACAATAGCGCTGACATAAATGTTGAAATAGTTTTCCACGGCGGCGGGGGTAACAGTCGCCACGGCACTACTCAGCGGTTCCCCGTTGATAGCCAGCGCGGCGGTAATAGCTTCTACCGTGCCACCGGTAGGGATAGCGATGTTGCCGCCAAAAGCCACGCGAAAACGTGCCTTGCACTGGTTTGTCAACCCGCGCAAAGTTACGATGCCTGCTCCGGCTCGATGCACGATGCACGGCTTGCTGTTGACCGCGGTTTCCGTCAGAGGCACATTCTGCCCTGCGGCCACAGTCACGATATTGGCGTTGGTAAATTCGGCCAAAATAATCACTCCTTTCAAAATACAGCGGCGGGACTATTGCCCCGCCGCGTTGGTGTCAGTATCAGCACGGGGCTGAACATTTTGTTGACGTCAACAAAATCGCCAACAAAAAGCTATGCTATGCAGTTGTTAGCAGCCGCAGCCCTGATTGCAGCCGCAGCCGCCGTAACCGCTGCCTGCCCACGGGTTACAGGTAATGTAGGCGGGCGAAGGGCACGGACGCAGCTGTGAGATCAGATAGTTGTTCTGCGCGGCCTGAGATGCCGCCAGCTTCAGATTCTGATTCTCGGTCTGGAGGTCAGACAGCTTGCTCTGCGTCAGGAAGTCAAGGATAGCGCGGCTATTCTGGTTCTGGTTGTCGATGATGTCACGCGCAGCGGTGTCGACCGTGTTGCGGGTGTCGCAAGCCTGCGTCGCCATGTCGTACCGCACCTGGGCAATAGCCGCTCGGTTCTCGCAGCAGCACTCCTGGTGCTGCATCTGCATGGCGGTGAGCTGCTGCATCAAAGCGGCCTGCTGATTGCAGCGCGCCAGTTCCGCAGCGGAGAAGCCGCTGGTCACGGCCTGCGTCACGCCGGCAAACCCATTCAGCATACCGGTATTCATAGCGTAGAAGCCGTCACAGATGCCGTTATTCACCGCGTCCAGCTTGCGCTCGATGTTGGCAAAGTCAGAGGTCAGAACATAACCGTCCATCACGCCGTTGCCGCCGGTACCGAAACCAAAGCCGTTACCCCAGCCGCCAAACGCGGCGAAAATGAGGAACAGTACGATCAACCACGCGCCATCGCCGCCCCAGCCGAAGCCGTTACCGTTGCCGGTGTTGGCAGGAGCCACAGGCATAGTCATCATGGGGGTGCCATCGGAAAGAGACATAGTATCACTCCTTTTGAAAAAATTTTTATATCAAACCGTGGCCACGATTTTGATTACTTGAAAAGCCCCTGAAATTGGTTCGCCATTGACTGTATCTTGTTCAGCTGGTCTTGTGAGATTCTTCCGCTTTGCAGCATCTTCTCCACTTCCGCTTTTGGGTCGCCTTTAAAACTTGCCTTGAACTGCTTGAACTGCTGCAATAGCTGGGGAAAGCCGCTCATCGACCCCGGCATCTGTCCGCCGCCCAGCGCATTAAAAAACGGGTTGTTACTCATCGTCTTCGTCCTCCTCTACCTTGCGCTTCTTCTTGCCCTTTATTTCGCCCACAAGCGCCGCCAGCGCGTCGAACTCCTTACGGGTCACATATTCCGGGGCGGTAGCTTTCTGCGCATCAGGAGCGCTTGCAAGGCGTTCTACAAGGTCATACGTCTTAAGGGTCGGCTTGCCGCTTGCATCGGCCTGTTTTAGGTACACCACGGGAGCTGTGCTGTCCCACAGCGCAATGGCGGAGTTGGGAGCAATCAGCCAATTCTCCGCCTCCGGCCTACCAGCCACCCACTGTACGCCGCCCTGAGGCACCGGGTTCTGCATGGGCGGAATTTGCGGTATCTGCGGCGGCATGGTCTGCATCTGCTGCTGCCGAAGCTGGGCAAGGTTGTCCTGCATTGGCTGCGGGTAATAAGGGTTGAAATACGGGTTAAATGCCATAGTTACGCCTCACTTTCTTTTTGCCAGTAATACAAAACAATTTCGTTTTCGCTGTTCCAGCTGTCGTAGATCACGCCGTCCTGCACACACACGACGTGCCCGGATAGCGCAAGGACAAATGTCCCTTCCGGGTGCTCGTCGGCGAACCTACCGACCGTGTAGCAATCTGGGCACGTGTCCGGCACAATGTACCTCCGGTAGCCTATACGCCGGAGATACGCGCCCCACACCGCGTTGGCAGATGGCATGTCACCATCCAGATAACCCTGCACCGCCATAGCAAGGTACGTTTCGCCCCACTCTTTCCCGGTGGCTTTTGAAATAGCTCGAACGGTGCAGTCTCCCACATTTTTCCCGTGTGGGTTTTCGTTGAAGTAGCTATACATGCGCCGACACCATTTCTATCACCTGCACATAGGCTTTTAGCCCCGGAAGATCGTCTTGATACGCCCAAATGATGTCCTCCGCCATCTGCTGGGTAAATCCCAACGACACCAGCTTTTCAACCATGCAAGCACCTCCGTTTCTTGCAATAAGCGTAACAAAAAACTGCCCCCACAAAGGGGCAGTTAAAGGTCAGAAAAAGGCCGTTAATTTGCGAAATATTTACTTGTGCAATCCACCAGACACGATGTATAATAACGACAGCCATTCCGGAACACTCCCGGCTGGCATCTTTCCCCTTTCATGTGCCCGGTTCCCCCCTACCGGGCGCAAACAAAGAAGCCGCACCTTTTCAGGTGTGGCTTCTTTCTTCGTCTGCAAATTTCTGATACGCTCTCCTGCGGCAGCGCTTTACCGTTTCCGGAGAAACATTCAGCAGGAACGCAGTTTCGCAATAGCTCTTCCGTTTTACGTCACATTCAATAACGCACACCGCTTCGTCAGGCGGTAGCTGTACGCTCATCACATACGCAATAGCCCGCTTTGGTGCCATGCTCTGCAATCTGCGCCGTATCTGCTTGTGGTAGCTGTCCATAACACGGTTATAGCCGTGAGCTTGCGGGACTTTACGCCGGGGAAAGAGGCGGCTTGTCGTAGCTCTTTCCCGCCCAGCATATTTATTTTACTTCACGATCTCCCACGTGCCGCACGTTCCTGTGCTGTTCATGATCTTCACCAGCAGCTCGCCGGGGGTCATAGGCTCCAACGGCTCCGCAGGCTTCGTCTCCTCCACATACGGAATCCCGAAATACTCACACAGCCCCTTGGCCGCACTCTTGGCGATCTCCTTCATGTGGGTGTGGAACCATGTAGCGTCATCCATGTTGTCGTGGAACACGTGCTCCTCGTAGAAGGAGACAGCCTTCGGCACACGCAGCTCATAGAGGCCGCTCCGCGCCACCAGCTTCACCGTGCGCGGGTAAATCTGCTTCCGGTACTTCACCATGATCTCGCCCAGCTTCTTGCCGCTCTTCGAGTAGGTGTAGTACATAGGGAAGCAACCCCGGGAGTTGCCCTTGCCGTCTGCGCTGCCGTTGGTATGGCTGACGTAATGCACGTCCGCGCCCCACGCGTCGCTCTCCCGCACGTTCTGCTTCATGATGTCGTTGCCGTTGTCGCCGTTCATGGGTGTACGCCGATAGCCGCGCTTCGTCTCGATGCCGCAGCGGTTCAGAATCGGCTCAAGGATGTCGATGTACTCGTTGTTCTCCAGTGCCTCATAGCACTGTTTCCCGTCCGGGCGGGGATATACACAGGGGTTTGCCATGTGCATAGCCGGGGACAGGTAGACCTTCGGGGCGGCCATTTACATGGCCTCCTCGTCGTTGGTAGACTTCATCTGCTTAAAAATCTGATTGACGCCCGTTGCGGTCAGGCCGGACATAATGCCCACGGCGACCGCCGTAAAGTAGTCCTCGGCGGGGAAATCCGGCATGTGGAATGCCAGCGCCAGCGCACCGATGATGCCGCCGCACACGCCGCAAATAATGGGGATCCACTTGCTGTCCAGCGCCGTGGCCTTCACGATCATGCCGATCAGATAGCAGATCACGATGATAGCGGCGACAGTCGCCACTCCGATAGTGTTGATGTCCATAGTTTTATCCTTTCCGGCTTTACGCCTCTCGCTTGATAGGCAGCTTCCTTACTTCCTCCATGACCCTTTTTGCACTGCCGTTGCCGCCCATCTTCTCATACGGCTGGTACAGATAGTCATTGAGGTTTTCGTACTCGTCCTGCGTGATGTACCCCCGTGTCACGTACACCATGCCCAAATGGATGATGCGGTCATGCGCCAGACCCACCAGCATCTTCCGCTCTGCGTTGTTCTTGTCCGCCCGCTTCGATACCAGCGCCCACAAGCCGCTGCTTGTCAGCACCGCTACCGCCAGCGGTACGACAATCTGTTGCACCCACGGTTCCATTCGCCGCGTTCTCCTCTCAAATTATTTTTGCACCCTCGACACCCTTCGGCCGTTTCTGACACGCTCCCTGTGCTATCCTGCTTGCAGAAAGGAGGTGTTCCCATGCCCGAGTATTTCACCCTGTTCAATGCCGTCACCGACGCCATTGCCCAGCTTGAAAAGGCCGTTGCCGCGCTCAAACAGGCACAAATCCGTGCCGAGGAAGCCTACATCCGGCGGGGGGAGTAATTCTCCCCGCCCCTTATTCTGCGTACACGCTCTCGATCAGCGCACACAGCTCCGTGTACTGGTCGTCCGTGATGCGCCCCACGGCGTAAAACACGTCGCACTTCTGCTGCGCCTCCTCACGGGTCTTGTAGAACCGCTTGTTGATGAGCTTCGTCATAATGCTGTACATCGTCCTTCTCCTTTCTTAACCGATAGTGTTCATATCCGCCTGATAGATGGTTTCCACAGCCTCGCCCAGCTGCTGCGTCAGGCTGTCTATTTCGTTGTTGGCTTCCTCCAGCGCCGTCAGTACCTCTTTGCCGTCACGGTAGAACTTGCCCTCCGTGTACGTGTCGCCCATGCCCACCGGCCTGTCACCGGTGTACACGGCGGAGGGGAAGAACTGCTCGTTCCGCTTGTCCATTTCGATGATGTTGGTCACTGTGCCGTTTTCAACCAATGCGTATCTCACTTAATCACGCTCCTTTTGTCAGCGTCACAGATCCCTTTCCACTTACGATGTCGCCGAAAGAGGTCGTGCCGCCCTCGCTGCCTATCGCCACGTCGTAGATGCCATCCAGCACCGCCGTGGCACTCTTGCCGTCTGCTGTGGTCACTGTTGCCGCCGTGGGTTTGTCAAAGGTCGCCTGTCCGCTTTCCAGCAGCACCACGCTCCCATCGTCCCTCATGCTGTGCCTTGCCGTGTAGCTGACCGGGAAATACACCGTCCCCCCGCTGATACCCATTGCGATGGGTTTTCCTGTAATAGCCATGCAGCACCTCCTACGCCTGTTTGGTGGCATTACTCGCCAGCCACGTTCTAAATTTGTCACTGAAAGAACTTGCTTGTGCCGCGGTAAATTTCCAATATTTATAATTCCGAGTCCATTTGTTGTCATTGAATGAATAAACATTCAGATTTCCGGCATTTGTGATGTTCAAGAAAAGCGCGCGAGATTCAAACGTTACTTTGGTGCAAGGTGAGAATGATGTACCATTAAGTGAAACCTCGAAATTATTGGTTTCCACGAACGTTTCATCCGGGCGATACATCCTCTCATTCAGCACCCACGTCCCAGCCAACTCCGGCAACGGAGCAGCTTCACGGAAACACACGATACCGGAACCACCGGAAGCGCCCTTGATATTTCGGCCTGTATTGCTACGTGCTCCACCACCACCACCGCCGCCGGTGTTGGCACCGCCAGCCGATGCTTCCTGTGATAGATTGGCACCGTCACTCCATGCGCCAGCTCCACCACCACCTGTTCCACCAAGGGCATATACTGCGGTTTGGGCTTTTATAAAAGTGCCTCCACCACCTCCCGCGGCGTACAGTTTTTCGGTCGGCTCGTTAAATTCACGCGTGGTGTATGCCTGTCCAGTGCCACCCGCTTTGGTAGCATTTTCTCCATCGCCGCCATCACTACCGCCTGTTCCTCCGGTGCTTACAGCATATCTACCAC
>ERZ1034880.394-NODE-394-length-13712-cov-5.069635_pt1 | contig 13712 bp, 12 predicted proteins | sample MGYA00520630_ERZ1034880 | MGnify/ENA primary metagenome ERZ1034880 (study PRJEB33766, sample SAMN09781725) | gut metagenome | biome: gut microbiome | host: Homo sapiens | place: Madagascar | study: EMG produced TPA metagenomics assembly of the PRJNA485056 data set...
CTGCAAGTATTATTATTTTTAGAAAATTAGGTGTTATTTAGGGATAGATTCTAAGTCATTGGCCACCAACGCCGGAACTCCATGCAGCGCCGGATGGTTGGTCAGCGCCACGCTGTGCAGCGCCGCGGGCCCGCCGCCGCTGCCGAAGATCAACACCGGCGAGAAATAACGGTATTCGCCGGACTCCAGCCGCGCCTTCGCGTGATCGGTCCAGTATTTGACGTCGGCTTCAAGTCCGTCCGGCGTTTTGACCAGTTCATTGATCCATCCGGCGGCCGGAGCTTCCGAACCGGCGAGCGTCTGGTGTTCATAATCGATCACCAGATCGCGGGCGCGTTCGGTGAATTCGGCGATGATCGCATCCGCGTCGTGTTCGGTGAAATTGAATTCACCGCTTTTGCCGTCGCGGGTAAAAGTATTTCGACCATAAGGAATCAGCGGAATGCGTTCCGGAGCCGTGCGGGATTGATTGTCTGTTTCCATGAGTGTGTAAACCTTTCCTGTAAAAATGTCCTGAACGTCCGACTTGACTTTTCCCGGAAACGTGGTATTGTAAAATTAGATCCTCGACGATGCCGGGTGCGGCTTAATCCCGGGGGGGCTGCTTGGCGGGCATCCACGTTAATCAGTACCACTTTCATCCTGATCGAATTTTTGAACCGAAAAAACTTTTGTTAAATTTCGCCCGACCCGTCCGGCTTGACTTTTCCCTTTTGCGGTGTATAGTTATCATTGCGGTCATCGGAGCGGCCGGGCGCGGCTATCGCTTCGGTGGTTTGAGTGGCACGGCGTCCAGTGCTTGACTCGACCCTTTTGATCACTTCATAACTGATTCCCGTCCGGGATTTATCGAGTTTCGTCACATTCGGCAGAAAATAGGTTCTGCATTTGCCGTCTTTCGTCACAACAACCATACAGCCTTCAAAACCTCCGGTTGTTTTTTGAAATTTTTTCAAATATCGGCTTTGCGTTTCCTGATCCCAGCGCTCATTCGGTTCGCGCAGTGTTTCCAGCGCATAATCCAGACACGCTAACCGACTTTCCACATCGGACGCCAACTTGTTGTTTTCCACGGTCCAGTGCTCCAAAACGGCGCGATCCATAACAACTTTGCGCCCGTCTCCGGCAACGACTTCAAACCCCGCTTCCAGCCGTTTCCTTGCCGTTTCTGGCAGTATTCTTTTCGGCGACGGCGCAGCATCCCACTCTTTCGCGGAGGGAAGTCCCTCCTCTTTGAATGTCCAGTATGTTTTCGGCTCGAACTTCGCCGTTGTGTTGTCCTTCCAGAAACTCACCTGATCGCCGAATTCGATTTCCGACGCCTCGCGGATATTGCCCCGCAGCACCGGCGACTTCACGCCTGACAGGTCGAATTCTTCAAATGCCCGTTCCGGATCGAATACGAATCCGCTCCGGCTGTCCACCGTCACTTTGTCCGGCAACGTCGGCTCCTGAATCAATTCCGGCGTTTTCCCGGCAGCCTTTTCCGTGATCTCCTCCAGCCAGCAGCGGCAGTTGAATTCCCACGGCGGGGTGTGAGTCCGCAGCCACGGGTCATCCTTGCGGATGATCATTCCGTCGTATTTCTGATGGGATGAACGCGGAGTTTTACTCCGCACCGATGCACGATAAATCACATACGGAAATGCTTCCAGATTGCCCGGTGAGTACATCCGTTCGTAAACGCCGACCGCTTTCGCCATTTTCGCATTCTGGTCGATGATCAGATTCAGACGCGAACTCGAAGCTATGTTCGTCAGGGCATTGCTTCCGTTATCCAGGCCGTGTTCCCTGGCGAACCGGCGCATCCGGTTCCGGCACTCGTCGCGACCGATCCCGCCTTTCAGGTAATCGTCCAGCGTAGCGCGGTAATAATCCAGCACATGCGCCTGCGAAACCCGCGAGGAAAAGAACGCCCGTGCCCTGATGCACGGCTGCCGGGAAATGGCACAAAATTCATGGGTCGTTTGTCATAAAAGGCTCTTGTAAAAAAATCGTTTTATGGTATAATAAATACCGTAACCCAAACAAAAAAAGGAGATTTGAAATGAATTACACGGATCCGTCGGCAAAAAACGAGTTTAAGAAAAGAAGCAGATTCACTCTTATAGAACTCCTGGTTGTAATTGCTATAATCGCAATTCTTGCCGGAATGCTTCTGCCGGCGCTCAACAAGGCACGGATGCGGGCTCATGCGATTCAATGCAAAAGCAATCTGAAACAGATCGGACTCCTCGTGCACGGATACGCCGCGGAAAATGACGGTGTATGGGGCATCGACTACGTAAACGGAATCGGCGTTCAATGGATTTTCCCGCTCGGATACACAGCAAAAAATCTGCCGAAATTCTTCAGCTGTCCCGCGCTTCCTCCAATGAATCTGCCCTTCCCGGAAGCGGCGATCTCAACAACCTACGGTGTGCAGAATGAACGGCACTGGGGAACCTATGAAAAAGAGTTCAATAATCCGCGTCTGACCGGAAAAACAGATGAGAACAAAGACTGGGTGGCCGTCTCGCTGAACCGCATGAAAAACAGCACGGCGTACACCATTTTCGGAGATTCCGTTTTCTTCGGAGGAACATATGAAGGGAATCAGTCGTACCGTCTCTACGGCGCTCAGAACGGCGTGCATCTCCGTCACCTCGGACGCGCAAATCTGCTGTTCGCCGACGGCCATGCAGGAGATTCGGATTTCAACGGAATGGCAAACGGACTGTTCCAGAAAGCGGATCCCTCTTCCTACGCTCGCAATCCGCAATCGTACCGTCTTGAAAACTATAAAATTTCCTACTGAAAGAGATTCACATGAAATTACGAAAAAACATTTTCGGTCTCTTCGTCCTCACGCTGGCGTTCGGGTTGGCTGCAGAAGAAAATCTGCTGAAAAACGGGGATTTTTCCAAAGGGGACACGGCATGGACATTTTCAGGGCTTTCATTCCGCGGCACGGAAAAGGGAGCCGTTGTCGAAGCTCCCGCCGGAGCTCAGAAATTCTCATCGCTCATGATGCAGGAACTGAATCTGGAAGAGGGAGCCGGATACCGTCTTTCCATACGGCTGACGTGTATGGGAAAAGGTATCTTCCGCGCAGTCTATCAGCAGAAACAGAAACCGTGGACGGCGGCGGGACTCGTGAAGGAATGGAAGCTCGAACCGGGAACTCATGAGCTTGAGACCGCCTTCACCGCCCTTCCCAGGAACGGAGCTCAGGCCCACCTGACTCTCAATTTCAGCCGGATGTCCGGTCCCGTCGAGCTCTCTTCCGTACGGATTTGCAAAATCGACGATCTGCCGTTTGCAGTTTCATCCGAATGGAGCATTGTCTGGGATAAAAGCAAACCGGACTTCCGTTCAGTCCCGCCCGGTTCCGCAAAAGCGGTCATGGGAAAAACGGGAATCGACCTGCGCCGGATGAATCCGGAAAAATTCAGAAAAGAGACTTCGACTGCAATCCTTTACAACCGTTTCCATTCGGACAAAGAGGGGCTGATGCGGATCGGATTCGCCGCAGACTGGAGCTTTGACATTTATCTCAATGGAACGCATTGTCTGAAAGCGCAGGGCCCGACGCCTCTGAATGCGGACAGCAATTTTCATAAATTCCATATCCGTAAAGGCGAAAACATCCTCGTTGCAGTTGTCCGTGCGGGCTCCCGCGGCTGGGGATTTCTCTGCGCGGAACCGCGCGACCCGGTTGTTTTCCGCGAAGGGAAAAACTGGAAGGCGTACCGCAGTTCCAATCTTGAAATCATCCCGGGAAGCGCGCTGGATCTCTCCGCGCAAAACGATGCTCCTGCGGGAAAGTACGGTCCCGCGGTTCTTTCGCCGGACGGCAGAGTCATGTTCGAAAACGCACCGGAACAGCCCGTCCGTCTGCTGGGGTTCAACACTTTCGCACTGAACGGCATAATGGCAATCAAAGACAACGGCGAATTCAAAGCCGCTGTCCGGAGATTTGCACAGGCGGCGAAACGCCAGGGCTACAATCTGTTCCGCACGCAGTCTTTCGACCGCTGGCTTGTTCTTGATTCAAAACAGGAATATCAGCTCAATCCGTTCTATCTGGATCGCGCGGATTTCCTGATCGCGGAATTGAAAAAACAGGGAATTTACACACATCTCCCCATTTTCAATTTCAACCTTTTCAGCAGAGAGCGCAACACGTTTCGCGACCGCACGCTTCACAAATTCATGATGTATTTCGACGGCGAATGGGAAATGAAACATTTCCGCTTCGGCGTCAAATCCCTGCTTGAACATGTCAATCCCTACACCGGCGTTGCGTGGAAAGACGAACCGGCGATTTTCTGCATCGAATATTACAACGAACAGTCTCTCGGACTCGGCGACCGCATGGTTTCGCTGTTCCGCGCACATCCGGAAGCGGAAAAACGCGTACTGAAATTCTGGCGCGCATGGCTCGAAAAGAAATACGGCAGACCGATGCCCGATGCACAGATTCCCCGTTCCGGGCAGGCGAAACATGCCAACGATTTCGCACTTTTCTGCATGGATCGCGCGAAAGCAAGCGCGGAACAGTGCGAAAAAATCATCCGTGAAGCCGGATTCCGCGGTCTCGTGACAAACTACAGCTACTCCAAACAGCTCGGTCATTCCGCCGCGCGGTGGCGAACTTCACAGATTACGGATGTCCATTCCTATTTCAATCATCCCACAGCAAGCCTCAGGAAAGGCTCGGTCGTCAAGGCGAACAGCTCCATCGAAGCGAAAACCGGATACTGGAAAGACGCCAATGCGACAAAGCTTCTGGGACGCCCCTTCATCAGCGGAGAATACAATCACTGCTTCTGGAACCCGTACCGCTATGAAGCCGGGATGGTCTTCGGAGCATACTCCGCTCTGCAGGGCTATGCGGCAATCACGGTACATCAGCAGCCCGTCGTTCTGAACAGCGAACGCAGACTCCCGCTCGACAACTTCACCGCGGGCTTCTCTCCGCTGAGCCGCGCCGCACAGTTTCTGTCCGCGAACCTGTTTCAGCGCGGAGACGTGAAGGAATCTCCGCACGCAGTCGCGCTGACTGTCCCGCGGGAATTCCTGGGGAAAAACCTTCATGCGGACAAAGCGGTCAGCTCTGCGCAGTCAATGCTGAGCCTGCTTTCCGGATTCGGACTCGTCTTCCCGGATGAAAACGCCGCAGGAGGAACCGTCCGGAATCCTCGTGCGGATCTTTCGTTCCCGGTTTCCAACGTTGCCCAGATCTATTCGCACGACTGGTTTTCCGATGTTATTCAGTCGGCGGATAACAGCTTCTCTCTTCCCGAAGCCGTAAACCTGATGAAGCGGAAGGGGATTCTGCCCTCCGGGAACATCACGGATCCCGCACGCGGGATTTTCCAGAGCGACACGGGAGAAATCCTCCTGAATGCGCCCGAAAAGAGAATGACCGTTGTCACCCCGCGCACCGAAGCGGTCTGCATGACCGCCGGAAACGCTCAGAACCTGAAAATTATGGAACTGAAAAACAGCTCCGCCGACAGCTGTACCGCTCTGACCTCAGTTGACGGAATGCCGCTCGAAAAGAGCCGCCGCATGGTTCTGCTCTACATGACCGAAGAGGCCAATTCCGGCATGACGCTTGCCGCCGACCGCGCAACCATGCTCGATTGCGGCAAATCCCCCGTTCTTGCCCGCACCGGAACGCTGAACATAACCGTTCGCCGCAGGGGAAACTGGAAACTCCATGCGCTCGCTCCCGACGGAAGCCGCTGCGAAGAGATTCCCGTTGCCCGTTCCGCAAACGGTCTGGAAATTCAGATTGACACCGCCGCGCTCCGGAACGGACCGACTCCGTTTTTCGAACTCGAAGAAACCCTCTAAAAAGAAGGATAACGATCATGAAAGAATTCAAAGTTGAAAATCATGCGGACAGCTTTCTGCCCGAAGACAAAAACTGGAAACTCGTCTGGAGCGACGAGTTTGACGGGACCGAACTCGATCGCAGCAAATGGGGCTTCCGCCTCAACTTCTGGGGAAAACCCTTCCCCGCATTCACAGATGAAGGTGTCGTGCTCGACGGCAAAAGCCATCTTCAGCTGCACCTTGTCAAGAAGAACGGAATCTACTGCTCCCCGCATCTCCAGACCGGTTCCCTGACCTATGACATTCCGAAGGACACCGAGGGCTTCTGGCCGTTCGGCAAATTCGAAGAGCCGCGCTTCATGCACAGATACGGCTACTATGAAATCCGCTGCCGTCTGCCGAAATGCGACGGATGGCACTCCGCCTTCTGGCTTCAGGCTCCCGGAATCGGTTCCTCTCCCGATCCGCGCCGCGCCGGAGTCGAATGCGATATCATGGAGAACATGTTCCAGTACTCCTCCGGAAAAATGATCGGCGGAAACTACTGGGGCGGCTACGGGAAAGACTATCAGCGTTCCCATCACTTCGCCTGGAAATTCGAAGAAACTGAGGATGGATGGCACTATTACGGCGTCGACTGGAGCCCCGACGGCTACCGTTTCTATGCCGACCGCAAACTCATCGGCACCGTCGTTCCTCCCGAAAAAGCACACCTCGCACACATGGTCAACGATACAGAAAGAACCTATCTCCTGCAGGAGGGCTGCGTCTCCGTCGGTCCGGTCTCCGAAACGGAACAGTTCATTCTGATCTCGACCGAATGCCACGGCTACCGCGAGAAAGGAAAATACGATCCGCTGCTTGACAAAGCCGTTTTGCCGGATTATTTTGAAATAGATCATGTCCGCGTCTTCGACCGGATCTGAAACGCGCAGTTTTCAAGGGAGCTTCCGCAAAACGTCCGGAAGCTCTCCGTTCAATATTTTAAGGGAGAGTGAAATGGAAGCGAACCGCAGCGATGAATGCTGGTATGTCCGGCTCGACGATGTGCCGCGCGCAGTGAAGTTTCCCTTTCCGCTCAAGGAACTTGGCTTTTTCTGGAACAAGGTCGGACCGGAGGCCAGTTTCGACTGGAAACTGGAATTCACAATCCGTCTTTCCTCGCTCGAACGGTACGCCGTCGATGAAATCGGAGGCGTCACCTACCGCACGGAATATCCGAATGCGGTATTGAAACTTCCCGGCGTCGTGCACCGGTACGCTATCCCCGAACCGCGCGACGCCGTCTACTTTGCCTATTCCATTGATCTTGCCGATGCGATGGCCGCCGCAAATCTCTTCCAGATGCCGCCCGTCTGGAAAATCGAACTTACCCCGAAGATATGTGAAATGCTGGAGCGTGCAAAACAGCTGATGGAGCATTCCCGCGAATACGGCGTTGCCGATCGGCTTGATCTGCTCGCATTTCAGCTTTACGAAGAGCTTCTGTTTTCCCGTCGCGAAAACTCCGGCTCGCGCGACCGCTTCATGGAATCGCGCATACAGCGCATCGCCTCCTATTTTCAACTCAACTGCAAAGAAAATATCGATCTGGAAGCGCTCTGCCGCAAAAACGGTCTTTCCAAACGCACCTTCTTCCGCCACTGGAAACTCTATTTTGATCTTTCGCCCGGACGTTATCTTCTCGACCTCCGGTTATGCGACGCCGCGCGTCAGCTGCGCGAAACGCGGAAACGGATCAGTGAAATTGCTGAATCGCTGAATTTTCAGGACACGCTTTATTTCAGTTCCCGCTTCCGCAGGAAATTCGGGATGACCCCGCTGCAGTACCGCAAGCAGGTGCACGCCGGCCTCTCAAAGCTCTGAATCTCCCGGAAAAATCATCCACCGCTCCAGTTTTTTCCGCTTGCCGCTTGCGATTTGCGCGTTTGCGTGGTAAATTATCGGGAATATCAATAAAGGAGCTTTTCAATGGACAGACGTTTCTTCGCCGCGCTGTTTTCCGCTTTCTGCATCCTCATGCTCGTTACAGGATGCTCCGACAACAGCCCGCTCTCCGTTTCCAAAGTCAAAGTCGAATCCGGAGACAACCAGTGCACTCTCCCCGGTGAGAATTTTGAAAAAGAACTCCGCATCGAAGTTCTCGGTCTCCCGAAAGGACAGCAGCTCATCGGAGGGAAAGCAAAACCGCGCCCTGTCCCCGGTATCGACGTCCTCTTCGTTCCCGTTGACGGTTCCTCCATCATCCCGGAAAAAAACTCCGCAAAAACCGACATCACCGGAATCGCTTCCGTTAAAATCCGCGCGGGGAAAGAGATCGGCGACAATTACCTCAAAATCATTCCCGTCGGCGCCGAAGATAAAAGCCTCACCATCCGCTATGTTGTCGGAGCAAAACTCTCCGGCGGCGAACAGGAAGGCAAAGCTCAGAAACTCCTCGCCGATCCCGTCTCCATTCAGCTCGTCAACGCGGACGGCAAACCCGCCGCAAACGTTCCCGTCTACTTCTCCATTCTCTCCTCTCCCGAATCGAAAAACTCCGCCGCCGTGCTCACCCCGGACGTCCTCACCGACTCCCGCGGCGTAGCCTCCACTCAGGTCCGTCTCGGCAAGGACACCGGTGAATACCGCGTCGGCATCGAAGTCGCCGATCCGAAAACCGGACACTATCTCCGCACAAGCCAGGTCCGTGTGCTCGGACTCGACCTCACAACCGTCATCATTTCCGTTGTCGGCGGACTCGCCTTCTTCGTTTTCGGCATGAAACTCATGGCGGATGGACTGCTCAAGATCGCCGGAGAAAACATGAAGCGTATCCTCCAGTTCTTCTCCCGCAACGGCATTGTCGCCGTGCTCGCGGGGACTGTGGTAACGGCGGTCATTCAGTCGAGCTCGGCAACAACAGTCATGGTCGTCGGCTTCATCAACGCAGGGCTCCTCACACTTCAGCAGGCCGTTGGTATCATCTTCGGTGCGAATATCGGAACGACCGTGACCGCGCAGCTGATTTCGTTCAACCTCGGCGGAATCGCTCTGCCGTGTGTGGCGATCGGCTTCCTGATGATGATCGCGAAAAAATCCGCAGTCCGCGGATGGGGCGAAACGGTTCTCGGATTCGGTCTGCTCTTCTTCGGCATGGGACTGATGAGTTCCGAGCTCAAAGCGCTCGGCGGCTTCCCGACCTTCATCAGCCTGTTCCGTTCGTTTGACTGCGCCCCCGTCACCCCGGGCGGCTTCATGCCGATCGGCGCAGTGCTCGGAGCGACCCTGATCGGAGTCATCGGAACCTTCCTGATCCAGTCCAGCGCAGCTGTGATCGGTATCATGCTTGCGCTTGCTTCCGGCGGACTGCTCAACTTCTACACCGCGCTTCCGCTGCTGCTCGGAACCAACATCGGAACAACGATCACCATGTTCCTCGCCTCCCTCACTGCAAACCGCGTGGCGAAACAGGCGACCATTGCGCACTTTCTGTTCAACTGTTTCGGCTCGCTTCTTCTCATCATCAGCTTCTATATTCCCTACGGACCCGAACGGATTCCGATTTTCCTCTATTTCATCAACTCGATCACACCCGGCAACGTCTTCCTGCCGATCCCCCAGGGACTCGAACGGCATATTGCCATGGCGCACACCTTCTTCAACATCTTCACCGTGCTGATCCTGATGCCGCTGCTGAAACCGTTCTCGCGTCTCTGCGAACGCCTTCTTCCCGTCCGCGACGATACGAACAATGAGATTCACGCTCTCGAACCGAATCTGCTCGCCACGCCGTCAGTCGCACTCGAACAGGTCGTTCTCGAAATCCGCCGCATGGTGCAGGACTCCTGGACCATGATCGACCGCGCCGTCAACGCCCACTTCCTCCAGTCCAGCTACGACGCCGATTCCCACAAAGCGCTCAAAGAGGATGAAAAACTCGTCGACACCATGCAGACCGACATTACGAACTATCTTGTCCAGATCACCCGCAAGCACCTGACGCGTCCGCAGTCCGCGCTGATCCCGCTGCTCATGCACTGCACCAACGATGCGGAGCGCATCGCCGATCACGCGGAGACCATCATGAAGCTGACAAAGCGTCTTGCGAAGAGCGGCATTCAGCTCTCCGATGTTGCCCGCGCCGACCTGAAAGAGCTTTGGGATCTGCTTGATTTCCAGGCGAAAAACGTCACGCAGGCGCTCGGAGGAACCGACCGCGAACTCGTCGAATCCGCCCTCGCCAGCGAACGCCGGATCAACAAGCTCACCAAAAAATACGAAAAAGATTACACCCGCAAAGACGTTCCCGCGCTTCAGTCCGCGATGAACGAAACCGACAACGAAATGCCCTACACCGGCGAAACCCCGCCCGAAGTCCCGGAAATCGTCATGGAAAACGAGCGGGAAATCAACAACCTCACGCGCCAGTACGAAATGGAACACGTCTCCCGCCGCAACGAGGGCAAATGCTCGGTTGAAGGCAGCGTCATCTTCATCGAACTGCTCTGGGAACTCGAACGGATCGGCGACCACCTTGCGAACATCGCAGTCCGCACGCCGGAAATCCAGAAACATTACATTTCCCTGAAAAAGTGAGAACGGCAATGAACGATTCCGAATTCACCACGCCACCCGCACACATTCACTTCAAGGCGAAGAAATTTCCCGAACTCGCCGGAACATTCCGCGATGGCGCACTCGCCTTCCTGGAGCCCGGCGGAGGCGGTCCGCTCGGCAAACATTCGCATCCGCACGACCACCTTTTTCTCGTCGTCTCCGGCGAAGCGCGTGTGGAATACGAAAATGAAACCGTTGTCATTCCTGCAGGCACAACCTGCCGGGTGACAGGCCGCCGTCCTCATGCCGTCTGGAACAACACAAACCAGCAGACCGTCATGCTCGGTCTGACAATTTAAGGAGCTGATCATGGTCAAACACATTATTCTCTGGAAGCTGAAAGATGAACTGAGCCCCGAACAGAAGGAATCAGTCAAGCAGGGCATCAAAGCCGGACTCGAAGGTCTGCGCGGTGTTGTCCCGGGACTCGTTGACATCCACGTCCGCACAAACGGACTTCCGAGTTCGAATGCCGATGTCATGCTCGACTCGACCCTTGCGGATGCGGACGCGCTGAAAGGCTATGCGGTGCATCCCGCGCACGTCGAAGTTGCCAACACGAAGGTTCGTCCCTTCACCCAGATCCGCATGTGCCTCGATTTTGAGGAATAAGCAGATACGGTCGGTTGCGCCCGCTGCTCCGTGCGGCGGACGCGACGCACAATACAGGAGTGATTCCGAATGGAAGAATTCTGTCACAGATGCCATTGCAAATTAAATCCGAAGAATAAAGTCCAGATCCGGTACAAGAATTTTTACGTCTGCAAAAAATGCGCGGAAGAAAAGTATTCCGAATGTGAAATATGTCATCAGTATGCCTGCGAAGAGGATCTTGTTTACACGGATACAAAACCTGTCTGCATCCCGTGTCTTTGCGAAAAATACGTTCTCTGTCCGCATTGCGAAACGTTCATCAAAGCCGCGGCGGCCATTGATTTTCACGGTCATCTGATGTGCAGGAAATGCAAAGCGGAGTACTTCGGCACCTGCGGCGGCTGCAACCGGAAGGTTGAAAAAGAGGAACTCGAAGAAGTCCGTCTGAACCGGAAAACGCTCTCGCTGTGTCCCGACTGTTTAAACGGAAAATATATTTTCTGCGAGGAGTGCCGTGACTGGAAACCTGCGGAGAAGTCCTGTCGCTGGAACGGACATGTTTATTGTGCAGAATGTGCGGAATTTCATTGCAAGCCTTGCGATTCCTGCAAAAAGCTGGTTGCAGAAAACAAGATTGAGTATCTTACCGTAAAAGGACGTTCTCTGGAAGTCTGCCCGGACTGTCTCCGCTCGAAGTATTGCGAATGTGATTTCTGTTATGAGTTTTTCCCGAAGAATGAGATTTATACAATCGATTCGGAACATTATTGTGCGGAATGCCTTCGTGAAGCCGCCGCGGAGTGGGATGAAGAGCAGCGTCTGGAAGCGCTGGAAACGCTCGGAGCCGTCGCGCTCGGCATCTGGGCCGGCAAGAAATTACACGATGCTCTTTTCAGCCCCGCCCCCTCCGATGACAAACCTCTCTTCAGCGAAGGCGATCCGGAAAATGAAAATGAAGAATTCTAAGAACAAATTCACGCGGACTTATATCTTTGATCCGGATGAGTTCTCGCAGGATAGTTTGCGAATAGAGACTTGAAAAACAGTTGAAGAATGATAGATTATCGTATGAGCCAATGACGGACGGTTCGGAGCTGATTTGATAACATCATAAAAGACAGACAGGCGAAGCGGTTCGATGGAGATGCTGCAGTTCATGATGAAAAGTTGCTAAAAACGCTGAGAAAGTCTGTGTTTAAAAAGCCCCTTCACAAAACAGAGGACCTTACTTTAATGATGAGCAAAGAAGACATTATGACTATAAAAAGTAAATTTACATCTTCATATACAGAACTGAATTGGAATACCAGATAACGTCCGATAAATTGCGCACATTTGATGGGCTAGAGACTTGAAAAACTGTTGAAGAATGATAGATTATCGTATGAGCCAATGACGGACGGTTCAGAGCTGATTTGATAACATCATAAAAGACAGACAGGCGAAGCGGTTCGATGGAGATGGAGAAGTCGCAGCTCATTACGAATATTCTCCGTTCGATTCTTTAGAGATTATGCAGCCACCTTCCACTTCAACAGCGAATTCTTCGATGAGAAAACGGGATTGATCCATATACACCCCAGAACTCAGCAGATGTCTTTCTCGAAATCCTATGAAAGAGCAAGGTGGATATCTTCCCATAAAACCAAACTATTAAATAAAATTAACTCCACAGGGAAAAATTCAGAGAACAGGATGGTGATTAATATGACATTAGATGAAAACGATGAAATAACAAGATCAACAGACATCAGCAATCTTCCTGTTGGATCGTATAAATATGAAGATATATTTTGGGTTACAAAAATTTCCCGTTATGGAAAATTTCACACATCCATGACACTGAATTTTTCTCGTATAGAGGAATGTTTATCGTTTTTTCTGAACAATAATATTGACAGATTAGATATAAAATGCGACGACAAAAATAGCAATATTGATTTTTTGCGTACTCTTCCTAGAGCAAAGGCTATAATGTTACGAGGCCATGTTTTTGATTTATCTCCGCTATACACTCTTAGAAATCTGCAAGGATTAATTTTAGACGAGGAATTAACGCTTCACAACAAGGTGGATTTAACATTTTTTCCGTTTCTGTCTTCTTTTTCTTATTTTAGTAGACGAAATAAGAATATAAAGTTCTTGGCTGGAAGTAATTATATCAACAATATAACAATATTTGGCTGTTCGTCGCACGATCTTGAAATAATATCTTCATTTAAAAATTTAAAACGCTTAAGTTTTATTGGAGGAAATATAGAATCTTTAAGTTTTTTACATTCGTTTTCTAAACTTCAAATGCTGGAACTTTCATATGCAAAAAAATTAACAAGTATAGAATGTGGCAATGTACCAAGCTTAAGATGGTTGTCTTTAGATAATTGCAGGAAAATAAAAGACTTATCCCTTATGGAAAAATTTACAAATTTGGAAGGTTTGATGATGTCTGGAAACTATTCTATTCCCAATATAAACTTTTTATATAAGCTAAACAAGTTAAAATTGGCATCTTTTTCTGTAAATATTGCCGACGGCAATATGGCTCCATGCAAAAATATTAGGAGCCTTTATTTTATGGAAAAACGTCATTACTCGCACAAATTAAGCTCGTTTATTTCAACAGCGGCAGTACCAGATATTTGGGGGGATGGTCTAGATATTATTCCCACAAAATAAAATTCTAATTGTAACAG
>ERZ1034880.396-NODE-396-length-13647-cov-7.592113_pt1 | contig 13647 bp, 9 predicted proteins | sample MGYA00520630_ERZ1034880 | MGnify/ENA primary metagenome ERZ1034880 (study PRJEB33766, sample SAMN09781725) | gut metagenome | biome: gut microbiome | host: Homo sapiens | place: Madagascar | study: EMG produced TPA metagenomics assembly of the PRJNA485056 data set...
GCTCTATGCGTTCAAAACGTCCAAGAGCAACTACATCGGGGACTTCTACATCGTTGACGCCACGTTCTCGGTGGCTTCGTCCGGGATGTACGCCGGTAAGTTCAACAAGGTGCTGCCGAATGGCTGGACCGGCGATTTCATGGGCTATTTCCTGACCGGCTACAATGTGGACATCTCCCTGGTCGATGACAAAGGCAATCAGGTTCCGGTCCGCTTCAATCAGGTTCCGTCCCCTTCAACCACGATAAACTCCCAGACCTACACTTCCGGTGTGACATGGTCGTTCGAGGCCGGTTTGTCCGGTGGCGCCGCCGGCGCCGGGCTTTCCTTGAGTTCAGGCTGCAACTTCAGCAGTTCAAGGACGCGTGAGATCAGGGACCTGTCCATCATCGACAACTCGTCTGACGGAAGCATCCACTACAAACTGGAGGTGAAGAACCTGCCGGAGTTGGTCAACACTCAGCCTCCGGCCATATCCAGAGCCACTTTTGATTTCCATTCCGGTTGGGTCTGGAGTGTGGAGAACACTGTGGAGTCCGACGCCGCCACCCGTTACCGTATGAAGGTGACATTGAGCGAGATGAACTACCGTGACCTTTGCACCAATAATCCTGGCGGTCTGCCGGGCGTCCAGAACCGGTCCATCGAGAAGAAGGAGTTTTTCATCGACCTCCCGGTTCCGAACAGAATTCCTTGCGGCAATGTGAAGTTCGTCAACAGCGAGAAAGGCAAGTACATGACGGACATCGTCTTTATTGACTCAAAGAGCATAAGTGATCCTAAAAGCTATCATTTCGATCCGTCAGGCAGTGTCTACTCCTATCAGGAGTGCTACGAGACCAGCCTCCCTGAGGGCACCTACATTGTCCAGTACAAACTTGGAGGCACCTCCTGCACCGGAAAGAACATCGCCGTCAAGAGAGGTGAGACACTTGAGATCCAGTCCGGCTACTATGTCAAATGATTGGAAGAAGCGGTGCTATCTGACTGAGGTAGCGGTAAGATAATGAAGTTTTTTCACTTCAAAGAACCTTTTAGACAAATCAAAAAACTAATACAGGAACCCGAACAGCCAAAGCGGGATTCTTGCTCCGTAACCTGTCTCAATGCCGTCTATGGCAAGGAAACTGTCAGGAATGTCGGCTATTTGCGAGAAATCCTTTGATGGCCCGCCAACTTCCACTCTCAGCTTCCCGTCTATCAGAAAATCTCCGGCATGGCTTGAGCGGACATCGTGGGTGTTGCCGACTTGGTTGAAGAAAAACGTTTCCCGGAGATTGCCCTCATTGACGTTGGAACCGAGAGCATACATCAGATTTGTGTTGTCAAGATAGATTTTCTCCGGATTCACAAGCCTTTTGTAACTCTTTAGCTCTGTGGTGAGAAGTCGTAGTATGGCGGCCTTGTCAAGCAGGTACATCATTTTCAGACACGAGTCGCGTGTCGAGCTTATTGAGGAGGCCAGTTTCTCGGTTGTCGGTTGAAGCGGTACATGCTCAGCAATGATCATGAGAAGTTTCTGTGTCTTCTCAATAGTCGCGTAATTTACATCAAGGACTGCCGGCAAGTAGTTTTCAATCACCAGTTTGGCCGTCTCTGCCAATCTTATCAGAAAATCATTCTTCGCTTCGGTGAAGTATGGATAATACCCTGTTTTCAGGTATTTGTCAAACATCTTGAGAATCTTCGTCTTCCCGCAGATGTCCATAGCTGTAGCAACGTGGTTCTGAAGGATGTCCGAGAGTTGCAGCGGTTCATATTCAAGGGCACCTGTGTATTTGAGATATTCCCTGAAAGACAATCCGCCAAGGCGGTATGGTGTCTGCCTTCTTGCGAGGTCTGTGCTTGATTTTTCTATCTCAAGCATAGATGAACCGGTGTACACAATTCTCAGATCTGTGAACTCGTCGTAGAAAGTTTTCAGAGACTGACTCCAGTCCTTATACTTGTGAACTTCGTCAATGTAGATTTCCGTGATGCCGTGGGTGTAAAGGTATTCAACCAGTTCTTCAAGAGAATGGTTCCTGAACCAAAGATGATCCAGAGTGATGTAAAACGTATCGTCGATGTCCTTATATTTCTCCAATATCCGTTGGAGAAGAAGCGTGGTTTTTCCAACCCCTCTAGCTCCTTTTATCCCGATAATTCTGGCATCCCAGTTGATTCGGTTGAAAAGGTATCTTTTAAAATTCAGATTTACTTGTTTTATTTTCCGGTGATAATAGTTCACCAACGGTTGTATGTCAGAACTTTGCATAATTGTATCATGTTTTCGCAAATATACAAAATCACTTTTGTAAAAGCGAATTTATTAAAGAAAATCACTTTTGTTAAAGTGAATGTTATTGAGAGTTGGCCAAAACTCGACTTTTATCTGGCTGCCGGGAAATGGCAGTGAGAGATTGTACTTTTGTAATGACAGAACTGTCTGAGCCGGGTTCCCGTGAACCTCCGCTGGTCGAAAACAGGAGAGAAAACAGATAAGCGGCAGCCTTGTATATTCAAAAAAGTTATGTACCTTAGCGAGACATACTTGAGAACACGGAAGTGTAAGTTTATTCTCGAATACGAATCTGGAAAATTCACCTGGAAGAGAGTAAGCGGACATTTTCCCTCGTCATATCCCCTCAGCGGGATTGCGCGTGGGACTGCTGCTTATTTTATTCCAACGGTCTTCCAGAACCGGTATTCTAAAATGAGCGACGGTGCCACGCTTTGGGAATAGGACTGCATTTCTAATATAAAATTTAAAACAATAGACGAATGGATTCTGTGTATATAAATAACCACTTAAAAGAGTGGATTCAGAATGAGTTTCCAGACTCTTTTATGGAAAAATATTCCAATTGGTGGGGACGAGGTGGAAATTGGTGGTCCCGTTGTTTGGTTTTGAAAAGTTCGCTTTTGCAGGAACAAGATCCATCAACTCAAATACGGTATGTCCTTTTGTACGATCATACCCAAAATGGCGAATGGCCATCTTATATCGAACTTCAGATATTGAGACCAACTTCTTCATCGGAAGAAGATTTTAGCGATTTGGCCGCTTATCTATTTGACCGTTTTCCGAATGGCTCGGATTATGTTTGGATAACGGAACGCCATTCTTATATGGCCTGTCGTTATATTAACCAAATTCGTGAATGGGATGATGTCAAGAATATATTCTTGCAGATGCAGGGCCGATTTAATCTGGCAATACAGGAGTATTTCCAAATTGAACACGAGAATGGGACGTTGGCAAAAGTCCCTGTTCCTCTTGAATACAACAATAATGATGTGAATCTCTACACCTTGACATTATTGCAGCTTCTCAATCTAAATCTTCGGATTCCAGATTATCAGAGAATATATTGCTGGGATGAAAAGACAATTCGTGTACTTTGGGATGATGTCCAGAATTTAGACGGGAAATACCGTCTTGGAACAGTTATACTTCAGAGGGTTGATAATTCTTTCCAAATAATTGATGGGCAACAACGCCTTGTCACCTTGTCTCTGATACTTTCGGCTTTACATATCGAGGGCATTTCTCTTTTAAGTGAGACCTACCAATCAAAACTCGCTGAGGACTATATAGCATATAACAAGTACTTGATTAGGAATATTTTATCTGGTGTAAGACGCTCGGAAAGGCGTGCTCTGGCAGAAAGACTTTGGAACGAAATCGAGTTTAATGTGCTTATATTGAATGATTCTTCAATAGATCTGGCCTATACTTTCTTCTCTAATGAAAACTCACGAGGTAGAGGATATTATGGCGTAAAACAAAGTCGTAACAAATCAAAGAAAATACACGTTATCCCATTGATACACAGATACTTCTTTGATTTGATTTCTTTTATTTCCTTGACTGTTAAAAAACTATTTTTGGTGCATTTTTGTTGCACGTTTGTTACGCGAAACAAAATAATCTTTATAACTTTGACCTCAGAGAAACCCAAATGGGGGCATAAAATAGAAACAAATAAAAGCATATAACAGCATGGGAAGACAAAAGAAAGTATCAAAACCGAAAGAGCCTGTTCGCATTCGTCAGCGCAAGTTGAAGAATGGAAATATCAGCCTCTATCTCGACATTTATTCAGATGGTGTCAGAAAATACGAGTCGCTGTCGCTCTACCTCGTTCCAGAGAAAGACCCGATTTCAAAAGACCAGAACAGACACGCTATGCAAGTGGCGAACAAGGTGAAGTCAGAAAGAATATTGGGGCTGCAGAACCGTGGCATCAAACAATGGGAGAAAATCAAGCAGGAGAATATGCCACTGCTGACTTGGCTCTGCAAATATGAGCAGTCGGACGGCAACTTTGCCAAATCCACATTGAAAGGCAGAAAGGAGATGCGCCACAAGATAGAACAGTATCTTGCCACGACTGGCGATATCAATATCTGTTTGTCAGAAATAGATGTTGATTTCTGCCGTGGCTTTGTGAAGTTTTTGAAAACGGCACATCATGGAGTGAAGAAAGACGCTACAGCTGTTATCAGTCAAGGTTGCGCACATCATCATCAAGCGGTATTCAATGGAGCGTTGAATAAGGCAGTGCGTGAGGGTATCATAGCAAGCAATCCAATGAAACTGTTGGATGCTAAGGAGAAGCATCAGCCAGCCGAAAGCGTAAGAGAATATCTGACCATTGACGAGTTGAAAGCCATTATGAAAGCGGACTGCGCCAACACGGAAGTAAAAAAGGCATTTATCTTCTCTTGCTTTGCAGGATTGCGCTTGGGTGATGTACGTTCGCTCACATGGAACAAGGTGTTTCTCGCATCTGACGGAAAGACAAAATTTGTCCGCACGATCATGGAGAAGACAAACAAACTCGTCAATGTTCCATTATCAAAAGAGGCTCTGAACTGCCTTAATGAAAAGGAAGACCCAAATGAGCCTATATTCACTTTGCCAGGCACTCCAACGGTATGTCACGACATCCGTAAATGGATGCAAAATGCTGATATTAAAAAGCATATCTCGTTCCACTGCTCACGGCACACCTTCGCAACGATGATGCTGACACTTGGAGTTGACATCTATACAACAAGCAAATTATTGGGGCATAGCAATGTCTCTACAACACAGATATACAGCAAGATAGTGGACGAGAAGAAAGTGGAGGCGGTCAACAAGGTTGATAATCTATTTGATTAGCACTAATAAAAAAGGTAACTGAAAATGAGCATAGAGATAAGAACAAGAGTGTTAAAAAATGGCAGTCAATCGCTATACCTTGACTGTTATGAGAATGGTAAAAGGGAATATGAGTCACTGCATTTGTACCTTGTTCCAGAGGTGAACGAAGACGCAAAGCGAGAGAACAAGAACGCCATGAAAAAGGCGGTCGCTATAAAGGCTGAAAGACTCCTTGGTATTCGTAAGGAGGCAAAGTCTCCAGATGAAACGGCATTGAGAAAGGCATCGCCTGTTTTCTATGAATGGCTGCTTGATTATCACAAGGGATTGGTTGACAGCCAAGCGTATTCTCAGAACTACATCAAGAATGTATGGAAGCTGATAGCCATCATGCACCAATATATGAAATACAGCCATAAAAGTGGCATACGATTGATAGACTTCAATAAAAACGTATATGTGGGCTTCTTGAACTATATGAAGGACATCTATGTTTCGCCAAAGTCTCCAAGCAACCCTCAGAAGTTGGCACAGTCCACCATGCACCAAATGCAGACCACACTCAACACCATATTGAACAAGGCGGTCAGAAACGGTCTGATAAGTGCAAATCCTTTTGCTTCATTGGATATAAGGGAAAGGGTCAGCAAGGCAGAGAGTAATATCGTTGCATTGACAAAAGAAGAGGTCATGTCATTGGCTTCTGTTGAAACAGGCAGCCCTGCAACCAAACAATGTTATATGTTCTGTTGCTTTACAGGTTTAAGACATAGCGATATATCCAACTTAAAATGGAAGGATATTCGCCAAACTGATGCGGGATTGGCAATCTATCTGCCTCGTATGCAGAAAACCAAGCACCCCATTCTGATACCATTAGGCAAAAAGGCATTGGAATGGTTGCCCGACAAGGAAGATAAAAGTGAAGATAGCCTTGTGTTCAACACACCGCAAATCTGCAACTGTGACAGAGCCTTGAAGCACATGGCTAAACGAGCTGGCATTACAAAGGTTCTCGGATTTCACACAAGTCGGCACACTTTTGGAACGTTGGCTATCCTCGCAGGATGCGACATCTTGACTGTGAGCAAACTATTGGGTCATAAAAGTGTTAAGACAACACAGATATATGCTTCCGTAGCCATGCAGATGAGAGCTGATGCCGTCAAGCGAGTGGAAAAAGTATTTGGAAATTAGGGAAGAAAAGAAAGGGAGTAAGGAGGATAAAATCTCTTTATTCCCTTATTTCGTTCTGATTTAGCTACAAAACCACAAAAACACTCGTATAATCACTAAATATAGCATAAAACGAGCGGTTTAATGAAATAAAAGTACTACATTTGCGTTATTATAGGAAATAAAGGTTTGAAAAATGAAGCTGAACAGAATAAAACTGGTTCTGGTTGAGAAAGAAGTCTCCCAAACCGAATTGGCAAAGAAACTCGGAAAAAGTTTCAGCACCATAAATGCCTATTGCAGCAACCGCAAACAGCCATCGTTGGAATTGCTGAATGATATAGCCGATATTCTCTCTGTCAGTATGAAAGACCTCATAGTGGATAAATAAAATCGTATAGCTATGGCAAAAGATGCAAAATCAGCGTTCTGCGAGGATAGCAGGGTGAAGTTCCCCACACTCATGCACCTAATGGGTATGGGTTTCAAGTATGTTTCCTTGAAAGGACTGAAAACAAAATATGTGGAGGCTCCTAAAACGGAGTTTGACCCACTAACGAATATTTTGACGGATTATTTTACAGATGCTTACTGCACCCTCAATCCTAAGGCGGAGAAAAAGGATGCAGAGGATATGCTTGTCAAAATACAAAAGTCATTGCAGAATGACGATTTGGGCAGACAGTTCTACAATGAAATACTGTTGAATACAGGAGAAAGGATTATAGATTTGTCTTCTCCTGCCAATTTCTATAGGAATAACACATTCCAAGTTACCACAGAAATGACTTGTGGCAGCAAGGACAGCGACAACTACCGTCCCGACATAACGATTTTTGTAAACGGTTTGCCATTGGCTTTCATTGAGGTAAAGAAAGAGAATAACCATAAAGGCATACAAGCGGAAACAGACCGTATGAAACAACGTTTTGTCAATCCGCAATACCGTCGCTTCTTGAATATCACACAGATAATGGTGTTCAGTAACGATATGGAATATGACAATAATGAGGTTACGCCAACTATCGGTGCTTTCTATGCCACTATCGGGAAGAAGAATACAAAGTACAACTGTTTCCGTGAGGAGGGACAGGACAGTTTCCCTACCGCACGGCATATTCACCAAGTAACGCCCGAAGAGGAAGAAGTCCTTTTGCGTGACAACAATGTGCCGCAATATAAGAACAGCAGTGAATACAAGACTAACTGTCTGGCAAATACCCCAACCAAGCGTATTTGTGACAGTCTGTTTTCTTTCAATCGTTTCCATTTTCTTTTGAAATATGGCATTGCATACGTTGACTATCCCAACGGGCTGCAAAAGCACATCATGCGCTATCCGCAGTTGTTCGCCACAAAAGCCATAGAGAGGTATTTGGAGACTGGCAAAAACAAAGGTATCATTTGGCACACGCAAGGTAGCGGAAAGACTGCCTTGTCATTCTATAATGTGAAATACCTGACGGATTATTATTCTGCAAAAGGGATTGTTCCGCAGTTCTTCTTTATCGTTGACCGCTTGGACTTGATGATACAAGCCCAAAGGGAGTTCTCGTATCGTGGTCTGAAAGTCAATTCTGTGCAGGATAAGGGGGCTTTTGCAAGTATAATAAGCAGCGGTTTGACCACTCAGAACAGAGAGGGTAAGCCTGAGATAACCGTAGTAAACATACAAAAGTTCTCCAACGATTCAAAGGCTTTGGCAAAGAATGCCTACAATGTGCCTGTGCAGCGCATCTATTTCATAGACGAGGCACACCGCAATTACAGTCCAGACGGCAGTTTCCTTAAAAATCTCATATCCAGTGATACGAATGCCGTCAAGATAGCCCTAACAGGCACACCAATCATCAGCAAGGAGTATAACACCAAAGATATTTTCGGTGATTACATACACACCTATTTCTATAATGCGTCCATTGCTGACGGTTATACACGCCGACTGATACGTGAAGATATAGGCTCAAACTATAAAATCAAGTTGAAAGAGGCTTTGAACAGCATCCGTGTAAAGGTACACAGCGTAAAGGAAAGCGATGTGTATGCCCACCATGTGTATGTGCAACCGCTTCTTGATTATATCATAGAAGACTTGCGCACATTCCGCCAAAAGAACGAAGACAACACGTTGGGCGGTATGGTTGTGTGCAACAGCAAGGAACAGGCACAACTCATGTACCGACTATTCCTTGAAAAGTATGCCGATGAAAGCGAACTTGACAACGAAACGGACGAGGACGGTTCAATCGTGTACAAAAGTATCAGTGCTGGCGAAATGGAAGTCAAGAAAAAGCCTTGCAAGAAAGGTTGCTATCGTGCAGCACTTATTACATACGACAGTTTCGACAAGGAAACTCGTGCCAAGTGGATAGAACTGTTCAAGGATGGCAAAATTGACTTGCTTATTGTGTTCCAGATGCTCCAGACAGGCTTTGATGCTCCACGTTTGAAGAAATTGTATCTGCACCGTATGGTCAAGGAGCATAACTTGCTCCAGACATTGACACGTGTAAACCGCCCATACAAGGACATGAAGTATGGTTATGTGGTGGACTTCGCCAACATAGAGGAGGAATACAGCAAGACAAACAAGGAGTATCAAGAAGAACTTGAACATGAGGTTGGCAAAGACAATATACAGAACACCGATCGCTTGTTGGTGTCAATGGACGAAGCCAAGAAAAGGGTTGATGAAGCCAAGAAAGTGCTTGACAACTATGAACTGGGCAATCCCGAAATATTCTCTCGCCAACTCAATTTGGAAGATGACAGAAATGTTGTCCGCACAGTCCTCAACTCTCTTGAAGATATGCGGAGTTTGCAGAACATGCTTACTTCGCAAGGCTCTAACGCTGACGAGGTTGTGGAAATCAGCGACATTCACAACTTGATAAAGGCAGCGAAGAATCGTCTTGACCTATTGGGCTTCATAGACAATTCCGACGAGAACGCCAATGCAAAGCAACTGCTCAATATGGCATTGGAAAACATTGAGTTTTCTTTTGAAAAGCGTGGCGAAGGTGAGTTGGAGATACAGGAACAATACAAGCAGAGCGTGGAACACGCCAGACAGCAACTGAAAGCGTGTGTTGATACCGATGACCCAGAATATCGCTCTATTTTGGAAGAGTTCCTGCGCCTGTTCCGTAAAAAGGAAATGGAGTCACAGGAGGAGTTTAATATGCACAAAAAGGTGCAGAACGTGAATGACATTCTGCGTCGCATCAAGAAACTGAATGAACGTGACGCTTTGGAAGCCATCAAGTACAATGGTGATACCAAGTTTGTGCGTGTGGAGAAACGCCTGAAAGAGAAAGACAAGGAAGAAACCGAACGCAAAGTTACGCCACGCAACTACGCATGGACGGAGGAAAAGGAGAAAATGACCATCATTCTGCTTGCCATCAAGGAAGATGTGGACGATGTGTATTTCCATAACCAATCCATCTTGGAAGTTCCAGAGTATTTCAAGAAGAACATCCTTACTTACGTCACACGCCATTTCAAGGAAGAAGCGGTAAAGACAGACCGTGAGGTGCGCAAGTATGTGAGTGAGATAATAAACAGAGAATATCAAATAGCAAGATAACAAACGAATGAAAAATATAGAAGAAATAAAAAATCAAACCTATGCGCTGATTGATGACTTGAAAAAGACTACCACAGAGAACGGACTCGCTGGTAGCGGTAACGAATATGTGGTTATTGTGGAGATTTTCCTCTACAAGTTCCTTAATGACAAGTTTATCTATGAGGCTAAAAAAGAAAATCCAGGACTGGCTAATGCCGAGGATTTCTTTGCAGCTATTGATGCCATGTCGGAAGATGATTATGAGGAGATGTGCGATTCCATGCTCGACACAATCATCTTGAAAAAGGAACATCTTATTCCGTTCCTTGCCAAGCGACAGAACGAGGATAAGTTTGCCGAGCTGTTCGATTCTACATTGGAGAGTATAGCAAGCGAAAACTCTGACATCTTCTATATCCTCAATGAGGACGAGACCAGAGTTTCCATTATGAAGCCTATATCTGATGTGGTTTCTGGTGGAACTAACAAGAAGAATTCCTTTTGCCGTTCGCTGATTGGTGATGTGGCAAGTTTCTCGTTTGAGAATGCCTTTGAAGCTGGCTATGATTTCTTCTCCACGATATTTGAATACCTTATAAAGGATTACAATGCCAATGGTGGTGGCAACTATGCCGAATACTATACGCCTCACGCTATTGCAGCTATCATGGCTCAACTGCTTGTTGATCCATCGGAAGATGTAAGGAGCGTGACTTGCTACGACCCATCGGCAGGTACTGGAACACTTGTTATCGCCTTGGCTCATGCCATCGGTGAGCAAAACTGCACAGTTTATACACAGGACATCAGTGATAAGTCATCAACAATGATGATGTTGAACCTTATCCTTAACAGCATGAGCCATTCTCTGACCCATGTCATACAGGGTAACACGCTAAAGCATCCGTTCCACAAGAATGAAGACGGCTCATTGCGCAAGTTCAACTATATTGTCAGCAATCCGCCTTTCAAGTTGGACTTCTCCGACTATCATAGCGATTTGAAGACCGATAGTTACAAGGGGCGTTTCTTTGCTGGCATTCCAAACATTCCTTCCAAAAACAAGAAAGGCATGGAAATCTATCTGTGCTTCTTCCAACACTTACTTTACAGTCTGAAAGAAGACGGTAAGGCGGCTATTGTCGTTCCTACGGGTTTCATCACGGCTAAAAGTGGCATCGCTTTCAAGATACGTAAGCACTTGGTCGATGGCGAGAAGTCCATTCTGCGTGGTGTGGTAAGTATGCCAAGTAATATCTTTGCAAACACTGGCACCAATGTAAGTGTGGTGTTCATCGACAAATCTGGTGTAGATAAACCTGTACTCATTGATGCAAGCAAACTTGGTGAGACAATCAAAGAGAATGGCAACCAAAAGACAAAACTGCGCACAGAGGAGATACAACAGATTGTCAACACATTCCGCAACAAGGATGTGGTTGAAGACTTCTCAGTCACTCCAACTTTTGATGAGATAAAGGAGAAGGGCTACAGCTTCTCCGCTGGTCAGTATTTCGACATCAAGATTGACTATGTGGATATTACGGAAGATGAGTTCAACCGTCGTATGGATAATTTCAAGACCACGCTAAGACAACAATTCAACGAGAGTCACCGTTTAGAAGAAGAGATTCTGAAGCAGTTGGATTGTATCGGTTTCAATGAAAATGTAGGAAAAGAGAATAGCTATGAGTAACGAGATACAATTTCTGCTTTACAATATGCCCGATGCTGACGGCAAGGTGCAAGTTGTCATCAAGGGTGAAACGCTTTGGTGTACACAAAAGGCTATGGCTCAACTCTTTGGCGTTGGTGTTCCTGCTATTAGCAAGCACTTGAAGAACATCTTTGAAGAGGGTGAACTTGTGGCGGATTCAGTTATTTCCAAAATGGAAACAACTGCCGCTGATGGCAAGAACTACACAACAACATATTATTCTCTTGATGCTATTATTGCCGTAGGCTATCGTGTGTCTTCACTGAAAGCCACTCGTTTTCGTCAATGGGCAACAAAGATACTCAATGAGTATATCAAAAAGGGCTTTGCAATGGACGATGAGCGGTTGAAGCAAGGTAATGCTGTGTTTGGCAAGGATTACTTCCGTGAATTGCTTGAACGCATCCGCTCTATCCGTACAAGTGAACGTCGCATTTGGCAACAGATTACGGACATATATGCAGAGTGCAGCACCGACTATGACAAGAACTCTCCGACTACAAGAGATTTCTATGCTATGATACAAAACCGCTTCCACTATGCCATTACAGGACAGACTGCTGCGGAGATTATCTATTCAAAAGCAGACCATACGAAAGACCACATGGGATTGACCACTTGGAAAAATGCCCCAGATGGACGTGTTCTGAAATCAGATGTCAGCATAGCCAAGAACTATCTACAAGAGAAAGAAATCCGACAACTGGAGCGTGCTGTAACAGGCTTCTTTGACTATATCGAAGACCTCATAGAGCGTGAAAACACGTTCAACATGACGCAGTTCTCGGCAAGTGTAAATGAGTTCTTGACATTCCGCAAATACCAGATATTGCCTGACAAAGGTAAAATATCGGCAGTGCAAGCCAAGAAGAAAGCGGAAGAAGAATATGACATTTTCAATAAGACACAACGCATTGACTCTGACTTCGATAAAGAAGTGAGGGGATTGCTGGATAAAGGATAAATCAATGACTGAAATAGAATATCTGAAAGAACAGTTGGAAAAGGCAGATAAGTTTATCTCTCAAATTGAAAATGATTGCTATCCTCTTATTGATGAAATCATAGATACTGTCTGTATGAATGTGATTAAGCGCATAAACACAGAGTCTAAACAGATAAATCTTTGTGATGATTTGCCAAAAGAATTCACATTCTTCGACCAATTATCAGTTCTGCATCAATCCAGAGATTATGATGAAATATTCTTTCCAAATGGGTGTTTGGAAGATTACATTGGTAACTCAATAGAGTTAGAAATCAACGAACTTCCAAGAAAGGATAAGATAATTCTATGGTATAGTGATTGTCACTCTGAATTTGGTAACGAATATGAAGTCTTTGATGCACGGTATATATGTACTCAACGTTTCAATGACTTTGAGAATAAGAGGTATGAAGAATTGCTGCCAATGTTGGAAGAATGTAATTTTTAACTAATTTTTAGTACGGATATAAATGGAATTGAAGAAATATAAAATTGGAGATTTAGTACAAGTTACAAGAGGGGCAAGCTTGGGTGGCGAATTTTATGCCACCCAAGGAAACTATGTTCGTCTTACTTGTGGAAATTTTGACTATCGAAATAATTGCTTCAAAGAGAATCAATCAAAAGATAACATCTACTATACAGGTGGTTTCAAAGAGGAATTTCTACTTGAAAAGGGAGACATTATTACGCCTTTGACAGAACAGGCAATCGGATTGCTTGGTTCTACTGCAAGAATACCCGAAAGTGGAAAATATATCCAAAGTCAAGATATTGCAAAAATTGACTGCAACGAGAGCTTATTGGATAAAGACTTTGCTTTCTACCTAATCTCGTCAGCTTTCGTTAAACAGCAGCTTAGTGCCGCTGCTCAGCAAACAAAAATACGCCACACCTCTCCTGACAAGATTAAAGAATGTACAGTGTGGATTCCGTCTCTTGATATTCAGAAAAGGATTGGGCGCATTTTAACGGACATTGATAACAAGATAGCCATCAATCGTCAGATAAATGATAATTTAGAGGCGATGGCAAAGCAACTCTACGACTATTGGTTTGTG
>ERZ1034880.399-NODE-399-length-13589-cov-92.684129_pt1 | contig 13589 bp, 16 predicted proteins | sample MGYA00520630_ERZ1034880 | MGnify/ENA primary metagenome ERZ1034880 (study PRJEB33766, sample SAMN09781725) | gut metagenome | biome: gut microbiome | host: Homo sapiens | place: Madagascar | study: EMG produced TPA metagenomics assembly of the PRJNA485056 data...
GTAGGCTCTCGCTTATACCCAAATAAAAAAGCGACAGCGGCTCGTGTTACCCTTATAACGGCGTCATTGCCACCCGCAAGCGACATTTTTTGGGGGTTTGTCCGTCTGTACGGTTGCACCCTTTCGTGCCTTATAGTGGCGATTATGGCTTGATGTATAATTATGCAAAAATTTAAACGATTTTATACATTTATACATTTTGAAAAAGTCAAGCGTTATGTGATAACAATGTGAAAACTATCTAAAAATTAGATGAAAATTATTTCACATATATTTCACTTACATATCATAAAATTATCACAATCGTATGTTATAATATGGCTGACAGTTAAGGGAATGGAACACGCCAAGACCCCCGAATAGGGCGAGCGGAACGGGCGAGGATATGAGCCGTAAACGTTCACTCAACTGAACAAATCTAATAGAGGTTAGAATAATGGCAAAGCAAGCCGAAAACACGAAAAAAGACCTTGTAAGCAAGGCAAGCGCAAAAAACTCTACCGCGAATGCGTTAGCAACGATAACTACGACCTTTGCGCCCGTAAACATAAAAGACGGATATAGCGCAACGGCGATTATTGTAGCAAGTGAGCAATTTGAAAAGCTTTCGCTAATCGCCAAAATAAAAGCGTTAGCTCTCGTTAATAAAAATGCTTATTATAAGGACGTATATTCCAAACAAACGGGTAAGCGGTACACGAAATTTTACGATTATGCCCGCGATATAGCGCATTTAGGTAAAACACAAGCGGCGGCATACGTTAAAGCGGGCGAATATCTCGCGGACGATTTAACTATATTATTACCGCACCCCGCCGATATTTTGCCGCTATGGCGTGGCTCGTCATTACTTATCATAGTAGACGAGTTGACCAAAAAGAAAGGCGAAAACGCCGATAAAATACTTGATTACCTTGAAAAGGGCTATATAACGCCCGATTTGACCGACGACCGCATAAAGCGCGAAATTAAAGACCGTTTAAGCGGCAAAAAGCGCGATTTGTCGGAATCGACGGACGAACAAGCCGACGAACAAGCCGACGAACAAGCCGACGAGCAAGCCGACGAGCAAGCCGACGAGCAAGCCGACGAGCAAGCCGATAATCAAAAATTTTCGGTCAATCACGTTATCGATACCATAGTACGCCGCTACTATTTTAATAAAGATTTTGAACAACTACTTATCAAATTTGACGAAAAGCACCGCGACAAAATACAAGAATAATGCAAGGGCGCGCCCGAAAGGGCGCGCGAAAGCATAATCTAATTGTGAAAACTAAATGAAAGTTAGGTGAAATTTTATTCACCTTTTTTCACGCATTTTTCACATTTTCACAATACTATCATAATCACATTTTCACGAAATTATCACGCAACTTTCACAATTTTATCATAATGTGATGACTGTGTGAAATTTAGCCGTTCTCAATGTTCGGCATAATGTTCAGTCAACTGAACTTTTTAAAATTTATCTGAAATTCGTACTCTATCAACTATATTAAAATTTTTTAAGGTAGGGTATGAAAATAAATAAAGGAGATTAAAAATTATGAATTTCAGAAATGTAGCAAAAGAGGCAATAAAAGTATCGGACTTAGCGGAAAACCGCGAAAAAATTTCGACCGAGGAACTTATAGAAAAGTACCCCGAAAAAATCACCATATCGCAATTTGAGCGTTGCGAAATGGGTAATAAAGTTAAATTTATCTACACGATAAAAGAAGAACCCGAAAAATTCGCTTACGCAGGCATTTTGCTTGAAAAATGCTTTAATAAAATTATTCAAGCATACGGCGGTGATTATGTACGCGCTCAAAAAGAGTTTGCTATGGATAAAACAGGTTTACCCGTCAAACTCGAAAAGAAAGAAACGCTTGACGGCAACGAAGTTACTAATGTAACTATACTCTAATTTAGGGAATGTACCCCCGCCCATTTTGGACGGGGGTATTATTTATAAAGAGGTAAAATAAAAATGTTTAATTATATGTTCCTTGTAGGTGATAGAATGTGCGGTAAGTCATACATTATAAATTACCAAACTACTATATTATATATAAAACCTGATAAAATTGCAAAACATACTATGGGTTCAGTAGCATTATCTAAAGTTATAAGGTCTGTTGCAATGTACTTATCTGCGCCTTGTAAGACTATGGCTATTGATTATGAAGATTTTATATCTAATACTGCTACTTTATTTTCTATGATTGATTTTTTAATAGATAAAAAGGATAATTTTAAAATAATTATCTTAATCAATTCAAGAGATTATCAAGAGTTTATAAATACTAATGAATTTAAGAAACTCAATAATATGTATAAAAGGTCAGTAAAGGAGAGTTATGATAATGCAAAATTTTAATTACGAAAAAACATTAAAAAAGGTACTAAGTCAAAAAAAGACTTGTGAAAAATGCGGCTGTAAGGAAACTCGTTATAATATATTATTAAAATGGGACGGAAAATGGCTTTGCGACGATTGTGCTTTAACAATTTATGGAAAAGAGGAAAATAAATAATGAATATATCAATGTTAGAGATAGCCGCTCTTAATAAGGCTAAAGATTTAAAACGCGAAAAGAATGTGGATAAAATGGAAGAATTATCTTACGAATATTTTTCTATAAATTATCTTATTCATCGAAATCGTAAGCAAGTTTATATTGATACTGACAAAGTTCAGTCAACTGAACCAAAGAAAAATAACTATTTTGATTATAACTCTATAAAAGATAAGTTAAATTCTGTATATGGGGTTAAAATTTTAAAAAGGAGAGAAAAAAATGAATGAAAATATCATTAGAGAGCAATTAAAGGAAATCGGCTCTTTTTGCAAATCTTGTCGTGAAGATAAAGGTATAAAGCAAAGAGAACTTGCAAAACCGATAGGATATTCGCCCGCGTTAATTCAAAAATTTGAAAAAGGCGAAATAAATAGTGCAATAATACTATATCAATATGTTAAGAGAGGTATTTTTAATGAAAAAGGACATTCAATGGAAATCATTAGTTTATAACTCAATGTATGAAAATGAATTTTTAAATTTAAAGAAAAAAGACCTATATCCATTAGTTGAAAGATTATCACGAATGGCTATAAATCGTCGTAATAAGTTTAAAGATTTTTATTCTAAAAATCAAATTCCATTACCTATTGCATATAAAGATACCATATTAAAAACTCGGAGAGGTAAAAAAGCAGAAGTATCTTCTTATTTAGAGGCTGATTTTAATGTATCAAGGCATATGAGTATAGACACTCTACGTCATAAATTTAAACTACTACGAGGGTATTTAAGAACAAAAACTTCAACTGCAAAAGGTTGGGAAAAAACTATTGATACAATAGCGGATAAACTTATATATTCTACCATATCTAAATATAAAACGGTTAATGGAGTTAATATTGCTAAAACTAAAAAAGAACTCGATAACGAACTTGCGCAAAAGCGTATAGATTTTGAAAATCGTTTTAAGGAAAATGTAGGTAGGGAATATTATGACGACGCAAAAGAAGAACAATCAGACTTTTATACTGTTATGTGGCGTGTTTATAATCGTGTAGTAGAAAGCGGTCGTGTACAGGATAATATGCAATCGGGGACTATAAAAATAGTTTACGATTTAATGGAAAGTAAAGGACAATCATCTATATCAGAATTATATAACGAGGTAATTCAAATATTAGATAGGCAAAGAAGTCAAAAAGTTGACGAGGAAAATAGACTTTTAAAGGCGAAGATAGAAGATGCGGGAATGGATACAAACCTTTTCACGGACATCGGCTCTAACTCATAAATACGAGGTTACAAAAAATGTAATAGACGATTTAGTATATAATATAAAAAAAGAAGAATTAGTAACAAAGAATAAAATCGAATATTATAATATGCCCGTAGCATTTGATATAGAAAGTTCATCATTTTATGAGTTCAGTCAACTGAACAATGAAAATGAGAAAGTCGCGATAATGTATGAATGGTGTATTTGTATTTGTGGAAAATATATTGTTGGACGACAATGGGAACAATTTATATATCTATGTAATGAATTATCCGAACGATTAGACTTATGCGAAAACCGTAGAATTATTGTTTATGTTCATAATTTGTCGTATGAATTTCAATTTCTACAATTTAGATTCAAATGGTTACAAGTTTTTTCGTTAGATAAAAGAAAGCCTGTTAAAGCATTATGTGAGCAGGGTATCGAATTTAGATGTTCATATTTATTATCAGGATATTCATTAGAAAAACTTTCTGACCAACTTACAATCTATAAAGTTAAGAAAAAGGTAGGTGATTTAAACTATGATTTAGTTCGTACATATAAAACTATATTAACTGAAGAAGAATGGGAATACTGTATGATAGATACATTAGTAGTTGTAGCATATATTGACGAACTTATAACTCGTAATGGTACTATTGCTGATTTACCTTTAACTAAAACAGGGTTTGTGCGTAATTATTGTCGTGCATTATGTTTACATAATAAAGGTAAAAATAGGGATAATGATAAATATCATAAATACCGCAATCTAATGAAAAGACTTGTTATAAATGATAGTGAAGAATATAATCAATTAAAACGAGCATTTCAAGGCGGATATACTCACGCTAATGCAAGATATATGGGTAAAGATATTAAAGATGTCGATAGTTTTGATTTTGCGTCATCTTATCCTTATGTTCTCTTATCAGAAAAATTTCCTATGTCCCGTGGTACTCGTGTTACGGTTCAGTCAACTGAACAATTTAATGAATACTTAAAATATAAGTGTTGTGTGTTTGATATTGAGTTTGAAAATTTACAATCAAAAGTAAAGTATGATAACTATATTTCCAAATCTCATTGTTGGGATATATCTAACGCGATAGTTGATAATGGACGAATAGCGAGTGCTACAAAATTAAAAACAACTATAACTGATGTTGATTATAGAATAATTAAATCAGTTTATAGGTGGTCAAATGCAAGAATAACAAATATGATAGTCTATGAAAAAGACTATCTACCAAAAGACCTTATACTCGGTATATTAAAATTCTTTGGTGATAAAACTCAACTTAAAGGAATAGTAGGAAAAGAAGAGGAATATTTACAATCAAAGGAATATTTAAATGCGATATATGGAATGATGGTTACTGATATATGTAGAGATGAAATTACATATTTAGACGGTTGGGAAAAAGACACACCCGAAATAGACGAGGCTATCGATAAATATAATAAATCACTTCGTCGTTTTCTTTTTTATCCGTGGGGCATATATGTTACTGCCTATGCTCGTAGAAATCTTTGGTCGGGAATATTAGAATTTAAAGAAGATTATCATTATAGTGATACCGACAGTTTAAAGGTTACTAATGCGCAAAATCATATGAAGTATATAGAGGGATATAATTCTATGGTATTACTTAAACTAAAAATGGCTATGGAATATCATAATATAGACATCTCATTAACTCACCCCAAAAATAAAAAAGGCGTTGAAAAACAAATAGGAATATGGGAACACGACGCTCATTATACTAAATTTAAAACTCTCGGTGCAAAGCGTTATATAATTGAGGAACAAGCAAGTGATGACGATATAAAATATCATCCAAATCATATTTATAAAGGTAAATTTTATAATATAACAGTATCGGGGTTAAATAAGTTTACTGTCGTACCATACCTACTTAAAAAATCACCAACTAAAATTTTTAAATTATTTGACGAGGGTTTATCAATACCACCCGACTATACGGGTAAACTCACGCATACATATATAGATTGCTTACGAGAGGGTAAAATTAAAGACTATCGAGGTGTAGTTGCTGATTATCACGAATTGTCAGGAACGCATCTTGAAAAGCAAGATTATACTCTATCAATATCAACTGAATATACTTCTTACATAGCAGGTATTCGGAAAGAAATTTGTTAGGTTCAGTCAACTGAACAAAGGAGATTACTATGAATAAAATAAAAATTTATGCTCACATTTTTCTTATAGTCATATATTTAATGCTTACTTGCATAAATATAAAAGGAATTACAAAATTTTATGGTAATTCTATTGCAATTTCTCTGTTAATAGCAGAGCAAATGATATCAACATTGTTAGTAATACTGTGTATTATACTAATGAACCGTAAGGAGTGGTAATGGCTAAAATAAAATACTACACCCTCGACCGAATATTAAAAGAAAATGCTAACTACTATATGATAATAGGTGAGCGTTCTAACGGTAAAACATTCTCGGTTGAAAACTATTGCTTAAAAGACTTTTGTAAGAATGGTAGACAAATGGCTTTAATTCGTAGGTGGGGTGATGACTTTACAGGCAAGCGAGGACAACAAATGTTTGACGCTCTTGTAAATAATGGTTTAGTTGAAAAATATACTGACGGCAAGTGGAATAATATTTATTATTATTCCGCTCGTTGGTATTTATCAAAATGGGATAACGATAAAGGCAAACTCATTCGCGACGAAAAACCTTTTTGTTATGCGTTCTCTCTAAATGCAGGTGAACACGATAAATCAACCTCTTATCCAAATGTCTATAATATTCTGTTTGACGAATTTATCACTCGTCAAATGTATCTAACGGACGAATTTGTTTTATTCCAAAACACTATATCAACCATAGTCCGCGAACGTAATGCTGACGATTTCAAGATATTTATGTGTGGTAACACGGTTAATAAATACTGCCCATATTTTACCGAAATGGGTTTAACTAATATCCGTGCAATGGAAAAAGACCAAATTCAAGTATATCAATACGGTGAAGAACACGCACGCGTTGCAGTAGAATATGCGAGTATGCCTGCTAAATCTAAAAAATCCGATAAACTTTTTGCATTTAACAATCCTAAACTTAAAATGATTACCGAGGGTAAATGGGAAATAGCAATATATCCATTACTCCCCGTAAAATATACAAAGAAAAATGTTTTACTCACATACTTTATACAGTTTATGGAAAGCATTGTTCAATGTGAAATTATACAAGTAGGTAATAATATATTTACATACATACACGCAAAGACTTCATCATATAAGCAACCCGAAAAGGATATAATATTTTCATGTGATTATAACCCTTTACCTAATTGGCGTAGACGAATTACAAAACCTTATGACGAGATAGGAAAGAAAATTTATTCATTCTTTATACTCGAAAAAGTTTTCTATCAAAACAACGAAATAGGCGAAATAGTACGCAACTACCTCAATTGGTCAAAAGAAGATAAAGGAATAACTTAAACAAAAAAGAGAGTTCAGTCAACTGAACTCTCTTTTAATTTTACATTATGATACCACTTCGTAATATATTTTCGAGTAAATCTCTTTCATCAGTAGTTATACCATTTATACCCTCTAAATGGAAAGCACCACATTCGGTATATCCTGTTAAATCACCAAGTCTACTATAATAGGAACACGGTCTACCTACAATTTGTGCATATCTACCCATATGGAATAAATCAGGTAATTTTAGTTTTTTTATAAATAATACAGGGTCGCTATATTCATTAAAATCAATTAAACCACCTGAATTTCTATCTCCTGTTAACTGTACATTAGTTGGGGTTAAACTATCGCAAACTACATCTGTTACGTTATTTATAGTTCTAATAACTCCGCTCGCTTTTGCCTCTTTAATAGCAAATTTATCTGCGGCAAGTTCTTTTTTATTTCGTCTAACACCCTTTTGTCTCATATTACCTATATTTGCTTGTTCTATATCGAGTTTACTAACGAGCATACCTGTTGCTATGTTTGCACTATTTTTTAACCCATTTAATAAATAGTTACGTAAAATTTCATTAGCATTTCCAGAAGTTATAGGTATATTACATCCTATTCTTGTATGATAATAAGTTAATTTATTTATCTCTAATTTACTACTATCATTATAAGAACCAACTTCAATAGATGTATCACCGTCGTATAAACTGACTCTATATTTAACTTCAAAATATTTACCTAATACTAATTCCAAGTCAATATCAATGCTCCCATAAAATGGTAAATATAATGTAATTGAGGAATATGGGTTATATTTTAAAAATTCAAATCTATCAGTATTTAAGTCAAAATCATCTACATAATAAGTAATTTCTTCAATAAATATTCTATCCATTGTATACATATTAGAGAAATTCATAAATCTTGACGACTCATAACCTAAATCTGACGAAAATGCCTTTGTTTTTATTTCTTGGTCATTAGGTATATTAGTATTAAATAATCGTAAGGTTTCTTGTTTAGTTAAATATTTGGTACTTATTTCAAAAGGGAATAAAGTAATATTTTTTACGGTATCACGAATATCACTAAAAAGATACTTTAAATTATCAGTCCAACCTAAATTATTTAAAGCCCAAAGTAAACTATTTACAGCATAAGCATCTCCTATATATAATACATTACTATCAGTATTAGGAAAAGCATTATTACTACCATAATAAGGACTTATACAAGAGAATGAATATCGTAATTTAGCATTTTGTGCAAAAGCATTAAAAAAAGTACTACCGGTTTTTAATTTTAAATGCCAACTTTTTAAGTCGTGTTTAATAATTGCTGGCAATTTCGGGTCAGGCATTAAATCATTATATTTATTAGCCTGTCTTGTAACATAAACTTCTAAATTAGGTAACTGTTCTTTATAAGACATAAGTATGTCTATTGAGCAATAAATTCTATATAAATTATTCCTAATACATTCAATACTATCAACAAAATAATATCTACCAAACATATTAAGAAATACATAGTTAAATGTAGGTACTTCGGGATATTCTATCTCAAATGTGGGGTTGATTAAGTCAATATTATCTCTAAAAATGCCTGTTAAGTGAAATAAATTCACAATAGGTTTAAATACTTTAATATCTTCCACATTATTATTATAACAATATATAACGGAATTATCAGTAGAAAATTCAATATCAACTTTAGACCCGCCATAAGTGGCATTAGGGTTGAAATAAATGTCTATATATATCGTTGTAGACCCTAATGTTAATCTATTATCATCAAAACCATTGATATTATACCACGTTTGATTTTCAGTCGCATTGATTGTAGTAGTAGTTATAGTGGGTATGTTTATAGTAACTTTATCGTCGAGAGAACTTGCACGATTATATACTTTAACTCTACAAGTATAATATTGGTAGATAAATCTATTTATACCTGTAATAGTTGCTCTCCATATATTATCAGTCTGTACAAAATCAGTAGACTCGCACGTAACCAAAACAGTATTATTATTTTTAGTAATTTTCATACTCTCTCCTTTGGTTCAGTCAACTGAACCTAAAAATAAAAGCGGTAGATATTCCTACCTACCGCCTTTAATATAATTATTCGGCTACAAAGAAAACAACGAAGTTTTCGTCATAGTCGTTGAAGTATTCCGCGTCGGACTTATACCAGAAGTTAGTAAATTCCGCCAACGGGTTGTAGTTACTCGTTACTCTGTCGTCCTTATTGCAAACGCCGAGAGCGTCGTGGTCGAACATTACGCCGAGAATACCTGCGGTATGTACTTCTATACCGCCTGCGACAGGTTGTGCGTTGAAAACATCCTTAATATTTACATCTATATCGCTCGTAGAGCCGAACGAATAGTCCATACCTGAACCTTGCCAATAGACAACGGTTTCGTGTTTAGGAAGTTTAACGAATTCGTCGTGGAATGTATCGGCTTGCAAGTAACTCGCCGCCGCTTTTTCGAAATCGGAAAGAAGAACGAAATGCTGTCTATCTTTCGGGGTAAATCTCGTTTTACCCGAAATGTTAAACAAAGTACTTGCTTTTGCAAGTCTGTCGCTCGTTTGTCCCATAAGTTTCGTTGCGAATTTAAGGAAACCTAAGTCGTAAAGACAGGTTTCAACCGTAATCGTAGTTTCAGGGTTGGCAAGTTTATAAAGATAAAGCAAGTTAATAGCCTTAACCTTAGAACCCGCCGCATAAACTGCCTCGTCTTTCGAGTTAAAAGAATGATAAAGAGTCGCTGCCGTGAAGTTGTTTATCGTGCGCATAATTAAGTTATCGTAGTCTATTGTCTTACGCATTTTAATTCTGTTCTCTATCATAGAGAAGAAAGCGTTTAACTGCGTAGCGTTAGTAAACGACTGCTTAACCTGCAATCTCGTAAACGACATAGCGATTTGATAAGTGTCCATAGCGTTGAAAAATTTCGCGGAAACTTTCGGTGCGTGGAACACATTCGGGTCGTAACTTTGACCGTCTTTCAAATTCCAAGACGGGTTCTCGGTGCTATCGGGTAAATCGCCCTGTATCTTTTGCATAATCGAGCCGTATTCCCAGCCTTCCATAAGAACGGACGGTGCTTGACCCTCGTAAACTCTGTCTACGAAGATAGTTCTGCCTATACGGTTTATAAGTTTACCGCAGTATTTGTCGTAAGCGTCGGAATTTATAATATCCTCATACGCTTTTCCTAACTCGACTACATTTTGCAAATCTTCTACTTGAATTGCCTCTTGACCGAGCGTTTCTTTAAGTACGCTATTAAGTAGTGTATGTACCTGTTCAATTTTCATTTATAAAATTTTACTCCTTATATTTATTTGTGTTCAGTCAACTGAACTTTATTTTTTCTCAAGATAATAAATCTTGATGTTTGCAGTTTTTTCAGCATTTGTTATGTTCGAATTATCAAGATAAATGTCAACTATCTTGAATAATTTTTTATTTTCAAAATATTGTTTTAAGTTATACACTTTTGAATATACCACATTAGATGTAATTACTTTCAATGAATATTTTGAATCGTCGTAGTTATAAATGCATTTTTTATCGCATAAAATTATTTGTCTTTGAGTGTAAGTTGATTCACTTTCGGACGCAGTTCTTTTAAAATACGATAAAATTAAAGCATAACGTTGATTATAATTATTACTATCCCAAGTTCCATACCCATATAAATTAGTTTTATTACTACCAAATGATGGATTAGTCGAGTTTAAATCGCCTGGAGCACCGTCGCCGACTTCCCTTATTGAAGGGTCATATAAATAAGTAGATATTGAATAACTATCTAATTCATAAGGTCGTATCATTAAGTAACGCTTATTTGCAATAACTCGTTTTATTGCCATATCCTCACCCCACTTTTTCGTCTTTAAAAGTGCCGTCAGTCTTATTATCGGTCGTAGGTTTCTCGTTGTTAATGACTTTCGAGAACGAAATCATTTGTTCGATATAATTACGCCAATAACCCTCGTCATACTTGACACCTTGCTCAAGACAATCAGTTCGTATTTTACTCAAAACATTTTCAAGTTTCAAGTCGCCGTAGTTGTCTACAAGTCCTTTCATTCCCTTAAATGCTTTTTCAGCAATCGCTATATAATAAGTAATGTTATTTTTCATAGTAGCCAAGAAGTCTTGCCCTTTGACTTGTTCAGTCAACTGAACCTTTTCTTCTTTCTTCGACGTTTTAGGTATCTTCGTACCTTTATTACGACGAAAAATGATGATGGTCTGAATAAGACCTGCTACTATTGCTATAACGATAGCAATTGCATAAAAGAGTTGAAAAAGTTTACCGAGTGCCATAATAAATCACTCTCCTTTAAATATATTTTGAACGCGTAAGAACGCTATTGATATCACTTGCAATGATATCTTTTAACATATTCTTACGAAATTCAATCTCTTTTAATAACATTTCGCTCGGTAGTCTATTACCAATATTTCCCGAACGTGTTACTTTTCTTTGCGAATTTGCATCTCTTGAATAGGTGTCCGTACCTTTATAAGTGTCGTTACTTGAGAAAGTGCCGTTAGAATTATCTTTGCTCGTATTCTTTGAACTATCGCTATTAACACCGTCCGTAGAATTAAAGCCATAGATTTTATTATCGGTATTATCGTATTCGGTTTCGTTATTATCAGCACTACTCCCGCTCTTATTACGACTATTATCTGAATTACTCGTAGTTTCCATATGGTCAGTAATAGTGTCATAATTACTTTCCATTTGTAATGGTTTAAGAGTGTCATAATCAAGATTAAAATCTTTAAATAATCTTTCCCATTTATCTCTATAAATATTACGAATAATATTAGATGTTACTGAAATTGATTTTACTGTTGGTAAATAAATATCTGAATACTTTTCTATTCCATACCATTTCAATGTATTTTTCACCCCATTAGATAAAGTTCTTTGCGAAAATTTAATCATATAAGATGCTAAAAAACTTCGATTTATTTCTGCTGAATAATTTAAATACCTTATTATGTTATTATATAATTCTATAAATTCTATACTTTTATTATAATGCTCAAAAGTTAGTTCAGGGTCTAATGGGAAGATATCCTCTATTCTTTTAAATAAAGTTATGTCATTTTCAGTTACTGCCATTTTCCTTACCGTCCTTATTATCTTCTATTTTCTTATCGTCAGCAGGTTGTTCAGTTGACTGAACCTGCGTTTTTTCTCTCTCTTCGCTTATTGCTATTTCCTCGCGAACCTTTTTCCACGAAGAAGAAAAATCAACCTTTATATTAGTACCGAACATTTTATTGACTTTATCGAAACCCTCTTTTCTACATTCAAGACAGTTATCAATGAACGGTAATAAACTATCAACATTGAGTATATTTTCATTACTCGTGATAGTTTCTCTTTTCATATTGTAGTTAGATTGTACACCCATTTCGTTCCACCAACTACCTTTAATATATTGTTTATCCTCTAATAATGATACTAATGTATTAGTAACATTTTGACTCGCAAGCGGTAAACTTTCTATCTTACCCATAATGGGATTAGATTGAACAGCCTTTAAATCGCCCTTTTCAAGTGCTTTATAAACTTCCTCAATGTCCTCTTTTTCATCGTCAGTACTTGCAGATAATAAGCAAAAAAGTCTTGCGTTTATAAGTAAAGAATTTCTCGATATATCGTTTTCAACTATTTGACTTGCATAGTATTGATGTATCGGCATAAAACCTTGCCATAATGCGTCATTCCTAACAACGATAGTATCTTTGTCTATTTCATAGCCCTTACCTATATTTAAATATGGGTTAGCGATAGTAGCGAGAGTTGGGTTATAATAAGCATTTCGCTCACCCCCTAAGCCGCCCCATAAAGCGTACAGTTTATTTTTTTCTTTAATTATTGCAGTAAAACCGCAAACTTGTAAGGTCAACTCTAAGTCCCTTTTAGGTATGCTATCGGGTAAACCCTCATATTCAAATATCGATTGACATTGAATTAACTTTTGGTTTATATGATAACCCATCATACTTTCCTTATCCTTAATATCAATCCATTTAGGACGAAATTTATTGCCGAAATAATCAAATGTCATATTATCACCTCTATATTTAAATCGTTCAGTTGACTGAACTCATTTTAATCATAAAACCCCCGTAACCCCGCCCACCTACCTTTTTCTTTATTATACCATATAATTATGATAATTTAATGATAATTAAATGAAAACTATGTGAAATCTCATTCACACAATTTTCACAATATGTTTAAACGGTGATAATGTCATTATCAAAAAATGAAAAGGCGAGAGCCTACTG
>ERZ1034880.405-NODE-405-length-13474-cov-4.275281_pt1 | contig 13474 bp, 13 predicted proteins | sample MGYA00520630_ERZ1034880 | MGnify/ENA primary metagenome ERZ1034880 (study PRJEB33766, sample SAMN09781725) | gut metagenome | biome: gut microbiome | host: Homo sapiens | place: Madagascar | study: EMG produced TPA metagenomics assembly of the PRJNA485056 data set...
GACGGAGACGCTGCCCGGCTTCAGCCACGGCGCGCCTTCGCTCTCTTTGACGATATGCTTTTCCTCTGCGCGTTCCGGCGGAACGACTTTTCCGGTGAGTTCGCCGTCCGCATAGAAATCGTATCCTTCGGGGCTCCAGTCGACGCCGAAATAATGCCATCCGTCGGCAGTGTCCTTGCAGTCCCATGAGAAGTGACCGGAAGCTCCGCAGTCGCGTCCGTAGCCGCCCCAGATATTGCCGCCGATGAGTTTGCCGTCGGTGTGCTGGCGGTAGTTTTCCATGATGTCGCATTCGACGCCTGCGCGGCGCGGGTCGGGATGAGAGCCGATGCCGGGAGCCTGAAGCCAGAATGCCGCGTGCCATCCGGGATTTTTCGGCAGACGGCAGCGGATTTCATAGTAGCCGTAACGGTGCATGAATTTGGGCTGATCGAGTTTGCCGAACGGCCAGAATCCGCCGCAGTCTTTGGGATTGTCGTAGGTGAGCGCGCCGGTCTGGAGATGCGGCGAGAAGAAGTCGTCGCCCTTCCGGATCAGGTGAAGTTTCAGATGACTGTTCCCGTCGAGTTCGACTCCATCGGTGGTGAATGTTTTGAGCCGTTTCCCCCAGAAGTTGAGCCGGAATCCCCACTTTGAGGTATCAAGTTCCGTTCCGTCGAATTCATCGTTCCAGACGAGTTTCCAGTTTTTGCTTTCGGGCAGAAAGCTGTCCGCATGGTTGTCGAGTTTGAAAGTCTGCATATGATTTCCTTTTTGTTTGATAATGATATCTGCGGATAATTATACCATCAATCTCTTGAAAAGAGAGAGCGGAAGAAGTATATTTACTTTGAAAAAATAAAAAAACATAAGGATTAATAAAATGCGTCTTCTCGGGGATGTTTCCATTTTTGAAAAACAGAAAGCCGCAAGTCTCTATAAAGCGCCGGAAGTCTGGATTCAGGGATCGGGGACGGCGGACAGTTCGGATCAGCTCTCGCTTCCCGAAGAGATGACCGGACACGAAGCGCTTTCCTGCCGTTATCTTACGCGGAGCAGTGTGTGGAACTATTTTTTCCAGCGCCGGAAAAATTCACACTTCTATTCGATGGAGTATATCTATGAAGGCGAGTTCATGATCCGGAGCGGAAATTCCGCGTACATTGCGGAGCCCGGCGATCTCTGCATTCTTCATCCGCACCGCGATAACGATCTGCTCTATTTCCCCGGGAAAAACTGCCGGAAAGCGGGGATTATCCCCGTCGGACTTCTGCTGCCGGAACTGATTCATCAGCTGCATCTCGACAATGTCCTGACGGTACGGGTGGAGCAGACTCTCTGGGATGACCTGTTTGATCGGATGCGGGATGCAGCTCGCTGTTTTCACGATCCATGTTCGCGTCGCCGGCTTTCCGGGGTTGTGTTTGAACTGCTGAATCTTCTTGCCGAACTTCACCGGGCGGATCCGGTCCCGGCGGAGATGGAGGCGGTCCGCAGCAGGTTGGAGCGGAATTTCCAGGAGCCGTTCCGTATGGAAACTCTTGCGGCGGAACTCGGCGTAAGTCTGCCGACCTTCAACGTCCGTTTCCGCGCAAGTTTCGGCGAGACGCCGTATCAGTATCTTATCCGTATGCGTCTGCTGCATGCCGCACGGCTGCTTGGCGGGAGCCGTTTGACAGTCAAAGAGATCAGCCAGCTGTGCGGTTACGGGAATCCGTTTCATTTTTCCACGGAATTCACGCGCTTTCACGGATGTCCGCCGCGTGAATTCCGTCGGCGGAGTGTGAGTCAGCGCAGCAGAAGCAGTGCCGAATAGAGCATTCCGAGCAGGCTGTACGAGCAGGTCACCGAGTAATCGGGGCGCAAAAACGCTTTCAGGAAACGTTCGCGGAGCTCCGGGGAAAAACCGCATTCCGGTGCGAGCAGAACGCCTTCCGCGAGGTTTCCGGGAATTCGGACGACATCAAAAAGTTTTTCAAACTCTTCCGTCTGCGGCGGACGGAGGTCGAGCTTGCCGTCCGGCCAGACTGCAGATCCGCCGGGCGCCGGCATTACATGCATCCGCCTGGATTCGCGCCACGGGCGCGCGGGGCAGTGCCAGGAGCCTGTCCACTGTTCGAGTGCGGGAAGATATTTTTCGCAGAGCATTTTTTTCGTGATTTCCGCAATCGTCCGTGAGATTTCTATGAACTCCGGACGCGGATCAAGCTCGTTGCAGAGCGCGAGCGAGAGGAGAAACTGTGAGAGCTCAAAATGGTTCCAGTAATCTTTCGGCTCCGCCGCTTTGCGGATTGCCGGTTCGATGATTGCATCATAAAGCTGTTTCCAGTGTTCATCGCCGGTCAGAGCATACGCGGTGCGGTAGAACATCGGAACGCGCAGAATTTCATGCGGCTGAACCTGAGCCATTTTGTTGAGGATATTCGGGTATCCGTCGAGTGTGAGAATGCAGTAATTGTTTTCCGGAACGACCTCTTTTTCCGAACGTTCCGCGAGCATGACGACGAGCTCCACAATGCGTTTGCGTTCGTCTTCGGAGACAAGTCCGGAGTTGTAATAGTTCCAAAGTCCCCAGATCCAGAAGGTCATCTGATCGCGGGAGGAGCAGGTGTAACAGCTTTTCCCGTCGCGCGGGGAGACGCTGCGGACGATGTATCCGTTTCTTCCGTGAACGGTTGCGCAGAGTTCGAGTCCTTTGAAGAGTTTCTGCGCGAAAGTCCTGCATTCTTCCGTTGTTTCCGGGAAGAGCTGAGCGCGCCGGATGCAGAGATCGATGGCGGTTCCGCCGCAGATCATGCTGTCTTCCATTCCGGTGGAGTACCCTTTGTTGTTGGGGTATCCGAGCTGAACTTCCTGAGCGGTCGGCAGGAAATCGAACCGGTGTTCATCGAGCGAGCCGACGTAGTCGTAGATGAGATTTGTCTTTTCGCAGAACAGAATCTGCGTCAGCTGTTTCCATGCGGCATCGAGCGCCTTCTGGAGTTCAGGTGTGATATTCATTTTGCATTCTCCTGTATGTTTTCCCGAGAATATACAATGCCTTTTCCGGAAAGCAACTGCCGGAAGTCTGTTTTTACTGGAAAATGCGTATCTGTTTCCGTCTGTCCGGACGAATGAGTCCGGACAGACGTTTTGCGTTTATTCTTCGACCACAAGAACCGCGGCGGAGAAGGCTTCCGGTTCGTTGAAGCGGATGACGCCGTTTTCCTCCGAGTGTTTCAGTCCATGTGCGAGCTCCGCGACAATGCGGCCGGACGCTTTGACTTCAAGAACGTCCGGAACGTCGCCGAAGGTGTGGATGACAAGCAGTTCCCGCTTGCCGTATCTGCGGCGGAAAAGCTGCCAGCCTTTCGGATGGTTGTAGTTGCGGCTGGTCAGATGCTGTTCCAGACGCGAAGCTCCGTGTTTCGCGATGTCGGTGATTTTCGCGTAGAGGGCGACGGCGTCGCGGACTGCATTCATCTGGAACTCCGAGAAGTTTCCGGCGTCGCCCGAAATGCAGAGACGTCCGATGAAGCCGCCTGCAAGCTGGTAGATTGTGCGTTTCTCTTCACAGCCCGGAGTCAGAGTTGCCCAGACCTGGTTTGCTGTGAACGGGATCTGCATTGCGGTCTGTCCGGCGATGATGGGAACGGAGACCGCTTCGTGGCAGTCGGAGAAGCTCGCCATGTCGCCGATGCGCATCCATTCCGCGGAGAGGCGGTAGCCGCCCGAAGAGCAGATTTCGAGTACGAGTTCCGGCAGTTCCTTGCGCAGGTGCAGGTAGAATGCGCGGATTGATGCGAGGACTTCCTGCGTGCCCTGGGAGGCGGAGCCGTTTTCGGAATCGGCAAGGTGGAAGGAGCCGTTGTAGTCGACTTTCATATAGCCGATGCGGTGGCTGCGGAGAAACTCGATCACGCGCTCGTCAAGGTATTGGATGACTTCCGGTTTGCGGAAGTCGAGGAAGTAGCGGTCGAGCGTGGTCGGGTAGGTTTCGCCTTCCCATTTGACGAGCCATTCCGGGTGTTCTTTGAAGAGCGCGGATGTTTCGGAGACGCATTCGAATTCAAACCAGATGCCGGGGATCATGCCGGCGTCGCGGATGGTGTCGAGGAAGCCGTCGAAGCCGGAGGGATAGCTCGGTTTGTAGATTTCCCAGTCGCCGATGCCCGGAAGACGTGTTTCGGGCTCGCGGAACCAGCCGGCGTCCATGACGAAATAGCGCAAGCCTAGTCCTTTGAGTTTCGCAATGACGGGTTTGAGGTTGGCTTCGGTCGGCTTGCCCCAGCTGAAACAGTACTCGTTGAAGAGGCAGGGGAGGTCTTCCTCGCTTTTCGGATGACCTTCGGCGTGGTCGGTCGCAAAGGTGGTCAGACGGTTCAGCGCGTCCTGCATGTCGCCGTCGACAACGGTGACGACGGCGGGGATTCCGGAGCAGCTCTCGCCGGGGCGGAGTTTGCGGCGGAAGTTCGCAAAATCGAAATCGGGAAGTCCTCCTCCGAGGGAAAGGAAGTCGCCGTCGCGTCGGACGGTCATTTCCCACGGGGAGACGGTGGCGAGCTGAGCCGCCCATGTGACGTTTGCCCCGCTGTCCTCCAGACCGATGGTCGGGAAGAATTCGCTGACGATCATGGAGGAGCGCTGGCCGAAGGAGAATCCTTTTGCGAATCCGCCGCTCCAGGTCTGTTCGAGCTGATAGTCTTCGACGGGGCGGCACTCTTCGCGTCCTTCCGCCGCCCAGAAGGTGCGGTAGCGGTGGAGCTTGAGGGCGTCCGGGGCGTCGTCCGTGTGGAACGGGGAGAGAAAGCTGAGGTTGAAGCTTGCGAGCAGTCCGAGTTCTTCCTCGCGGGAGGAACCGTTGATTACCGTGGTGTTGATGAGGACGTATTTTTCGCCCTTGTTGTGGGTGATGGTGTGGACGGCTTCGATGCCGCGGTCGTCACGGAAAACGGTTTCGATGGTGTTGCCCTTCTGTTCCTGGCGGATGAAGTTGAGCTTCCAGACGGTTCCGTTTTCGTGCATGGGGGTGCGGATGCTGAATTTGTCATGCAGGACCTGAATCTGGACCATGTGGTCGGGGTGGGTGACGAGGGAGTCGCCTCCGACGCGGCGGCAGCCTGCGTAGCCGACGGTGTCGTTGAGGTCGCGGCGATGCACGGGGATTTTTTCTTCGGTTCCGGCGGGGAGCAGGAGCATCATCATTCTTTCGTTTTCCTTGAGGAAGATGACGGTCATGTCGTCCAGCACGAAATGGCTGAACTCATCGAATCGGAGCGCATTTTCTTTCAGAAGCATATTCAGAACCTTTCTTGTTGGTTGTCTGAATATTATACCACGGAAAAGGCGGATTGTGAAGAAGCACTTTTGATGAATTTACTGGATTTTTGATGCAAAAAACGCGGCGGACTTCGGGAAAAGTCCGCCGCGTACAGGGAGATTTTCAGTCTTCCATTTTGTAATACGGAACGGCGTCGACGGGGCGGATGTTCGTCAGGTCGCCGCGATAGTGGCGGAGCTCAGTACGGATGTACGGATGCTTCAGCAGTTCCTTTTCGTTCAGATCGATGCCGATGCCCGGGCGGTCCGGAATGACCATTCGCCCGCCCTTGATCGTGAGATCTTCGTCGCAGATTTCCGCGCGGTATGGAACATCGGTCATCATCATTTCGAGCATGACGAAGTTCGGGACACATGCGGCGAGCTGGAGAGTTGCGGCGTTTGCGACCGGGCCGGAGGGGTTGTGCGGACAGAAGCCGATATGGCGTGCTTCCGCTTCGGCGCCGAGCATCCGCATCTCAAACAGTCCGCCCGCGTGGGAGATGTCGGGCTGGATGTAATCCGAGCAGCCGAGTTCGAAGAACTGGCGGTATTCGTAGCGGTTGTAGAGACGCTCGCCGGCGGCGATGGAGACGCGGACGCGGTCTTTGACCTGCTTCATGCCTTCCTTGTCGTCCGGCGGGATGGGCTCTTCAAACCAGAAGATGTCGAATTCCTCGAGGCGGCGTCCGATTTTGACCGCGGTCGGGATGTCGAACCGTCCGTGTCCTTCGATGAGGAGCTGGACGTCTTCGCCGACGACTTCCGCGACTTTTGCGATGCACTCCATTGCGGAGTTGAGGTCATGCTTGGAGATCTGCTGCCACGCCTTTCCGAAGGGATCCCATTTGCAGCCGAGGAACTTTTTCGCGGCAACCTCTTTCGCCTTTTCCGCGAACTCGTCGGGAGTCTTGGCGGGGGAGAACCAGCCGTTGACGTAGATGGGGACGGAGTCGCGCACTTTTCCGCCGAGAAGCTGGTAGCAGGGGACGCCGAGCGCTTTGCCCTTGATGTCCCAGAGCGCCATTTCGACTCCGGCGAGCGCGCTCATGAGGACGGGGCCGCCGCGCCAGTAGGCGTCGCGGTAGCAGTCGTGGCGGAAGGCTTCGATATTGTGCGGATCCTTGCCGATCAGGTAGGATTCGAGGTCGTGGATTGCCGCCTGTACGGTGAGTTCCTTGTATTCGAGGGTTGCTTCGCCCCAGCCGTAAAGACCGGAGTCGGTTTCGACCTTCACGAACACAAAGTTGGTGCGGAAGGCGTTGCAGATGAACGTTTTGATTGCTGTTACTTTCATAGGAAATCCTTGATTAGGGCGCGTAGTAGAGCCCGCCGTTGATATGGATGGATTCGCCGGTGACGTATCCGTTCTTGATTGCAAAGAGAACACCGTCCGCCATTTCTTCGCACGAGCCGCCGCGCCGGACGGGGATGTGCGCGCAGGTCGCCTGATACTCCTCTTCCGTGATGCGCTTGCGGAGATTTTCCGTCATGACCATGCCGGGGCAGACCGTGTTCGCCGTGATTCCGGAAGCCGCGCCGTTTTCCGCAAAAGCGCGTGTGAGCGCGTGCATGCCGAGTTTGGAGACGCCGTAGGCGATCATATTCGGTTCCGCGGGCGTGAAGGAGCGTGACGATGCGATGTTGATGATCCGTCCCCAGCCGCGCGGCTTCGCCTGGTCGAAGAATGCCTGCGAGCAGAGATAAGCGCCTTTGAGATTGATTTTCATGACCAGATCCCACCACTCGCCGTCGCTCATTTCCGGTTTGCGGAACCAGGGGTCGATGCGGGCGTTGTTGACGAGAATGTCAACTTTGCCGAGCTTGCGGAACATTTCATTCACAGCGGATTCATCGGAGATGTCGCAGACGCAGACCTCCGCTTCGCCGCCCGCCTTGCGGATTTCTTCCGCGACGGCTTCGGCTTTTGCGGGACTGTGCGCACAGTTGACGATGACGCGGCATCCCTCTTTTGCCAGCTCCAGCGCAATGACGCGTCCGAGTCCCTGCGATGCGCCGGTCACAAGAGCAACTTTTCCTTTGATTGATTCACCCATGATTCATCCTGTTGTTTCAATTGTTGAAAGTTCGTTGGAGATCAGAACCGCCGTTTTTTTGATTTCATCGACCATCCGTGCGCGGTCGGGCATGGTGGCGTCGGCTGCAAGGGCGGAGACTCCGAGCGCGGCGATGGTCACGCCGTTTCTTGTGACCGGAACCGCAGCGATCCACTGGAGCGTGCGGTATTTGTCGCGCACGCAGATCCGCTCGCGGCGGCAGCGTTCCAGCTCGGCGGCGGCAGTGTCGAAGCTTGTGAATTCCGGAAACATGAAGCGTCCGGCCTTGCGGTACTCATTGAAAATTTTCTCCTGTTCCTGTTTCGGCGCGGCGGAAAGAAGAACAAGCCCGGTTGCCGTATCGAACAGGTCGTGGTAGGACAGCTGGTTGATGCGGATGTTGAGCGGAGAGAAGTTCGAGTGATGCAGCACGTAACGTTCCGCGCCGCGCCGTTCACAGATCAGCACCGACTGCGCGAGTGTTCGCGCGCAGTTCTTCACATACGGAATCGCCTTGTCCAGGAATGATGGTTTGTATTTTGCAATCATGGCGAACGTGTAGGCGCGCGGCCCCGCGGTGTATCCTGTCTGGCGCGAGACGTGCATCAGATATCCCGCATCCGTCAGCTCCTTGAGAATCCGCGAGCAGGTCGGCCGGTTCATTCCGAGTTTTGTTGCGATCCAAAGCGGCGTCACCGGGTTCGGAGATTCTGAAACAACAGTCTCCAGCACCTGAAAAATTTTGTCCAGTACTTTTATCACGGTTCTCCTTTGGTTCATATTATGAACTTTAATTTTATATTACAGAATATAATACCACAATATAAACGAAAAGTCAATGTTTAAAAGAAAAATATCGGGCAAAATTTTTTTATTGCAAATTGTTTTTCGCGCAAAGCGTGCTATGTTTTGCAGAGGAGGATTCACTATGACCGCAAGAATGCGAGACGGCGCGAAAGACGGCGACAAAAGTTTTTCGAAGCTGTTTGATATCATCGAAGAGATTGCCGCCAGCCGATCCGGATTGCGGGGACGCGAAGTCGCGGAGCGGACCGGGATGCCGGTCAGCACAACGTTCCGCATGCTCAAGTTCCTTGTGGAAAACGGCTACCTGCGCAGCGCCTCTTCAACCTATACGCTCGGACTCGGCATCGCCCGGCTCGGCAACATTGCCGCTGCACAGAATCCTCTGCTGAAAATCTCGCGTCCGGTTCTCGCCGAACTTTCCGCGCGGACAATGGAGACTGTTCATCTTGCGGAACTGAAGGACGGTCAGCTGATTTACGTCGACAAGGTTGAAGGCGTGCGTTCGGTGCGCATGGGATCCCTGATCGGAAGCTGCTCTCCGCTTCACTGCACCGGAATCGGAAAGGCGATTCTGGCGTTTCTGGATGAAAAAACGCTTCATGAACAGCTCGAAACGATCGAATGGACGCGCTACACCGACACCACGCTTCTCTCCGCTTCCGCTCTGCTCCGCGATCTCGCGGAAATCCGGAAACGCGGATACGCCATCGACAACTGCGAACACGAACTCGGCGTCTACTGTCTCGCCGCTCCCGTGCTGGATTATTCCGGACATGCGGTTGCCGGAATCAGCATTTCCGGGTCTGAGCTTTATCTGAAGAACCGCACGGCGGAACTTGCCGCGCTGGTCCGGAATGCCGCCGCGAAGATCTCCAACGAGTACCACGGATAAATCATGAATTTTTACGACGGCTTGACGTTTCCCGCCGCGGGAGTGATTCCGTTCGGGCATCACCGCGCGCACACGCCGCTTTATTACGGCATACAGTTCAACACCTCCGGGACTCTCCGCCTGCGCATCAACCGCGGACGCGAATACACTTTGACGGGACCCGCCTGTTTCATTACGCACCCGGGCGCATTTTTTGAGTACTCGCTTGCACCGGATGAACGGCATGATTTCACTTTTTGCTGTTTCACCGGACCGCGTGTTCAGGAGTATCTCCGGAGCGGTCTGCTTGACCTGACGCCCATGCCGGTGGCAATCAGCCGGGAACATAAATTCGCGGAAACTCTGCGCGAGCTGCACCGACAGCGGGAACTCGGGAATTATCCCGAATCGGTGAACCTGCTGGAGAGCCTTCTGATCCAGCTCCGGAGACAGACGCAGACAGCGGCGTTCCTGTATCAGACGCCGCGTCTTCAGGAACTCGTGCATGAACTGCGTGCGCATCCGGAGCTCGACTGGGATTTTGAAAAAGAGGCGGGGCGGCTGAGTATTTCAACACAGCATTTCCGCCGCATTTTCCGTCGTCACACGGGGGATTCCCCGCAGCATTATCTGATTCAGCTCCGTCTCGCACAGGCGGCGAACCGTCTGGCGCATTCGGAATCGCCGGTCGGAGTGATCGCCGCTGAAGTCGGGTTCGAGGACGTCTTCTATTTCTCTCACCTGTTTCGCAAGTATTACGGAATCCCTCCGAAAAAATACCGCGAAGAGTTCCTGGTCTGATCTGTTTTCGGTTGACACTGTATGAGCAGTCAGTCAACAGGAGACGCAAAATGAATGAAATTTTTCAGACCGCCGCGGAGATTCTGCTTGATCTCTGCGGGGAAGATGCTTTACTGCGGAGCGGTTCAAGCGTAAAACACGTTCGCGCGGTTCCGTGCGGAGCTGTGAAACAATCTGCGGATTCCTCAGGAAACGCGGCAGGGAAAACCCGTTCTTTCCTTCTGGAACTGAATTCGGCAAACTCATTTTTCCCGCAGAAGAGCCGTCTGGTTTTCCGGAATGCCGAATATCTTGTCCTTTCCGCATCTCTGCTTCCGGAGGGAAAAATCTGCGAAGCGGAAACGGAGGTGCTGGAATGAAGTTCCGTTTCTTTCTGCGTCCCGGGAATATTGACGCCGTTGTCCGCAAGCTGGAAGAGCGTGCTTCCGGACTGATTGCGGAGACGGGGAAGGGACTCTATCAGCTTGCCGCCGATGCAACTCCGGTCCGGAGCGGTCGCGCCCGTGCCAACTGGCGCTGTTCGGTCGGTTCTCCGGATTACAGCGCCGATGGCGGGACTGAATTCGATCCTTTCCGCGCTTCCGCCGCATTTTCGGCGGTCAAAGCCGGAGACACGCTGTGCATAACGAACAGTGTTCCTTACATCGGGCGTCTGGAAGAGGGCTGGTCCGTGCAGGCTCCTGCCGGAATCGCCGACCGCGCTCTTTCCGTCTGTTCCTCCAACTTTGAATCGGGAGTTTATCTGCAATGATTGAATTTCAAGCGGTAAAATTGAAAATCCGTGAATATCTTTTTTCTCATTCCTCCGTGGATTCCGGACATCTTGCCGGAGAAGGCTCTTTCTTTGTCCCGGACGGCGGACTCTGGTTCCGCGAGACGTTCTATGATTTCACGGTGACGCGTCCCGCGCAGTTTTCGAGCCGGGCCGACGGCTCTGTTGTCTATGAGATTCTCCAGCCGTCGGACTGTGATTTCCGCAAAGCGGAAGCGTTGCGTCAGGACATCGCGGATCTCTTTCAGCCGCCTCTTCTGATTTCCGGAGATGGCTTTTATCTTCAGACGACACGGATCGTCCCGCTTGCATCGCATCTGGAGCGCGCCTGGAACATTGCTGCGCTCCGCATTCATTTTTCGGCGTATCCGGTCTGAAATCTTATGGATCTGACGCTCCATTACAAACAGTCGCTTGCGTTTTCGAGCGAGGCGACGGAGATCCTGTATGGCGGTGCGGCGGGCGGCGGGAAGAGTCATCTGCTGCGTGTCAAAGCCGTTTCTCTTGCGCTGAGTTATCCGAAAATGCAGATTTATCTGTTCCGTAAACATTATGCGGAGCTGCTGCGGAACCACATGGACGGACCGAACGGGTTCCGTGTTCTGCTTGATGCTTTTCTGAAATCGGGTTATTGCCGGATCACCGGCTCGCCTCCCGTTATCCGTTTCCGCAACGGCTCCGCGATTTTCCTCTGTCACTGCCAGTATGAACGCGACGTCATGAAATATCAGGGCGTGGAAATCCATGCGCTGCTGATTGACGAGCTGACGCATTTCAGCGAACCTGTTTACCGTTCGCTTCGCGCCCGCTGCCGTGTTCCCTCCGAACTGAAACGGTTCACTCCTCCGCCGCGTCTTCCACTCATTCTGTGCGGAGCGAATCCCGGCGGCCCCGGACACAACTGGGTGAAGGCGTCGTTCATCGACTTTGCGGTTCCGCTGGAGATCCGCCGGATGCCGAAAACGGAAGGCGGAATGCTGCGCCAGTACATTCCCGCGCGTCTCGCGGACAATCCGAGTCTGGATGCGGAGGAATATTCGGCGCGTCTGCTTGGCCTGCGTTCACCGTATCTGGTAAAGGCGATGCTGGAAGGTTCCTGGGATATCGTCGCAGGCGGAATGTTTGATGATCTCTGGAATCCCGGCGTGCATGTGATTTCCCCGTTTGAAATCCCGTTGTCGTGGCGGATTGACCGCTCGTTCGACTGGGGCGCATCGAAGCCTTACAGCATCGGATTCTGGGCGGAGTCGGACGGCTCGGATGTGACGCTGGATGACGGTTCCGCGCTTCATACTCTGCGCGGCGATCTCTTCCGCATCGCGGAGATTTACGGATGGAGCGGCGTTGCGAATGAAGGATGCGGACACTCCCCTGCGGAAATTGCGCGTCTGATTCTGGAAAAGCAGGAGTTCCTCGGTCTGACCCGCCGGATTCAGCCGGGACCCGCGGATAATTCGATTTTCGACGCTTCGGGGCGCACGTCGATTGCATCGGATATGGAGCGTCTCGGAATCCGCTGGCAGAGATCGGATAAATCGCCCGGTTCACGGAAGCGCGGCTGGGTTCTGCTGCGTCAGCTGCTGAAGGGGAGTGCAACGCGCGAGACTCCCGGACTTTTTGTTTTCCGCGAGTGTGCGCAGTTCATCCGCACGATTCCGACTCTTCCGCGCGATGCACGCGATCCCGACGACATAGATACCGAGGCGGAAGATCATATCGCGGATGAAACCCGTTACCGGATTCTCGCCGTTTCCCGCCGATCGCATTCGGGCGGCGCGTTCGGTTTGATTTGAGCAAAAAACAAGCGGAGCCGGAATTTCAAGTCCCGGCTCCGCTTGTCATTTTCAGCGAACGGTTATTTTCCGGTGATGTCGTGTTTGACGATGTCACCGGGGAGGGTGCACTGATCCGCCCAGATCTTGCGCCCGGGGTAGATCGATGTGTGAATGCCCGTGTGGACGTTTTCTCCGATGATTGAACCGAATTTGCGGCGTCCGGTATCCAGGAGCTTGCCGCAGACCTTGCTTGTGTGATTCTTGCCGTCGTGACGGAAGTTCGAGGTGATGGTTCCTGCGCCGAAGTTCGTGTGCTGACCGACGATGCTGTCGCCGATATAACTCAGGTGACCTGCGGCGACTTTGTTCATCAGAATCGAATTTTTGATTTCGACCGCCTGACCGACGTGACAGTTGTCGCCGAGCGACGTGTTGCCGCGGAAATAGCAGTTCGGACCGATCTTGCAGTTTTTGCCGATCACCGTCACGCCTTCCATGTAGACTCCCGGAAGAACGACCGAGCCTTCGCCGAGAATCAGAATGCCGTCGATGTGTGCGCCTTCGCGGACTGTTCCCTCAATGCGGCTTTCGGTAATGCCGGAGAGAACCTCTTCGTGCACTTTCAGCAGATCCCACGGGTAGCGGATGCGGAAACTTGCAGCGTCGGCGGGGATGCGGGTGGCGTCCGCCGGGAGTTTGCCGTCGGCGGAACGCCATGCGACGGGCGTTTCCTCCGCATCGGTGACAATGTACGCGCCGGACTGTGCGGCGAGGGTTGCGAGCAGTTCCTTCGAGGGCCAGAACGCAATGGTTGCGGTGAGCATGTCATTGCTTGCAAAATCGGTGATTGCGCCTTCCCAGCGAGAGGTAATGACGTCGCTGACCGTGGTTCCCGCCATTTCGAGGTCGGCGAGGGCGCGGTGGCAGCAGAGCGGGGCAAGAGTGTCCCGGTTTTCGTCACGGAGTATTTGAATCATCATCAGCAGAGTTCCTTTTTGATGTGGTCGCAGAGAATCGCGATCCATTTTCCTGCAAGTTCCGCATTCCGGCATTCAACGAGGACGCGGATTTTGTTTTCGGTTCCGGAGTAGCGGATGACGACGCGGCCTTCTCC
>ERZ1034880.408-NODE-408-length-13444-cov-12.357682_pt1 | contig 13444 bp, 10 predicted proteins | sample MGYA00520630_ERZ1034880 | MGnify/ENA primary metagenome ERZ1034880 (study PRJEB33766, sample SAMN09781725) | gut metagenome | biome: gut microbiome | host: Homo sapiens | place: Madagascar | study: EMG produced TPA metagenomics assembly of the PRJNA485056 data...
GAGAACATAACCTGAAGGGCATCAAGGGTGCGACCATGACGGCCAATGAGAACAGCAAGGTCGGGAGCCGTTACATCCAGAATCAGCTCACCCTCGTCGCCCTCATACTCATCGATAGGAGAGTTGGCGGCATCGAAGTGCGAAAGGATGGAACGCAGGATGGAAATCGCGACATCGGCAATGGTGTCGAGCTCCTCGTCGGTCAGCTCTTCACCGGCCTTGTAGCGCTGTGCAATCTCGGGATAATCGCCCGCGACCTGCGGGGCAACCTCCTCAAGCATATCCTCGATGATCTCTTCAGACATAACGTACTCCAAAAGTTAGGTACCTAAATAAGATTGATATCCCGCTACTTCTTCTTGTGCGGGCGCGGCTTCTTCTCGCGGCGCGTAACCTCAACCTGCAGCGGGGCGTTCTGAAGACGCTCCTCCTCTTCGGCCTTGGCCTTGTCGATAACCTTCTGCGTCACGAAGATCTGCTGGATAACCTGCCAGGCAGAAGACACGTCGTAGTACAGCAGAACGCCGACGGGCAGGCTCCAGCCCATCCAGAGCATCATGACGGTCATGACGACGGCCATCATGCGCATGCTCTGAGCCTGCTGACCAGTCTGGTTGCGCGACATATACAGCTGCGGAATCAGGGTCAGGACAGCGAACAGAAGCAGGCAAATCAGCGCCGGCAGAGCAACCATAAAGCCATCGGCAAACGAGGCGCTCGGCGTCGTGGTCAGGTCGGGCAGGATGTTATAGAACGAGAACGTACCCTCGTTAAAGTACTGCGGCAGATTGCGCAGCAGGGTGAACAGGGCGCACAGGATAGGCATCTGGATCAGCAGCGGCAGACAACCAGCCATAGGGTTGAACTTGTTCTCGCTGTAGAACTTCTGCATCTCCTCGGCCTGACGCTGGGGATCGTCGGCATAGCGCTCCTGGATCTCGAGCATCTTGGGCTGCAGCACCTGCATGCGAGCCGTCGACTTGGTCGACTTGAGCATAAGCGGCGTCAGCAGCAGACGGATAATGACCACCAGGATGATGATGGACAGGCCCCAGTCGACCGCAAAGGTCTGGATGAGCTTGAGCAGCTCAAAAAGGATGTTAACGATCCAATCCCACATGTAAGTTTTCCTCCGATAGCGAGTGCCCGCTAGGGCACAGGGTCATAACCGCCGACGTGCAGGGGATTGCAGCGAGCGATGCGCCTCACGGCAAGCCAGCAGCCTCTCAAAACACCGTACTTCTCAATCGCCTGGACGGCGTATTGCGAGCACGTTGGGTAATAAATGCAGGCGTCAGGCAATAAGGGCGAAATAACCTGTTGATATATGCGAATAGGAGCGATGGCAACACGCCGCAAGACGTGATTGCTCATCGCTCCTCCCCGGCAACGCCGGCGCGTTTCATAAGCGAACGCAACGCCTTGTCCATCTCCTGCGGCGAGGAAACCCTCGTCTTGGGAGTTGCGAACAAGATGATGTCATAACCCGCAACGGGAAATCCGCAGCTGCGGGCGGCCTCGCGCATCACACGCTTAGAACGGTTGCGCACGACCGCACAACCGAGCCGTTTAGCACCAACGAAGGCGACCCTTCCGGAGTCGCCTTCGCCAACCGATTCACATATGGTCATTCGAATCAGAGGGTGATTGAAACGACGCCCCTGACTGAACACATGCTCGAAATCTTGCCGAGACTTAATAGTCTTCATGCGAGATGTGTGTATCGCTGCTAGACAGTGAGACGCTTGCGGCCCTTGGCGCGACGACGGGCGAGCACGGCACGACCACCCTTGGTGGCCATACGGGCACGGAAGCCATGGGTCTTGGCACGCTTACGCTTATTAGGCTGATACGTACGCTTCATCTTAAGTTCCTCCTGCTGCATTTCGAGTGTCCGCGGGGACGCGGACGCAGATATAGACACGTGAGCTTGAAGATTGTAGGGAAATCAATGTTCAAATGTCAAGAAATCAAAGGTAAAAGGTTGCGCAGTTCACACGGTTCCCCCATAAGCCGAGCTCGATTTAGCGGTGCATGGCAACTTTTCACGATATTTCATCGAGTTTTCAACAGGTCATGTTGGCAATGTTGAGAACTTTTCGTCCGTTTTCCAAAGTTTTCAACAGGTTTTGAAAAGTTGTCGAAAGATGAGAAACATTGCACGGTGAGCTACTATTTGTTCGAAACCTTTTGAAAGATTGCGAGCGGCATGTCTGACGACTTTTACACCATGGTCGATTCCGGAGACCCGGCACCCGACAACGAGCACATCACCGGCGTGCGCGAAGAGCGTGAGGAAGGCGAGCAGACGACCACGCAGGCGCCAAAAGCCATGTACGCCGCGCGCATCGCCGTCTATGACGACATGCTGTCGACACCGCGTGTGATCGTCATTGATCCGCAAGATGTCCGCACGTATTTGGAAGAGACGACCAACACCGTCTACCAGTGCATGAAAGAACAAGGTGGCCATATCTCGCTCATGGTCATCCGCGAGATTGTCGAAAACTTTATCCACGCACACTTTGCCGAGCCCATCATCTCGATTCTGGACGGCGGAGACACCATCCGATTTGCCGATCAGGGGCCCGGCATCGACGACAAGGAGCGCGCTTTCGACTTTGGCGTTACCAGCGCAAACAGCAAGATGAAGCGCTACATCCGTGGAACCGGAGCAGGGTTTCCCATGGTGCAGGAGTATTTGGAAAACGCCGGCGGGGCCGTGTCCATCGAGGACAACATGGGCAACGGCACCGTGGTTACGGTAAGCCTGGATCCTAAACGCGTGCAGGAAATCGAACGCGCCGGCGGGCGCGGTGCTGCCGTGCGGCCCGAGACGGAGCAGCCCGCATATCCCCTGCCGGGAGCTTTTGCGCAGCAGCCCATGGCAACGCAACAGATGCAGCCCCGCGTGGGACAGATGCAGCAGCCCGGAATGCTTCCTACACAAGAGTCCCAGGCGGCGTCGATGTCGATGCCGCCAAACGTGCCAGAGGCCATGCCGCTGGCGGATCAGGATGCAGCAGCAATGCAGCAGGCGACGGGGGCACCGGGTGGCCAGCAAATGGGATATCAGCCGTACCAACAGGGATATCCATATCAGCAGATGCCGCCACTGGGGTATGGCCAGCAGTTCCCGCAGCAGTACCAGCAGGGATATCAGCAGCCGTACCAGCAGATGCCGCAGCAGCAGTACAACCCCTGGGCCCAGCAGATGACTCCGCAGCCTTACCAACAGTGGCCTCAAAGTTTTCAACAGCAAATGCCGCCGATGCAGAGTTCTCAACAACCAGCAGCTCAAATGATGTATCCTAATGCAGCAAATCAGTATGCGTTGCCACAACCGGACGTGTTCGTAAGCGATCGCGGCAACGCCGCGCTGGGCTATCTGGCGCAAAATCAAGCGTGCGGTGCAACCGATCTGGCGAGGGCGTTTGGAAACTCGGCCCCCACTTGGTCACGCACGCTCAATGACTTGGCGCAGGCCGGCTTGGTCATCAAGCATGGCCAGAAATACCATCTGACCGAACTCGGCGCCGCTCGCGTGCGAGCTCAGAGCTAAAGAACGGGAGAGACAGTGGACGAGGAAGCAAGCATCATCCTTGGGGATGCCATCGCCTTTTGCCAGCGCGACGGCCAAGATGCACGCCTCATCAACATGCTGGGGCAATCGCGCGCCATAAGCCTGACCGAAGATACGCTCACGATCGAGGCCCCCTCGCGCTTTGCCATCGCGCAGCTCAAAAAGCATCAGCCGACTATTGAGGCCTATCTGGAAGAAATCGCCTTTGCTCCGATCGCGCTCGACATCGTGGCACCGCAAGGCGCAACGGCCGAATCTGCTGCCGCGACGGCGCCCGCCACGGCTCCCGCTGCTTCCCCGGCGGTGCCGGCCTCCGCAGGCGACGTGCCGACAATCGAGCACCAGCACAGCGATGTTTCCCGTGAAACCATGGCACCGTTGCCGACCGCGGCGGCGACGTCAACGAACGCACCCGTCACGCACATGCCCATCGCTCACGACGCAGCGGCGGGCGCGGATTCGGGCATTGCAATCAAGAACACGCTCTCGGCCGATGATTTTCGTCGCATGATGAACCAGATGAAGGGCGGAGCGCCGACTAAGTCCACGCAAGCTGCGACCCCCGCTTCACCCATGCCAGCACCGACCGTACCGGCCGAGCAGAATACGGATGGAGCCCCGCTCGCCGCGAACTCAAAATTCACCTTTGAGAACTTTGTCTACGGCCCCGAGAACAGCCATGCCTATCGCTCGGCACTCAAGTTTGCCGCCCTCGCGGACGAGCGCGGCACGTGCACATCACTGTTCATCTACGGCAAATCGGGCCTGGGCAAGACGCACCTGCTGCTTGCCATCAAAAACGAGCTCGCCGAGAAGTCGCCCGAGATCAAGGTCAAGTATGCCAACTCTCAGGCATATCTGGACGACCTGATGACCGAGTTCGACCGCCAAAAGAAGAGCAACGCCCCCATCATGCAGGCGTACCACGGCGTGGACGTGCTCATCATCGATGACATCCAAAACATCATCGGCAAGCGCGCGAGCGTGGACTACTTTTTCCAGCTCATGGACGAGTTCATCCGCAACAACAAGAAGGTCGTCATCGCGGCAGACCGCGCCCCCAAGGACCTGAGTATGGACGAGCGTCTGACCAGCCGCTTCAACGCCGGCATGCTCTGCCTGGTCGCAGAGCCCAGCTACGAGATGAAATACAAGATCTTGCAGCGCTATTACGAGAACACCATCGTCGCCGCTCCCGAGGCAGACGACGACTCGCTGCTGGCGGCCTATGGGGGCGACAGCGGGCACCTGACCGACGAGCACTTTAAACACATGGCCGAGGTCTCGGGCACCAACATCCGCGAACTCGAGAGCTTTTGCGAGCGCTGCGCCGGCGAGGCGGGCGACCGCGAGCGCGAGGGCGGGGAGCTCACCTTTGACGATATCGACGCCATCGCCAGCCAGTACTTCGACACATCGGCCAAAAAGATCAACGTCCAGACGGTTCAGTCCGTCATCGAAGAGCAGTACGGTGTAACGCACGAGGAGCTCATCGGCCCGCGTCGCAACGCCAATATCGCCAAAGCACGCCATATTGCCATCTATCTGGCCATCGAGATGTGCGAGATGACGACCACGGCGGTGGGCGCCGAATTTGGCAACCGCAACCACTCGACCGTCAGCACGAGTTACAAAAAGGTCCAGAAGATGATCCAGGAAGACCGCACCGTCACCGAAGACCTCAAGTCGCTGCGCGATAAAATTACATTGCGCTCGTAGGGAAATAGAGACACCTGTTGAAAACTTGTCGAAACCACGGGCATAAGGTGTCTAAAACCCAACCCGCGGTGATGAAAAGTTTTGCGCAGGTTTTGAACGTGGAAAACCACCCCTGTTGCACACAGGTTGCTGTCGATTCTCTTTCTGGGTCTGACCTGCGTCTTTGGGAGTAATCAACAGTTTCGTCAGTGCTATTACTATTATTAAGATATTTATATCTATAGAAAGGTATTAAAAGATGAAGTTCACCGTCAGCCAGAGCTCGCTTACACAAGCCATCGGCGTCGTTATGAAGGGTGTCGCTTCGGCATCCACCCTCCCCATCCTGTCGGGCGTGCTCGTCAAGGCCCAAGACGGCATCTTGGAATTTCAGACCTCTAACTACACCATCTCGATCCGTCATCGCATCGCGGCGCATGTCGAAGAAGAGGGCGAGATGGTTATCCCCTGTAAGATGCTCTCCAATATCACCAAGACCCTCCCCGATGCCCCGGTCACCTTTGAGCTGTCCGAGCGCCAGGTGCTGATTGGTTGCGAGAAGAGCTCTTTTAGGCTGAACACGCTCGATGCCAATGACTTCCCCGAGTTTCCGGCCTACGCCATCGAGAGTGCCGTGGAGCTGCCGACCGATGTCTTGTCCGAAATGGTCGGCCGCGTGTGGCGCGTCACCTCGACCGACAAGGCTCGCCCCATCCTGGGCGGCGTGCACATGAAGGTCGAGAACAACACCGTACGCCTGGTGGCGACCGATTCCTTCCGCTTGGCCGTGTGCGATACGCAGGTCGAGACCTCGACCCTCGAGGGCTCCTTTGAGCTCAACGTTCCGGCTGACGCCTTTAACGACGCGCTGAACATCATGGCCAGCCAGGCGACCATCATGATCGGGGCTACCGACACCCAGGTCGTCTTCGAGGCCGGCAACACCACCTACGTGTCGCGTCGTATCGAGGGCGTGTACCCCAACTACAAGCAGCTCATCCCCGATTCGTGCGTGACGAGCGTCAAGATCGACGTCGCCGCCTTTAACGCCGCCCTCAAGCGCGTGGCCGTTATCGCGAGCGCCAACCCCGCCGTCAAGTTCGAGATCGATGTCGAGAACGGTCAGATGGGCCTGTCCTCCATTTCCAATGACCAGGACCTTGCGCAGGAGACGATCGATGTCGAGGCCGAGGGCGAGTCGGGTACCATCGCCTTCAACTACCATTACATCTTCGGCTGCCTCAATGCCCTGTCCAAGGAGAAGGAGATCACGCTGGAGCTCAAGAGCTACTCGCAGGCGGGCATCTTCAAGTCCTACGACAAGATCAACTACCTGTACCTGGTCATGCCGGTCCGCATCTAGCGCTGCGCCATGACCATGTTCGCCCGCGATCTTTCCGTCGCGCACTACCGCAGCTTCGATAGCTATCGCCTTGCCCTGGACGAGGGCGTGACGATACTTGCGGGACCCAACGCGGCGGGAAAGACCAATCTCATAGAGGCGCTGCAGCTGCTGACGAGCGGCGCCTCGTTTAGGCATCCGACCGCAGCCGAGCTCGTCCATGATGGCGTGGGCTCGTGCAAGATCGAGCTGAGGCTCGAGGGTGACGGCCGCGTGCTTGATATGGGATTGAGCGCGGAGGACGGTAAGCGCTCGTTTAGCCGCAACGGCAAGAGATGCTCTGCCGCCGGTGTGCGCGGGGTTCTGCCGAGCGTGCTGTTTTGCCCCGACCATCTGGACATGGTTAAGCGAGGCGCCAGTGTGCGCCGAGCCGCCCTCGATGACTTTGGCATGCAGCTGAGCGCACGCTATGCCGATCTTGCGAGCACCTATGGGCGCTGCGTGACCCAGCGTAACGCCTTGCTCAAGGAGACCTGGTGCTGCCGCGAGATGCTCGGCGCGTGGAACGATTCGATTGCCCGCGCGGGCTCGGCCCTGCTCGTGCACCGGTTGGCTCTGCTCGACCGGCTGGCGGGCCATGTGAACACTGCCTACGGGCAAGTAGCGTCAGGTGAGGCCGCCAACGTGACCTATGCGTCCACGCTGGGGGATTTGCCCCAGGTCGAGGATCGCGAAGAGCTGAAGGGTTGGGCGTACGAGCGCATGCTGGCCGCCCTTGACGAGCATGCCGACGAGGAAATTCGCCGCGGCGTGACGTTGGTGGGACCGCATCGCGACGAGATTGAGTTTACCGTGGCGGGTCGCTCCGCCCGTTCATTTGCCAGCCAAGGACAGCAGCGCACGCTGGTGCTGTCCTGGAAGGTGGCCGAGGTTGCCGTGGCTCGCGATGTCCTGGGCACCGCCCCACTGCTGCTTCTGGACGACGTGATGAGTGAGCTCGACGGCGATCGTCGCGGCGCTTTCCTGCGGCTGATCGGCGATGATATTCAGGCGGTCATAACTACGACCAACCTGGGGTACTTTACCGATGACCTGCTTGATCGAGCCAAGGTGGTGAGCATGGGTGAGACGTGCTAATTACGAGCGCGAGAGCGAGACAGTCGCCTTCAGCGGGTTTTTGAACGCAGAGCGCCAGCGCATCCTGGCGGCTGCAACGCCTAAGCGCCGCGCGCAGATGGAGGCCGCCGAGGAGTCGCGCACGGTCTATCGCGCATGGAACGCGGTGTGCTCGGGTACGCGCGAGGGGCGGCATGTGACGGGACTGCGCTACCTGCCCGAGTCCAATGAGCTGCTGGTGTATCTCGACTCGCCCTCGTGGACGCAGGAAATGACGTTGTTGCGCGAGATCATCCGCGCGCGCATGGAGCGCGCCGGTGCGCATGTGGACGGCCTGGTGTTCAAAACCACCGCGCCCGGTCACACGCCGCCCGCCGCCAAGGAGCGCCTGCGCCCGGCGACGACCGAGCGATCGCCGGCCCCGCACGCCGACCTAAGTGAGGCCGAGCGTACCGAGATCGAGCGCCAAGTGGCGCCCATCGAAGACCAAAAACTGCGCGAGGCCCTCGAGAATGCCATGAGAGCCAGTGCCGAGTGGGCCAAGGGCGTGCAAAGCAAAAAAGAGCCTTAAATCGCATCTGGTGGCCTTGTAGAGCCAAATACCCTCGTTCCCGAGGGTATTTTTTTACGATAAACTAGTAAGGCTGTACACATTTTCTTGACTGAAGGAGGACGTGTGGCAAACGAAAACGATTACGATGGCGGCGAGATTAAGATTCTCGAAGGTCTCGAGGCCGTTCGTAAGCGCCCGGGCATGTATATCGGCTCGACGAGCGCCAGCGGTCTGCATCACCTGGTGTGGGAGATCGTTGACAACTCCGTCGACGAGGCCATGGCCGGTTTCTGCACCGAGATCCAGGTGACGGTCCACGCCGACAACTCCATCACGGTCGTCGACAACGGGCGCGGCATCCCCGTCGACGAGCACCCTGTTAAAAAGATCCCGACGCTCGAGGTCGTTATGACGATCTTGCACGCCGGCGGTAAGTTCGATAACTCGGCCTATAAGGTCTCGGGCGGCCTGCACGGCGTGGGCATCTCCGTCGTCAACGCACTGTCCAAGCGCGTGGTCGTTCAGGTTCGTCGCGATGGCAACACCTACGAGATGGAGTTCTCGCGCGGCAAGACCGTCAAGAAGATGGAGGTCGTGGGTACCTCGGATTCGACGGGCACCACCGTCACCTTCTGGCCCGACGACGAGATCTTCGAGACCTGCATCTACGATTTCGATACGCTGCACAACCGTCTGCAGGAGACGGCGTTCCTCAATAAGAACCTCAAAATCGTGCTGACCGACGAGCGCGAGGAGACTCCCCACGTGGAGGAGTTTTGCTACGAGGGCGGCATCATCGACTTCGTCAAGTTCCTCAACGAGGGCAAGGACGTCCCCGAGGCCTTTAAGGAGCCCATCTACATCGAGGGCAAATCGGACCCGGACGCGCCTGTGGCCAAGATGGGCGAGGTTGAGGTTTCCCTGCAGTGGAATAGCGGCTACGGCGAGAACGTCATGTCGTTTGCCAACGACATCTACACTCCCGAGGGCGGCATGCACCTTGAGGGCTTCCGCACCGCGCTCACCCGCGTGATCAACGACTACGCGCGCAAGCAGAACCTGCTCAAGGAAAAAGACGCCAACCTGACCGGCGACGATGTGCGCGAGGGGCTTTCGGCCGTTATCTCGGTCAAGCTGCCCGATCCGCAGTTTGAGGGCCAGACCAAGGCCAAGCTCGGTAGCTCCTATATGCGCGCGCTGACGCTCAAGATCGTGACCGACGGCCTCGCCGATTACTTGGAGGAACATCCCAAGCCCGCCCGCGAGATCGTCAAGAAGGCGCAACAGGCCTGCAAGGCGCGCAATGCCGCCCGCAAGGCGCGCGAGGCGACCCGCCGCAAGAGCCTGCTCGAGACGGCGTCCCTGCCCGGTAAGCTCGCTGACTGCTCGGTGCGCGATGCCGAGTTGACCGAGCTCTTCATCGTAGAGGGCGACTCGGCAGGCGGTTCGGCCAAGGACGGCCGTCGCCGAGACATCCAGGCGATTTTGCCCCTGCGCGGCAAGATTCTGAACGTCGAACGCGTTGGTGACCATCGCGCGTTCTCGAGTGACACCATCCAGTCGCTGATTACCGCGATTGGCTGCGGCGTCACGACGAGTGCCGGCGACGGCGGCGACTTCGATATCACCAAGGCGCGCTACCACAAGATCATCATCATGACCGATGCAGACGTCGACGGTGCGCATATCCGCATCCTGCTGCTGACGTTCTTCTACAAGTACATGCGTCCGCTGATCGATGCCGGCTACGTCTATGTTGCCTGCCCGCCCATCTTTGGCATTAAGGTGCGCAACAAGATCCACTACGTGTATCCCAACGGCCGCCAGCCCGAAGACGAGATCCTGCGCGACACCATCCAGAGCCTGGGCCTGAACCCCGACGATGATGACGAAGACGGCAAGGCCAAGGACGGCAAGATCACCAAGAAGCGCAAGGGCTATACCGTCCAGCGCTACAAGGGCCTGGGCGAGATGGACCCCAAGCAGCTTGCCTCGACGACGATGGATCCCAAGACCCGCATCCTGCAGCGCGTGTCGATCGAGGATGCCGTGGTGGCAGACCGCGCCGTGCGCGAGCTGATGGGTTCCGAGGTCGGCTATCGCCGCGAGTACATCGAGAAACATGCGCACGACGCGCGCTTCTTAGACGCCTAGCTTTCCCAGGCACCCCATCTTGCCCTTCAGGATTTCGGGCGCCGCACGCAAGGCGCGCGCCCTCATCCTTCAGGGCAACCTGGGGCACCTGGAAAACCTAGGAGGGTTATCCGGTGTTCCCGGTAATTCGTCTCCGTGGTAGGGAACTAATGGACCACGCAAACCATGAGGAGGTAACGTGGCAGACGATATCAACAATAACGAGGGTATGGACGAGGCCGGCGACGCCGGTATGCCCGACGATCTGAAGCGCCTGCTTGCCCGTGCTGAGCAGGGCGAGGACGGCGATCCTGACGCCTATAACCCCGATGCCGATGATGACGAGGAAGAAGACGACGACGCCGAGCTCGAGGAGAGCTTTGGCGAAGTCGACCGTGGTGCCTCGGCCGGTGAGGATATCAACGGCGGCCAGCTCCAGATTTCGGAGTTTGGCCGCGAGATGAAGCAGTCGTTCATCGAGTATTCGATGTCGGTTATTACGGCCCGCGCCCTGCCGGACGTGCGCGACGGCTTAAAGCCGGTGCACCGTCGCATCCTGTACGCAATGAACGAGAGCGGCATCTACCCCAACCGCCCACACAAGAAGTCGGCCTGGACGGTCGGCGAAGTTATCGGTAAGTACCACCCGCATGGCGACTCCGCGGTCTACGAGGCCATGGTTCGCCTGGCGCAGTGGTTCTCCATGCGCACGCCGCTCATCGACGGTCACGGCAACTTCGGCAACATCGACGGCGACGGCGCGGCAGCCATGCGTTACACCGAGAGCCGCCTGGCAAAGCCCGCCATGGAGCTGCTGCGTGACCTGCAGAAGGATACCGTCGACTGGCAGCCCAACTACGACGAATCACTCGCCGAGCCCGTGGCACTGCCTGCGCGCTTCCCCAACCTGCTGGTCAACGGCAGCCAGGGCATCGCCGTCGGCATGGCCACCAATATCGCCCCGCATAACCTCACCGAGGCGATCGAGGCAACCTGCTACCTGATCGATAATCCCGACGCCACTGTCGACGAGCTCATGCAAATCATGCCCGGTCCGGACTTCCCCACCGGCGCTATCATCATGGGCAGCGCCGGCATTAAGCAGAGCTACGAGACCGGCCGCGGCTCCATTACCGTGCGCGCCAAGGCCCACGTGGAATCCACCAAGACCGGCCGCAACCGCCTGGTCTTTACCGAGATTCCCTACATGGTCAACAAGGGCACCCTGCAGGAGAAGATCGCCCAGCTCGTCAACGACAAGCGCATCGAGGGCATCTCGGACATGCGCGATGAGTCCAACCAGAAGGGCATCCGTCTGGTCATCGAGCTCAAGAAAGGTGTCATTCCGCAGGTCGTGCTCAACAACCTGTATAAGTACACCTCGCTGCAGACGACCTTTGGCGCCAACAACCTGGCGCTTGTCAACGGCGTTCCCAAATGCCTGAGCCTGCGCGAGATGCTGCAGCACTACATCGACCACCAGGTCGACGTCGTCACCCGCCGCACCCGCTTCGACCTTAAGAAGGCCCAGGCCCGCGCGCATATCCTTGAGGGCTACTTGATGGCTCTCGACCATATTGACGAGGTCATTAGCATCATTCGCTCCTCGCAGACCGATTCCGAGGCCAGCAGCCGCCTGATCGAGCGCTTTGGCTTTACGCCCGAGCAGACCACGGCCATCCTCGAGATGAAGCTGCGCCGCCTGACCGGCCTGGAGCGCGACAAGATTCAGGAAGAGCTGGACGGCCTGCGCCGCGCCATCGCCTACTACGAGGACCTGTTGGCGCACGAGGAGAAGATTCTGGGCGTCATCAAGGAAGAGATGCGCGAGATCTCCAAGAAGTTTGGCGATAAGCGCCGCACCGAGATTAGCCATGTCGAGAAGGACCTGGATGTTGAGGACCTCATCGCCGACGAGGACATGGTCGTGACCATCACCCACACCGGCTATGTCAAGCGCATCCCGGTGGCCGCCTACCGCGCCCAGAAGCGCGGCGGCAAGGGCGTCTCGGGCGTCAACCTTAAAGAGGACGACGTCATCGACGAGATGTTCATCGCGTCCACGCACGAGTACGTGCTGTTCTTCTCGAGCAAGGGCAAGGTCTATCGCCTGAAGGTGCACGAGCTGCCGGTGGGTACGCGCCAGGCGCGCGGTACCGCGATCGTCAACCTGCTGCCCTTCGAGGAGGGCGAGAAGATCGCGAGCGTCATCAGCTGCCGCGAGTTCCCTGCCGACGAGTATCTGATGTTTGCCACCAAGAGCGGCATGGTCAAGAAGACCGTGATGAGCGCATATGACCGCAGCCGTCGCGACGGCCTGATCGCTATCAACCTGCGTGACGACGACGCGCTGCTGAACGTGCGCCGCGTGCGCGAGGGCGACAAGATTATCCTGGCCACCACCGCGGGTAAGGCGATCATGTTCTCCGAGGAACAGGTGCGCGCCACCGGCCGCGATACCAGCGGCGTTCGCGGTATCGGTATGAAGGACGGCGTGAGCGTTCTGGGCATGGAAGTCACTAACGGCAACGGCGATCTGTTCGTCATCACCGAGCGCGGCTACGGCAAGCGCACGCCGGTCGCGGACTACCCGGAGCAGAATCGCGGCGGCCAGGGCGTCTACACCATCCAAATGACCGAGCGTAAGGGTAACCTCGCGGCCATGAAGACGGTGGGCCCGCAGCACGAGCTGTTCATCGTGACGGAGGGCGCGACGGTCATTCGCGTCAAGACCGACGAGATCAGCCAGACCGGCCGCGCCACCCAGGGCGTCAAGATGATGACCGTCGACGACAACGACCGCATCTGCGCCGTAGCCCGCATGACGGCCGCCAAGGAGAAGCCCGAAGGCGAAGCCACAGAAGACGGCTCTGCCCCCGAAGAAACCCCTGTCGATCTAGGCGACGGCAACGACATGCCAGAAGATCTCCTAGACGAGTAAGATGCCCTAGCTGGTAAAAAATATCAGACCCCATATATCGGCGGTCGGCGCACTGCGCGCCGACCGCTTTTTTGACAA
>ERZ1034880.409-NODE-409-length-13443-cov-4.620854_pt1 | contig 13443 bp, 14 predicted proteins | sample MGYA00520630_ERZ1034880 | MGnify/ENA primary metagenome ERZ1034880 (study PRJEB33766, sample SAMN09781725) | gut metagenome | biome: gut microbiome | host: Homo sapiens | place: Madagascar | study: EMG produced TPA metagenomics assembly of the PRJNA485056 data set...
AAAGGTTGACGGCAGAGATTCGGAGAATTTACAGAAAAAACGTTACGTAGCCCAATGCAGACATTTCTGCACTAGATCGGGACGTTCCTTCTGGACGCGTCTCCCGGCATTGCCGCTCGGGAATCCGTCTTCATCGTAGATCCAGACTTTCAGATCCCGTTTGCGGGATTCCTCGCATGCGAATTTCACGAGATCAAGCCAGCGGTCGGAAAGATACGGGATCCGATTACCCTTGCGCGAGTGCAGAGCATATCCGCGGCATCCGGAATCCGCGATCTCATTGAGCTGACGCACGATTTCGGATTCATTCTGTTCGCCGTTCCAGAACCAGAAAGGATAAAAACCGGCCTGAGGTATCTTCATCTTATTTTCCCCTTTTTCTGTTGAGCAGGATCTCATCCAGTTTTCCGGCGATCCCGAGTTCTCTGCAGAATTCATAATGCGGTTTCAGATATCCCGCCTCGTAAAGATTGTGGGAATCGGTCCCGAACGAGATCTTTCCGCCTTTTTTCAATACGAGTTTCACGAATTCGGGCTGCGGACGATTCGTGTGGAAATTGAGTTCAGCCGCGACATGCGCACGGACGATTTTTTCCGCAACGGGCTCGAACAGATCCTCCGGGATCGGCACTCCGCCTTTCAGGAACACGCGGAACGGATGCGCAAGGATATCGATCCCGCACGCGAGCAAACCATCCAGACGGCGCATGAAATCGAGTTTCTTTTCCTCATAACTCAGCTCTTTTCCAAGAAAATGGATCGCGCCGACGCGGAATCCGGAAAGGCCGGGGACATCGCTGACCACGGCATCCTGATCCACATCGAGTTCGAGCCCGAACGAATGATCCGCTCCCGCGTTTTTCTCCGCCAGCGAAAAATAATCCTGCGTCCGGAAATCCGCGGGATCGCGCCGGCTCCAGAGGAAACGGTTGTTCCAGTAGACATCGGGCGTGCAGAAGAGCTGACCGGAGTGTTCGGAGAAGTTCACATATTTCACCCCGGAAAGATGTTCCATTTCGAGCGCCTTTGCGACATCCATGTTTTCCGAGCAGTAGGCAAGGAACGTATGGACATGGAAATCGGTCAGGTCCGGGATATCGGGGATCCCGAGGCAGACGGTCCGTTTCCCGTCGATCCGCATGGGAAGATCGGGCACCGCGAACGCGGGAACATCAGACATGGGGCAATCGTACCGGATCGTCAGATCCCGTTTTTTCAGTCTGAGGGATGCCTGCCAGACTTTGCAGACCTCTTCCGGAGGTTCGGATACGTTCAGCCGGATTTCCTGGACATGTTCGAATTCAGCGAGATAATGGAATGCACGCAGAAGCAGAAAGGTTTCTTTCGTATTCCATTCCGATGTGTTTTTTCTGATTTCAGCGTATATCATGATTTGGCACAGATCCTTTTCGGATAATATATAGCGTATCCGGAAAAATCCAATGTTTTCAGAGAGAATGAATGGGGATTCCTCAGAGAGAGAAATCCCATTCCCCGGAGGTCAGCATCCGAATCCCTGCTGAGGTATGGATCTCTGCACTCATCCCCTGCGGGATTTCCAGTCTGCCGATGAAACCGTCATCCTCTTTCCGGAATCCGGCTTTGAGCAGACCCGTTGGCACAGGAATAGCGATGGATGCATGAGAAACATCTGCCGTGGTCAATGGCGCAAATCTGATTTTCCGCCATCCCGGTTCCAGCTGGACGATCCCGCAGAGCAGTTCCGGAATGTGGGTCAGCGGATGGGCGCTCCATGCATGAGAAAAGCTCCATCCGGGATAATTGCCGCGATCGAAGACTTCCCATGTGGTCGAAGTGGGGATCATGTGTTTCCAGTGTGTGCGGATATAGTTCAGCGCATCCTGCCGCAAATCCAGTTTCTGCGCAAGATCCAGCAGATATGTGGACCAGAATGCGCCCGGCTGCAAGCCCTCGCGCAAAGTGCCTTTCAAACACGGAACGATCCGTTTCGCAAGCATGTTTTCTTTCGCTTCCGGAACCAGATCCAGCATCAGAGCCAAAACCTGATCGTGTACAATCGGAATGCCCTGCGGTTTTCCGTCCCGATCCAGCACGGGCATCATCAGCTGCTGTTCCGGATCGTAAAAGAGTTTGCGAAGAAGCGTTTTTTCCGACTTGATCTTTGCATCGACCTCCGCCGTGTTTTTTCCGCAAAGGGAGAGCAGTTCGCGCCAGAGGGTCAGGACATGGCAGTGCCACAGGTTCAGGAATGCCGGATATGGTTTTTTCGGCAGATCTCCCCAGTCTTCGAAGAGCCAGAAACGCTCATCAAAACCGATCGCGCCGTTTTCGCCGCGCTGATTTTCAAAATATTGCAGGATCTTTTCTGCTCGGGGAATAATTTCCGGAATGAAATCCGTTCTACCCGTCTGAAAATAAAGATCGTACAAAGTTGCGATCCATGTCAGACAGAAATCCGGCAGGACCGATCCGGAGTGAGTCGTCGGAGCGTTGGCAAAAAGCAAACCATCGGGAGCGCCCTCCTGTTCCGCGATCAGATGGATTCCCTGCTCCAGAAGCCGGGAATCTCCGGTCAGCCAGTGCGTATTCTTCGCCTGAATCCGGGCATCGCCCCACCATTGAGACTGCTCGCGCCACGGAGTATCGACAAAGACATCCATGGAACAAACCTGCTGGGTATGTTTGGAAATCTGCCAGATCGCATTCAGATCCTCATCCGAAGAATCCCATGCGCCTTTGATCGTCAGGGGATAGGCAGCACAGCGCCACGAAAGTTTCAGATCCAATGGTCCATGATCCCCGCGGACAACGACCGTCACGAATCGGATTCCCATGATCTGGAAGAATTCATGATGCACCTGCGGACCGTTCAGACGCACTCTTGCCGCCAGTGCCAGCAGACTGCCGACTCCGGGCGGAGGCAGAAGTTCCGCGATCCCGTTCGGAAGATTGTGATAATAATGCAGTTCGATCTCCGTATCCGAATTCCCTCCGGAAACATCAAGCACAGGTGTTCCCGGAAGCCATTCTTCGCCCAGATCCAGAGTCGCCGCATAGATTTTCCCGGATGATCCGGCGGGGATTGTTCCGCAAAGGGAATCGCCGTCTTTTTTCCAGACGGGCTTCTCTTTCCAGTCTATGGAGGGGAGTTCTTCTTCCGTGAACTCCCACGAGATATTTCCGCTGCGTTTTCTGTCGGAAGATGCAGTTCCCCATCCGGCATTGATACAGCATTCCGGGGTTGTGATATATTCATCCGGCATGGGAATCTGCCGCTTCCGCAAATGAAGATACGGCAGAGCATTCCATGCAAGTTCCCCTTTGCGCACCCATTTCGGCTGTGCGGGGATCGTGTATGTTTCGCAGAAGATCCAGCTTCGGTCATCCTGATTCAGATCCAGATCCTCCTGAAAATTCATCTGCACGCTGAGCCGGGCGGTATCCGGTGCATATCCGGTCAGACGGAACATCGTCCAGGAATCGCGGCTGGAGAAGATTTCCGTTCCGTCCGCCCAGCGCGCCGCGCAGAGGAAACCCGCGCGGTCCTCGAAATGATAGGAGAACGTGCTGATCCCCGGATTGAATGCTTCGACCGCGATGAAATTATGGCCTTTTTTCAGATACGGCGCAACATCGACCGTATCAAAGAACCAGTTTTTCTGATGCCCGCGGACGGGTCCGCGGCAGACATATTTTCCATTGATCCAAAGGCGGTAGACCTGATCGGCGGTCAAATGCAGCGGGGCTTCAGAAAGAGTTTCTTTCAGTTCGAAATCATAGCGGAAGCCCGCATAGGAATTGACCAGATAAAGTGTATTTTCCGGCCAGATCCATTTTGCTTTGGAGAGCAAATCATTCATTTTGTCACAACAGAGCCTTTTTCCGTTACCTGTTTCTGTTCGGGTGGATTGACCACCTTGACCGGTTTGTATGTCTCGGGCAGAGAAAGCTTGAAACTGTTGTTTTCGAGTTTCAGATCGCCGAAGTTCTCACAGACGATGACTCCCAGATGCGGATCCTTGTTGACAGAACCGCGGCTCTGACTGAAACGGCAGTTGCGGATCGTGACATCCGAAGCATTGCGCATCTCGACGGAACACCATGTTTTCTGGTCGAAATCGCAGTTCTCGATCAGAATGTCATTGATGAACCGCGGTTTGCAGAATCCGCGCAATCCGCGGAATCTCATCGAAAACGCCGGATTGGCGACATTGATGATTTTTGTATTGCGGACGACTACATTATGCGGATTGAAGGTCATTCCCCACGGAAGAAGCGCACTGACATTGATTCCGAAAGAGTTCATGTGCCGGATCGTGCATCCCTCGACCAGTACATTCGGCGCAGTGATCTGCAACGCCATGCCGCGGATATTGAAAAATGTCGTATCCTTCACGATGGTTCCCGTCAGATCGCCCGGAACCATCGTCAATCGGTCCGGACGGTCTCTCAACAGATGAGCACGTCCGCCGTAAAGATTCAGTGCCTCCATCTCATGTGCAGTATATTTCTTTTTGATCATTTTACTGCTGAACGCATCTTTCGGCAGAGGTTTCGTATAGAAAGGTTTCCCGTTGGGAAGCGGCTGCAGAAAACCTTTCAGCTCTCCGGTCAATCCGGAAATCAGGAAACCTCCGTTTACAAGAAACGGACGGGATGTGTCAGGTTTGGGAACATCGTTGAGAGCCGGACTTGAGGAATGAATATTGAATCCGTCATCCTCCATGTACGAAAAATAGCACTGGGCGATATAAGGACCGATCATTCCTGTGGACTGACAGCCATCGGCATTGGCGGTGACCAGATCTTTTCTGCCCGGACCGGGTTCGATCCGGCAGCGGAGGATCTGCATTGCATAATTGCGGAAAGCCCGGAAAGCACATCCAGGCGAGCGCCAGACCTTCACATTGTCCATTTTGCAGAATGCACCGTAACGCATATCCAGTGCGGAGGCATCAAAAATCATGGCATCGCAACGGGCAATAATGCTGATGCGGTCACCAGCCTTGCGTTTGAGCCAGACGGATGATTTTGCATCATGCTTTTGCGGTTTCAGACGGAACCGGTTGGGGGCGAGCGTTTCGATCTCGCCCATGCGTGTCGTGCCCGCCCCGAACAGACCATTGGGCTGAGACGGGGTGAAACGGCGGGCTGAGGATTTCAGGAAATAATCCAGATCGGGAGCCGGATAGCCGGGATCCGTTTCAAAAATCAGCGCAAAAGGATTCGATTCCACAGCAATAATGGTGCCCTGCGTGGAAGTGTGAGGTGCCCAATCGATCGTGATGTCACGCACCTGACAGTTGCGGCATCCGGCAAAGCGCAAACCATTCATCATCGGATCGGAAAAGAGCAGAACGGAACCTTTTTCTCCCTGAACAGTCAGATTTTCCGCATGCATGATCATCAGATGCGTTCTTGCAAATTTTCCCGGAAGTTTTTCATATCGTTCGCCATACACATGCTCCTGCAGACGCACCTTGACCTGTTTCGGAAGGGGCTTGTTTTCCGGCTTGATGAAATATGTTCCCGCGGGAACTTTGATCACAGCCGGTTTCCCGCCGAGAGACAACGCCGCTACGATCGCCTTGCGGAAGGCGGGACCGTCATCGGTTTTCCCATCGCCGACTGCGCCGAAATCTTTCACGGAAAAGACCTTCGGAGCCGGCAGAGCTTTTTTTTCGGCAGTAAAACGTTCTTCGAAGCCGAAATAATCCAGAAGGATCTTCAACTCCTGAGCGCCCTGCCATGCAAGGATCTGCATTTCCGCACTTCCGGCGCGGCGTGCCTCAATATAGGTTTTCAAACGCTTCGCGATCTCAATCCTTTTTGTCACGGCATCGGCAGTTTCCGGATCTTCCTTCTTCAGAGAAGTAGCAAAAACCGCAGCTTTTTTTATCACTTTGTCGAAGCGGGAAAGCGAATTGGAAGTTTCTGCGGCAAGACTTTTGACATCCACATTGGCAGCAACCTCCTTTGTGACGAAATCCAGCGGCTCCAATGCAGAAACCGCAAAAGCCGCCACCAGGACAGCGATTGATAATTTCCCTTTGAAAATCATCTTAAATTCTCCTTATTTTTTTAATGTCCCTTGAAGTTTTCTGAAAATCGGTCACCTGATCCCGAATTCATCCATCACGAGGTTTGGTCCCTCGTTCAGATAGCGTTCAGCAGAAAAGGTGATTTTTCTGCCCTTCAGCGGAGTACATCTGATCAACCGGGGGATCGGATTCGCCCGCAGATTTGAAAATTCCCCTTCCGAAACCTTTACATCATCGACAAATACGGCATAACGGTCCGGCGTTCCTGGCGGGATCTCCTTATCCGGGGTAAAGATAAAACTGCTAATCAGGACCGGCTCTTTCAAGTTCCCAGACCGCTTTATTCGCTTCGATATGACCGTTTTCGAGTTTGATATATCCTTTTCCATTGCGGAAAGGTGATTTCGTGATATTGTCTGTAGTCGCGGTCGGCCAAAGACAAAATCCGTCATGGTGTTTGCATACCAGGATCAAACCGCCGAATCCGGCATCCCTGCAAGCGGAAACGATCTGTTCGGCATCGAATCCGGAAGGATCGAACCATTGCGGATCTTCATCGCCATAGCCCCATTCCTTGTCTGTGAATGTGTTCAATCCGAAATGCATGATCGCATAGCAGTCCATATCCGCATCGCGTAAGAGCATACGGTGTGCAGGTATGCGACCCTGATTGAGTTTTTCTGAAACTTTCATTCAAAAACTTTCCCATAGACTTTTGAAATCGACTCATGCTTAAAAACTGTATTTGCTGTCCACATGGCTGTCTTCGACAAGACGGAGAATGCCATTGGCTGGCGAGAATGATGCCTTGAGTCCGGATCTTGAATGAGACTCCGCATGTCCATCGGAAAGCACCAAGTTCATTCTTCCCTGATGGGGCAGATGCCAGTAATAAGTCTCGTTGCCGCGCCAGAGACAGAGAACCTGTGTTGCATTGGTTCCGTGGATCGCCTCGCCGAACAGTGGCAGACGGAATTCTTTGTCCAGTTCGGCAAGTTTCATGCGCTCCATCCGGACAAACAGGTTTTTATCCGTGGCATCCGGATTCACCGCCCTCTCCAGATCAGTTTTCAGACAGTTGGAAGCATATCCGAAATCAAAATAGGTGTCTGCCGAGGTGCGCGAGGCATCGCTGCGGATCTTGGTCGGCTTGACCACAGGACAACCGAGAACTCCATCAGAAATATAATCCCTGCTGCGCAGAATCGGAACCGTGTAATAATATCTTGTCGAGCTGTTAAATTGAGGAATTACGCCCTGATACCGCATGAATAACCAGCCGTTCGAATCATTGGCATAGCTCTGCGCGCCGAGACCGATCTGTTTCAGATTCGAGAGGCACGCAATACTCTGCGCTTTTGCAAGAGTCCGATTCAGCGCGGGCAGCAGCATCGCCGCAAGGATGGCGATGATCGCCACTACGATGAGGAGTTCTACAAGCGTAAAATTTTTACGCTTCAGGTATGAGGTATGAGAGATGAGAGATGAGAGATGAATTTTTTGGGGTTTGATTTTTTTTTTCATGGATCGTTTCCTTTCCATTATTGTTTTTGTTCGTTTTGTTTCAGTAGAAAATTCAGATAACTCGCAGAAAAGACGATCTCCTTTTCCAGCGGATAATCCCGCAGCTGCGGAACGGTCCGGCGGAGTTTCGCACTCTTTCCGGTCAATTCCATCATCAGAGGTCCCTGATACCCCGTCGCAAGGATCGCCGGAACCAGTTTTCCCCAGTCGATATACCCGAATCCCGGAGCCTGATGATCGTCATTCATTCCGAAATTGTCCTGAAGATGCGTGGTGAAAAGTTTCTTCCCGATCCGTTTGACCAGCGATGGGATCCATTGTTCGATCTCGCCCGAAAGGATCTTGTTCAGATACTCTTCCTTTGTCCTCGTCTGAGCAATGAAACAATGTCCGCTGTCCAGATTGATCCCGACATAAGGCAGATCCAAGGCTTCCACAACCTTGATGGCAAGATCGGCATCCGGCAGTATCTCTCCGCTTCCGGATGGATCACGATAGTTGCAAGTCTCGACAGCGAGCCGGACTCCGTTCGCATGCGCCAGTTCAGCAACTTTGCCGATCACATCGAGATCGCGCTCGAAATCCACATAAGGCAACAAATTCGGCAGATGGCACACCATCACCAGGCATCCCAGCGCCGCACAGACTTCCGCCTCGTGCTTCTGCACCTTCAGATAGCCTTCGAGGGTATCGCCCGTATTCAGATGCTCCGAATGGATGCTCCATGTGTCGAACCCCATCTCGCGGGCAAGTTTCCCGATGTATTCCCCGTCTTCCGGAGAGATCCGGTCGACATGGGAAAATTCCAGCGAACCGATCAAATCGGTATAACGGGAATAATTCCTTAAAACCCGTTCGTATGTATCCCGCGTATAAATTCCGCTCATGCAATCCGGATCGATATTGATCGTGTTGCATCCGATCCTGCTTTTCATTTCATCATCACTCCTGTTCGATGTTTGCAATATTATAATACATAAAATCCGCATTTTCCATAAAAAAATGCAAAATAACCGCTCTTTTTCGATTAAGTCATATTTTTTTATGGCTTATTCCATTTCGCTGCTTGCTTTTTTCGGACCGGGAAGTACATTACAGAAAAAGAGGGAAAAGGATCATGCGGGAAAAACAGTTTGTGGCAAGGCATCGGCAGATATTCGAAGAACTGCGCCGGAAAATCACTTCGGGGGAATATCCGAACGGAGCGAAACTGCCGACCGGACAGGAACTTTGCAAGATATATTCGGTATCGCGGATCACGATCGCCGCAGTCTTCGAGCATCTGCGCGAAGCGGGCTTGATCCGCTCGGTCCGCCACGCCGGATCGTTCGTCTGCTACGAGCCGGAAGATGATTATTTCCGCACCATTCTGCCGCACAGGAAAAAGACCGAGATCATCCATTCGCTTCTGATGCCGACTCCCGCGGGACTTCATATCATGGAGCTGATCGCGAATATTTTCATGCAGAACAATCCGGAAATCAGCATCCGTTTCCGGGAACTGCGTCCGCCGGGCAGCAAAGACATCTATTGGGAACTCCGGAAATCGGGGGATCTGCCGACTTGCGGGGAATTCTTCTGGCATGCGCTTTATGCAAAATACAATATGCTCTGTCCGCTGGAAGATCTGCCCGGTTTTCAGAAATTGCTGAACTCACTCCACACCCAATTTGTCTATGAAACGGAAAACAGCCGTACGGAGAATCATATCCACGCGCTCCCGCTCTTCCTCGGAGTCCCGATCTGCATGACACTGAATCTGGATATCTGCCGCAAAGCTGAAATCGAACCGAAGACTCCGCGCAAATGGTCCGATCTGCTGAAAATCGCCAAAGCCCTCGGAGAAAACAGGCGTTTCGGCTATTATTATTCCGCCGCACTGACGATGCCGCAAGCATTCCACGGCGTAAAACCGTGGGTGGAAATGCTCGGGCAGGATCTGTTCGTCCGCGGCGGGCAATGCACGAACAGACAGCTTTTTCAGGAGATTTTCGGTTCGCCGGGCGCACTCGAAGCCCTGAAAAATGTCGAATCGCTCATGACACACAGCAGAATCCGGTTCAAAAAGGGAACAGAATATTTTGCGCTGGGCGATACTGCGCTCCTGCCGTTCACGACGAACTGGGCGCTTTCTCTGATCCGGATGATCACGCCGGATATGAACAAACTGATTTTCCCTCCGCCTCCGGTCGGGACGAATCATCTTTACCGCTCCATCGTCTCGTCGTTCGGCGTGGGATTGTTCCAGCAGGGGATCAAATCGGAAGAGCAGAAAGAGGCGGCATGGAAATGGATCCGCTTTCTGTTCCATCCGCAGCCGCAGTATCTGCTCTCGCAGGAGTACCGTCTGCCCGCGCGGCGCGATACACGAATCTATCTGGCGGAGACCGATCCTGAGCTTTACAAACTCTGCCTGCAAGTCTTGAAAAACGGAGTTCCGCAGCCGGATTTCGTCGGGATGAGACAATACTTTGCAGTTGCGGGCAGATATCTTTCGCAGTTTCTGCATCGCCGTCTTGGCCCGGAGGAGTGCCTGCGGCAAATCGGGGAAGAACTTTCGAGATAACCCGATTTTTCGTCAAAATCCGAATCGGGACTTGAAAAAAAGAATAGAGATGCTGTATTGTAAGGTTCTTTTCGATGCGAACATTCGTCTGCCGCCCCTGACTTGCTTGACGCGGCAGCGGAAAAAAACAGAACCCTTCAAGAGAAAGGATACGGGATGAAACAAGCTCAAGCCAAACACAAACTGTGCAGACGCCTCGGCTACTGCATTTGGAACATGCCCAAGTGCCCGAGCGTAAAGAGACCTTATGCAGCCGGACTTCAGGGAAAGAACGGAAAGAAGAAAAAACTTTCCACCTACGGAGTCATGATGCAGGAAAAGCAGAAACTCAAAGCCCATTACGCTTTGACAGAAACTCAGCTTCGCAACATCTTCCTCGTTGCAAAACGCAAAGAGGGAAGAAGCAACGAAATTCTGATGCAGCATATCGAACTCAGACTTGATGCGACCGTTTTCCATTCCGGTTTTGCGCCCACGATCTTCGCCGCAAAACAGTTCATTTCCCACAGACATATCCTCGTGAACGGGAAAATCGTCGACCGTCCCTCCTACCGTCTGAAACCCGGCCAGGTCATCACGATCAACGCCGAGAAATCAGCGGCAATCGCGGAAATCGCACGCGGAGTCAACTCCACCGTTCCGCCGTACTATGAATCCGATAAGGAGAATCTCAAGGTCACGCTCGTCCGCGTTCCGATGATCGAAGAGATCCCCGTTCAGGTCGAAGCAATGCGCGTCGTCGAGTATTACGCCCGCTGATCTCTTTGCAGAGACTTTCAGAAAAATCCCGGTTCAGCCGGGATTTTTTTGCACCCATAAAAAATCTTTCCCCATCTCGTTTATTTCTGCTTGAGTTTCCCTCAAATCGATATTACATTTCGTAAATAATTTTTATCAAGAGGAAATACTTGCCATAAAAAAAGCGACTGGTTCGTCAATGCCCGTTTCGGCCTTTTCCTTCACTGGGGAATCTATGCAATCCCCGCAAAAGGCGAGTGGTCTTATGCAAGAGATCCCTGGAAACCCGGAAAATACGAGAATTTCATGCATCAGTTCGATCCGGTCAAGTACGATCCGGCGGAATGGGCGAAACTGGCAAAAGAAGCGGGGATGAAATATGTCGTCCTCACGACACGGCACCACGATGGATTCTGCATGTTCGACAGCCATTTCACGGACTACAAGATTACGAACACCCCTTACGGGAAAGATGTCACGCGGATGCTTGCGGATGCGTTCCGGGCGGAAGGCCTCAGAGTCGGCTTCTATCATTCCCTGCCGGACTGGACCCATCCCGGCTGGTCCGATCAGGAAAGTCCCGAATACATGAAGCACAATACCATGCACGAGGTTTCCGAAGCCGCTCATAAGGAGTATCTCGATCTGATGTACAATCATCTGAACCAGCTCACGACGGAATACGGAAAGCTCGATCTGCTGTTTCTCAATTACACCAGCAAATACAAAGCCGATGAGGATTATTACGACCGGGAACGGATGCTGAACATGATCTACAAAAATCAGCCGGACATCCTGGTCGACGACCGTCTCTCCTTCTTCAAGGAAAATGTCCGCGATTTCGATTACTACACGCCGGAGATCTGCGTGCCGAATCAGCCGGTCCAGGTGAAAGGCAGGGAAGTCGTCTGGGAAACCTGCGGGACAATGAACGATCACTGGGGCTACTGCGGCACGGATCACAACTACAAATCGGTGGAAGCTCTGACCGCCGGGCTGATGGGATGCGTCTCCCAGAACGGAAACCTTCTGCTGAATATCGGACCGACTCCGGAAGGGACCTTCCCGGAACTTGCGGTGCAGCGGCTGAAAGGACTTGCGGAATGGAACCGGACAAACGGCGAAGCGGTTTACGGCGCGGGAAAATCCCAATGGACTCCGCCCTTCGGGAGATGCTATACCCAGAAAGGGAACGACCTCTACCTCCATTTTTTCCAGAAGCCGCTCGGCGATGTGATCCTCCCGCAGCTGAAAGGGAAAATCGAAAGCATCACTCTGCTCCGTACAGGAACCCCTGTCGATCTGATTGATTTCTGGGATTCGAACTGCTGCGTGCCGATGAACAGAGAATCCGTCCGAAAGATGTGAAATCCGGAGATGTCCTGAAAATCGTCCTGAAGCAACAGGGGAGCTGACTTGATTGATCTTCATACACACCGTACAGCATCCGATGGGACGGTCGCACCCGCGGACCTGGTCCGGATGGCGGATGAAGCCGGACTCGACGGGATCGCGCTCACGGATCACGATACCGTTTCCGGGCTGGATGAATTCCTCGCGGAAGCGGAGAAACATGATCTCAAGGCTGTGCTAGGACTGGAACTCTCCTCGCTGCTTTTCAGCAAGGAACTGAAGTGCACCCCAAAAGTTGGACACAACCTTTGAGGTGCATTTTTATGGAGAAAAAACACAAAACACCGCATCGTTACAGTGCGGAATTCAAAATTCGTGCTATATTGGATATGCGCAAGCCCCGTCTCGGCTATGAAGAGACGGCGAGGAAATACTGGCCAGGCTTGACTAGACTGGAGGCGCATAACCATATCAAGAGCCTCCACGGAATCACTTTTCATACTGCGGAACCGATAACGTCCGGAAAATTGCGCACAATTTGAGAAAGGTTACTTGAAAAGTGACCTGTTCACTGATTGATTATAGTTTTCGCCGACAACAACCAATCAGAAGGAGAACAGGTCATGGAAAATGTAGCGCATGAAACGGAAAAAGCAATCTCCGGAGCCATCAAAATTGATGAAAAAGAGATTCAAGACCACATTGACGGTCTGGTGAGGCAGTCCGTCGAGGACACGTTGAACGCCCTGCTGAATGCGGAAGCGGATGCCATCTGCAATGCGGGCCGCTATCAGCGGACGCCGGATCGGCTGGACACCCGGGCGGGAAGCTATCACCGAAAGCTGCTTACCAAGGCGGGCGAGGTCGATCTGAAAGTTCCCCGGCTTCGGAGTCTGCCCTTCGAAACGGAGATCATCCGGCGCTATCAGACCAAGCAGAGCTCCGTGGAGGAGGCACTGATCGAGATGTATCTGGCCGGCGTTTCGGTCCGGCGCGTGGAGGACATCACCGAAGAACTGTGAGGAACGAAGGTCAGTCCAAGCACCGTCAGCGATCTCAACCAGAAGATTTACAGCAAGATCGAAGAATGGCGGATGCGTCCGATAAACGAGGAGCATCCCTACGTGTTTGTCGATGGCGTGTATTTGAAGCGCAGTTGGGGAGGAGAAGTCCAAAATGTCTCAGTGCTGGTCGCGGTCGGAGTCAATCAGGATGGATACCGGGAGATTCTGGGCATTG